>Ga0247823_10003843_pt1 | contig 12120 bp, 3 predicted proteins | sample 13C_PalmiticAcid_2_FD_192426 | JGI IMG/M metagenome (GOLD analysis project Ga0247823, IMG submission 192426) | Soil microbial communities from agricultural site in Penn Yan, New York, United States - 13C_PalmiticAcid_Day30 | ecosystem: Environmental > Terrestrial > Soil > Agricultural land...
CTAATCAGCTCGACTTCGAGTTCGGCGAAGCGGGCGTCGTCGGCGGCGCCCTCAACGACCTCGTCAACGTCGGCGGCGACCTGGTGCTCGACGGCGTGCTCAACGTCGGCGTCCCGGCGGGCGGCGCGTTCGACATCGGCGTCTATCGCATGTTCAACTATGGCGGCGCGCTGACCGACAATGGCGTCACTATCGGCACGATGCCGGCGGGGGCGAACGCGGTGGTGCAGACCTCGGTTGCCGGACAGGTCAACCTCGTCAACGCGGCGGGACTGGCGCTCAACTTCTGGGACGGCGCGGCCGGACCCAAGAATAATGGCGCGATCAACGGCGGCAGCGGCGTGTGGCAGGCGAACGGCGGCAACGACAACTGGACCGGCGAAGACGGCGCAGTGAACGCAGGTTTTGCCGACCGTGCCTTCGCCATCTTCGGCGGCACCGGCGGGACGGTGACCGTCGACAACAGCCTTGGCGCCGTGTCGGTCGCGGGCGTGCAGTTCGCGGCGAACAACTATGCGATCACCGGCGGCAGCATCATCCTTGCCGATCCGACGGCGACGATCCGCGTCGGCGACGGCAGCGCTGCGGGCGCGGGCTTCACCGCGACGATCGGTGCCGAACTCGCCGGCCCCGCGCAGCTGGTCAAGACGGATGCGGGCACACTCGTCCTTGGTGGCACGAACAGCTATGCGGGCGGCACACTGATCGCCGGCGGCACGCTGCGTATATCGAGCGATGCCAACCTTGGCGCGGCCAGCGGCGACGTGACGCTCGATGGCGGCATGCTCGAAGCGAGCGCGAACGTCACCAGCGCGCGCGACATCGTCGTCGCGAGCAACGGGGCGATCGGCGCGGCTGCCGACACGATCTTCACCTATAATGGTCTCTTCTCGGGTACGGGCGCGCTGACCAAAAAAGGTGCGGGCACCTTGCTCGTCACGGCCGACAGCAGCGGCTTCGGAGGCAGCACGACGGTCGCGGGCGGCACGCTCGCGGTCCAGGGCAGCCTCGGCGGCGCGGTCACCGTCGGCGCGGCGGGCCGCCTCGAAGGCGCCGGGCGCGTCGGTAGCATCGTCAACGCGGGCGTCGTCGCGCCGGGGCGCAGCATCGGCACGCTGACCGTGACGGGCGATTATGCCGGCAATGGCGGCGTGCTCGAGATCGAGGCAGAGCTTGGCGGCGACACGTCGATGGCCGACCGCCTGGTCGTGAACGGCGCGACCTCGGGTCATACGCGCGTGACCGTCATCAACCGCGGCGGGCTCGGCGCGCAGACCGTCGAAGGCATCAAGATCGTCGATGTCGCCGGTGCGTCGAACGGCAGCTTCACGCTCGATGGCGACTATCTGTTCGACGGCCAGCAGGCGGTGATCGCGGGCGCCTATGGCTATCGCCTCTTCAAGAACGGCGTTGCGACCCCGCAGGACGGCGACTGGTACCTGCGTTCGGCGCGGCTCGATGCGGCCGGCGAACCCGAAGGCCCGCTCTACCAGCCGGGCGTCCCGGTCTACGAAGCCTATGTCGGGGCGCTGCAGTCGCTGAACCGCCTGCCGACCCTGCAACAGCGCGTCGGCAATCGGTCGTGGGCCGCCTCGCCGGTCGCCGGTGCGGGGCTCTGGGGCCGCTTCGAGTCCGAACGCCAGCGTCCCGAGGCGCTTGCATCGACCAGCGGCGCTGACCGCAAGGTCGACCAGTGGCAGGCGCAGCTCGGGCTCGACGCCGTGCTGGCAGGGCGCAGCGACGGCGCCGCCCTCGTCGGCGGGCTGACCGCGCATTACGGCAAGGCCGACAGCGCGGTAACCTCGATCTTCGGCGGCGGAACGATCGACACGCAGGGCTATGGCGTCGGCGCGACGATGACCTGGTATGGGCCGAAGGGCCTTTACGTCGACGGACAGGTCAAGCTCAGCTGGTTCGATAGCGACCTCGCATCGAACGTCCTCGGATCGCTGGTTCGCAGCAACAAGGGCGACGGGCAGGCGTTCAGCGTCGAACTCGGCAAGCAGACCCCGATCGGCCGCAACCTCAGCATCACGCCGCAGGTCCAGATGAGCTATGCCAAGGTCGATTTCGACCGCTTCGCCGATCCCGCCGATGCGTCGGTATCGGCGGCGAAAGGCGAGAGCCTGAAGACGCGATGGGGCCTCGCCATCGATCATCAGGCAAGCTGGAAGGGCCGCTCGGGCGATACCCGCCGCACGCGGCTCTACACCGTGATGAACCTCGGCTACGAATGGCTCGACGGCGCGGTTGCCGATGTGTCGGGAACGCCGATCGCGAATCGCGATCATCGCCTGTCGGCCGAACTCGGACTCGGCGGCAGCTACAGCTGGGGCAACGACCGCTTCACCCTCTATACCGAGCTGTCGGGCGATACCGCCGTTGCCAACTTCGGTGCAGGCTACAACCTCAAGGGCACCGCAGGCTTCCGCGCGCGGTTCTAAGCTGCGTCGGATACAAGCGAGCGCTCCGGATATTCCGGAGCGCTCGCCTTATGGTGGTTGACGCCGGGAAGACGGCCTAGAAGCGCAATCGCACCCCGGCCGTGCCCTTGAGGTCGTAGCTGCTCCCCAGGTCCTTCAATGAGGATCCGGCCGAAACCTGGCTGTAAAGCGTCAGCCGGTCGCTGAATTCCAGGCTGCCGCCGAGTGCGGCTTCGCCGCGCAGCCGATCGTTCGCATTGCGGATCGATGCACCCGATACGCTGACGCGGGCGCCGTCGAGCCACTCATGATCGAGACGAAGCAGGCCGTAGAGATGAGCGCGGCGGCTCGACCCGCCGTCGTTCCACGCCCGGTCATGTGCGACCGCAATGCCCCAGTGCGTCGTCAGGCTGTCGCCGTTGCGCGAGGATACCGACGCACTGGCAGGATCATCGAACCGGTCGAACTCGATCGCCTGGTAGGACATCCGGATATGCGGTGTGATCGTCACGTCGCCGCCCACGGGCACGCGCTTGCCCGCCTCCAGGCTGACGGCGCGCCCGCGTCCCTCATTGCCGTCGGCCAGCGTGCCGAGCACGGCGGAACGGAGCCGCGTGTCGAACCAGCTCAGTTGCGCCTGCGCGTCGGCATAAAAGCCATTGGCCGTTGTGAAGGTCAGCGTCGCGCCGACGCCATAGCCCTTCGCATCGATCCGGCCGTCGCCGAAGGTCGAGCGCACCGCGGCATCGGCTTCGCCATAATGTGCGGTAAGGCCCGCGACGAGCGTCGATGCGCTGCTTTCGGCCAACGCATGGTCGACGCCCGTCTGCATCCGCCAGCTATCGATATTGGCGTCGGCACCGGTCGAGGACGTACGCGCCTCGGGGCGCAGCCGGCTCGTTTCCATCCGGCCCCAGATGCCGTTGCCGCCGCCGCCGGGCGATGACGCCCATTGGCGATTCCCGACCCGTTCCTGCCATGTCGGAAGGCCGTTCAGGGCCTGCAAGGTCTGCGTATAATGTTCGTAGAGCGGCACGCCGGGTTGATAGAGCGGTTTGTCCTGCGCGGCGGAACGCAGATACCAGTCGCCATCGTCACCGGCCGCAAGCCCTCCCTTGACGAGGCGATAGCCATAGGCACCCGCGATGATGACCTGATCGCCCGCCAGGGCATAGTCGCCGCGCATCGCGAAGCGACCGTCCGACGCGCCGGTCACCTCGATGATCCGGAGACCCTCGGCCGTCCATTCACCCAAGCCGGATCTGTCGGTGACGGTGACGAGCGTCGAGCCCGACGTGCCGCCGGCGACGACCAGCCGGTCGGCGAGCGGACCATTGTCGCCGCGCGCGGTGGCGATTTCCAGCACCCCGCCGCTCGCGGTATAGGAACCGATGGTGAGCGTCCCGATCGCATTTCCTCCCGGAGCGAGCGTGCCCACGCTGGTCACATCGCCGACCCGGCCGGTCCCGGCAAGCCGCGCGCCGGCCGCGACCGCGACCGCGCCGCCGAGTTCCCCGTCGACGGTGAGCGTACCCGCCATGACGGTCGTTGCGGCCGTATAGCCGCTGCTGTCGCCCGTCAGGCGCAGGGTGCCGGCGCCGCCCTTGGTCAGCGCCCCGCCACCCGACAACCGGCCGCTGAGCGTGAAAACCGTATCTCCGGCGGTGGCGATCGTGCCGACGCCTGCGAGCAGGATCTCGCGCCCGCTGGCGAGGCTGGCACTGGTGGCGATCGTGCCGCCGTCGAGTGTCACGCTGCTCGCCGCATCGCCGAGGTTGGTGTCGGCGGCAATCCGTACAGTGCCGCCTTCGATCGTGGTACCCCCGGCATAGGCGTTGATGCCCGACAGGATCAACGTGCCCGCGTCGGTCTTGACCAGCCGGCCGTCGCCGTTCAGCACCGCGGCGATCGTCGCACTGAAGCCTGCGCCCGCGGTGCTGCCGTCGCCGACGCGGATCGCCGTCTCGGGCTCGGACAGGATGAGCGCGTCGCCGTCGATCTTATAGCCGTCGGCGGCAAACTGCATCCCCGCCGCCGCGACATCGCCGAGGCTGGCGTCGATGGTCACCGTGCCGCCGGTTCCGCCGAAAATGGCGAGCCCGCCATCGGCATAGGATGCGTTGGCGATGCCGTCGGCATCGGTCCAGTTGTCGTTGCCGCCGGCCGCCTGCCATACGCCCGACCCGCCTTGGATCACGCCATCGTCTTTCGGCCCTGCGCCGCCGTCCCAGAAGGTCAGTACCGGCCCGGTGTCGTAGACCAGGTTCACTTGGCCCGCGGTAGCGGTCTGCACGGTGACGGTGCCATCGCTCGCCGGCATCGTCCCGAGCGCGAGGCCATTGTCGACCAGCGTCCCGCCATAATCGAAGATGCGATAGACGCCCGCGCCGAAAGCCCCGCCGGCGGAAAGCGACACGTCGAGCGTGCCGTCGAGCGTCAGGTCGCCGCCGACCGACACCAGGTCGTTGAGCGGGCCGCCGGGGGTGTTGGCCTCACCGAATTCATAGGCGAGCATCGAGCCAGCCGACAGCGTCAGGTCGCCGTTGATAGTGAGGGTGCCGGGGCTGGCGCCGGGGGCCAGCGTGCCGCCGTCGTGGATGATAACGTCGCCGCCGACGATGCCGCGCCCGCCCAGCGTCGCGCCGTTCGCCACGCTGGTCGATCCCGTCGCCCCCGACTGGTCGCCGTTCACCAGCAAAATGCCGGCGCGGATATCGGTTACACCCGAATAGCTGTTCGTTCCCGTCAGCGTCAGCGTGCCGCCGCCGATCTTGACAAGACTGCCGCCATTGCCGCCGTCTGTGATCGCGCCGCCGACTGCCTCGTTCCTGCCAAGCCCGCCCAGCGTCAGCGCCTTGCTTCCAAGCGAGACGGCGGCATTCCCCGACAGCGATCCGATCGCGATGCCGTCGGCGGCAAGGCCCGATATGTCGAGCAACCCACCCGCTTCACCGACGATGGTTGCACCATCGGCGGTGCTATTACCATGGAAGTAGGCGAATCCCTTGTCGAGGAGCGTGATGACGGCGCTGCCCGCCGTTGCATTGCCATAGAATCCGATCGTGCCATCGGCTTCGGCGCTGATGCGGGCATTTGCGGCAGACGAGGCATTGTTGAAGGAGGTGCCGCCGCCAATATTGTGGATATGCGCGGTACCTGCCGATGACGTGTTGTTGAAGTTGATCGAACTTTGCGTGTTGGTGATCGTCGCCGCGCCCGCGGACGCATTGTCGTTGAAGCGCAGGAATGTGCCCGGGCCTTTGCTGATTTCGAGGTTTCCGGCGCTGGCATCGTTCGATAGCTCCAACTCGCCGCCTGCGGTGATACGCACCGGCCCGCTCCCGAGCGCGCCGCTTGCCATGGCATGGATCGTGCCCGCCGAAATCGTGGTTCCACCATTGTAATCGTTGGAGCCGGTCAGCTGCAATATGCCGCGCCCGGTCTTGGTCAGCGCACCGGCGCCGGAGATCGTGCCGTGAACCGTCAGATTCTGATCGGTGCGAAAAGTTCCGCCGCCGGCATCGAGCAGGATAGCGCGCCCGGTCATGATCGCCGAACTGTTGTGCAGCGTGCCGCCATCGAAGGTGAGCCCGCCGCTGGCCTCGCCCAGATTGGCGTCGGACGCGATCGACAATGTCCCGCCGCTGATCGCCGTTCCGCCCGAATAGCTGTTGTTTCCGGCAAGGACCAGCGTACCGCCCTGCGTCTTGTCGAGCCCGCCGGTTCCCGTGATCCGGGTCGCGATCGTCGCCGTCTCGCCGGCAAGGACGCGAATTTCGGCCCTGTTGTCGGGGCGATCCGATCCGTCGATCTGCAGTGTGCCCGATCCTTCGAGGCGGTAGCCGTCGTCGACGAACTGCAGGCCCTGAAAGCTTTGCACGCCCTCGACCGCGATGCGGTTGCCCGGCGTTCCCTTGAACACCGCATGGTGGCTCGCCCATGCTTCGGGCACGACGCCGCCCTCGTTCCGCCATGTCGTGTTCGTGCCATTCCAGATACCGTCGCCGCCGATCCAATATTGCAGCCGGTCGTCGCCCGGTTCCGCGATCAAAAGGTCGACATTGCCGCCGCCCGCTGTGATCGCATAGCGCGCGGGCGCGCCGAGCATCGGCGTGTTTCCGACGGCGAGGCCTCTGTCGTCGAGATTGCCGCCATAGGTGATCAGCCGGTAGTAACCGAAGCTGGCGGTGCCGTCCCCGGCATCGGCGCTTTGCGACAGGTTGATCGTACCGTCGAGCGTCAGGTCGCCGGTCACCGCGATCGTGTCGCCGGTCCCGGCCGCCGCACCAGCGCCGGGCGCGCCCAGTTCGAAATCGAGGAACGACCCGGCGGTCAGCGTCAGATTGCCGTCGACGGTCAGCTTGCCGATCGAATTGCCGGGCGCGAGGTGGCCGCCGTCGGCGACGGTGGTCGTGCCGACCGTCCCCGAACCGCCCAGCGTGCCGCCCGAGGCGACGAGCATCGTGCCGCCGATACGGCCGGTTCCGCCTGCGTTGCCGACCAGCAGCGTGCCGCCCGAAACCATGGTCGTTCCGGAGAAGCCCGAACTGTCGCCGGTCAGTAAGGTCGTCCCGGCGTAATGCTCGACGCGGTGCGTGCCCGTGCCGGTGCCTATGCTCATGCTGTCGAGAACGGTCGAGAAGACCAGATCGGTATTGCTGTGGTTGAAAACCAGCGTGCCGTCGCCGTCGTAAAAAGTCAGCGTCGGGACGGCGAATTCGCCTGCGGCGGCGGGACCCTCGCCTGCGGCCGCGCCGATGTTGAGCGTACCGTGGCTGCCTGCCCAGAATGCGATGAGTGATTGCATGCCCGATACTCTCGCGCCATCCGCGATGGTCAGCACCCCGGTCCCGTCATTGCCGATGACGACCGTGCTTTCAGTCGTGATATTCGACCCTGGGCCGGAGACCGAAACCGAACCTTCGGAGCCCGCCCTCAGGCCGAGGGCCAGGGTGCCCGAGGCGATTGCGGTCCCGCCGTCGGTAACGTTCAAAAAGCCTTCGCCGAACTCGCCAATCCGAATGTCCTGCGCGTTAGTCCATGTCGACCCGGTTCCGGAAATGGTCGCGACGCCCCGGCTTCCGCTTAGTACCCCTACCGTGCCAGCGGCGTTGGAGACGGTAGCGCCATTGTCTATGGTCAACGCGCCGGCGCCGTCGTGGCCGACATAGATGTGGCTGTCGTTGATCCAGCGCGCGTCCGTTCCCGTGACGATGACAGCGCCGCTCTGCCCGGCTCCTTCGCCGATATACCCCTGATCGCTGGAAAGGCTTCCCCCGGCCGCAATCCGCAGCGTTCCACCGTTGACGTGAGTGTTACCGCCGATAACGCTCGCGCCGGTCAGCGTTAGCGTTCCCAAGCCGAGCTTTGTCAGGTCGCCGCTGCCCGTGAGACCGGCGCCGATGCCGATATCGAAGCCGTTGCTGTCGATGAAGGCGCCCCCGTCCTCGATAACGGCCTCTCCCGGATCGAAGGTGTAGAAAAACTCGGCCTCGTCGCGTATCGCGCGCAGGATGCCGCCGTCGAAGACAAGCGAAGCATCGCCGATCCCGGCGCCGACGAGTCCGGTTTTGAGGACGCCGCGGGCCGCCGCGGTGCCGCGCAGATACAGGGTTCCTTTCCCCCCAAATGACGTGATGGCAGCGCCGTCGGCCTCGACCAGTCCGCCATCGTCGATGGTCAGGGTCGCCGTGCCGCGATTGCCGATGAAGAGGTAGGTGTCGAGGCTCCACCGCGAACCGGCGCCCGTCACATTCACGATTCCGATCGTGCCGGTGTCTTCTCCGATATAGGCATAGCCGTCGCCGGCGACAGTGCGCACCACCCCGCCGCTGTCGATAGTCAGCGTGCCGTTTCCATTGCCGCCGACGCGGAGCCGGCTATTGGTCCATGATCCGCCCGTCGATACCCGCACAGCGCCTTGCGATCCGCGAAAGACGCCGAGCGTTCCCACATTGCTGGTGACGCGACCGCCATTTTCAATGACGAGCTCTCCGCTCCCGCTATTGCCGACAACAATGTCACCGCCGGCGTTCCACACCGGAGACGGGTTGGGGGAGAGGGTGGGGCCGACATCGCCCGACACCGTTACGGACTGCGCCTGCGCCGGCTGGGCCGAAAGCGCGAGCAATGTCGCACCGGCAAGCGCGGTCGAGCAGCGCAATGCGAGGGAAGGGCGCGTCCGGTGGTCGCTGGGCGCTGAAACAGGTGACATGGGACCTCCGCACGATAATGGCGGGCGATCAATAGGAGCAGGGCGGCGGGCATATCCACCGACCAATTCTATTGAATTCTAACCGAATCTTTCGCTCCCCGCCTTGCCTCGGCGCCGGAGTCCTGCAAAGGATCGCGCCGTGGGGGTGGGCAGCAAGGGACCGGGTGTGACGATACGGGAATGATGGATCTCGACACGGTTCTGATTGTCTGCTTCGCGATCGCGGGGCTCCAGGCCCTCGCCTGGGTCTTCGTCTGGCTCGCGTGGCGCCACCTCTATGAACTTCGCTTCCTGGCCGCGGGCTTTGCCGCCATCGCGCTCGGCTTGTTGTTGATGATCCTGCGCGGCGGAGAGCCCGCAGCGTGGGCCGTGGTGCTCGCGAACATCGTCATCAAGCTCGGTCTCGTCCTGCTCGCCGATGGTCTCGCCCGCTTCCTCGGCCAGCCGCGCCGCGCCTGGATCGGCATTCCGTTGCTGGTCGTCTATATTTTGTCATGGGCGGCCGCGGTCGGCCTCGATCCGACGAATGTCGCGATCCGCATCCACCTGTCCACGCTGTTCACCGCGGTGATGATGTCGGTGATGATCCTGTGCCTCGTGCGCGACCGGACCCAGCCGGCGTTGCTGCGCTGGATCATGATCGGCTTTCTTGCCGAATATATGGTCGCCAGCATCGTGCAGAGCGCGATCGAGCATTTGGGGGGAGGAGGTTCCTCGCCGGTGCTGGCCGACCGCCATGCATGGTACCTGCTCCAAGGCAGCTTGTTCCAGATCGTGTTTTTCGCCTGCCTGCTGTTCATGGTCAGCGCGCGACTGTCGGCGCATTTGCGTGAGAAGAACGAGGCCTTGTCGCGCGAGATCGCCGAGCGCCGGCGCCTTGAGGGCCAACTGAGCGCCAGTGTCGAGACCGAACGCGCGCTGCGCGACGAGCAGGTCGATTTCATGCGCATCGTCAGCCACGAGTTTCGCACCCCGCTCGCGATTATTCGGAGTTCGGTCGACATGATCGCGCTCACGGGGGACCCCGCCTCGGCCGCGACCCGCGAACGCATCGCCGGGATAGGCGAAGCGCTCGACCGGCTCTTCGGACTCATCGACCGCTTCATGGCGGAGGATCGCAACAACGGCTTCCAGCCCGAACCGCTGGCGCTCGGCCTGCTGCTGGAAAATGTGCGGCTGCATTTCGCGATGACCGGTCAGGAGGCGCGCCTGAACTTTTCGGTCGACGATAACGATATCCGCCTGCTCGCCGATCGAGAAATGCTTGCGACCGCGATCATCAATCTTGTCGACAACGCGCTCAAATATTCGGACCGCGCGATCGCGATCGATACGCGTGCAGAGGAGGGGCTGACGATCAGGATAAGTGATCGCGGCATCGGCATTCCGGAGGTGGAGCGCTCCCGAATCGGACGGCGCTTCTTTCGCGCCTCCAACGCCGCGACACGCGCGGGCACCGGACTCGGGCTCTATTCGTCGCAAAGGCTGCTCGCTTATCATGGCGGGACGCTGCGGCTTGTCGCCAATGAAGGGGGCGGGACGGTTGCCGTGGTGCATCTGCCATTACCATCGGCGGCAGCGGGGCGGTCGCAGCCGGAAGGCGCAATGGCATGACTGCGATCCTGGTCGTCGAGGACGAACCCCGGCTGCGCGCCGACCTGGTTGATTTTCTGGGGCTGAGCGGCTTCGCGGCGACGGGTGCCGCGACGGCCGCGGATCTGCGCGCGGTGCTTGCCGGAGGCGAGGCGCCGGCAATTATCGTTCTCGACGTCGGCCTGCCCGACGGCAACGGCTTCGATCTGGCCGCCGAAATCCGGCAAAGCCATGATTGCGGCATCATCATGCTCACCGCGCTCGGCGATAGCGACGATCGCATCCGCGGGTTCGAAAGCGGCGCCGACATCTATCTGGTAAAAGGCAGCACCTTGCGCGAAATCGAAGCGGCGATCCGAAGCTTGCTGCGGCGGACCGGCGTGACGCCTGCGGCGCCGGATAAAATCGACTCCTGGTTTCTAAATGGAGCGGGCTGGTTCCTGACCGCGCCGAACCGGCAGACGGTCAAGCTCACAGCGACCGAATTTGCCTTTCTGAACCTGCTTTGCGGGCGCGTCGGGAACGTCTGCACGCGCGACGAACTCGTGGCGATCACAGCCCGTCCGGGATCGCAGTTCGACGATCGCCACCTCGATGCGGTCGTGAGCCGCCTTCGTCGCAAGATCGAACAGAGCACCGGTTTTCCGATCCCCCTCCAGGTCGTCTATGGCGTGGGATATACGTTCACCGCACCCGTCCTGATCGAATGACAAGGCTGTCTTCCCTTGCAGTCTTTCACGCAGGCCGAAGCACGCCATTGATTTTATGGGATTAATTCCGGGTGGCGGAGCGGGAGGGATTCGAACCCTCGATACGCTTTTGACGTATACTCACTTTCCAGGCGAGCGCCTTCGACCACTCGGCCACCGCTCCGCATGCACCCGGTCGTTTCGTGCGAAGCACGGAGCGTGAATCGGGTGCTTAAACCAATTCGCACTGGAACGGGCGCCCTAATCGCTTGGCGGGGCTTTCGCAAGCCGATTGGGCGTGGCAGACATCGGCCATGAAACATCTGCTTATGACGGCCGCGGCGGCCGCATCGCTTGTCCCTCCTGCCTATGCTGTAGAACCGGCGCCGGTGCCGTCGCCGGGCGAAATTGCGGCAGCGGCGCCCGCAAGCGACTGGGTTGTCATTGCGCCCTCGGACCTGCTGGTGATGGATCTTGCGCCCGACGTCAGGGGCAAGCCGCGCCGCGTCGTCATCCAATTGATGCCCGCGCCGTTCAGCCAGGGTTGGATCGGTAATATCCGCAAGCTCGCCGCCGCGCATTGGTGGGACGGGACGAGCGTCAACCGGGTGCAGGATAATTATGTCGCGCAATGGGGCGATGCGACCGAGAAGAAAGCGCTGCCGGCAGATTTGGCGACGGTACCGGAGCAGGATTATACCGTCCCTGCGGGCCAGCTGGTCATCCACGAAACACCGGCTCGCGGTGCAACGCCGTCGCCGCATAAGCCGCGCGGCGACGGCTATGCCGAATTTACCCGATTCTCCCGTGGTTGGCCGGTTGCCTTTGACCATGCACGTGAATGGCCGCTCCATTGCTACGGCGCCGTCGGCGTCGGTCGCAACCTGTCGCCCGATACCGGCAGCGGCGCCGAGCTTTACGCCGTAATCGGCCATGCGCCGCGCCATCTCGATCGAAACATCGCCATCGTCGGCCGCGTGATCAGCGGGATCGAACATCTGTCGAGCCTGCCGCGCGGGACCGGGGCGCTCGGTTTCTACGAGGATGCGAAGGAGCGCGTCGCGATCGCGTCGATCCGGATCGCGACCGAGCTGCCGTCCGCCGATCAGCCGAAGTTCGAATATCTTTCGACCGAAAGCGAGAGCTTCGCGCGCTACGCCGACGCCCGCGAGAATCGTCGGGACCCCTTCTTCATCAAACC
>Ga0247823_10003844_pt1 | contig 12115 bp, 12 predicted proteins | sample 13C_PalmiticAcid_2_FD_192426 | JGI IMG/M metagenome (GOLD analysis project Ga0247823, IMG submission 192426) | Soil microbial communities from agricultural site in Penn Yan, New York, United States - 13C_PalmiticAcid_Day30 | ecosystem: Environmental > Terrestrial > Soil > Agricultural land...
GGGGGCGACGACGCCAGCAACTGGAACGCGGTGACGCGGATGCTGAAAAACTCCGGCGGCCTGGTCTCGGTGCTGTCGCCGGCGGAACTGCCCGGCGTCGTCGCCCCCCTGCTGGCCCATCCCGAGGCCGCGCGCGACATGGGCGAGCGCGCCCGCCGCGCCGCCGCCGAGGCCGCCGCCGGGCTGGATCGCCTGTGGCTGGCCTTGCAGGCGCATCTGCCCGCCGCCCCGTCGCGAGGCCGCCGATGAAGCTGAACACCCCCCGCTGGTGGTACAGCCGCGACCGTCGCCACGCCCCCGTCGCGCGTCTGCTGCTGAAACCCGCCTCATGGATCTGGGCCGGCGTCACCGCGCGGCGCATCGCCAGGGCCACGCCGGTGGATCCCGGCGCCCCGGTCATCTCCATCGGCAATCTGACCGTCGGGGGGTCGGGCAAGACGCCGATCACGCGCGAGGTCCTGCGCTTGCTGCGCGCCCAAGGGATCAAGGCCGCCGCCCTGTCGCGCGGCTATGGCGGATCGCTGGAAGGTCCCGTTCAGGTGGACCTCGGCGCCCACACCGCCGCCGAAGTCGGCGACGAGCCGCTGATGCTGGCCGCCGACGCCCCCGCCTGGATCGCCCGCGACCGCGTGGCCGGGGCAAGGGCCGCCGTGGCGGCGGGCGCGGAGGCCCTGGTGCTGGACGACGCCCATCAGAACCCGGCGCTGCAAAAGACCCTCAGCCTGATCGTCGTAGACGGCGAGACGCGCGGCGACGAATGGCCCTTCGGCGACGGTTCGGTCTTTCCGTCCGGCCCGATGCGCGAGCCGCTGAAAGCGGGCCTGGCCCGCGCCGACGTCGTCGTCATCCTGCTGCCCGCCGACCTGGCCGAGGCCGATCCCGAACTGGTCGAAACCTTCGGCGACCGGCCCGTCTTCATCGCCCGGCTGGAGCCCGCCGCGGCTCCGCCGTCAGGGCCTCAGGTCGGCTTCGCCGGCATCGCCAAGCCGTGGAAGGTCGAGCGCTCGCTGATCGCCGCCGGCTGCGACCTCAAGGACTTCGTCCCCTTCCCCGATCACGCCGAACTGTCGGAGCGCGACTTCGCCTTCCTGACGGAGCGAGCCGAACTGTTCGAGGCGGGCCTGGTCACGACCGAGAAGGACTGGGTGCGTCTGCCGCCCGCGTGGCGCGAACGGATCGTCGCCTGGCCGGTCGTCGCGCGGCTGGAGCAGGAAGCGGCCTTCGCCGACTTCCTGCGGGATCGCCTCGATCAGTCCTGACGGAAGACCTGGCCGCCCTTCATCACGAAGCGGACGCGTTCCAGTTCCGTCACGTCGCTGAGCGGGTCGCCCGAGACCGCGATCAGGTCGGCGGGCATGCCTGGCGCCAACCGCCCGGCCTCGTTCGAAATCTTCAGGTGCTCGGCGGCGCCGACGGTGGCGGCCTGGATGGCCTCCAGCGGGGTCAGGCCGGCGCGGACCAGAAGGGCGAACTCCTGGGCGTTGTCGCCGTGCGCCGAGACGCCGGTGTCAGTGCCGAAGGCGATGCGAACGCCGCCGGCGTGGGCGCGACGCGCCATGTCCAGCATCTTGGGTCCGGCCTCCAGCGCCTTGGCGGTCTGGGCCGGGGTGAAGAAGTTGTCCGGGCTGGCGGCCACGCGCGCCACATAGTCGCCGGCCATCAGGGTCGGCACCAGCCAGGCGTTGTGCGCCTTGAACAACCGCATGGATTCGTCGTCCAGATAGGTGCCGTGTTCGATGGAGTCGCCGCCCGCCTTTAGGAAGGCGTTGATGCCGTCGACGCCGTGGGCGTGGGCCGTGACCTGGCGCCCCATGCGGTGGGCCGAGGCGACGATGGCGGCCAGCTCATCCTCGCTGAACTGCTGGGCCAGACCGGCGGCGGTATTGGACAGGACGCCGCCCGTCGCGGTGATCTTGATGATGTCGGCGCCGCTGCGGACCTGCAGGCGCACCGCCCGCATGCAGTCCTCGGCCCCCGAGCAGACGCTTTCCGGCGACAGGACATGCATGATGTCCTCGCGATAGCCGTTGGTGTCGCCGTGCCCGCCGTGGACCGAGACGGCCGAGCCCGCCGCGATGATGCGCGGTCCCGGCACGTCGCCGCGCTTCACCGCCTCGCGCAGGGCGAAGATGGCCTCGTTGCTGGCCCCCAGGTCGGCGACCGTGGTGAAGCCGGCGTTCAGGGTGCGACGCGCATAGCGGGCGCCGACCATGGCCTGGGTCGCGGTCGACTGGGTCACCTCCTCCAGACGTCCGTTGGGGTTCTGCTGGCTGGTCAGGTGGACGTGGCTGTCGATCAGGCCGGGCAGGACGAAGGCGCCGCGCAGATCGACCACCTGGCCCTCGCCGACGAAACCGTCGCGGATTTCGACGACTTGGTTCCCTCTGATCACGAGAGTTTTATCGCGCAGCACCCGGCCGCTGGCCGGATCGGCCAGAAGTCGCCCCACTTGGACGAACGTGGTCGGCTGTTCCGCCGAAACGGCTGCGACCGCAGGGGCTTGCCGCGCCTGCGCCGAGGTGGCGGCCAGAACGGCAGCGGTCACAATCAGAGCCAGTTTCTTCATCGGTCCCTCCCAGAACTCCAGATTTCACCTTAGCCCTTTGACGTCATTCGCCAAGGCTCAGGTTGCGTCGTTACGGGGCTTTGTGAAACAAGCCGATACAGTTGTTTAATCGTGCGAGGGGCGTCGCATGCGGCTTTCCAGACGTGGCTTGATCCTGGGCGGTTCGGCCCTGTTGGCGGGATGTTCCTCCGCCGCTTCGACCACCAAGCTCCAGCTCGCCGGCGCCGCGCCTGCCAGCCTCCCCGTCGTTCCGATTCCGACCGCGACGCCGCAACCGGTCGCCGCGACCAGGGTCAGCGGCCCCGTCATCGATCCGCATGGCGTGGTCCGCAAGGATCTGATGGAGCGCGCCCACGCCGCTCTGGACACCCACGGCCACAAGATTTCCAGGCGCGACCGGATGTATCTGGTCGATTTCCAGAAGTTCTCGGGCGAGGATCGCCTGTACGAAGTGGATCTGGAAGGCGGCTGGGTCACGGCCTATCGCACCAGCCACGGCCGCGGCTCGGACCCGGCGCACTCGGGCTTCGCCCAGCGCTTCTCGAACGAGATGGACAGCCACATGTCGTCCATCGGCGCCTACGCCACGGCGGGCGCCAACTGGGGCTCGCAGCAGGGGCCGAACGTCCTTCTGGACGGGCTGGAGTATTCCAACAGCCGCGCCCGCGAACGCGCCATCATCATTCACGGCGCCGACTACGCCGATCCGGCCTTCCTGGCGCGTGAAGGCAAGCTGGGCCGATCCTACGGCTGCTTCTCGGTGTCCCACGCCGACCTGGTTCCCTTGCGCGAACGCATGGGCGAGGGCCGGCTTCTGTTCGCCATGACCTGAGCCGAGGCCGAGCCGCCTGGCGCGGCTTCATGCCTGTTCAAGCCGCTTAACGCGGCTCCAGCGCCCGCCAGCCGATGTCGGTGCGGTGGAAACCGCCGGGCCAGTCGATCCTGGCCACCGCCTCATAGGCGCGGGCGCGAGCCTCGGCGATGTCGGCGCCATGGGCGCAGACATTCAGCACGCGACCGCCCGCCGCCACCAGAGCGCCGTCGTCGCGTTTGCGGGTTCCCGCATGGAAGACCTGAACATGGGGGCCGAAGTCCTGATCGGCGCCACGGATGACCGAGCCCTCCAGCGGACTGTCAGGATAACCCTTGGCCGCCAGAACCACGGTGATGACCACGCCGTCCTTGAACCGGGGCGTGGGCGCCTTGCTCAGGTCGCCACGCGCGCAGGCCAGCAGCAGGGGCACGATGTCGCCGTCGAAGCGCATCATCAGCACCTGGCATTCCGGGTCGCCGAAGCGGGCGTTGAACTCAACCACCTTGGGGCCTTCGCTGGTCGCCATCAGCCCGGCGTAGAGGACGCCGCGATAGGGGGCGCCCTCGGCAGCCATCATGCGGATGGTCGGCTGGACCACGCGCTCGTCGGCCTGCTGCACCAGTTCCGGGGTGAAGACCGGCGCCGGGGAATAGGCGCCCATGCCGCCCGTGTTCGGACCCAGGTCGCCGTCAAAGGCGCGCTTGTGGTCCTGGGCGCCGCCGAACAGGACAGCCTGCTTTCCGTCGGACAGGGCGAACAGCGAGCCTTCCTCGCCGTCCATGAATTCCTCGATGACGACGCGCGAACCAGCCGAGCCGAAACGTCCGCCCAGCATCCGCTCGATCTCAGCCTCGGCATCGGCCTTGTCGGGGCTGATGGCCACGCCCTTGCCCGCCGCCAAGCCGTCGGCCTTGATGACATAGGGCGCGGCGTAGTTGTCCAGCGCCGTCTTGGCCTCGGCCACGTTCTCATAGACGCCATAGCCCGCTGTCGGGATGCCGTGACGTTGCAGGAAGGCCTTGGAAAACGCCTTCGAGGTTTCCAGCTGCGCCGCCTTGGCCGTCGGCCCGAAGCAGGGGATGCCCACGGCGTTGAGGCGATCGGCCAGCCCCTCGGCCAGAGCCGATTCGGGGCCGACCACGACCAGGTCCGCCTTCATCTCACGCGCCAGGGCCGTCAGGGCCTCGGCGTCGGTCGCCTTGATCTCGGGCTTGAGCTCGGCGTGCTTCGCCATGCCGGGATTGCCGGGCGCGGCGACGAGCCGCGTGACCAGCGGCGACTGGGCGATCTTCCAGGCCAAGGCGTGTTCACGCCCTCCGGATCCGACGAGCAGAATGTTCATATGCGCGCAATGACCGCCCCCGCCGTCCGGGTCAAGCGGGGGAAAGGGTTAGCGGGCTACAGAACAGCCGACAGGACATAGATCACGGCCCCCAGCAGGACGATCGCGAAGACGATCAGCCAGGGACTGACCGACGGCGCATTGCTACGGCGCGACAGCTGCCGCTCGCGCGGGGTGCGTTCGGCGGGATCGGTTCCGGGCGGGTCGGCGGGCTCCATGGTCAAGCTAACGGACGCGCCCTCGCCCCGTTCCCGCCTGCGACAAGACGGGCTAAGGTCGCGCCATGATCTCCGACGACGACTGTGCTTTCGAAGGCCCCGCCGAGGCGCCGGCCGCCGCGCGCGACAACAACCCGCCCCTGTCGATCTCGGAGCTGAGCTTCGCGCTGAAGCGCACGCTGGAAGACCGCTTCGGCCATGTGCGGCTGCGCGGCGAGATCTCCAAGGTCAACCGCCACGCCTCGGGCCACGTCTATCTGACGCTCAAGGACGACAAGGCGGCCATCGACGGCGTGATCTGGAAGGGCGTGGTCCGGGGCCTGGGCGCCCAGCCCGAAAGCGGCCTGGAAGTCATCGTCACCGGCAAGATCACCTCCTACCCCGCCCGGTCGTCCTATCAGATCGTGATCGAGAGTATGGAGCCGGCGGGCGCCGGCGCCCTGCTGGCCCAGCTGGAGCGCCTGAAGGCGCGTCTGCGCGACGAGGGCCTGTTCGAGCCGGGCCGCAAGAAGCCCCTGCCGACCTTCCCGGCGACCATCGGCGTCATCACCAGCCCGACCGGCGCCGTGATCCGCGACATCCTGCATCGTATCGCCGAGCGCTGGCCGTGCCGCGTCATCGTCTGGCCCGTGGTGGTTCAGGGCGACGCCGCCAGCGGTCAGGTGGTCAACGCCATTCGCGGCTTCGACCAGATGACGCCGGACGGGCCGATTCCCCGCCCCGATCTGCTGATCGTCGCGCGCGGCGGCGGCTCGGTCGAGGACCTGTGGTGCTTCAACGACGAGGGCCTGGCCCGCACCGTGGCCGAGGCCCGCATCCCGATCATCTCGGCCGTGGGGCACGAGACGGACACCACCCTGATCGACTTCGTCTCCGATCGCCGCGCGCCGACGCCGACCGGCGCCGCCGAGATCGCGACGCCGGTGCTGTCGGACCTGCGCTGGGCCCTGAGCGATCTGGAGGCGCGTCTGGCGCGGGCCGGTTCGCGCCTGCTGGAGGACCGCCGCACCCGCCTGCGGGCCGCCGCCCGCGGCCTGCCCGCCCGGCCCGAAGACCTGCTGGCCCTGCCGCAGCAAAGGCTCGACCACGCCGCCAGCCGCCTGGGTTCCGGCCTGCACCGCAACATCGCCGTCCACGAGCGCCAGTTGGCCGTGGTCGGCGGACGTCTGTCCAAGGGGCTGCTGGATCGCGCCATCGAACGGCGCGGCGACCGGCTGGCGGCCTACGCCGACCGCTTCGGCCCGGCGATGAAGCGGCGGCTGGACCGCGACGAGACCCGACTGGCCGCCCTGTCGCGCGCACTGGCGACGCTGGATCCCAAGCGGCCCAAGCCCGGCTTCGCCCGGATCGAGGACACTGCCGGCGCCATGGTCGCCTCGGCCGCCGGTCTGTCGCCGGGTCAGACGGTCCGCATCGTCTTCGGCGACGGCGCCAAGGGGGCGACCATCGACGGCGCCGGCGCAGCACCGGCGCCGTCGCCGAGGCCGACGCCGACGCCGCGCGCGAAGCCGCCGTCAGCCGGACAGGGCGACCTGTTCTGAAGGCGTTTCAGCCTCTTGGAGCGCCTTCTTTCACCGGACGGCGATTCGCCTCTCGTCACTTGCGGAAAGCCGTGCCAATCATCGGCGCATGACGACTGCCTCGCCTCCTGTTTCACCCTCGCCCGCCACGCTGCACTACGGCGATGGCGAGTTCGCCGTGCTGCGCCCAGGCGCCTACGTAGCCTGCGCCGTCAGTGGCGTGCCCATCGCCTTGGCGGCCTTGCGCTACTGGTCGGTAGAACGGCAGGAGGCCTACGCCAGCCCGCTGGAATACATGACCGCCGCGCGCGATTCCTGATCCCCTTCCATCTATTGCTTCCCGGCGCACCCTCTTGATCGCCGGGCTGATCGCGTCGTGATCCCATGTCCGCCCTGCAATCACTCGACATCCTGCTCGCTGACGACAACCCGAACATGCGGGCCATCGTCTCCGCCATGCTGAAATCCGTGGGCGTCGGCCGTGTGCGGGAGGTTGACGACGGGGCCGCGGCTCTGGAGGCGCTGAAAGCGCGCCCCGCCGATCTCGCCATCGTCGACTTCAAGATGCTGCCGATTGACGGCGTGGCCTTTACTCAGTTGGTGCGAACCGCATCCGACAGCCCCAATCCCTATCTGCCGATCATCATGATGACCGGCCATTCCGAGCGGCGTCGCGTGACCGAGGCCCGCGACGCCGGCGTGACGGAATTCGTGACCAAGCCCGTCACCGCTCCGGCGCTTCTGGCGCGCATCGAGGCGGTGATCATGCGCCCCCGGCCCTTCATTCGCGGGGGCGACTATTTCGGCCCGGACCGACGCCGCACCCAGCCGGAAAACTATGTCGGACCATTCCGCCGGGCCAGCGACGCCGTGATCGACTAGGTCCCGGCGGCCTTCAACGCCTCATAGACCTTGGGCGGCCAGCGCTTGTGGACCCAGAACCAGTCCACCGGATGCTCGCGCACCCGGTCCTCGACGAAGCGGTTGACCGCCTGAACGCCCGCCACGACATCGGCCGCCTTGTCGCCCGTATCCGGCACTTCGATGGGTTCATGGGCGGTGACGCGAAAGCGCACGCCTGGCAGTCGCACCACCGACAGAGGCTGGATCACCGTGCCGAATTTCAGCGCCAGCCTTGCGGCGCCCGGCGAGGCGTTGACCGGCTGGCCGAAGAACTCGACCTCGGGTCCCTGACTGTATTTCTGATCGACCAGCAGGGCGATGGACTCGCCGCGCTTCATCCCCGCCATCAGCTCGCGGGTGCCGTCGCCCTTGGGCGCGAACAGCTTGATGCCGTAACGCTCGCGGCTCTGGCGGATCAGGGCGTCGACATAGGGGTTGTTGGCCGCGCGATAGGTGACCTGACAGGGCACGCCCGCAGCCATGATGACCGCCGCCATGACCTCGAAATTGGCCAGGTGGCCCGAGATCAGGACCACCGGCTTGCCGCTGTCGCGCACGGCGTGCAGCCGTTCCAGCCCCACAATGTCGATCCGGCCGCTTTCCGGCGTCAGGCGATCCATGACCGCCAGTTCGGCGAAGGTCCGACCGGTCTGCTCCCACTGGTCCACGGCCAGACGGTCGCGCTCAGCCGGGTCCATATCGGGGAAGGCGATACGCAGGTTGCGCGTCACCGTCTTGTGCGTGCCCGTCAGCGGCCCCAGTCCGCGCAGCAGCTTGCCGCCGAAACCGGACGCCCCTTCGACGCCCAGCGCCCGCAGGAAGGCGAACAGGACCTTGAAAGCCACGGCTTCCAGTCGCCAGTTCAGGTCCTGGAAAAACCCGACCTTGTCTTCGTCTTCACCAGGCAATCGTCAGTCCGCCGTCCACAACCAGGGTCTGTCCGGTCACATAGGCCGAGGCAGGGCTGCACAGATAGACCGCCGTGCCCGCGATTTCATCAGGCTGGCCGATCCTTTTCAGCGGGGCGGGCTCGGTCACCGTCTTCAGCAGTTCCGGGTTCTCCCACAGGTATTTGGCGAAATCGGTCTGGACCAGCCCAGGCGCGATGCAGTTAACGCGCACGTTCGACGGGCCGTATTCGACCGCCAGATTGCGCGCCAGCTGCATGTCGGCGGCCTTGGAGATGTTGTAGGCGCCGATCAGGGCGTTGCCCCGCAAGCCGCCGATCGAGGAGATGATCAGGATCGCCCCGTCCTTGCGCTCCAGCATCTGCGGCGCGACCATCTGGATCAGCCAGTGGTTGGAGATGACGTTGTTCTGAAGGATCTTTTCGAACTGATCGTCGGCGATGCCCGCCATCGGCCCGGCGTAGGGATTGGTCGCGGCGTTGCACACCAGGATGTCGATCTGGCCGAAGGCGGCTTTGGTTTCGTCCACCAGCCGCTGCAGGTCTTCTTTCGAGGCGATGTTGGCGGGGATGGCGATGGCGCGCCCGACGCCGTGCCTGTCGTTGATGGCGGCCGCGACCTCTTCGCACGGTCCGGCCTTGCGCGAGGAGATGACGACGCGGGCGCCGTGCTCGGCCAGCCGTTCGGCGATGGCCTTGCCGATGCCCTTCGAGGAGCCGGTGATGATGGCGACCTTGCCGCTCAGATCGAACAATTCCATGCGTTAACCTCCCTTGGGGTCGGATTTCTGTGTCCCAACCCTAGCCGTTATCCCTAGTTAGACCGATACTCGGCCGATTCCATAAGGGAAAGGCGGCTCAACACCGGCCCCATGCGCAAGATCACCGGCGGTTTTCTGTTCTTCGGCTACCTGTTCATCGCCCTGACCATCGGGGCGGCGATCTGGCGCGCCGGTCTGGGCGCGGGCGCGGGCGCGGCCGGGGTGCTGGGCGCCCTGGGGGTTCTGGTCGGTCTGCACGCCGTGATCGCCGGCGTTCTGGATCGCCGCGCCCTGCGCAAGGAAGTCGCCAAGGTCCGCGAGGCGCACCGCCTGCTGGCCGACGCCATGGAGTCGACGCAAGGCGCCCTGACCGAACTGGCCGAGGCCATAGAGAGCGGCGCCCTGTCCAAAACCGAGGCCCTGACCGGCGAGGTGCGGATGCTGGAGGGCCTGGTCCAGCAGATGAGCGACTCGATCGACGAACGCCTGGCCTCGTCCCCGATCACCGCCGACACCTATGAGGGCCGTCGTCAGGTCCAGTCGAACACCCTGCTCAAGACCGTCCACGACGCCCTGACGGAAAACCGCATCGACCTCTATCTGCAGCCGGTCGTCACCCTGCCCCAGCGCCGGACCGTCTTCTACGAGAGCTTCACCCGCCTGCGCGACCCGTCCAACCGGGTCATGATGCCCGCCGAATACCTGTCGGTGGCCGAGGGCGAGGGCCTGCTGCCCGCCATCGACAACCTGCTGCTGTTCCGCTGCGCCCAGATCGTGCGTCGTCTGGCGCGTCAGGACCGCAAGGTCGGGGTCTTCTGCAACGTCTCGCTGGCCTCGCTGGGCGACGAGACCTTCTTCCCCCAGTTCCTCGACTTCCTCAGCCAGAACCGCGACCTGAAGGACGCCCTGATCTTCGAGCTGGGTCAGGCCACCTTCGATGCGCGCGGCGCCGCAGAGGCTCGCAACATGGCGAAGCTGGCCGACCTGGGCTTCCGCTTCTCCATCGACAAGGTGCAGACCCTGGACCTGGACTTCGCCGACCTGCAACGCTCGGACGTGCGCTTCATCAAGATCGCCGCCGACCTGCTGATCGAGCAACTGCTGGATCTGGACGGCGCCGCGCCCCTGTCGACCCAGCCCGACATCCAGGCCGCCGACTTCGCCCCCCTGACCCGCCGTTACGGTCTGGAGCTGATCGCCGAGAAGGTCGAGAGCGAGAAACAGGTCGTCGACGTCCTCGAACTGGATGTCGGCATGGGCCAGGGCCACCTGTTCGGCGAGCCGCGCGCCATCAAGGAAGCCGTCCTGGCCGAGACCGACCCGCCCACCGAGTTCGTCCGTTCGACGCTGAAGTCGGCCGAGCAGCGCCGCCGGTTCTGATCCCGCAGCCGAAAGCCGCCAGACAGGCCGCGCGTGTCGCTGTCTATGGCGCCCATGACCGACACTCTCGACTGGCTCCGTATCGCCACTGACCTGAACGCCCAAGGTTGGACTACTGTCGGGCCGGTGCTGACGCCCGCGACCTGCGAGGCCCTGCAGGCCCTCTATGACCAGCCCGAACGGTTCCGCAGCCGCATCGTCATGCAGCGTCATGGCTTTGGGCAGGGCGAGTACCAGTATTTCGCCAATCCCCTGCCCGATACCCTGCCCCGGCTGCGAGCGCGGCTCTACGAAGGTCTGGCGCCCATCGCCAACGACTGGGCGCGGCGGCTGGAGCGGCCCAGCTTTCCAGGCAATCTAGACGAACTGACCGCCCGCTGCCGCGCGGCAGGGCAGATGCGGCCTACGTCGCTGATGCTGCGCTACGGCCCCGGCGACTACAACCGGCTGCATCAGGACCTCTACGGCGATCTGGTCTTCCCGCTTCAGGCCGCCATCCTGCTCAGCGATCCGGCCGAGTTCGAGGGCGGCGAGTTCGTCCTGGTCGAGCAGAAGCCCCGCTCCCAGTCACAGGCTCATGTCGTGCCGCTGAAACAGGGCCAAGCCGTCATCTTCGCCGCGCGCGACCGGCCCGTCGCTGGAACGCGCGGCGACTATCGCGTCCAGATGCGCCACGGCGTCAGCACCGTGCGCGCGGGCAAGCGGATGACCCTGGGGCTGATCTTTCATGACGCGGCATGACATTTCCGCTCATCCCCGCCTCCGCGGGGATGAGCGGGTATTTGGGGGGCCATACCCAAGAAAAAGGCCCCTCCGTCGGAACGGAGGGGCCTGATCCTTAAGCCTTCTGCGCGTCCAGCCAGCGGACGGCGTCAGCGTCGCGCGCCGACAGGTCGGGGAAGTCGGCGTCGGAGCCGACGTCCGGCACCCGGCGCCAGGAACGGGCGCACTTGGGATGGTCGGCCAACTTGACCTCGACAGTGACGGCGTCGCCGCCAGCCACCAGCTCGGCGCCCGAGGTGCGGAACACCTCGGCGGCGTCCAGACCGTCGAACGGGGCCAGTAGTTCAGCCGGAGCCGTGACCACCGGCCAGGCGTCCAGAGCCCCGCCGATCAGCTTGTCGCGGCGCGCCGCTTCCAGCGCCTCGTTGACCACTTCCAGCACCGTGTTGACCCCGGCCCAGCGCTCGGCTTCGGCCGGGTTGCGCCACTGGCCGGGCGTTTCCGGGATGACGCGGGCGCAGTTGGTGCCGGCTTCCGGGAAGCAGGTGGTCCAGGCCTCGTCCATGGTGAAGGGCGTCAGCGGCGCCAACCAGGCGGTCAGGCGGCTGAAGACCTCGTCCATCACCGTGCGCACGGCGCGGCGGCGGACGCTGTCGGGACGGTCGCAGTAGAGGCTGTCCTTGCGCACGTCGAAATAGAGCGCCGACAGATCGCCCGAGCAGAACTCCAGCACCGGACGGATCACGTCCTGGAAGCGATATTCCTCATACGCCTGACGCACCTGGCCATCCAGTTCGTGCAGACGGTGCAGGATGAACTGCTCCAGCGGCGGCATCTGGTCGTAAGGCAGGCGCTCGGCCTCGTCGAAGCCGTTCAGCGCGCCCAGCAGATAGCGGACCGTGTTGCGCAGCTTGCGATAGGCGTCGACCGTGGTCTGCAGGATCTGCTTGCCGATGCGCTGGTCGTCCGAATAGTCGACCA
>Ga0247823_10003846_pt1 | contig 12109 bp, 11 predicted proteins | sample 13C_PalmiticAcid_2_FD_192426 | JGI IMG/M metagenome (GOLD analysis project Ga0247823, IMG submission 192426) | Soil microbial communities from agricultural site in Penn Yan, New York, United States - 13C_PalmiticAcid_Day30 | ecosystem: Environmental > Terrestrial > Soil > Agricultural land...
CGCCGCCGACGGCACGCCCATCCGTGCCGGCAACGACGACAGGCAGGTACGCGTGCGCGGCGCGGGAACCCTGGCCGGTATCGGCACCGGCAATCCAATAGACGTGTCCAGCTTCCGGTCCGGCGAACGCAAAACCTTCCATGGACGGGTGGTCGCCGCGGTCCGCGCCGGCGTCCAGGCAGGCCCAATCGTGGTCGACATCGAAGCCGGAGGCCTGCCTTCCCGCCAGGTGCGATTGAACGCGGTCGCACCGCAGCCCTTCTGAACGGATCGCTTCCCGGCCGCGTTGCCGCATGCCCGAAGCGCGAACGCGGCATGCAGCGACGTCCGCCGCGGGTCGGCAGCGGATACCGGCGTGCTGATACCCGCGCAGCATAAAGTGACTGCTATCGGCCAAAACCGATATTCGGGGTGAGCAACCTTGACGGGAAAGGGAAGCGGAGCGCGCGCAACCCCGGCAGCGACGCGTAAGTCGCGCAGCCACCACGCCGACAGGGACCGCCGGAAGCATCGAAAGGCGCGCCGCCCATTGCGAGTCAAGACTTGTCGTTCTGCGAAGACCGACAGAATCGCAAGATCAAGGCAAAACATGAAGCATGGCGAGCATCAGCAGCAGAACGACCATGCCGACAAGACCGACCCCTAGAAGTATCGGCAGCCGGTTCCGACGCTTCTTGCGTGGCGCAATATCCGGCAAGTCGAACCAGTAGCTGCGGTTCCCTTGGAGCGGGGACGACTGCTTCTTCTTGGGTGAGCCAGCAAACATGACATTCCTCTGCTCGAAGACCGGTGATCGAGGGGCTGCGCGCCCCTCGTGTTCAAAAAGCCGCGCACCTGAAGTGGGTGCGATCTTCAGAAGTGGAACAGATAGCCCGCCGAGATCCTGGTCTGCGACGAACGTTCGACCAGAGGACTTTGCTTTATCTCGTCGCCAAGGCTGACCGTGCCGACGTCCAGGAAGAACGTGTGCCGCCGCCCAGGGCTGTAGTCGAGCCGAAGGCCCGCTTCGACGTTGACGGTAGCGTCGCCTTCATAGAAAGGACGGTCCATCGTGGCTTCTCCTGGAAGGACGCCGTAGTAGTACGCCACGTATTTCTGGTCGACCCACTCCGCAGCCACGCGCGGGGTCAGACCGAAACGGCCCATGCCGAAGCGGCGTTCTACTTGTACGCGGCCGAGCGACCCTTCGCTGTTGTCCATCGCATCGACCAGGTATTCCGCCGACACTTCCGCGATCGGGTTCTTCCAAACAACCGCGGCGCCTGCCCATGCGCTGTCGTCGCGTTCCTGCATGCCTTGCAGATAGTCCGACTCGCTGGGATCGTAGCCGTCCAGGGCGTAGCGCGCCCTCAACCGGAAATCCAGTACGTCGCTGTCGTTCACCTTGAAGTCGATCCGGCCGCCGTTGACGTCCACCCAGCGGTTCTCGAAGTAGACAATCGGGATCGCCTTCGTTTCATCGTCGTAGTCGCGATAAGGCCGCTGGATCACTGCGGCTCCCAAGCCAATGCCCCAGCGCGAGTCTTCCGCTTTGGTCGCCTCGACCTCCTGCGCGTGGGTCATCGTGGCGATTGCCCCGAGGGACAGGATTCCAAGTAGCTTCAAGCCTGCCGCTGATGGCAGACGACGTAGTCCCTCATGACGCATCTTTCGAATCCTCGATTGGGCCGGCCAATTGGGGGGGGGCCGGCAGGTTGATGTCAGTGGTGTCCCATCCAGGTGATCCGACACGACGCTGCCGTGCGGATCGCAGCACGCTGGGAATCGCGTCTTACTGACCGATGGGACAGTAGCGATCCTATGTCATAATGACCGATCGGTCATTACTGTATCCCGAGTTGGTAAGTGCACATTCAGATTTGCGGCTTGGTGCCGGCCGCGAGCTTGCGCTGGCTGGGAGAAGGACCAGAGAGAAAGGGTCCGGGTGGATGCCACCCTCCGGCTACACTGGTTTGGGGATCACCGGCTTGCCGCGTTACGGCCCGCCCGGATTCCATGCTGCGGAGAATGCGGCGGCCTTATTAGTTAGAGGGACATCGTCACGATGACGCAGGCGAAAAAGAAACCGAAGGAAAAGGCCGCCGTAAAGGCGAAGAGAACGCGGTTATCTCCCGAGGTCCGGCGCAAGCAGATCCTGGAGGCCGCGCTGGCCGAATTCAGCGCCATGGGCTTTGCCGCCACCAGCATCTCCAGAATCGCCGGGCGCGTAGGCATTTCGAAGGCCAATGTCTACGTCCATTTCGCCAGCAAGGATCAAATCTTCGAAACCCTGCTCCAATCCCTGTCCTCGGTGGGCAAAGCGCAGGACAACTGGTCGAAGATACAAGAAGCGCGAAACCTTCCCGAGTTCATCGATAACCTGATCGAGGTGACCTATGAAGCGCTTACCCCCGAAGCCCTGGCCATCATGCGATTGCTGATTGCAGAAGGGCACCGTGTCCCTGATGTGCTGGCCAAATGGCATAAAGACAATCTTCAAAGGCGGGCGGAACGGCAGGTGGCCATCGATGAGCAGGTGGCGGCAGGCCGCATGAAGGCGAATCCGCTTACCGAGCATTTCGAGTTCGCCATGACCCCGGTGGTGTACGCAGCCGTCGCGAAACTGGCTTTCGGGGACGCTGCTGCCGAAGAGGTGGAGCGCATCAAGGACACGCATCGGAAACTGCTGCGCCAGCTGTTGTAGCTCCAGTCGGTTGCCTGATGAGATCGGCCTTCATGCACAAGCCGGAATCGTCGAGTTGCTTCCGCACTGGAAGCGTTCCGACACGCCGCCGTGAAAATCCCCGCCCGCTCCCCGAGCAACGCAGTGAAACCGCTAAGTGGCCGCTGATCTAGTAAGAGTGCTCTGAGGCGGACCAGCCTAAAACCACCAGATAATGAGAATGGTCTCATCAAGTGATTGGCTGGCCACTAGCCAGCCAATCAGTTAGCGGCAGCCAAAACGGGTGCGACCGTCTGATTACCCTCCCGGTCACGGAGGCATCAATGCTTAAAGTTGCTACCCTGACCCTTGAGCGTGAAGCCGTGTGATCGAAAGGACCCTGGCCAAATGGATTGTCCGCAGCAGACATGGTCGGAGAATCACTGACTATGAGGCTGCTGTTGCGGACATCTCAACGATGCCGAAAGGGACGATGCCGGTGGAAGGCCGACGCCGGTAGCGGACATCGATATCCCAGATATTCGTGTGTTAACGAGCGGAAGTTTCCGACCCTTGGTGGGGCGCGCCTATAGGGAATCGATCCTCTCTTGGCGGGAGGGGCGGCTATCGGGTTATTCTTCTGCCAAACTCAGCTACCCGGACTTTCCCATGTTCGGTGAGTCCCGGGAGCACCAGAGCCATCACGTTCCGAGCCTCGAACTGGCTTGAAGCAGCATTGTCACTGACCTTACTTGTGCCGGCGCATGTCTATCAGAATGATAGGAATGTCTGCGTTGTATAGATGGCTCTGTCGGATGGGCTTCGCGGCGCTTGCAACGTCGTACTTTTCTGCTGCCGCTGATGCCAACGCAGTGACGCAAGCGTACATTGCTGCGGAATCGCGCCCCATAACTGTGATAGAGGGCGACGATATTACCTTCAGCCGCGTAGAAAACTCTCAGGAGTTCTCAGGGTCGCGAATCGGGCAGATTGCCCAGGACGATATGGGATTCATGTGGTTTGGGACGCAATACGGCCTGTATCGATTCGACGGATATAGTCATATGGTATTTGCAGCCGATCCAAAAGCCAGGAACCAGCTTGGTGGGGTGTTCGTCTACGCTATTCATAACGATAAGTCCGGTCGGTTGTGGATTTCCACCGATAAGGGCGTAGATACTTTCGATCCCCGGACCGGGACTTTCAATCGAATCGCCTATGCCGGCCCGTCTGGTCCAACGGCTCAATCGTTCTACCAGGATCGATCTGGGACTATGTGGCTGAGCACCACTGCGGGCTTATATGGGGTTGATTCGAACGGCAAAACCCTCGCGCATTTCCAAGCTGATTCCGAGGACTCTGGTTCACTCGCCAGTAGTGATCTGAAATTTGCTAAGGAAGACCGCTCGGGCACTTTCTGGATAACGAGTTCTGCAGGGCTCGAAGCCATCGACCGGAGCAGTGGTCGGGTGCTCACACGGATACCGCTCCGGGAGCCGCGGGAAATAAACTTCGTCGAAGATCGTTCGGGAATGCTCTGGATCTATCATGCGGGCGGAAGCGGACTCTCCGCCTTTGATCGGTCGACTAATAGTCTGACCAACTACCGATTCGTCGATAGCACTGGCGCGCCGATGCCACGCTTCGGAATCTTCACGGCGCTCGAGGATCGCGACGGTGGCTTGTGGTTCGGAACCGGAGGTGCGGGGCTGCTTCGCCTTGATGTCGATCGTCAGCGTTTCATTCGGTATCGCCATAGCCCTAGTGACCCGCAAAGCCTCGGTGGTGACGACATCGTCACGCTGTTTCAGGACCGGGAGGACAACATCTGGGTGGCCTTGCATGGCGAGCAACTCAACCTTTTCCCCGCACGGAAACCACTTTTCGAGAAACTTCCACCGAGACCTGCCTCCCTCCGCGTACGCAGCGAAAAGATGGTCAATTCCATTCTCGAGGTAGAGGGCCAATCTTTGTGGATCAGCTACATGGGGATGCTGTTAGGTGTCGATCAACAGTCAGGTGAACGACAGGATCTGCACCAGCGACTGGGTCTGCAGGCCGATGTGATCTCGATGGCGCAGGATGCTCGTGGACGCATCTGGCTAGGCACTACGGGGACGGGCATAGTCCTAGTCGAACCATCGGGTCGCGTGGTTAGATTCCAGCACGATCCCGCCGATCAAAGCAGTCTTGCAGATGACGTGGTCAACGACATCTTGGTGGACCGCTCGCAGAACGTCTGGTTTGCGACTTGGGGCGGGCTTTCCCGCTTCGACGACAAGAGCGGCCGATTCGAGAACTACAAACCGCCGGAAATTGATCCAAAGTATCTCGCCCTAGCGGAAGACAGCTCGGGGAACATCTGGTTGGGCACTCACCAGTACGGCCTGCAGCGTTTCAATCCAGTGACGAAGGAATTTGTGAAGTTCCCGTCCATCGGCGCGCCTGGGAGCGTGAGCAATGGCAGGGTGAACGCCGTGCATGTCGATCGGCGCGGAGTCGTCTGGGCGGGAACGCAGAATGGTCTTGACGCGCTTGATCCAGCCACTGGCCACATCCGCAATTATCGCGTCAACGATGGGCTGCCGGGTAATGCTGTGAGCTGCATTCTTGAAGATGCGCAGGAAGGTATCTGGTTTGGGACCAATAAGGGTATCGCGCGGCTCGATGCGGCAACGGGGAAAATCCAGAGCTACTCTCGGATAGATGGGCTTCCGGGCCTGGATTTCACAGGCTGGGGCGCCTGCTACCAAAGTCGGGCACATAAAATGTACTTCGCCGGATTCTCGGGAGCCACGGCGTTCTACCCCGACCGGATCCGAATGCGGAGGCATGTACCCCCCGTCGAGTTTACGGATCTGATGATCGCCGGACGCAGGTTTCCTGATGGGCCGCCACAGTCACAACCACAGGTGCTACCGGTACTGGGAAGATTGAGTTTGCCTTACTCGCAGAACACGTTCACCGCCGGATTCGCGGCCTTGAGCTACACGAATCCGACTGCGATTGGCTACCGTTTCCGTCTGGTTGGGCTGGGAGAGGAGTGGCGCGCAGTGGACAGCGGCAGGCGCGTGGCCTCCTACAACTCTCTGCCGCCGGGAGATTACCGGCTGGAAGTACAGGCAGCCGCGAGCGGAGGTAACTGGTCCGAGACGACGGCGTTGAAACTCACCATTCTCGAGCCCTGGTGGCAGACCACATGGTTCTACACACTCGTAAGTCTGCTCGTCCTAGGGTCGGCGTTGCTCATCTATCAGCTGCGCATGCGCCAAGTGATGCACCAGTTCGAGATTCGTCTTGACGAACGCGTCGCAGAGCGTACTCGCATCGCGCGCGAGCTACATGACTCCCTGCTGCAGGGATTTCATGGTTTGATGTTTCGGCTGCAGGCGGTACGTAATCTCCTTCCGGCGAGGTCGCAAGAAGCCGCGATCGCGCTGGATGAGGCGCTGAGCCGCGGTGACGAAACCGTGGAGAGGGCTAGGGAAGCGGTCACAGAGCTCCGTACCTTCGGCGCCAGCGAACCCGATCTGGAGGCAGCGCTGCGCTCAATGGCACAGGATATGCCGATGCTCTCCCAAGACGGCGCGCCAAACTACCGTATCGTTGTCGAAGGCGCGCCGCGCCGCATGATCCCGCTGGTGCGCGACGATGTCTTGCAGGTAGGTCGCGAAGCGTTTCGAAACGCCGTGCAACATGCAAGAGCCAAGCTGGTGCAAGTCGAAGTTCAGTGGGGCGTCGAGCGATTTTCGATTCGTGTGCGTGATGACGGTCTCGGCCTGGAGCCCCAGTTGATCGCGTACGGTCGGGACGGCCACTGGGGGATACAGGGCATGCGAGAGCGGACTCGCCAGTTGGGCGGCAGCCTGGAAATCCGTAGCGACAGCAACGGCACGCTGGTGGAGCTGAAAATTCCCGCGAGTCGTGCCTACGTCGGCTCGGACTAAGGTTCGCCGAGACTTACTCACCCACCGAGGGAAGAATTCCTCGAGCCAGCGCCAAGGTCACGGCATGGGTGCGGTCATTGGCGCCCAGCTTGGCCATGATGTGTTTTATGTGCGCCTTCGCCGTTTCCTTGCTCACCGACAGATGCAAACCGATTTCGTGGTTGGAGTTACCCGCGGCGACCAGCCTCAACACGTCGATCTCTCGCGATGAAAGGCTTTCTCCTCCTCGATGTGCGGCGAGCGCGCTGGCCACGTCGGCGGTGATGTGCTTGTGCCCCAAATGCACCGAGCGAATCGTATCCAGTAGCTCCTTGCGTACGGATCCTTTGAGCACGTATGCATACGCGCCCGCTTTGAGTGCACGCTGTGCCAGCGCATCACCGCCATACGTCGTCAGAATGATTACGTGCGCGTCAGGGAAGTCGCTCCGAATAGCCATCAGCGCTTCGATGCCGCCCATGCCCGGCATCTGGATGTCGAGCAAGGTGATGTCCGGTCTGAATTCACGGAAGCGTTCGATGGCCTCCATGCCGGTCGATGCCTCCGCAGACAGTTGCATGTCGGGTTGACCGGCGATCAGCGCAGCGATCCCTTCCCTGAGGAGGGGATGGTCATCCACAGCGAGAATGCGGATGGTATTCATAGCTACTCGTTGATGTACTCGATTCCCATCCGACGGCGACCGGCGCTGGAGTTCAGTTGCGCCTCGATCCACTGGCAGGTCTTCTCACGGACGATAGCATGGCCGTGATCGTTGATCAGATCATGATAATAACCCTCGAATACCTGCAGTGTCTTGTCGCGGGAACCCACGTGCCCATGAAGGTACTCGCTACCGGAGGGCGGTGCCATCATGTCTTCTGATCCGTGCAACAGCAGCAGTGGCAACGACAGTTCGCCCAGGGCCTCGCGTAGGCGGTCGTTGGCACGGAGCAGCGTAGTGCCCGCCAGCCAGCCGAAAGAGGGGGCCAGCCCGCTGAAGATCCGCAAGATCGCGGCGTTTCGAGGCGGATCGAGCGTAATCCCCTCGCAGATGATCCCGTCCAACTCGTCTCTGTGTCGCAAGGCGTGGAGGCAGGCGACCACCGCACCGGCCCCGTGACCGAACAGATATAGCGGCCTCGTGGGATCGCGTTCGCTTATGCGGGACATCATCGTGCGGGTATCGCAGAGGTAGCCATCGATTGGGCGAAGTTGGAAGCGCGAGCCCGGCGACCGACCGCATCCTCGAAGATCAACAGCGTAAGTGGCAATGCCACGCGCAGCTAAGGCTTCGGAAAAAAGCCGATACTGACCGCTGTGCGACCCACGTTCATGCACGATGGCCACAACGGCACGGACGCTTCCGGGACGCCAACAACGCAGGAACAACCTCCGGCAGTCTTTCGATTCGATGAACTCCTCCACAACCGATAGCCGGGGCTGTGAGGCCATGCGGATCTCCAGGCAGTTAGGGTCAAATTAATATCAGAGAAAGGAGGGGCGTTAGTTACCCGATCGGGGAATGCGCCCCTTTGGGGACCGAGGCATGCTCGCGCTACTTGCATCGCAGGAATCGATCAACCGATGTCCATCAAGCGAAAAGTGGCGTGGAGCATCGGGATAATCATCCTGGCGGTGTTGGGTTATCTATGCTTTTGGCCGGTGCCCGCGGACCCGCGAGCCTGGGCAGCGCCACTGGCGCAAGGCTACGTGGGTGTTTATGCGCAGAACACCCGATTGGCGAATCTGCATACCGTCGATCTAAGCGAGGAATACGGTCCCGAGCACCTCGCGATAGGCCCGGACGGCAAGCTGTATGCCGCCATGACCAGTGGCAACATCCTACGCATGGACCCCGACGCTAGTCACGCCAAGGTCTTCGCCAATACCGGCGGGCGTGTGCTCGGATTTGACTTCGACGCTGGCGGGAACATGATCGCCGCTGATGCCATGCGCGGGTTGCTGAGCATCGACGAAGGCCGCGTGCGCGTACTCGTGGATCAGGTCGGCCCGAACGATCCCATCCGCTACGCCAATTCCGTTGTGGTGGCTGCCGACGGAATCATCTACTTCACCGATGCGTCCACGCGATTCTCGCCCGCAGATTGGGGTGGTACTTACGAGGCGAGTTTGTACGACATCCTGGAGCAGGCAGCGAGCGGCCGGGTGCTTGCCTACGATCCAAAAACAGGATTCACGCACGTGGTGGTGCACGGTCTGTCATTCGCGAACGGCATTGCATTGGCCGCAGACGGACGGTCGCTATTTGTCTCGGAGACCGGCCGGTATAGGGTCTGGAAGATCGATGCGTCCGCACGTGATACTGATGTCTCAAGTGGATCCCCTTCGGCACGGGTCCTCCTGGACAATCTTCCTGGCTATCCAGACAACCTGATGCGCGGCCGGGACGGTCGAATCTGGCTAGGCTTGTTCAGGCCACGCAATCCTGCAGCAGATGAGCTTTCTGACAAGCCGTTCCTCCGCAAGGTTTTGCTGCGACTGCCTCGAGCCTTGCTTCCAGTTGGCAACCCCTACGGGCATGTCTTCGCCTTCAACGAAGACGGTCACGTTGTCGAAGACCTACAGGATCCACTCGGAGCCTATCCAGAGACGACCGGCGCAACTGAAACCATAGATCGACTCTACATACACAGCCTGCATGCCGCATCGATCGGTTGGAGGCAACGATGAATGTTTCAGTTCAATATCGAGCCGCACCGATTCTTGGATCAAGGATCTCGATAGCATCATTAATCTTCGGTATCGTCATCACATTGCCTGTCTATGCCGAACAGAGTGAGCCGCCAACAGAACATGACGAAGGATTCGAGGAAATCTATGTCCTTCGAAGCATCCGAGACCGGCAAGAGGTACAAGACGGAAGATGCACGGCCTCCGCCGTCGGGTTTGACCCGTATCCGATCGATGCTGATCGACGGTTCTCGTTCTGGAGCGTTATATCGCGGCCTGCCGATGGCCTCATCGTAGACGCTGCCAATCTAAGGGTTGCGGAGCTTCGCGGCTGCTTTGGGCCAACAGGCGATAAAACCAGGCAAAACTTCCATGCCGAGATACGCATGGGATCAAAGGTTTTCCGTGGCCGCGGCGAGTGTCAGGCGCTCTTGGTGAACTTCCCGGAAGAAGCGCTGATACCCGTCCGGTGCCAGATCGTTTTGAGTGACCTGCCTGCGTCATACATTGGCGGTCTCTTGATCACGAACACCCTGACAAGCGGTGCGCAATACGGCGGAGAGACATCCCCGCCAGGCTATAACCAAGCCTCTATCGCGACCATCAGGCTTTGGAAAAAACGCTAGATAGGCAACCCACAACCCATGCGTGAAGTCACGTCGCATGTTCATTCAAAAGGAGAAAAAGCCATGATCCATGAGCCAGGTCCCGACGACACTGATCTCCAAAGGCGCAGTGTCCTGCAAGCAGCTGGAATCACCATCGCTGGCGGCTTGGCCGCCTCGGCAATACCCGCCGCCTTGGCCGCGCAGGGGCCCGCTGTGAAAGGAGCCGCAGCCAGAGCCCTCGGCTCGATCGGAGGACGCCTGAGAGGGGTGCAGCATTTCGGTCTTACGGTGCAGAACATGGATCGAGCCTTCGAGTTCTATACCGAGGTCCTCGGTGGTACCGAGGTGATGCGTGACGGGGACTTCTATGGAGAGCGTATCCACAATACGTTGCTTACCGACCAAGTGATCGAGTCGCGTGCGCGTAAGGTCAATCCGGTGACCATGGGCATACCAGATCTGAGGAGCGGTGCGCAGCGCCTGGATGTCCGCTTCGTCCAGTTCGACAATGTGGTGATTGAGCTCCTGCAATACCGGGATTCGGAACAGCCTGCCGGCAGCGGAAATGCGTTCGCGGAACCGCTCGATCATATGAGTCCTGCTTTTCCCAGAATGATGCACATCTGCTTCCATATCCGGGATGAGGTCGACTTCAATCAGTTCATCGCCGACTTGGAAGCCGAGTCAGCACGTCGCGGGATGAACCATGTCCGGGCTAATCGAGTCCTCACCGTCACATCGGAGGAGCAGCGTCGATCCGCGCCGATCGAAGCAAACAGCAACGGCATCACCGAAGGAAAGTCGAACGGTTGGCGGCTGATCTATTGCAAAGGATGTGAAGGCGAGCAACTTGAGTTCGTTCAGGCATTAGGTCCGGTCAAGCGCGTATTCGATGGCGCACTTGAGGCCCGCAAGCGTCTTGTATCTAGCGCATAGCATCGGATCACAAGCCGTGTCCATATTCAGGTCAATTACAAGGAGTAGAGCCATGAAGCGTTCGCTATCAATCCAGATCAATGCTCTCTTGGTCATCGCTGTACTTGGGATTGCATCTGCTTTCGCGGCAGATTCCCATGTGGCGCGTTACGACGTGATCCAATCCAACGCATACGCCGTCGTCGCGGAAGTCCGCGCGAAGCCGGGGAAGGAAGACGAACTGCGTGCGATTACGTTGCCTCTGGTCGAGAAAGTTCGCGCTGAACCAAACAACTTGCTGTATTTCCTGCAGGAAGATCGGGAGACACCTGGGCACTTTGTTTTTTACGAGATCTTTGCGACACAAGCGGATTTCGAAGCCCACAACGCCACGCCCCATGTGCAGGCATGGTTCGCCCGGTTACCGGAACTCGCCGATGGCGGGGTAAAGGCGATTCGAATGGAGATCCTGGGGAATCGAGCTGAGCCTTCGCCGTGAAGCAGGTGTCGTTAGATCCCAGTCCGATGTTTACATGCCAGGAGTGATGTCATGAATTATCTATTTGTTCTCGCAACGCTGGCCATGGCGACCGCCTCCGAGGCCATTCCCGCGGCTCCCTCCACAAGCCGGCCGACGATCATTTTGGTGCATGGCGCATTCGTAGACGGTTCCGGCTGGGCCGGTGTCCATCGCATCCTGACAAAAGAAGGATTTCCAGTCGTAGTGGTCCAGAATCCAACGAACTCGCTTGCAGACGACGTCGCCATGACGAATCGGGCCATTGCAGGGGCTGCTGGGCCTGTCGTGTTGGTAGGACATTCCTACGGAGGAGTGGTTATTACAGAGGCGGGATCCGATCCCAAGGTTTCGTCGCTGGTCTACATAGCGGCTTTCGCGCCCGATCAGGGCGAATCCGTTTCCTCGTTGATCGCCAACGCCCCCGCCGGCGTGCAAGGGCCGCCTATCGTGCCGTCCGCCGATGGCTTTTTAACCCTGGACAAAGCCAAGTTTGCGTCAGCATTTGCGTCCGATGTCCCGAGTGAGGTCGCCCAGTTCATGGCCGACTCTCAGGTTCCTTGGGGTGTTCAGGCCTTTGAAGGGAGGGTTGGAACGCCCGCTTGGAAAAGCAAACCAAGCTGGTACTTAGTAACAGAGGACGATAGGATGATTCCTCCAGATGCCCAGCGTGGTATGGCCGGACGAGCGAGCGCAACCGTTCTTGTTTCGGCAGGGAGCCATGCAATCTATGTTGCTGCGCCGGAAACGGTCGCCGCATTGATCCGGCAAGCTGCCGAAGCTGCATCGGTCGCTGTGTCGTCTTTGG
>Ga0247823_10003847_pt1 | contig 12107 bp, 10 predicted proteins | sample 13C_PalmiticAcid_2_FD_192426 | JGI IMG/M metagenome (GOLD analysis project Ga0247823, IMG submission 192426) | Soil microbial communities from agricultural site in Penn Yan, New York, United States - 13C_PalmiticAcid_Day30 | ecosystem: Environmental > Terrestrial > Soil > Agricultural land...
AGGATCATGTCGGACTCGTTGATCGCCTTCCAGCCCTCGATCGACGAACCGTCGAACATCAGGCCGTCGGTCAGCTCGTCCTCGCCCAGGATGCTCGCCACCATGGTGAGGTGCTGCCACTTGCCCTTGGGGTCGGTGAAGCGCAGGTCGATCCACTCGATCTCCTGATCCTTGACCATCTTCAGAATGTCGGCGGCGGTGTTAGCCATTGGAACCAAGCCCCTTTCTCTCGCTTGTCAGACCGGCTGCTGCCGGAGAATCATGTTGCGTTGCAGCGATGTCTCGTGAAATTTTTGCGCTGCGTCAAATTCGTATGATCAACTGGATCGTGCCAGTCAGATCGCGTTGTCGTCGCGTTCGCCGGTGCGGATGCGCAGTGCCGTTTCGATCGCGGTGACGAAGATCTTGCCGTCGCCGATGCGGCCGGTCTGCGCGGCGGTGGCGATGGCCTCGACCACGCGATCGGTCAGTGCGTCCTCGACCACGACCTCCAGCTTCACCTTGGGCAGGAAGTCGACGACATATTCGGCGCCGCGATACAGCTCGGTGTGCCCCTTCTGGCGCCCGAAGCCCTTGGCTTCGGTCACGGTGATTCCTGAAACCCCCACTTCGTGCAGCGCTTCCTTCACCTCATCCAGCTTGAACGGCTTGATGATGGCTTCGATCTTTTTCACGGCCTGTCATTCCTTCGTTTCAAGCGGGGCTTGCCCGGCTTCGCCCCGATTTTGCCTGGTCCCGCGCCGATGCTTGGCGAAGGCACAGGAAAGGATCAAGCGAAACGCCCCTTGCCGCGCGAGTTGCACGAGGCGTGCCAGAATCTCCGGCGTAGCTCCGCCAAGGGATTCCGCGGCGCAGCGGCGCGCGCGCGTCAACGACTGCCTAACAATTGGGCAGGTGCCGCGGAATTCTGCGCGATTGCGGGGCAGTCTTGCCGCACGCCGGAGGCGGGTGTAGCGGTTCGCTATCACACCTGTTCGGGGGTTCTTACCTATGCGTCTTTCCCGCCTGATGCTCGCCGGCCTGCTTGCCGGAAGCGCCGCTGTTTCTGCCCCCGCCCTTGCACAGCAGGCGCCGGCCGCGCAGCCGGGCGTGAGCGCAGAGGATACGAAGCTGACGGCATTATTCCATGCCAGCGACGAGGCGATGCTCAAGCGCCAGCCGCTGATGGCCATTTTCCGCGGCGACCTGCGCTACGCGGACCGGCTCGGCAATTACTATACCGACGCCTATATCGCGGCGGAGAAGGCGGCGATCGAGGCGGATCTGGCGGCACTCAAGCGGATCGACCGGACCCAGCTGAATGCAGTCAACAAGATCGCCTATGATGTGTTCAAGGCGGATCAGGAGCGGAGCCTCAAGGGCTTTGCGCCCGCGATCATGGGCGTGAGCAAATATCTGCCGGTCGATCACTTCACCGGCTTCCAGACCTTCTACCCGGACTTCGCTTCGGGGCAGGGGGCGGCGCCGTTCAAGACCGTCGCGGACTATGACAACAACCTGAAGCGCAACATCGAATATGCCGCGACCTATGATCGCGTGATTGGCCTGTTCCGCGAGGGGATGAAGCGCAAGATCGTCCAGCCCAAGCTGGTTGTGCGCAACATGATCGGGCAATTCGACAAGCTGATCGCACAGGGCGTCGAGGACTCGGTCTTCTATGCGCCGGTGAAGAAGTTCCCCGAAGGGGTGATCGAAGCGGACCAGGCGCGGTTGCGCGCGGCCTATGCGGCGCAGGTAAAGGACGTGCTGATCCCCGCGCACAAGAAGATGCGCGACTTCCTGGCGAACGAATATCTCGCGGCCGCGCGCGATAGCGTCGGCACGTCGGCGCTGCCCGGCGGCGCGGCGGTGTACAACTACGCGATCGAGAGCAATACGACGCTGCCGCTGACCGCGGACTACGTCCACAACCTCGGCCTGTCGGAGGTCAAGCGCATCCTGACCGAGATGGAGGCGCAGAAGAAGGCGGTGGGCTTCACCGGCACGCTGCCCGAATTCTTCACCTTCCTGCGCACCGACACGCGTTTCCAGCCCAAGAGCGCCGAAGCGCTGCGCGAGGGCTATGAGGCGATCGGCAAGCGCGTGGACCTGCGCGTGCGCGAGCAATTCTCGCTCATCCCCAAGACCCCGCTCGAGATCCGCCCGGTGCCCGACTATCGCGCCGAGGGGGACGCCGCGGGCAGCTATGTCCAGGGTACGCCCGACGGGTCGCGGCCAGGCGTGTTCTTCTACAACACGCACGACCTGCCGGTGCGCTACACCTGGGGCATGGAGACGCTGTACCTGCACGAAGCGGTGCCGGGGCATCATTTCCAGATCAGCCTGGCGCAGGAGAATGACAAGCTCCCCGCCTTCATGCGCTTCGGCGGCAACACCGCCTTTGTCGAGGGCTGGGCGCTCTATGCCGAGACGCTGTACAAGGAGCTCGACGTCGCGGTGGAGCCGTATCAGCGGATGGGCGGCCTCAGCGACGAAATGCTGCGCGCGATGCGGCTGGTGGTCGACAGCGGCCTCCACGCCAAGGGCTGGAGCCGCGAGCAGGCGATCGATTACATGCTCGCCAACTCGCCGATGCCCAGGACCGACGCGATCGCCGAGGTCGAGCGCTATATCGCGATGCCCGGGCAGGCGCTGGCCTACAAGATCGGCCAGCTGACCATCCTCAAGGCGAAAGCCAAGGCCAAGGCGGCGCTGGGTGCGAAATTCGACCCGCGCGCTTTCCATGCCGTGGTGCTGGATACTGGCGCGCTGCCGATGCCGGTGCCGCAAACACTTAGAGCGCCTGACCCGCCGCCCAGCCGCTGGCCCAGGCCCATTGGAAGTTGTAGCCGCCGAGCCAGCCGGTGACGTCGACCCCCTCGCCGATCGCATAGAGGCCGGGGACGTCGCGCGCTTCCATCGTCTGGGATGACAGGCCCGCGGTGCTGATGCCGCCGATCGTCACTTCGGCCTTGGCATAGCCTTCGGTCCCGTTGGGGTGGAAGCGCCATGCGGCGAGGCAGCGTTCGGCCTCGGCGAGCTTCTTGTCGGCGGTGTTGGACAGCTCGGTATCGAGCGCCAGCTGGTCGGCCAGCGTGTCGGCAAGGCGGTTGGGCAGGGCGTCGCCGAGCAGCTTGCGCAACGTGGTGCGCGGATGGGCGCGCTTGGTGTCGGTGAGCCAGCCGGTGCCGCGTCCGGGCAGGAAGTCGATCTCGACCGGCTCGCCATGGCGCCAGTATGAGCTGGTCTGGAGGATCGCCGGACCGGACAGGCCGCGATGGGTGAACAGGGCTGCCTCGCGGAACTTCGCCTTGCCCGCGCGCGCCTCGACCGGGGCGGCGACGCCGGAGAGCTCGCGGAACAGCACTTCGTCCCCGCCAAGCGTCAGCGGTACGAGCGCGGGACGCGGCTCGACCACCTTGAGTCCGAATTTGCGCGCGAGGTCGTAGGCGAAGCCGGTGGCGCCCATCTTGGGAATCGATGGCCCGCCGGTGGCGAGGACGAGGGCGGGGGTGGTGACTTCGCGTTCGGCGACGGTCACGCGGTACTGGCCGTCGGCATGGCTGACGCCGCGGATTGCGTGGCCGAGGGCGATTTCGACTCCACCAGCTTCGCATTCGGCGAGCAGCATCGCGACGATCTGCTTCGCGCTGCCGTCGCAGAAGAGCTGGCCGAGCGTCTTTTCATGCCAGGCGATGCCGTAGCGATCGACCAATGCGATGAAGTCATGCTGGGTGTAGCGGCGCAGCGCCGACTTGGCGAAGTGCGGGTTGGCGGAGAGGTAGCGATCGGGCGCGATGCCGAGATTGGTGAAATTGCACCGCCCGCCGCCCGAGATCAGGATCTTCTTCCCCACCTGGTCGGCATGGTCGATCAGCAGCACCCGACGGCCGCGCTGCCCGGCGGTGAGCGCACACATCAGGCCCGCGGCGCCAGCGCCGAGGATGATGGCGTCATAATGTGTCAGCGGGGCGGTCAGCTTCGCACTCCTTCGTCATCCCGGCCTTGTGCCGAGATCCACCGGGAGGCGAGCGGTGGCGGTGAGCCTCTTGTTCGATGCTTGCGGCACCGTGGACCCCGGCACAAGGCCGGGTGACGGATCGGGCGTGGGGGTAAGGCCTAGCGCAGCTTCGCGATCGACAGGCCGTCGGCCTTGGCGCGGTCCTTGACCGATTCCTCGCTGCGGGTCAGCGCCTTGGCGATCGCCTTCAGCGCCATGCCCTTCTTGGCGAGCGTGTGCAGCTTCTGCACCTCGTCGGGTCGCCAGGGCTGGCGGTGACGCTCGAACTTGCCCTCAGCCATTATGCGTACGGCGGCTGGTGCAGGCCGCGCTGGCTCTGCGTGAAGATCTCGCACCCGTCCTCGGTGATGCCGATCGAATGTTCGAACTGCGCCGAGAGCGAACGGTCGCGCGTCACCGCCGTCCAGCCATCATCGAGCAGCTTCACGTCGGGGCGGCCGATGTTGATCATCGGCTCGATCGTGAAGAACATGCCGGGGCGGAGTTCCGGGCCGGTGCCGGGGCGGCCGACATGGACCACTTCGGGCGCGTCGTGGAAGACGCGGCCAAGGCCATGGCCGCAGAAATCGCGGACCACGCCGTAGCGGTGCTTCTCGGCGTACTTCTGGATGGCGTGGCCGATATCGCCCATCGTGTTGCCGGGCTTGGCCATTTCGATCCCGATCATCAGGCACTCATAGGTGACGTCGACCAGGCGCTTCGCCTTCAGTGGCACGTCGCCGACCAGATACATGCGGCTGGTGTCGCCGTGCCAGCCATCGAGCAGCGGCGTCACGTCGATATTGACGATGTCGCCGTCCTTGAGCGTCTTGGGGCTTGGGATGCCGTGGCAGACGACATGGTTGATGCTGATGCAGCAGCTGTGCGTATAGCCGCGATAGCCGAGCGTCGCGGGTACCGCGCCGCCGTCGATCGTCATCTTGCGGACGATGTCGTCCAGCTCCTGCGTCGTCACGCCGGGCACGACATGCGGCACCAGCGCGTCGAGGATATCGGCGGCCAGACGGCCGGCGGCGCGCATCCCGGCGAACCCGTCGGGACCATAGAGCTTGATCGACCCGTCGCGGGCGAAATTCGTGTCTTCGGTTACGGCAACATATTCGGTCATCGGCGCGATATAGGCGTTTTGGCGCGCGGTTGCGAGAGGCAGTAGCGCTCCCCCAGACGCGCGAAGCCCAGCCCGTCGCGCTCGACCGCGCGGCGCTGCTTCGAACCGGGAAAGCGCGCGGGGTTGCTGTGGTTCAGATGGATGAAGCGGACCTTGGCGGCGAGATCGGGGCGAAGCCTGCCGAGGCGTGCGGCGGTGTCGGCGACGCGCGGGTGCGGCACGCTCTTCATCCGCGCCGGATCGCCAAGCTCATTGTCGTCGAAGAAGGTGCCGTCGACATAGGCGACGTCGACTTCCGCCAGCACATCCTCAAGCCGCCGGTCCCATTTGTCCCAGCTGTCGAGGTCGGGAAGGTAGAGCGCACTGCGCCCGCCACCCTTGATGACGAAGCCGACCGTTTCCGAGAACTCGTCGCGGTGCGGGACGAGATAGGGCGTGACCGAGATTCCGCCGGGCAGCTGCGTCGCAGTGTTCGCTGCGAGAGGGCGAAGCGCGATGTTGTCGAGCGCGACGAGCTGGCTCCACGGGCCGTTGCCCTTGAGGAAGCCGGCCATGCGCGGCATCGCATAGACCGGCACGCCGCGGGTGTTCGCCGCTTCCCGGCCAAGGAACATCAGGCCCGCATAATGGCCCATATGCGCATGCGTCAGGAAGATGCCGTCGATGCCGATGCCCGGCGTGCGTTTAGGGTGATGCGTGTCGAGCCAGTGCAGCTGATCGGTCAGGTTCGGGGTCGCGTCGAACAGATAGCGGCGGCCGCTGTCATGGTCGATCAGAGCGAGCGAGGCGGCCCAGGCGCGGAGCTTCGGATCGCGCCAGGCGGGGTCGATGTTGCGGCCGATCTGGGGCGTGCCCGCATCCTGTGAGGTGCCGAGCACGACCAGCTCGGTCTGGCAGCTGGCGGTAGCGGCGAGTGCAAGCGCGGCGAGGGCGGATAGCATGATGACGACGCTAGGCGCGGGCGTCCGGCGCGTCTATGCCACCGCCATGAGCGAGCGTATCTGGACAGCGGGCCTGGTGGTGATCGGCGACGAGATTCTCTCGGGTCGCACGCAGGACAAGAATGTCGCGCAGATCGCGATCTGGCTCAATGTGCAGGGCATTCAGCTGGCCGAGGTGCGCGTGGTGCCCGATGTGCAGGACCGCATCGTCGAGGCGGTGAACGCGATCCGCAGCGGCTACGACTATTGCTTCACCACCGGTGGGATCGGGCCGACGCATGACGACATCACCGTCGATGCGATCGCCGTGGCGCTGGGCGTGCCGGTAATCGTTCACCCTGAAGCGCGCGCACTGATGGAGCGCTATTACGAGACACGCGGCGGGCTGACCGAGGCGCGGCTGCGCATGGCGCGCGTGCCCGAGGGTGCCGACCTGATCCCCAACCGCATGTCGGGCGCGCCGGGCATCCGGGTTGGCAATCTCTTCATCCTGGCGGGGGTGCCGCACATCACCGCGGGGATGCTCGACGCGCTCACCGGCACGCTCGAAGGCGGCCGGCCGGTGGTGAGCGCCACGATCGGCAGCTGGGCGGCGGAGAGCGAGATCGCCGGGCTGCTCGGCGATACCGAACGGGCGTTCGAAGGCGTTGCGATCGGCAGCTATCCCTTCTTCCGCGAAGGGCGGACGGGCGCCAATTTCGTCGTCCGCGCGACCGATGCAGCGCTGGTCGATGCCTGCGCCGCCGAGCTGGGCGCACGCTTGTCCGCGGCGGGATATGAAGTCGTCAAAGGGGGTATCTAGCCCCCTTTACGTGACGTGCTGTGCTGATATCGTAACACACGGTATCAGTTAGGGGGTTCTCATGAAGATGAAGCGATGGGTGGCGGCGCTTGCGCTGGCTGGAGCGGCCGTGCCGCTCGGCCTGGCGGCGACGCCCGCGGCGGCGCGTGAGGTGCAGCAGAAGCTGTCGGTCGAGATGCAGTATTACACGCTGCCCAATGGCCTGCGCGTGGTGCTGGCCAAGGACACGATCTCCCCCACGGTGACGGTCGGCGTCTATTACGGCATCGGCTTCCGCATCGAGCCCAAGGAGCGCACCGGCTTCGCGCATCTGTTCGAGCATCTGCTGTTCCAGGGATCGAAGAACGCGCCCAAGGGCGTGCATATCAGCACGATCAGTAATGCGGGCGGCATCCTGAACGGATCGACCCGCTACGACTTCACGAACTATTTCGAGGTGGTGCCGTCGAATGCGCTCGAGCGCATGCTGTGGCTCGAGGCGGATCGCATGGCGAGCCCGGTGATCAACGACGAGGTGCTCAAGAACCAGCAAGGCGTCGTCGGCAACGAGGTCAAGGTCAACGTCCTCAACCAGCCGTACAGCACCTGGCCGTGGATCGACCTGCCGATGCTGGCCAACACCAACTGGTACAACAGCCATAACTTCTACGGTGAGCTGAAGGAGATCGAGGCGGCGACGGTGGCCGATGCCACCCAGTTCCACGACGCCTTCTACAAGCCGAGCAACGCCGTGCTCGTCGTTGCAGGCGACCTCGACTATGCGGCGACCCGCGCGATGGTCGACAAATATTTCGGCTGGATGCCCAAGACCGCGCCGGTCAAGCTCCCCGATATCTCAGAGCCGCGCCAGACGGCGGAGAAGTTCAAGAGCCGTGTCGACCGGCTTGCGCCCAAGCCGGGCTGGGCGGCGGGCTATCACGTCCCTGCGCGCGGCACGCCCGAATGGTACGCGATGGGCCTGATCGACCAGATGCTGGTCAAGGGGCAGGACAGCCGCCTCTATCGCAAGCTGGTCGCCGAGTCCGGTATTGCGGGCGAAGTGGGCGGTGGGATCAACTTCCCCCTGGGCAACATGTTCAACTATCAGGGGCCGATGCTGTGGAGCTTCAACTTCACGCATGACGCCAATCGCAGCCGCGACGAGATCAAGGCGGCGGTGGACAGCGTGATCGAGGATCTGCGCACCAAGCCGGTCTCCGCCGAGGAGCTGGCGCGGGCGCGGACCAAGATGCGCTCGTCGCTCTATTCGACGATCGACGGAACCGGGCGGATCGGTCTGATCGACCTGCTCGCGGTCTATGCGCTGTTCGACAATGATCCGAACAAGGTCAACGGACTTGAAGACGGCTTTGCCAAGGTGACGCCGGCGCTGATCCAGAAGACCGCGCAGGAATATCTGCGTTCCACCAACCGCTCGATCTACGCGATCGACCCCGGCGCGGCGCCTGCCGCTACGCCCAAGCCAGCGGGAGCCAAGTAAGATGCGCCGCATGATCGCAAGCCTGATGGCTGCTTCGCTGCTCGCCGGCCCGCTCGCCGCGCAGGAGCTTCCGACCACCCCGCCGCCGATCCCGGCACCCAAGGCGTTCAAGGTTCCGGCATCGGAAACCTTTACGCTCGCCAACGGGATGAAGGTGACGCTCGTCCCCTATGGCGTCGCGCCCAAGGTGGTGGTGTCGCTCCAGACCTATGCCGGGTCGCTCAATGAGGGCGAGAATACCTGGCTGGCGCTGCTCGCCGTCGACATGATGAAGGAAGGCGCGGCGGGGATGACCGGCGCGCAGATCGCGCAGAAGGCCGCCGACATGGGTGGCGGGCTCGGCACCAACGCAACGCTCGAAAGCTCGTCGGTGACGCTCAACGTCCTGTCCGAGCGTGCGGCGGACGCGATCGCGCTGGTCGCCGACGTCGCGCAGAAGCCGAGCTATCCGGATGGCGAGCTTGCCCGGGCCAAGGCCAACTGGAACCGCCGCCTGGCGGTGGCGCTCAGCCAGCCGGGGACGCTCGCCGACGCAGCGCTCGATCGCGCCTATTACGGCACCGACCATCCCTATGGCCGGGTGCTGCCGACGCCGCAGCAGTTCGGGGCCTACACCACCGCGCAGCTGAAGGCGTGGCACGCGGCCAATTTCGGCGCCAAGCGCTCGCATCTCTATATCGCCGGCAAGTTCGACGCGGCGGCGGTGAAGGCGGCGGTCGAGAAGGCGTTTGGCGGCTGGGCTGCGGGGCCGGAGCGGCTGTCGCTGCCGCCGAGCCCCAGGCCGGGCCCTCAGGTGCTGCTGATCGACCGGCCGGGCGCGCCGCAATCGACCTTCAGCATCGCCTATCCCTCGCCGCGCGCAGGGACCGAAGGCGATATCCCGATGCGCGTGTCGAACGCGCTGCTGGGCGGGGCGTTCAGCTCACGCATCACGCGCAACATCCGTGAGGCAAAGGGCTATACCTATTCGCCGGGATCGAGTCTGGCCTTCTACCCGACCAATGCGGTGTGGACGTTCAACGCGGATGTGACGACCGCGGTGACCGGTCCGGCGCTCAAGGAAGTTTTCCATGAGATCCGCACGCTGCAGGCGACCCCGCCGGGCGACGAGGAAGCAGCGGGCATGCGCCAGTATATGGCGGGCCTGTTCGTGATCCAGAATTCGACTCCGGGTGCGCTGGTGGGATCGCTGGCGACGCGGGACTCGCTCGGGCTGCCGCGCGACTGGATGGACAAATATGTTCCCGCCACGCTCGCGGTGACCCCGGCGCAGATCAGCGCGGCGGCGAAGAACTTCCCGATCGACAAGTTGACACTGGTGGTTGTGGGTGACCTGAAGGTCGTGACCCCGCAGCTTCAGGAATTGCCGGAGTTGAAGGGTATCGAATTCAAGACCGTAACGGTTCCCTGATCGCGTGTTCAGGTGAATTGGTAAGAGAAACGGGAGCGGTGCCATGCCGCTCCCGTCTTTGTTTTGAGGACGGAACGGGTTTCATCTGGCCCTTGCCAGTCAACGGCTCGCCGCAATTGTGAGTTGGCGACGCGACGAATCGCGGGTTCCATTCATTGAACCCCCGTTATGACCCAACCCGCCAAACGCGCGCACCATGCGCATAGCCGGACGATCGCCGTGTTGCTTGCGGCCGTTGCCCTCCCCACAACCGCGCTGGCACAGGAGACGGTGACCCCGCCGACCGTGCTGGTGCCCAGCCAGTCGGCGCCCGCACCCGCCGCTCAGGCGCCGTCGGGCGAATCCCGCACGCCGGTCGCGCCCAGCGCGCTCGCCCAGGTCGAGGAGGAGGAGCGTGAGCGCGCTGCCGCCCGTCAGGCCGCGCGGGCCGAGGCGCGCCAACAGCAGCGCGCCCCGCGCCCCGCTCTCCGCGCGGAGGCTCCAGCGCGTCCTGCCGCTCCACCATCCCCGGTCGAACCGGTGGCGCCCGTTGCGGCAGCGCCGGTGACTCCGCCGCCCGCTGAGGTTGTTCCGCCGCCTGCGGAAGCCGCTCCGCTGCCCGTCGAGACTGTGGCGGCCCCGCAGCCGGTCAATGACGGCAACGGCGGTCTGTGGCTGATCGTTGTCGCTGCGGGTCTGGCCCTGGCCGCGATCGCTGCCTTCCTGCTGCTGCGTCCGCGGCGCCGGGAAGAGGATCTGGCTTATGAAGGCTATCAGCCCGAACCGGTAGCCGCCCGGGCTGAGCCAGTGCGCGAGCCAGCCCTCACGCCACGCGTTGCCGACCCGGTGGCCGCCGCGCCGATCTTCGCCGCGCCGCGCCACGAACCGGAAGCGAGCCGTATCGAAGCGGCGCCCGCCGCCAGCGCCGCGCCGCAGCCCGCGCTGGAGAATCCGGAGCTGGTCGCGCCCGATGCCGCGGATATCGATGCGGCGCTGGGCGGCGCGAAGCCGCAGGGTCGCCGCCCGGTGCTCGAACTCGCGATGCGGCCGACCCGCGCCGGGATGAGCCGCCGCGGTGCGATGGTCGAGTTCGAGTTGACCGTCGCCAATGCGGGCGCGCTCCCTGCGGAGGATGTCCGCATTGGCGCGTTCATGCTGGGCGACAGCGCGACGGTTCCTTCGGAAATCGAGCGGCTGCTGATGCACCCGCCCGCGGAGCAGGTCGTGCCCGCCGAGCGGATCGAGCCGGGTGACGGTACGCGCCTCAATGCCGCGGTGACGCTGCCGCGCGAACTGGTCGATGCGGCTGCGCATGCGGGCGACGACGACGGCTTCACCCCGGTGCTGGTCGCCGATGCGCGCTACCGCCTGCCCGACGGAGGGGAGGGGCGGACCACGGCGGCTTTCACCATCGGCCGCGTCAATGGCGGCGAGCACCTCGTCCCGATCGCCTTGCAGGACGATCCGGCGGTCTATGCCGATATCGAGGCACGTCTGCACAGCGTTCCCGCCAAGGTCTGAGGCGGAGGACGCAGCGAAGCCCGCTCCGCCTTGGCGGTGGAACGGGCTTCGTTTGCGCCCGGCCGTACGCATTTTTTGGTGCCCCGCTGCCCGTGCATCATGCTAACGCGCGCCGCGTGACTGCGTCTTTCCTTCGCGCGACCACCGCGCTCACCCCATTCCTGCTTCTCGCTGCGCCGGTTGCCGCGCAGGACAGTACGGCGCCGGCCGTCATCACGCCGCCGGTGCGCGACTTCAGCCTGCCACCGTCGGGGCAGACCCCGACCCCGACGCCGAGTCCCACGCCCGCCGCCACGCCGGTGGTTCAGCCGGTTCCGATCCCGACACCGTCGGCGACCGGCACCGCGCGTTCTACGGCTGGTCGTCCCATCCCGGCGGCTGCACGGGCTCCCACGGCCAGCGCGCCGGCGGCCCCGGCGCCCGCAGCAACGCCGACGCCCGCGGCCAGCCTTGTGCCGGCACCGGCATTGTCGCCGACACCCGTGCAGATCCAGCCATCCCCTCAGGCCACGGCCACTCCGGCGGTCGCTGGCGAAAGCGTGCCCGGCTGGTTCTGGCCCGCGCTGGGCGGCATGCTGCTTCTCGCGGTGGGCAGCGTCGCGGGCTGGTGGTTCGGCCGCCGCCGCCGCGTGCAGGACGTCGAGGAAACGAAGCCCGAAGTGCCGCCGGTTCCGGCGTCCGCGCCGACCCCGGGGCCGCCACCGCTGAGCCGCAGGCGCCTTGCGGCTCAGCGGTGGCGGCCCCGGTCGCCCCCGCCGCGCCGCAGCCGGCGCTGCCCCCGGTTCCGCCGCCCGAAGGGCCGCTGGTGACCGAGATCCGGCCGATGCGTGCGGCGATTCGGGACGGGCTCGTCACGCTCGACCTG
>Ga0247823_10003848_pt1 | contig 12100 bp, 14 predicted proteins | sample 13C_PalmiticAcid_2_FD_192426 | JGI IMG/M metagenome (GOLD analysis project Ga0247823, IMG submission 192426) | Soil microbial communities from agricultural site in Penn Yan, New York, United States - 13C_PalmiticAcid_Day30 | ecosystem: Environmental > Terrestrial > Soil > Agricultural land...
GATCTCCACCAAGCGCCCGCGCCTGCTCATCGCAACTCCCGGTCGTTTGATCGACTTGCTCCGTCAGCGCGCGATCAAGCTCACCAACGTTTCGCACTTGGTGGTCGACGAAGCCGACCGCATGCTCGACATGGGTTTCGAGCCTCAGCTCAACCAAGTTCTGAGCTACTTGCCTGCGCAGCGCCAGACGATGATGTTCACCGCGACGCTCGCCGACAACGTGCAAAAGCTGAGCTCCAAATACCTCTCCAATCCGCAAATCATTCGCATTCAAAACTCCACCGAGTTCAAAAAGTCCATCGAGCAGCGTAGCGTCAGCGTCGATGCAGCGAACAAAGTGACCGTGCTTATGGAAGAAGTGCGCAAAAGCGATTCTACCGTTTTGATTTTCGCACGCACCCAGCGCGGCACCGACAAACTCACACGCATCATGCGCAACGAGGGCCTCTCGGTGACCCAGATTCACGGTGGCCGTACGCAGGGTCAGCGTCTGCACGCGATCAGTGGTTTCAAAAAAGGCACCTATAAAATTCTCGTGGCAACCGACATCGCCGCACGCGGCATCGACATCGACCACGTTGGCCTTGTGATCAACTACGACGTTCCTGAATGTCCGGACGATTACATTCACCGCATCGGCCGCACTGGACGTGCCGACCGCACAGGCGTGGCGCTCACGCTTCTGAGCCCTGCGGATGCGGGTCTCTGGTGGCAGATCCAAAAGAAAAACGGCGTGGCCGTGGGTCCTCGTCCTCCCGAAACCGGTGAGCCGCGTCGTCGCGGTGGTCGCCAAGGTGGCGGCAACGGTGGTGGTGGCGGCGGCAATCGTCGCTTCGGCGACGGCGGTGCTGGCGGCAAAGGTCGCCGCTTCGCTCGTGGCGGCCACGGTGGCGGTCACTCACGCGTTCATGGCGCACGGCGCGATAACGCAGGCGATTTTAAGCAAGGTTAAGGCGACGCCCTGGGGAGGTCTCGTTAGGCCGGAGTGCCTAAAAGGAGATCTCCCTATATGAAAAAATCCCTAATGAACGTATTCCTCGGCGCGGCTCTGGCTTCGTCGCTTTCTGCATTTGCTAACGACAGCGCGGTTTACACGCTGCCTGTGCAAGGCATCGACCCGCTCGACTCCCGTGTGAATACGGATCTTGTGAAATTCTACGGCAAAGAAGCTTCGGAATTCATGAAGCTGTTGCCGCCCGTTCGCACCGTACCTCCGGTTGCCGAGCTCGTGGCGAAACACTCCAAGGAACTTGTTTTGCGAAGCAACACCTATTCCTTGAGGTTTGGTTGTAGCGATGCCGCGATCGATCTTGCCGATGACGAAACGCCCGTGGCAACTCCCAACGCCAAAGGTACCGAGTGCACCGTTTCGCTCGCTCGCAACGACGAGGGCGACGGCGACACCCTGGAATTTGTTCGCGACGGTGGAAAAACGGCTGTCATCGAACAACTATCGAAATAACTTTACGAAGGACCAAGTCAGCAGCGGCGCTACCTGCCACGAGAGCAGGTTCGCCGCGAGGCTGAGCGCGAAGGCACGGCTCCAGCTCGTGTTTTTTAGAATTCTGCGCAAGAAAAACGTTTCGCTCAGCACAGCGAAGGCCTCAGCGAGGATCACCGCTTGGAGGTTTGTCATCCAGCCATCCGCAAGCCAGCCGTAAACCACGAGCGGATGCGTGATCGCATTCATCAGAAAAATCTTGGACCAAAAGCGCGTCGGCAGCTGCCGGCGCTCCGTTGCGCGCAAGAAGAGCGCTTCAAGGCCCGCCGACTGCAAAAACACGTACAAATAGGAAAGTCCTGCGCCGACAAGACTCACGGAACGTCTCCCTTGGCTCGACGCAGACCCATGGCGGCCGTGAGCACGGCGAGTGCGTAGGGCGCCCAGAGCCAGCTCTGCGAAGCAAAACCCACGCGACCCGTGGGCATATAGTAGGCATAGCGGATGGGGGACTGGTCTGTGGCGATGATGTGCTTCCAAATGCCCCAGGGACTCATCGAGAGAAAGTGATCGAGGACGGCCTCTGGGGAGCTGGGTAGGGCGAATCCAGCAGCAGCGCCCAAAATGGCAAGACCGAGAAAACTCAGCAGGGAAAGGCGCCACGTTTGAGGGTTCGCAGGGATCATGGCTCTCTGACTTAGGCCAAAGCGTGGGGAATGACAAAAAAAAGTGCCACCCAAGTCCTCACATCACAGGACTTGGGTGGCTTGTGGCACTCGTGCCACCGTGAAGTGATCTAATCCTCTCGTCGATCAGGGCCGATCAGAATATGAGAGTTTCGTTCACTTATAGGTTTTGGCTTTAGGTGTTCACTCGCGATTTGGCGCCGCCGATAAAGTCGTTGACCCGTTTTTGACTTTCTTCCACCGTCAGACCGTAGCGCTGACGTAGGCGACCCACGAGTTGGTCATAGTTGCCTTCGATTTGGTCGACTTCGTCGTCGGTGAGCTTGCCCCACGTTTCGCGAATCTTACCTTTCATCTCTTGCCAATTGCCCTTTAGAATTTCCTTGTTCATCTGCGTGTTTCTCCAATCTTTTTAGGGTTTTTTTATACGTTGCGATCGATGCGCTTCGCCGATCCCAGAAGCAGGGAGCCAACGAAGAGAGCGAGGAAAACGTAGAAGAGAATCTGAGCGGCGCTAGCCGATGCAGAAGCCACGCCCCCGAAGCCTAGGACTCCGGCGATGATCGCGACGATAAAAAATAGTACTGCCCAACGTAACATAGGGTTATCCTCCTTTTGCTATCCGTGTGTATGTCAGTGATGTCATAAAATTAGAATAACTCTGGGTTTTGGCTGACGGATCAAGGTCCTGTTAAGAATTCTTTAAAGCCTTGAGGTGGTGTAGGTGGGGCACTTTTGGTTGCTTTTCACACTCGTGGCGAATACTGTGTGAGGCGATGATGGCGTGGAGCGATCGCAGCAAAAAAATTCTTGTTGCCAGTGTGGCGACGGTTTCGGCCCTTGTGCTCATCGGCTTTTTCTTGCTCTTTCTCAGGCCCAAAGCCATCGCCCGCGTGGGCACATACCACATTTCCGAAGACGAGGTGAAGGCTCGCGACCGACTCATCGGTGCGAGCTTCGAGGGCGAAAAGCGCTCGCTTGGTCTTGAGCAACTGGTGCGCACTTACGTGCAGGCATCGCTCCTTGATCGCTACGCCATTGGTGTCACTCGCGAGGAGCTGATGGAGGAGGCGAGTCGTCTCGACAAAACGGGACGCAGCGAAGACGCTCTTGCCGACATCAAAAATCTCTTTGGCTCCGATCAGGACATGTACCTCAAGGTCTATGTCTATCCTCTGCTCGTGGAGCGCAAGTTGCGCGATCACGTGTTCAAACGCCAACCCCAGATTCAGCGCATGGTGCTCGATCGCGCCGAGGCGTTTTTGTCGCGAGTGCGCGGCTCGCGCTATCGATTTGAAGTCACGGCGCGCAGTGAAGGCTTGAACATTCGCTACCTGCGAGTGACGCGCAGGGCGGGCTTTGAATACTTTGCCGATCGCCCCGATCTTGTGCGCACCGCTGCCGAGCGCCGCGCGGCTCGCCACACCTACGGAGAATTTCGCCGCCAACTTGCGAGGCAGCGGCTGCTCAACATCGACCCAGCGCTTCAGGCGACGGTAGACCGCTGGTTCTCCCATATCATCGCCAAGACGCCCGTGGGCGAGGTTTATCCTTCGCTCATCGCCCAGGGCGACGGCTGGCTTGTGGTTCGTCGTCTCGCGCCCTTTCCCAAAAACTTGCCGGGCGCGCTCTTTGTTGTGGTCATGTTTCCGCGGGTCAATTTCGCGGAATGGCTTGAGGCGGAGTCCACCTCCGTGCCGGTGGAGTACTTATAATTTGCGCGTGAGGAGCCGGTGGGGAATGCCGGCTTCGAAAAAGATTTTCCCCTCAGCCACCCATCCCAGCTTCTCGTAAAAAGTGATGGCGCTCGTCTGCGCGTGCATCGCGGGGGTGAGCTCGGAGTGGTGGCGCTCGGCGTGCTCTTGCATGAATTCCATTAGACGCCCTCCCCAACCCTGGCCGCGGAACGCGTGGCGTGTGGCGATGCGTTCAAACTTGATAAAAGGCCCCTTGGGCCGGAGGCGTCCTGTGGCAACGGGCTCGCCCTCCACACACAAAAGGAAATGCGTGGAGGCGTCTTCGTATTCGTCGATCTCGAGCGCTTCGGGCACTTGCTGTTCGTCGACAAAGACCTCGCGGCGGATGCGGAGACACGCCTCTCGTTCGGCTTCGCTGCGGGCTACGGTGATCTGAGACTCACTCATGGTTCGGGGGAGCTTAGCGAGGTCGCTGGAGCCTGGCTAGCGAAAGGTCGCAGCTTGCGCGTGAGCGTTTGCCAGGGACTGCCGAGTGCGGCGTAGCTGGCGCGGAATTCGTCGGGGGCCATGGGGCCAAAGCGCTTTTCGAGCTGGCGCACCACATAGCGATCGGCCATGGGGAGGGCTTGGTGAACCAGATTCAGAACGCGTGCTGCGCTCCAGGTGGAGGCGCTGCCGAGTTGGGTGATGCCCTGGGCGGCCACAAAGGCGAGGCCGAAGCGGCTGCTGCGAAATTGTCGCTCGCGGATGTAGTTTTCAAGGCAGTGGCCGGGAACAAGAGGCGCTGGACAGAGGCGTGGATGCTGGGCGGTGATGAGCTCGAAGTCGGAACTGAGCTCGCGGAGTTCCATCCAGGTGAACCAAAGGACTTCGTCCGCGGGGTCGCGATGACCAAAGTGATTTTGAGCGCGGATCTTAAAAAGCAAAGCTCCCGCCGGGTCCCGGATGACTAGGTATCCGCAGATACCCAGGGTCAACGCGAGGAGGGCCCCCAGCGAGAGCAGAATGCGGAGCGTGCGACGCATCCGTATCTTTAGAACACGAAGCCGACGAGCAGGTCCATGCCCATGGTCTTGATGCTCTGGACTTCGAGCTTGTTGCGGTCTTTGAGACCCCAGTTGAAGCGACCTTCAACTTCAAGCGAACCAACGCCCATTGGGAACGAAGCGCCGGCGCCGAAGACGAGACCGAAGTCCTGCGACCGAAGGTGGTGTTGGCGTAGTCGTAAGACTGCGGGGGGTTGATGCCGTCGTCGACGGTTTGCGAACCCATGCCGAAGCTGAGGAAGGCGCCGCCTTGGACGTAGAACATCGGCATGATGTTGAAGCGCGCTTGAACCGGGATCACAAGGTCCCAAGCTTTGGTGGCGTAGGGCGTGCCGCCGTAAACGCGACGGGCGAGGTAGAGGTCCGTGACGAGGCTGACGGGCATCATATCGAGAATCAGCGTGCCGCCGAAACCAAAACCAGTGCCGAATTTCGAGCCGGTGATGTCACCGGTCATTTTAGCGAGACCGAGACCGGCCTTGACGCCAAAACGAGGCATCAATTGCGCCTGAGCGGTACCGCTGAGCGAAGCCGCGATGAAAGTGCATGCGAGCAACCATTTTTTAGAAATCATCATGAGTTTGTATTCTCCCCTTTAAGCCTGAAATTAGGATCGCAGAGCTTTTTTGAAAAAGCAATTGAGAGAGAAAAGACCGGTTAACAAAATTTATCGATAAGGCGGCTTTAGGGCTCGGACCCGAGTTGAATTTTTGCATCATTCAGGAGCTGGCGCAGGTTGGAGCCTTCGATCTTTTTCCACTGTCCGACGGGTATGGAGCCCAGCTTGATGTGCATGAAACGCACGCGTTTGAGGCGCGACACGCGTAGGCCCACGGCTTCGACCATGCGGCGGATCTGGCGGTTGCGGCCTTCGATGAGCACCATCAAAAGTTTATCTTCGGCGAGTTGGGTGATTTTGCAGGGCAGGGTTTTGCCGTCCTCGAGGTGGATCCCTCGGCGCAGCTCGCCCACCTTTTGCTTGGTGATGGGGCCATTGAGCCACACGAGGTATTCCTTTTCGTGGCCATGCACCTTGCGCAACACGGCGTTCACCAGATCGCCGATGTTGGTGAGCAGGATCAGCCCTTCGCTCATCTTGTCGAGGCGGCCGATATGGAAGAGCCGCTCGGGGTAATTCACGGCCTTGATGATGTTGTCTTCGAGGCGCGGGTCCGAGGTGCACTCAACGCCCACGGGTTTGTGGTAGGCGATCACCACATGCTCGGTTTTTTGGGAGGTAACGAGTTTGCCATCGAAGTAGACCTTGTCATCTGCGCCCACTTGATCGCCCGGAATGGCGATGCGGTCGTTGATGCGCACGCGGCCGTCGGCCACATGGCGATCGGCTTCGCGGCGCGAGCAGATGCCCAGATCGGTGAAGAGTCGGTTGATACGCATTCTTTAAAGTTACCGTTCGAAGCTGACCGCCGTCCGACGTGCGGAGTTGGTGAGCGTGTCGTGCTGGAATAGCCGCATCAGCGGAGCCAGCCAAGGAAGATCTTTGGCGGGAGTGTAAGTCACCCCTTCGAAAGACTTCACGGGCATGACGGCCAGAGTGGTGCCTATGACAAGGGCGCTCTCGGCTGTTTCGAAGTCCGCCACGCGAAGCTCTCTCTGCTCAGTGCCCTTGAGGCCCACTTCGGCCATGTGGCCTTGCACGAGCTCCATCACGCGTTCGAGCGTGGTGCCTCGGAGCATGTCCGCGTAGGGGGGCGCCACGAGCTTGCGCTCGCGCGTGACGAGGGCCACATTTTCGGTGGAGGATTCGGTGAGGCGGCCGTCTTCGGTGGCGGCCACCACAAAATCAAGTCCGCGATCGACGGCTTCTTTTCGCATGAGCACGTTGGGCAGGTAGTTGCAGCTCTTGATGGTGCAGTAGGGGCGGGGTTTGGCGGGGTGCACGCTGAGTCCCAGTGTAGCGCCCTCGGTGTAGAGGCGTTCGGGATAGGCGGCCGGCGCGGTGTAGACGATGTAAAGCTGAGAGCCGATGGTGGTGTAGGGGTTGGGTGTGAAATCCCCAGGTCCGCGCGAGACGAAAATTCGCACGATCCCGCTGCGCGCTTCGCTCGCGCCCACCGTGGCGAGCATGGTGGTTTTGAGCTCGGCGAGAGAGACGGGAAGCTTGAGGCCGATGCCCTCGGCTGAGCGTTCCAGGCGCTTCAGGTGTGCATCGGCATCGTAGAGGTGGCCGTCGATACATCGCAAAGCTTCGAAGATCGCATCGCCCCTGTGGGCCATGTGGTCATCCAGGGGCAGGATCATCAGGGCAGGGTCGGTGACAATGCCGCCGAAAAGCGAAGAGTACATGGCGTAGTAAGTGCGGGGCTTTTTGGCGAGTGAGGTGTGTAGAGCCGCGAGGGCTTCGGCGGAGGTGAGAATTTTCATCGATGCAGATCCTTCTTGAAGGGTCGGGCGAGCCGGAGCGAATTGAGAATCACAAAAACGTCTGAGAGGCCCATGGCGGCCGCGCAGATGATGGGCGAGACAAAGCCCGCAAAGGCGAGCGGTACAGCGAGCACGTTGTAGCAAAAGGCCCAAAAGAGGTTTTGCTTGATGGTGCGCAGGGTGCGCGAGGAGATCTCGAGCGCCCAGGGGATTTGGCGAATGTCGTGCTGGATGAGAATGAGATCGGCCGAGTCTTTGGCGATGTCGCTCGCCGAGGAGACCGCGATGCCCAGGGTGGCCATCTTGAGAGCGGGAGCGTCGTTGATGCCATCGCCCACAAAAGCGACCGCGTCGCCGCGTTTTTGGTGCGCTTCGATCACGGCGGCTTTGCGCTCGGGGATGACTTCGGCATGCACGTTCTCTTCGCGCAGGCCGAGCCGCTGCGCCATCTCATGCACCACGGCCTTGCGATCGCCCGAAATGATGCCCACTTCGATATTGGCCCGGCGCAGAGATGCGATCACTGCGGGGGTTTCGTCTTTGAGCTGGTCTTCGAGAAAGAAGACGGCGAGCACTTCGTCGCCGCGGCTGAGCACATTGATCGAGGCGCTCGAGGCTTCGGCTTCGATAAACAAGGGTGACTGGAGTTTTAGCTCGTCGCGGTGCCATGCGAGGGAGCCGAGGCGCAAGGATTTGCCGCCGGACTCGCGAGCACTCAGCCCGCGCCCGCGCGTTTCTTGGAAGGCGTCGAGGGCGTCGCTGCCGGGGGGTGGGGCATGGGCTGCGATGGCGCGCGAGATGGGATGCTTGGAGCGAGCGGCCAGGGCGCCGGCGAGCGCGAGGGTTTGGGAGCTCTTGTCGCCGAGGACTTTGGTCACAGCGAGCTCGCCGCGGGTGAGGGTTCCGGTCTTATCAAAAAAGACGTGCGTGATGGTCGAAGACTTTTCGATGGCCGAAGCGTCGCGAATGAGCACGCCGCCCGCGGCCGCGCGGTTCGTGCCGGCCATCAGCGCGGCGGGTGTGGCGAGGCCCATGGCGCAAGGGCAGGCGATGATCAGAACACCCACGGCACAGAGGAGCGCTTGGCTGAGCGCCGAGGGGTCCACATGGCGCGCCCATAGGTAGGGCTCGAGTGAGGCGGCGAAGGTGTCCATGGCCTGGGGAGCGAAGTACCACAGCGCAAAGGCGAGGGCGGCGACAGCGACCACCACGGGTACGAAGATCGAAGAGACGCGATCGGCGAGCTTTTGGATTTGCGCGCGCGAATTCTGTGCGCGGCGCACGCTCTCGATGATCTGTGCGAGTGCCGTGTGTCGCCCGGTGGCCGTCACGCGCGCGTCGAGCTGTCCGTCGAGCACCAAGGTGCCACTTACCAGTCGGTCGCCCGGGGCCTTGTCGATGGGCTGAGATTCGCCGCTCACGGCGGACTCGTCGAGCGAAGCGCCGCCCGCGGTGGTCACGGCGTCGACCGGAATGCGGTCTCCGCTCTGCACACGGATCACGTCGTTCACGCGCAGCTGCGCACCCGAGACGGGCGTGCCGTGGCCCGCCTCGTCGAGACGTAGAATTTTGCCGTGCTGCAGGGACAATAATTTTTTGAGCGAGGACTGTGCGCGTTCGGACATCTTGGCCTCAAGGAAGTGTCCGAGGGAGACGAGCGAAATGATAGAGCCGGCTTCGGCGAAGTAGAGATGGTGCTGGGGCGCGGCGAGTAGGGCCCAAGTGCTGTAAAGGTAAGCGGTGCCCGAGCCGAGAGCTACGAGCGTGTCCATGTCGGATTTGCCGAGGCGCGCCTGGCGCAGAGCGCCCTTTAAAAAGGCGCTGCCCGTATAAAACTGAATCGCGGTGGCCATGGCGAAGAGCGCCCAGCGTCCTGCGCCGTGGTGTTGCCAGCCCAGAGCCCAGTCGCCTGCGAGCATGATGGTGGTGAGGGCGGAGGCGACGAGCACCATGGTCGACCACTTGGCCCAAAAGCCGGGAGCGTGGGCGTGGTTTGCGCGGAGAACTTTGGCGGGATAGCCGGCCTTGGTGATGGCGGATGCGAACGTTTGGGCGTCGATGCCGCTCGCGCCTGCACCGAGGATGCGGGCTTCTTTTTCGCCCAAGTTGACGTCGACTTCGACGAGATCCGAAACGGAGGCTGCCGCTTTGCGCACGCGACTGGCACAGCCGCCGCAGGTCATGCCCTCGACGTGCAGCACCACTTCGTCGGTGGACTCACTGATTAGTTCACTAGAGGGTTCTTGGTGGTGATGCTCGTGTTGTCCGCCCATACGTTAGAAGATCTTAGTTCCGTATCTGAAGAGAAAGCAAGGCTGAGGAGCTTGTGAAACTTGCGTATGCGTTGCACGTAGAGCACCGGTTCGCGGCCGCGGGCTTTGCCGTGGCGGAGTTTGGTGTAGACGTGGCGTTTGGAGAGCAGCGGGAGGGATTTCTTAACGGCGTGCCAAGAGAGCGCGGCGTTGGAATCGCTGACAAGGCTCTGGGCATCACGCACGTGGCCGTAACCCACATTGTAAGAGGCGAGGGCAAAGAAGAGGCGCTCGTCAGCGGGAATCTCTTCGGGCAGACGCTTCATGATCTTTTGGAGGTATGCGGCGCCGCCGAGAATGCTCTTGCGCGGGTCGACGCGGTCGCTGACGCCCATCTCTTTGGCCGTGGCCTTGGTGAGCATCATGATGCCGCGCACGCCCGTGAAGGACTTGGCCTTGGGATCCCAATGCGATTCTTGGTAGGCGATGGCCGCGAGGATTTCCCAAGCGATGCCGTACTTGCGCTCGGCTTCTTTAAAGTAGGGGATGAAGGCGCGCAGGCGCGACTCGATGCGCTTTTCGAAGACTTCCACTTCGTATGCGTCGAAGATTTCGTAAAAGCCGAAGTACTTTTCTTTGATGGAGTCGATTTGGACTTTGGCGGTTTTGGTGTTGAACCAGAGGTCGAATTCGTTTTTGAGGGACCAGGCTTGGCCGGCGAAATGAATCGCGATCGGCAGGGCGCCGCCCACCAGCAGGCTCGAGCTCATGCGCGGGTAGGCGAGTTTGTAGATCTTAAAGAGGCGCTCCTGGGTGAGGGTGCAGTCGATTTGCTTGTCGTGCATGATGGAGATGGCATCGCCCACGTTGAGGTCTTTTTGGCGCAGGAAAAGGGCTTCGGGATACAGCGTTTTGACCGTTTTTTCGGCGTTCTGCAGATTGTAATCTTCGGGGATCAAGATCGAAACCTTGCCTTCGGCGGCGAGTTTTTTGAAATTCACGCCCGCACGGCAGGCGATGAGGGGCTGGATCTGGGTATAGGAAGGCGATTTTTGGAAAGTGGTGTCGAGCGGGGACTCGTAAACGCCCAGTGCTGCGTCAGCTTCGCCGTTTTTAACCAGTTCCAGGGCTTCCTGAGTGGAGGCGGTGGCGATAAACTGAGTTTCGTAGCCGGCTTCCAGGGCGAAGGTCTCAAAAAGATCGCGGTCAAAACCGTGCTCTTCGTAGAGGCTGCCGCGCTCTTCGTCGGCTTCGCGAACTGCGATTGTTAGGGTACGTGATTGATTTGATTGGGGTTTGAGCCAGTCCCGGTTGAAGCCCTTGGCGACAACCACAAGACCGAGTGCACACAAAATAAGCCCAAGAATCCTTTTGAGTGGGGCATCCATGCCTCGTATACCTCCGTGTATAACGCGCTGCATTAATACCCCATTTTGACCACCAGAGTCAACTTGTTTTTTGCCCCTGGGAGCCCTAAATTATTCCTTAGGGAAGGGCGAGAGAAAGCGCTTCTTAATATGTTGAATTTAAAGAATATTTTAAAACTGAAATCTCTATCCCCAACCCCACGTCGGGCCGTGTCCACGGGGCTCGTGCTCGGCTGCGTTTTGAGCCTGGGCGCATGCGGATTTCAGTCCATTCCCACGGCCAAAAACGAGGTCGAGGCTTCGCTCGCCGAAGTCACCAACCAGTACAAACGCCGCGGCGATTTGATTCCGAACCTGGTGTCGGTCGTCAAAGGTTATGCCGCTCACGAAAAAGACACGCTCGAAGCCGTGGTCGCGGCGCGCGCCAAAGCCACGCAAATCACCGTGGATCCCGCGAAGCTCGATCCCAAACAGATCGAAGCTTTTCAAGCGGCGCAGGGCAGTCTCTCGCAGGCGCTCGGCCGCCTCATGGTGGTTGTGGAAAAGTATCCCGACCTCAAGGCCAATCAGAACTTCAAAGACCTTCAAGTACAACTTGAGGGCACCGAAAATCGCATCACCGTAGCGCGCAACCGCTACATCGAAACGATCAAGGGATTTAACAACTTGGTGAGTGTTCCGCCCACGAGCTGGACCAACTCGATCGTCTACCACTACGAAAAACTTCCGCAGTGGTCGGTCAGCGAGTCGGAGCGACAGCAAATCGAGGCCGCTCCCAAGGTTGAATTCTAGTGCGTCGTTTGAATTTTGGTTTCGAAAGTGCGCGTGTCGCACTTTGGTCTCGGGTCCTTTTTTTGTTGGTCGGTGGTCTGGGGTTCTCGTCACGGGAACTCCAGGCTGCCAAGGTTTCGGTACCTGCGGCCACCGCGCCCGTTGTTGACGAAGCACAAATCTTAAATCCTTCCACCCGTGCTGAACTCGACGAGATTCTGCGACAGGTCTCCGCTGCAGGAACGCAGCTCGGCGTGCTCACGGTCAATTCGCTCGAAGGCCTCACCATTGAAGAATACGGCATCGCCGTAGCCGAGGCGTGGAAACTTGGTCAGGCCAAGACCGATCGCGGTGCGGTGCTCATCGTGGCGCCTCGCGAGAGGCGCGTGCGCATCGAGGTGGGTTATGGTCTCGAGGGCGAGCTCACCGATTTGCAGAGCGGACGCATCATCAAT
>Ga0247823_10003850_pt1 | contig 12099 bp, 12 predicted proteins | sample 13C_PalmiticAcid_2_FD_192426 | JGI IMG/M metagenome (GOLD analysis project Ga0247823, IMG submission 192426) | Soil microbial communities from agricultural site in Penn Yan, New York, United States - 13C_PalmiticAcid_Day30 | ecosystem: Environmental > Terrestrial > Soil > Agricultural land...
GGGGTATTTGGTTGGTTGGGTATGATGGGTATGGGTATGGGTATGGATGGGGATGGGGATGGGGATTGGGAATGGGCGCAGTAGTTTGTCAGGGGAAGGTGAGGAAAGGGATGCTGGTTGTTGACTATCATTTGGATTGATTGTTTCCTTTGTTTGAGTAGCATGGCGTTTTGTGGGGAGGGTTGGATGCATCCTTTGGGTTGCTTGTCGTGATGGATACTGGTGTTTGGTTAGGTGCTTTGTTGTCTTGCAGGAGGTTCTTTCGCATTTCAGGCATGCATGTAAGATGGGAGGCGGCCATGTGGTCGTAAGTCGACGATGGATTACTAGACTGCACGATCAGTGGAGGTGGCATTGGATCTCGATGGCCAGCGTGCGAAGAGCAACGTCCATCCAGGTGTTGATGTGTGGATTGACATCTCCTATCCATAGTCGTTGACGCCAGAAATTGACAGGGTTTTGGTCTAATCTGCAGGATGTCACTTGTTCCTCATGTTTGTGTGAACGGACCTGGATCCGTGGGCGACAAGTGATGGTACAAGACTCCGGCTGACGAAAGGCGCAGCATAGCCAGCGTCTAAAGCACAAGCATAGAACCATATTGTCGCTCCAGTGCGCGTGAATTGTATTTCCGCGTGAACTGTCCATCTGTGATTCCTGATACCCGTCCTGCTGGCCCCCTTCACATCTCCACAGTCGTGCAAAGATCCTTCAGCGGCCCTCCTCTGCCCCATCTATGCCACGCACCAGAGGGTTATAGAACACATAGGCGTCGACAATGGCGTCCACATCGATATCATTCACATGCAGCTAGTATGAGAAGAACACGTCAGCAATTGGAACTCCGAGCAGCGCAGCCACGTGCAAGAGACTCACATCAGGCGGGTTCGGAACACCGGCTCTCGCAGAGAACTTCTCAAGATCCCTCCAAAGGTACTGAACAATGAGTACACGCGTGAGGAAGATCTGAATATGCTCTGGGAGCATCTCCATTCCAGGCGGGAACTGCAGGGGTGGGACGGGAAGGTTGTTGAAGAAGACGGCAGCACGCGGCGACCCCCGTTCGATCTAGACATGGCATCCCGTCGTTAAGATTCATCCTTTAAAGGAGTACTTCTGGGCCAAATGGTAAAGACTTACCGCCTCGTATATCTCGCGCACCGCGTTCTCAATGGCGGGGAAGTGATTCATGGCGGAGGCCAGAACTCGAAGTTGCGCGATTCGGTTGAGCTTGGGCCTTGCTCCAGAGGTGGGAGAGCTTTCCACTGGGCCGAGAGCTGCGGCTGGGGAAGCGGCCGGGTTATCGGCGGTGTCGCCTGACTGGGTGTCCATGGCGCCGTCACGAGGAGTCGGATCCCGCTGAGTTGAAGGAGAATGTGTGGTGTACAATCCTACGAACGAGGCTCAACATCAGTGGGTGAGTCATGGTAAGATAGAGAGTAGAGGCATTGTTGGTCTGGATTTCGTGTGCACTTACGGGACTGTCAGTTGTCTTGTTGCGACCTTCAGGTCACTGCCGTGGTGGTTGTGGGCGAGGAACTGGGGGCAAGGCGAGAATGTTTGTTCGAGAGGGCAGAGTGATCATGAGATCGCTTTCGACTCATCGCAATTGCTCGGAACTTTCTGTCTACACCGGACAAACCGGGGGGCAATCTTTTTCTGCTTTGCACCTTCTTGCTTTCTCCGGCCTGTCCTCGCCGCTCTTCCACCCCGTCCAACCAGCCCAAGCCGGCCCCGGATGCTATCCCTCCTACCTGGCCTGGAAAGTCCTTTGCGATTGCGAGTTTCATCCCTAGCATTGCTTTTTTGGCCAGCCTTTATTGTACATGACTATTGCTCAGATCGCTCTTCAACTCTCTTTCATGAATGCTGTTTCCTGAGGCACATGATGGGATTGTCTTTTCTTGAGTGCCCACTTGCGTCATGACTTCATCTTCCGCCACGAACCACACGTTTCCGCTGTGGCATTAGACACCTCACCATTGCGTTGTTCCTCGCAAAGTTGTTATCTCTCCTGGAACCGATCTTCACTTCCGGGGCTGCCATGTTGGTCAAAGAAGGATTCGAAGATCCTACACTTGAGTGATAAACTCAGAAGAACATGCAGCCTGACAGGTCAAACTTACCGAATGTTTCCAAGCGAAATGAGCACGGTAGTGGTTTCTTAGCTACGATGAGTATCTGATTCTATTTGTCTTGTGTTCCTGTATGCTGCAGCGTCATGGCAGAAGGTAGAGAGTCAGTGGTAACCTCGTCCAAGACGGAAGTTACCAGCTCAAGGCGACGCAGCCTGTTTGCTTCTGGCGTATGGATTTCATAATTTCTTAGGGTATCAGGAAAGCTGTACGGCCCCAGTCCAAAACTTCATGGTTGGATCACACAGGCAACATGGCTTCCAAGTTAATCTTGCTCTGCATAGTGTTTTCCAGACAGTTTTGCTTCTCAGCGGATGGAACGAGTTTCCAGTTCCCAATCTGGGCTCTTCTGATCCTGTCATGCGAGATTGGTGGCTCAGGATGTGAGCCAAGAGGGGTCCAAACTCTCCGCGGGAATGCGACTCTGGACTGGCCGGGAGGAAACCTGGAGGCGAGACCGGCCGGCGATGAGCGACATTGCGACAACAACAAGGGACCCAGGTGACCGGTGTCCGGGGTCGGGAGCAAGGTCAGAAACGGGACGAGGGCTCGGACCGCCAAGACGGCTGGCGGGTCGCCCGCCGAGACCCGCCCACTTCCCCGAACGGTCACGCTAGGGAAGTGGGCTGTTGTTTGGCGTGGACAGGATCCCGAATACGGCCGGGGTCCAAGAGGCGTGGGGATTGGGGATCGGGGGGCAGGCAGGGACTTGAAGAAAAACCCTTGTTTGCTCCCCCACCTTGCGATGGAAAGGCTTAGGTAACTTGAAATCCCATGGACCAAGAGTCTTGGTGCACTTCCGCGGCCATCGCGATCGACGATCCGGAATGTTGTGCGGAGAATCAGGGTCGAGGATCGTCTCATCCCCACAAGATCTAAGATTTGTGGCCTGAAGGTTTATGATCGGCGGCCTGCCGTTGCGTGGAATCTACCTACCTTATAAACTCGTGTTTGGTGATGACTTGCAGCCGCCCATCGGGGTCCTCCTCCGATACTTGGGTTAGTAACTATGGTTTGTGATTTGAGTGAAGAAGAGAGACCGCCACATCCCCGAGTCCAAAAGGAGAAAACCACAGGGGAAGTGAACTGGACTCGGCTTTTGGCGGAAGTTAGGAACGTTAGGATTTAGCGGGACGCTAAGAAGACCTTTTCTCCCTTTAACTTTGGTGCACGATGTTACTGTGATATGGGAAAGGAGCATGGAACCGGGTCTGAGATCGCGGCCGGGGGGCGTGGGGCATTCTTAGCGTGCTCCCCCGATCTCCTGCTCTTCCCAACAGCGGTCCGGGGTGCCATCTTTCTGTTTGGACAATTTGGACCCCGGGGCATTTGGAGTTGCCGATAAACCGAAACGTGCCAGACAGGTCCGGAGAATAGCGAGAGCGAGGACCAAGCCACGAATCTGGGGGAGCAAAGAGCCCGCCCTTTCTGGAGAGCATGGAAGGCAATCGGTCGAGACAAGGTAAGCGCTAACGTTAGCGTGCGGAAATCCCCTGTTCTGGACTAGTTTAGCAACTTGGCTAGGGGATGCAAGATTGAGTCCCCGGAGAGTTAGGCGAATTGGCGTGGTGGGGGCAAGAAACCTTGCCAGAACGTTGTGTGTCAACCAGCGAGACAGTCGACCGCGGTACACATGCAGGTGTACGTACCAAGGCAGGAAGACGGCAAGAGAGGCACAAGGAAAGCAGTCCTCCAAACAGGGAATGCGGATCGCAGGCACGGGAGACTGGCCCGCGACACCGGGGAAAGAGGGGTTCCAAAACCTCTGCCGCGTCAGCCCTGGATTAGGCCCCTCCGCTTGCTTGGGCAATGGGAGTCGGTACCTCATCATCGATCGACATCGAGGCTGCTCAGCGAGGTGAGATTGACGGCTGGGCGAGGTGAGAGCATGGTCGCAGTGCAGCCGCTGTATTGCTGTCTTGCATGTTTCGTAGGGGTCCAGCTCGGCACGTCTTCCGTGATCAGCCTCTGGTTCAGGCAGTCCCGACGGGAGGCAGCTGGTTCGGGATCTTTAATTGCCGGCAGCCAAGGCGTGCCACGTTGTGGCGGCCACCTGCACCCGACCCTCCTTCGCCCAACCTGAAGGCGGCACAGCACACCAACCCGTGGTTCTGGGTGCACTCACACCGACTATCGATTTCGCTGTGCAGCATGCCGCAGGCGATGCTATTCGTGGGAGGGTCATGAACAGAATACGAGCAGCATGCTGTGAGGTTCTGGCAGGAGGTTTGGTTACATCAGGCTAGGCAGAGTCATCAGCCCACCGTGCTCGATCCATGGTTCGAGAGGGCTTGGCCACCCAGCAGTGGCAGCGACTCGGGGAAGTGTGGGAGTGGGACTGGTCCCCGGGGCGGGCAGGGGACATGGCTTTGAGGCGCGCGTCTTAACAAGTTGAAGTGGAAAGATTCCCGGACTGGACGATCCAGGGCATGGCCAATCGGGTTTGAGACCTTGTCCCACCATGTCAACCCAACCTTGCCAACTCAAGAAAGCCTGGGCATTTCATTGTGGAGAGTTCGTCTTGAGAAAATTCGAGCTCACATGCTCGAGATTTCTGAGAAGAGTGCAGTGGAATCAGGCCATTTTCTCCAAGGTAGTACTTTGATTGGAAGGTGTCAGACAGTCAACCTCCGTTTGTAACTTTGTATACCTATGCCCTTGTATGTTTACCATCGACATCCCCCCCACTGCTCATCCGCGCTGCTCCACCGCCTCTCAACATTTGATGGTCCAACATCTCCCTCTCCAGCAACTGTTGTCCCTAGCCCTCAGCGTGATCGAGGCCTACGGCTTCCACGTCGCTAACCGCGCTCACAAAAGGCTGGTGTACTTTGAGATGGCTTCGTCCAAGGTGGAGCGCAGTGAGTTGGCAGCGAGGGCGATGTCAGGGCCCCTGGATGGGGCGTAGGCGCGAAGCCTGATGGCAAGGGCCTGATGCACCGGCAATGTTAGTGTTTGGCGATGCTGGGACGGGATATCCGACTTTTGACTCACGTCGATTCCATTTCCATCCGTGCGAATGGCGTTTGCCACCGGCTGGCCAACACCAGGGACCTTGGAGAGGAGGTTGGCCTTGTTGATCAAGGTCTGCAACATGAGCTTGTGAAAGAAGGCGAACTGAAAAACGGTCAGTATGGGGCGGACGCAATCTCGTAGCTAGAGAAGGACACCTACTTCGTCGAAAGCACTGAAGACCTCGGCAGCGGCGGCACTAGAGCCGACTGCGGGCGTGGTGCTCAGCCCGTTAGCCAGGGTGGTGGCACTTGAGGCAATGTCGTTCAGGTCGGAGATGATCCCCTATTTCTACGCGTTAGCTGTGAAGAGAAAAAAAAAAAAAGGCGGACAGAGGGGCGTCCATGCCGGAAATGGGCCCTGGCCAATGAGAATCAGCGCGGCGTTGACGGCGTTGATGCTGCCGGCATTGATATCGATGTTGTCGCTTATGGCAGTCAGCCGCCTGACGCCGTTGGTAACCTGGTCAAGCGTGAGGGCCGCCATGACGGGCGACGCAATGAGCGCAACACCAGCAACAAGAGAACGGAAGGAAACCATCTTGTGTGATGTAAAGGTTGGGTAGGTAGTTTCTCGAGTTCTGTGCGTGGTTGAAATAAAGTGTCGAGCGGGCTGTGCGAATGTGACTGATAAAACAGCCTTCACTTTGAGGTATGACAAGACTGGCTTTTATAGACGAATGCTTCCAAAAGTATGCCGTCCATGGCAGACGGCCAAACCATGGCATCTTTGAGACAGTGTTTTTGATGGTCAGCATTAGGATTCAGGATTACGAGCTAACAACGATTAAGGTCAGCTGTTTTCATTGATTGACGACTCAACGCACAGAATCTATCATGATTGATGAATGACGGGGTGTTGCCCCATCGGCTATCTTGGCTAACATAATCCTTCGCTGCATGGAGTCACGCAAAGAACGAATGAGGGCTCATCACCGCCATCCTCTGAACCCACCCTCCCCTTCTTAGCGTACTCGTCAGAGTTGTTGCAAGCGTTCTTGATGTTCGCCTCAACTACATCTTTCCTAATAATCCGTGTTGACGACCCACAGCGTTGCTCTTTGTGCATCGCACTCATGGGCTTCATCCAGCGCCCTCGTATTCCCGCGGCGCCAGCTTGAATCCTGGGGTTGTGCATTGTTCATACTCAGGTTGGCCCCGTTCCTTTCGAAACCACACGCAATCATTGTTGCAGAATTTTTTCTGAACAGCAAACTTGGCCAGTGCTGGCCAAGTGTCTGGAAAAAAATGAAGTTGACTGTGTGCCAGTGTGCTGACTGCAAAAGTGGTGGGTCGCAGGGGGACCCGTACATGAACAAGATCGTTTTCTGAATTGGTGGTCTCAAGGGAGAAGAATCCTTTTGCAGTGCGGCCACAGGTTGCGTTAGATGTTCCTGACTTTTAAATTGAGAAGGTCGTCAGAGTTGGCGCCCACCCGGGGCTTTCTCAATTAGAAGTAGAAGGCTCTCGCTCTGGTGTACGTCAAACTGAGAGTACAGCAAGAATAAGGTAGATCGACTGGGCCTGTCTCATTTACCCTATCTGACATTGGGACGTTCCGCAGCGACTTGACTCGCGAGCACGTTCAAAACGGAACCTTGTCCCAAAGGGCTTGATCACAACTATTGAACTGTCTGGCCTCTAGATCCGCAAGCTTCCAGGCGAAGGAGTGTGGGAGACTGGGAGTGGCGCTGGTCCCGCTGTTAATCGGGGAGAAGGCTTCATGAATCATCTTAGGAGACGAACTGGGAAAGATCCCGGACTGAACTCAAAAATACCTTGGCCATGGTGAATCATTCCGAGAGAGTCGGGTCTTGGCATTCCACCGAGGAGCTTCGAGAGTGTTGGGGAGTGCCAAGCAACCGGGGTCCTCTCAAACCTGGGGCTTGACGGGAAAGTGTCAGACAGGCAAGCCCCTTCATGCATGCCGCATGCACGCGAATGCAGTTGGCTGTTGCTCTGCCCCAGTCCCCTGGGCTGCATGTGCCTCCCCCGAGGAATCGGCTTCCCAGCCGGTGGCTGCCCTCGCTTATTATTAGCACAAGGGCCTTTCGAGGTTCACTTCGGTTGGACAAGCGAAAAAATGAAGAGAAAACACGCAATCGTCGGATGACGGAGGGCAACAGACACTCTGCCCCGTGCATGCTGCAGCAATAGTCCCGAGTTCTAGAAGAGCGGCTCATGTCAAGACCCGGCAGGATCATATCTGCACGGCAGAACGGAAAGGCGGCAAGGCGGCCAAGTGGCTGCCCGGCACAGCGACACCGACAGCGCGGTTTTCGGGCAAATTGTGTGTCACACTGCGACACGGCCGATTCTCGAGCTTCCCCCGGGACAACTTGCCGCGGGTGTTCGTGAGGCTGCAAACATGGAAAGGCGGTGGGTTGGTCTGTCGATGTTAGTGGTTGGGTGCACCCAACGGAGCGGATCGGAAAAGACACGAGAGAGGAGGAGGAGGACGGCAGGCCAGCAAGTCCCCAGCGGACGGACGGCCCTGCTGACTGCCTCCGAATTAAACAAGGGCACAAGGGCTTCGCATCCCCCGGTTGAGTTGACGATGCTATTGACGCATTGATAGAGACTATTCTTTTACCCCTCAGTGGCGTTCTCTGCTTCGGGCAGCCATCGTGAACTTGCTTGGGTGTAAGTGGTCAGCAACTGCGACGACGGCAAGGTTCAAGTGGCCGCGGGAGAGACGTCCCACCCTGGGGGGGGAGAAGAAATATGCAGCACTGCCCGGGCAACCCTGGCCAGAGTGACCCTGGGCTATCTCGGATTACAGGGGTTAAGAACTTTGGGACTCTCCTTGGGGTCCCTCGTTCCATTCTCTTGGCGGTGACCCCGGCCTGCATGGCAGGGTTGCAACGGCTTGCATCTCACTGCAGCAATCCCTCCGGTCAACCACGTTTGCTGGGGACCTTGCCTCGCCGGCGCGGCCTGCGTCGAACCCTCGTCGAATGCCATGAGGCACCGGGGTACGACGGTCTGGGATTGTCTTCTTACCCACGGACGGCTATAAGATGCGCATCCCGTCCCGAGTCCGGACGAGAGATGATGCAGTTGTTTCTCAACCACAGGCTCATCGGACCCGGTTCAAGTCACCATGAAGCTCTCCGCCTCCCTCACTCTGGCTGCGGCCCTTGGGGCTTCGGCTACGTTCAGCATCCCTTCGTTTGAGCAGTTCGCCGTCGACTCGGGCATGGCTCTTGCCGGCCTCAACGGCATCGCTCTGCTGAACTCGGCCACCAAGTACGGCGGGTCGTGCAACATCGGCAATGTCAAGATCCGCCGGGAGTGGTACGCCCACCCGCCTCCAGTCGTGGTCTTTGATGCGCGTGTGCTAACGAGCACGCCAGGAGAACCCTGTCCAAGGCGCAGCGCAGGAGCTACATCGCAGCCGTCAAGTGCGTCCAAAACACGCCCAGTATTCTGGCTCCCGGCGTCTCGGCGGGCTCAAAGTCGCTCTTTGACGACTTCGTCTACGTGCACATGAACTCGACCTTGAACATCCACTTCACCGTGAGAGAGCTCAAATCGCAGTGTTAAGACACCGTGAGCTGACCTTGTCCAGGGCAACTTCCTCATCTGGCATCGGTGGTACATCCACGTGTACGAGCAAAAGCTCAACGCCTGCGGCTACAACGGCGCACTCCCCTACTGGGAGTGGGGCCTGGACGTCAACAACCCGCACAACTCTCCCATCTTCGACGGGTCAGACACCTCGCTGGGTGGCGACGGCGAGTTCATTCCCGGCCCCGGCCCCGTGCTCAGCATTCCCGGCAACGCCAACCCCATCATCTTGGCCAAGGGCACGGGAGGTGGCTGCGTGACGACGGGTCCCTTCGGCAACATGACGGTGCACCTGGGCCCGATCACTCAGCCGGATCCCACGGCGGACAACCCGCGGTGCCTGAAGCGCGACCTGAACGCCGATTCCGGCAAGAGGTTCTCCAGCTTCCGGAACACGACCGACCTCATTCTCGGCTCGTCCACGATCGAGTTCTTCCGCACCACCATGGAGGCTGACCCCAACTACGTGCCCGACTCGCTGGGTGTCCACGGCGGCGGCCACTTCATGATCGGCGGCGACCCTGGCTCGGACGCCTTCATCTCGTCGGGTGACCCGGCCTTCTACCTCCACCACGCCCAGATCGACCGCGTCTACTGGATCTGGCAGATGCTCGACTTCCAGAACCGTCAGGTACGGTCTCCCACTTTGTCCCTTTTTATGAGTAACCCACTGACATGGCGTAAACAGGGCGTCTTTGGCACCAACACTCTGCTCAACTTCCCGCCCAGCCCCAACACCACCGTGGAGGACCCCATCGACCTCTCCCCCATTGCCGGCCCGGTCAAGATCAAGACGCTCATGAACACCGTGGGTGGCACGCCTTTGTGCTACGTCTATCTTTAAGGAGATGGAGATGGAAGGAGGCGTTGTGTGTCATTCCTCATAGACTGGAGATGGCGAGGGAGGCGCAAGGGGGGCATAAATGATACATTGTCAAGTCTTAATTGTTAGTAGCGACATCATGGTTTAGCAAGAAAACACTGGTTTTGCGTATCCGGGATATTCTTGTGACATTGGCCATCGTTTTACCCTCTTCATTCTTGACTTGTTCCCATTCCTAAGGCACCATCATCGGAAAGGAGTGGCTCTGTTGGTTGATCTGCCAAAAGGGGGCAAAACCCTAACCCTTGTTTAGCTCGCGGTTTCCAACCCTCGACAGTGCTTGCTTGCCCTCACCTGCACCGTTGGGCAGTTCAGTTCTCGACAGTCGGCTGAAACACCAACCTAATCAACACCTCCATCTTAAAACCATGCCGCAGGATGCTGACCACCCCAGCAACGGCCGCCCGTCCCGACCTGGGCCGACCAACTTCAGCCCACCGGGCCCTCACCCGGCGCTCCGGGCTGGCCACTTTGCTCCCGCTGCAAAACAACCACGGGTAAATTGCCCTGGCTGCCAGCATTCGGTGCCATCGTCCCTGGCGAACCAGCATAAACAGCCAGGCACCGTGCATCCCGGCTGATCCCTTAATTCCCCAATCCCGGGTCCTGTTCCATCCATCTGCCTCCCGCACCCAATCATCCGCCCGTCGCACCGTCGCAGGTCGTGTTGCAGCGCGACAAACAAACCAGGAACTTGCGAAACGATCGATCTCGGATCGGATTGGCTGCAGGGCTGCCCAAGAGCCGCTGGCGGTGGTGGAGATGGCTGGCCCGCCCGCGGTGAGGGCTCGCCCTTCCGATTGGCGAGCCAGGCGGCTACTGAAGCCCGCCAACGTTGCGGGTTGCGGGCTGAGGTGAAAAATAGGAACAAAACAACAGTCCCTGTCGTGCAATCGGCTGGCTGTAAACCATGTCGTGCAGCCGGTGGCTAAGGCGCTAACTCGAGCGCGCTTGTTTGAGATTGCCATGCGTCAGATGTTGTGGACATGCGATTTCGAGATGGAGATGGCCAGACCTTGTCGAGTGAGAGTCATCGGTCAATCACCGAGTGGATGGTGCGGGAGGTGAAGGGCATAAAGACGGACAGCTCCCGGGCAGAGCTGGATTCGAGATGTTTTCTCAGCACACAAAACACATCCCAAGATCTCGTTTCCTAGGTCTTTTCTTAGTCTTTTTCTTGTCTCCTTTTTTCCTTGTTTCTTAGGTCGTCTCTCTCCTCTTTCCTTTGGGTCTCGATAGAGGATTTCTGTCTGGGTCTTTGAGTTTCTTACAACCTCCAACTTTCGAATCACGACTTCATACTCGGTTTCCTTGACGTCTCTTTCCTATTCTCAGCAACAGCAGCACTCTCCGGTTTTGGTCTTTTGCGGCAGTTGATCTGCCCATATCCCAATCTCAAGTCTTCACGCGACCAGTGTGAAGCAACAACGACATCCCAACAACCCCCTACCAGTTGCCCAACATTTCCGCCAACGCCTCCTTCCCGCCTCCGCCGACGGTCCCGTTCCCGAAGCCACGATTCCCCCTGCGCACAGCTGGCAAAGAGCGGCCTTCCCTCGAGCTTATCACCGACTTCGAGCCCGCACCCCTCAAGATGCGGTTTCAGGCACCCCAGCTGGGCGCCATGGGCGTCACCTTCAGCATCATGCGCGCATCTCAGTTTGCCTCGCTGATCGCCGTCATTGGACTCTGCGCCAACTTTATCAACGAGATTGCCACTGCCGAACACAACCCTCCCTCGGAGCTCATCGGCACCTTGACGGTGGTAAGTTTTGTGAGCCATTCCGGCCTGGCATTGTTCTAACTGGACGCTAGGCTGTCACCGCGGTGATTTACGTCGTCATCACATACATTCTTTACTACGACAACATGCTCCCCTTGCTCTTGACTGGCTGCCTCGACGGCCTCCTGCTGATTGCATCCATCGTCGTGGCCTCGCTGCTCGGCAAGCCTCTCTCGATGCTCAACTGCGCGGCCATTCCCACTTCATCCAGCACTTTCTTTGCATCCGCCTCCTCGTTGGTTCGAGCATCCGTCATCACCAAGACCCTCCCCTACTCAACCTTTGTCGCCCTCGACCAGCCAACCTGCTACGAGACCAAGGCCGCCTGGGGCCTGTCCATCGCCCTCTGCGTGCTCTTTGCCTTCTCCTCGCTGGTCTGCGTCGGCCTGTGGCACCGCGTCCGCCGCGACTCCGCTCCCGCCAGCAACCCCAAGGACATCGAGGGCTAGGGACGCGCGGGCGCCACCGGGGGCAGGGCGGCAAACGCAGCACAGAAGCCGCGGAACAACAACGCTCCCACAGCAGCGGCTCCTTACTTCCCGCCTCCCCCGCTGGCGCCCATCCGCGGCCGCGGCATCCCGCGAGCCGCCGCCACCGCACGCGCTGGTGCTGGTCTCCCTCCCAACCCGCGCGTCATCGTCTCCTCCCCGCCGCCGAGAGTCAGCTGCGACTCCTCCGCCTCGTCCTCAACCTACACCACCGAGAGCCCGCCCCAAC
>Ga0247823_10003851_pt1 | contig 12097 bp, 10 predicted proteins | sample 13C_PalmiticAcid_2_FD_192426 | JGI IMG/M metagenome (GOLD analysis project Ga0247823, IMG submission 192426) | Soil microbial communities from agricultural site in Penn Yan, New York, United States - 13C_PalmiticAcid_Day30 | ecosystem: Environmental > Terrestrial > Soil > Agricultural land...
TCGAGGGCCCGCTCGACCTGCTGCTGTACCTGATCCGCCGGCAGAACCTGGACATCCTGGACATCCCCGTCGCCGAGATCACCCGGCAGTACGTGGACTACATCAATGTGATGCAGGAGCTGCGGTTCGAGCTGGCGGCCGAGTACCTGGTCATGGCCGCCATCCTGGCCGAGATCAAGTCGCGCATGCTGTTGCCGCGGCCGGTCTCCGAGGAAGGCGACGAAGGCGACCCGCGCGCCGAGTTGGTGCGCCGCCTGCAGGAATACGAACGCTTCAAGCAGGCCGCCGAGGACCTGGACGCCCTGCCCCGCCAGGACCGCGACACCACGCCGGTGAGCGCGGACGTGCCCGACCGCGCGGCGGTGAAGCTGCCGCCGCCGGTGGAGTTGAAGGAAATGCTGCTGGCGCTGCACGACGTGCTCAAGCGCGCCGAGCTGTTCAGCGGCCACGCCATCCGCCGCGAGGCGCTCAGCGTGCGCCAGCGCATGGGCGATGTGCTGACGCGGCTGGAGGACGGCAAGTTCCACCGCTTCGAAAGCATGTTCACCGCCGAGGAAGGCAAGCTGGGCGTGCTGGTGACCTTCCTGGCCATGCTGGAACTGGCCAAGGAGCAGCTGCTCGACATCGTGCAGGAAGCGCCGCTCGCCCCGATCTACGTCAAGTCGCTGGCGCTGAACAACACCAACGAACCGCTGCAGTTCTCCAGCGAGTTCGACGACACCGACGCCGCCAACGACACCCCCTGACGCAGCCGGCCCCGCGCCCGCTGCCTGCCCGAACGACAGGACCGCATGGATCAATCGCTCATCAACCGCATCGTGGAGGCCGCCCTGATGGCGGCCACCCAGCCGCTGACGCTGGCGCAGCTGCATGGCCTGTTCCCAGAAGAGGAACCGGCGCCGGAAGGCAGCGTCGAAGCCGCCCTGCTGCAGCTGACCGACGCCTGCGCCGACCGCGGCGTGGAACTGGTCGAAGTGGCGTCCGGTTATCGCTATCAGGTCAAGGCGGACGTGCACGGCTGGGTCGCCCGGCTCTGGACGGAGCGCAAGACCAAGTACACCCGCGCCACCCTGGAGACGCTGGCCCTGATCGCGTACCGCCAGCCGATCACCCGCGGCGAGATCGAACAGGTCCGTGGCGTGGCGGTGAGCAGCAACATCATCCAGGCGCTGGAAGAGCGCGAATGGATCCGCGTGGTCGGCCATCGCGACGTGCCGGGCAAGCCGGCGCTGTTCGGCACCACCAAGGGCTTCCTGGATTATTTCGGGCTCAAGCGCCTGGACGAACTGCCGCCGCTGTCCGAACTCAGGGACATCGGCGAACTGGAACCGCAGCTGCCGCTGGACGGCGCACCGCTGCCGGTCAGCATCGCCAGTGGCGATGCGCCGGTGGACGAGCATGAAGATGATGCCGGCAACGGCGATGACGATATCGCCGCGTCGGACGACGACGGCGACAACGAAGACAACGCATCGGACGAGACCGGCGAAGACGCCGGCGATGCCGATGACTCCCACCCCCAAGATGACGACGCCGCTGCTTCCGACGAGGAAGACCGGGCACCGTCGGAGCAGAAGCAATGAGCAACACCCCGAAGAAAACCACGCTGGGCAAGCTGTCCCTGAAGCGTGAGAGCGCGCCGGTCGAAGCGGCACGCCTGGAAGAGCGCCTGCACAAGGTGCTGGCGCAGGCCGGGCTCGGCTCGCGCCGTGCGCTGGAACAGCGCATCGCCGATGGCCTGATTAAGGTCAATGGCGAAACCGCGCAGACCGGCCTGTCGATCAAGGCCGGCGACAAGATCGAGCTCGACGGCAAGACCTTCGTCGCCAGCGCGCTGACCGAACCGGCCCGCGTGCTGATCTACAACAAGCCGGAAGGCGAAGTCACCACCCGCGAAGATCCCGAAGGCCGTCCGACGATCTTCGAAGCGCTGCCGGCGCTGAAGGGCGCGCGCTGGATCGCGATCGGCCGCCTGGACATCAACACCACCGGCCTGCTGGTATTGACCACCGACGGCGAACTCGCCAACGCGATGATGCACCCGTCGTACGAAGTCGAGCGCGAATACGTGGTGCGCGTGCGCGCGCCGGAAGGCCAGGAAAGCGTGCCGGACAACGTCGTCGACCGCCTGCGCCGCGGCGTGGCGCTGGACGACGGCCCGGCCAAGTTCGACGAGATCGAGCGCATCGGCGGCACCGACTCGCACGACTGGTTCCGCGTGGTCGTCAAGGAAGGCCGCAACCGCGAAGTGCGCCGCCTGTGGGAATCGCAGGGCTGCCAGGTCAGCCGCCTGAAGCGCGTGCGCTACGGCAAGGTCAGCCTGCCGCAGCCGCTGCTGCGCGGCCAGTCGCAGGAACTGGCCGACGCGCAGGTCGAGGCGCTGCGCAAGGACCTGGGCCTGGAAGACGGCGCGCCCGCCGCGCTCACGCTGCAGCCGGTCATCGGCCAGCGCAAGGCCTCCAAGTCCACCGTTCACCTGGGCGGCGGCCGCAGCGGCAGCGCCTACGTCAACGGCCACAACACGGCCGATGAAGGCCGCGAACTGCGCCGCTTCGATCACGTCCGCGAAGACCGCGGCCGCGGTCGCGGCAAGAAGCCGCACGGCGGCCTGACCGTCAGCGGCGAACAAGCGGCCAAGCAATCGCAGAAGCCGTTCAAGCAGCGCACGCCGAAGGGCCCGAAGCCGCTGCCGGATGGCAATCCCGCCGCGTTCCGTAGCTGGTACGTGCCGGACGGCGTGGACACCGGTCCCGCCGGTCATCGCAATGCCGGCCCCGGCGGCCCGAAGAAGCCCTACGGCGGCAAGCCCGGCGGTCGTCCGGGCGCGGGCGGCAAGCCCGGTGGTGCGGGCAAGCGCGGCCCGGGCGCAGGTGCCGGCGGCTTTGGTGTCAACCGGTTCGGCAACGATCAGGGCGGCGGCTTTGCGGGCGAGCGCGGCCCGCGCGGTGCGCAGGGCGCGGGTGCGGGCAAGCCGCAGCGTGCGGCGCGTCCGTACGGCCACCCCGGCAATGCGCCGAGCTTCCCTTCGGATCACGCGAATCCCGGCTTCAACCCCTACGGCCAGCAGCCCCGCGGCCCGCGGCCGCAGGGTCGTCCCGGTGGCGGCGGTAATCGGCCGCAGCATGCCGGGCCGCGACCCGGTGGTCGTCCGGCCGGCGGCCGTGGTCCGGGCGGACGCCCCGGTGGCGGAGGCCAGCGCGGTCCGCGCGGTGGCGGCCACGGTTGAGTGAAGCAAAGGCGCCCTCCGGGGCGCCTTTCTTCTTGCAGGCAAGGTGAGCCCGCTGGCTTCACCGTCGCTTCATGGCGACTCCGCACCTGCGCGGCACGTTGGACGCCCAAGAAAAACGGGCGTCCGCCTACATGCAGGAAACGACTTACGACGTCATCGTGGTGGGCGCCGGCTTCGCCGGTGTCGCCTGTGCGCAGGCGCTCGCACGGCACGGCGCACGCGTCTGCGTGATCGACCGCAAGCGCGACCTGGGCGAACGCCTCCACACGACCGGCATCCTCGTCGCCGAAGCCCTGCATCATCCCTGCCTCGCCGGACTGCCCGCAGCGCTCGTGCGCGCCGTGCCGCATGCGCGGCTGTACGCGCCCAGCCTCAGGAGCGTGCTGCTCGCCGCACCGGGCTACCGTTTCTACACCACGGACACACCCGCCCTGATGCGTTGGCTTGGCGAAGGCCTCGTGCAGCGCGGCATCGCACTGCGCCTGGCTACCCCCTTCCGCGATGCGGTGCGCGAAGGCGCGCACTGGCGGTTGCCGGGCATCGGTCGGGCGCGCTGGCTGGTCGGCGCGGATGGCGCCAAGTCGCGGGTGGCGGCGCGCTTGGGATTGGGACAGGTGGACCGCTGGCTGCAGGGCGTCGAACACGAATTCGATGGCGTGGCCCTGCGCGAGCCGGATGCCCTGCACTGCTTCATCAGCAAGCGGTACGCGCCGGGTTACATCGGTTGGGTGGCGCAGACCCCGACCGGTGTGCAGGCCGGACTGTCGCGACGGCATCTGCCCGGCTCGACCGCCGTGCCCGACATCGACGGCTTCCTCCGCCATACCGCCGCCATGACCGGACTCCCGGCATCGCGGCGTCGGGACAGCATCCGCGCCGGCCTGATCCCCTGCGGCGGACCGGTCCATCTCCGGCAGCGGGGCCGCGTCCTGCTCGCCGGCGATGCGGCGGGCATGGTGTCGCCGGTCACCGCCGGCGGCATCCACGCCGGCCTGCGCCATGGCAGCGCGGTGGGCGAGGCCATGGCGCGCCGCCTGCAGCACCCCGGCGAGGGCGATGTCCACGTCGCGACGGATGCCGTGCCGGCCTTCCGGACCAAGCGCGCGCTGCGCTGGGCCTTCGACCACGCGCAGTTCGATGCGCCATTCGACCTGGCGCTGAGGACGCCCTTCATGCGGCGCCTCGCCGAGCAGCTGTACTTCCACCAGCGCGGCCATGGGGTTCCGGAGCCGGACACGGGCGTTCCCGTGCAGCACGATTGAGTTCGATCAAGGCCGGCGTGGCGTCGTCGGCTACAATGGGCCGTTGATTCGATAGCCAAGACCCCCACATGTCCTCCGCGTTCGGCGCCGAAACGGTGCTCGATGTCCGTCACTGGACGGACGCCTACTTCAGCTTCACCACCACCCGCGACGACGGCTTCCGCTTCGAGAACGGCCAGTTCGTGATGATCGGCCTGGAAGTGGACGGCAAGCCGCTGCTGCGCGCCTATTCGATCGCCAGCGCAAACTGGGAAGAACAGCTCGAGTTCTTCAGCATCAAGGTGGCCAACGGCCCGCTGACCTCGCGCCTGCAGCACATCAAGCCCGGCGACCGCGTGCTGATCGGGCGCAAGCCCACCGGCACCCTGTTGATCAGCGACCTGCACCCCGGCCGCCACCTGTACCTGCTGGGTACCGGCACGGGCCTGGCGCCCTGGCTGTCGGTGATCAAGGACCCGGAAACCTACGAGCGCTTCGACAAGGTGATCCTGACCCATGGCGTGCGCAGCGTGGACGACCTCGCCTATCGCGACTATTTCGAGAAGGAACTGCCGCAGCATGAGTTCCTCGGCGAGACCATCCGCGAGAAGCTGCTGTACTACCCCGCCGTGACCCGCGAGGACTTCCCGAACCGCGGGCGCCTGACCGACCTGATGGCCAGCGGCGAGATGATGAAGACGTTGGGTATCGATGCGCTGGACGCGGAACACGACCGCGCCATGATCTGCGGCAGTCCGCAGATGCTGGCCGACTTCCGGGCCCTGCTCGATGGCCGCGGTTTCACGGCCGCACCGCGCATCGGCACGGCGGGACAGTACGTGTTCGAACGCGCCTTCGTGGAGAAGTAGGCCCCGGCCCCGGCGAGACCGCCACCGGACCGCGCAACAGGTGCTACCCTCGCCCCAACGTCCTGGGGAGGACATGCGCATGATGCATCGCCTGTGGCTGGCAGCCCTGCTGGCCGTGAGTAGCTGTGCCCACGCCGCCGAGCCGGTGCCGCAGCCCGGGATAGGCGAAACGCCACCCCCGATAGGCCTGAAGGATCGCGACGGCAACGTCGTCGACCTCGGCGCCCTGCAGGGCAAGCTGGTGGTGGTGACGTTCTGGGCGTCGTGGTGCGGACCCTGTCGCCGCGAACTGCCGATGCTGGCCAAGGTGCAGGAGATCGTGGGCCGCGAGCACCTGGAAGTCATCGCGATCAACTTCAAGGAGCCACGGCGCGATTTCAACGCCGTCCTGCGCGCCAACAAGGATCAGCACCTCACCTTCGTGCACGACGAGCGGGGCGTGGTCAGCGATCGCTACGGCGTCACCGCCCTGCCCAACATGTTCATCGTCGGCCAGGACGGCGTGATCGTGCAGAGGCATCGCGGCTATTCGGAGAATGTCCTGCAGTCCTTCATGCAGGAACTGCTCGAGCTGTTGCCGGAAGAAGCGCTGCAACGCGAAGTCCAAGCACCGTGACGCCTTCCCGTCCAGGCGCAGGCCTGCTTCTCCTGCTGTTCGTCGCCACGGCCATGCTCAGTGCCTGCCTGCCGGGAGGCGGGGATGCACGCGCGCCGATACCGCAGGCGCTGGTGCCCGCCGACGGACCGGCCAGCCGCCTGGTCGTGGTGCTGCCCGGCCGCGGTGACGATATCGCCGCCTTGCGCGCCAGCGGCATCGCGCCTGCGGTACAGGCCGCATGGCCGGACGCGGACGTGATGCTGACGGGCCTCGGATTCGCGTACTACATGCAGGGCCGCGCGCCGCAGCGCCTGCACCAGGAAGTGATCGGGCCGGCCCGCCAGCGCGGCTACCGCGAGGTCTGGCTGGTGGGCGCCTCCATGGGCGGGATGGGCAGCCTGATGTACGACCGCGCCTACCCCGGTGATGCGGACGGGCTGATCCTGCTGGCGCCGTATCTGGGAAAGCGGTCGCTCATCGATGAGATCCGCACTGTCGGCCTGGCGCAGTGGCAGCCCGGGCCCGCACCCGCCGAAGTGGACGCCGACAACTACCAGCGCGAGCTCTGGCGCCACCTTCAGTCATGGCGGCACGACGCAGGACGTACGGGCAGCGTGTGGTTGGGCTATGGCGCACAGGACCGACTCGCGGGCGCCATGCCGCCGCTGGCGGAGCTGCTGCCGGAAGACCACGTGGTCGTGGTGGAAGGAGGCCACGCATGGAAGGTGTGGTCGCCCCTGACGCAACGCATGCTCGCTGCAGCCGGTCCTGCGCGCCTGGATCAGCGCTCGCCGTAGCGCAACCACAGGGCCGCCGCTGTTTCATCGGCGAAGACCCGGGCGTCGAATCCGTGTTCGTTGGCCAACAGCCCGGCGAATTCCACCTGAGGCAGCTGCTCGGCATGGCACTCGACGTAAGCGATGCGCACCGCCTCCATCCCCTGCCCCTGCATCGCCCGGATGAACTCCAGCAACTGTGCCGGCGGTGGCGGTTCGCCATCCATGTCGTCGACGACCAGCAGCGCCTTCGGGCGCGACCGGCGCACCTCTTCGGCGATCGTGCGCCAGTACGCCAGCGTCGTGTCCAGCGATCCGTTGACGCCCGTCGCCCAGGCGCGCAGCCCGTAGTCCGTCGTGGCGAACTCGATATGGAACAACGGACCGTCGGCCGCGCCGGGCACCGGCTTCACGCGAGCGCGCTGCGGACGTCGCCCGCGAGGGATTCCGGCGTATCGGTAGGGGCGTAGCGCTTGAGCACCCGGCCATCGCGACCGACCAGGAACTTGCTGAAGTTCCACTTGATCGCACTGATGCCCAGCAGCCCGCTCTTCTCCTGCTTCAGCCATTTCCACAACGGATGCGCGGCATCGCCGTTCACGTCGACCTTGGCGAACATCGGGAACGTCACGTCGTAGTTGAGCGAGCAGAAATTGCGGATTTCGGCTTCGTCGCCCGGCTCCTGGTGGCCGAACTGGTCGCAGGGGAAGCCCAGCACCACCAGCCCCTGCGGGCCGAACTCGCGCCACAGGGCTTCCAGTCCGGTGTACTGCGGGGTGAAGCCGCACTTGGACGCGACGTTGACGATCAGCAACGCCTTGCCCTGGTACTCCGAGAGCGACCGCTCGCGGCCGTCGATGTCCTGGGCGGAAAAGTCGTAGGCAGTGGTCATGCGGGCTCTCCGGGAAAGGCGCTATCAGACACCGCCCGCGCGTGCAGGGCAAGGCGCCGTGCAACGCGCCCGATGATCGGCTAACGTGGCCGCGCCACGGATCCAGGACGCTGCCCATGCAAGAAGCCGCCGATCCCGCCAGCCACGCCAATCTCTACATCCATGTCCGCATCCTGATGGGCATGGTCGTCGGCCTGGGCCTCACGCACCTGCTGCGCCACGTGGCGCGCCTGGTGGAACGGCCGAACGCGCACCGCATCTACGGCGTGCACCTGGTCTGGGCCGCCTTCATGTTCGTCTACCTGCTGCATTTCTGGTGGTGGGAGTTCAGCCTGTCCCGCCAGGCGCACTGGAATTTCAGCCTGTACCTCTACATCACGCTGTATGCGCTGCTGCTGTACCTGCTGTGCGCCCTGGTGTTCCCGGAATCGCTGCCGGAAGGCGGCGGCTACCGCGAGTACTACTACGGGCGCCGGCGATGGTTCTTCGGCCTGTTGGCCCTGATGTTCGTCGTCGACGCAGGCGACACCCTGATCAAGGGCACCGCCTATGCGCAGCAGTTGGGTACCGAGTACTGGGTCCGCAACGGGGCCTATGTGGCCGGCAGCCTGGTGGCGGCCACGACGCGGAACCCCCGCTTCCATGGCGCGTTCGCCGTGGTCGCGCTGCTGTACGAACTGGGCTGGATCTGGCGCCGCTACGAGATCCTGATGTAGCGCTCCGCTCCGGCCCGGGCGCTCACCGCACGGGCTGCAGCTTCACCGGCGTGGTGAAGGGGCCGATGCCCAGTGCCTCGTGGATCTCCGCCGGGTAGTACGCCTGCCCGCCCTTGATCACCAGCGCCAGCTTGCGCACGTCGGCGATGTCGGTCGTCGGGTCGCCATCCACCAGCACCAGGTCCGCGCGCTTGCCGGGCGTGATGGAGCCCGCCTCCTCCAGCGTGCGCGAGTACTTGGCGCCGTTCCAGGTCGCCACCTGCAGCACCTGCGCGGGCGTCAGGCCGGCCTGCACGTACAGTTCCAGTTCCCGCTGGAGGGTGAAACCGGGCAGTTCGTCGGTCCCCGCGACGATCGGCACGCCGGCCCGGTACATGCGCCCCGTGAATTCCACCAGCTTGTCGAAGCTGCGCTTGTAGCGCGCACCGGTCTCGTCGTCCTTGATGTCCATTTCCGCCGCACGCCGGCCGCGCTGCACGTCCGGCGGCAGATGGTCGGCGATATCCGCCACGATCGGCGACAGCTGTCCTTCGCGCTGGTGGAAGAATTCGAACGTCGCCAGCGTGGGATCGATCACGATCTGCTTCTTCGCCAGTTCCGCGATGAAGTCCTGCACCGGCTTGCTGTCGAGGTCCAGGCCATCGGTCTTCTCCGCGACCAGGTAGAAGCGCGCCAGCGTGCGCGTGTCGGTCTCGGGGGTGACGAAGAAGTTCAGCAGCAGCTGGTTGATGTGCTGGATCTCGTCATAGCCCTGCTCCACCACGTCCTGCGCGCGCAGGAAGGCGGGCACGTGGCCGCTGACCCGCAGGCCGCGCTGGTGCGCGTACGCGGTGGTGTCGCGCAGGATCGCCTTCGGGAACGAGTTGTAGATCTTGATCTGCGGGTAACCGTGGTCGGCATACCAGTCGATGGCCCGCTTCGCGCCGCCCAGGTCCTTCACCACGAACCCGTTGCGCGCGGAGTGCTCGCCTTCCCCTTCGATGAACCCTGCCGGGATGATCCGGGGAAGCAGCAGGGAGCCGTCCTTCTCCTGCCCGATCAGTTCCTGCAGGGTCCCGTTGTCGTTGCCCATGTCCCGCACGCTGGTGACGCCCGCCGCGATCTGGAGCCCGCCATCCCAGCCACCGACGTGCGCATGCATGTCGAAGAGCCCCGGCAGCAGCACGCGGTTGCCCGCGTCCACCACCGCGTCGGCGGCGACCTTCGACCCGCCCACGGGCGAAACCGACAGGATCCTGCCGTCGCGCACGACCACGTCCGACGCCGCGCCCAGCACCGCCCGCTCGCTGTCGAAGACCCGCGCGTTGCGGATCAGCGTGGTGCCCGGCAACGGATGCGCCAGGCGTTGCTGCATCGCCACCAGCGCCTCGCGTTCGGCGGTCTTCTGGCGTGTTTCCAGCGCGTTGGCGCTGCCCTGCCAACCGTCTTCGATCAGCTGGAGGAAGCCCGGATAGATGAAGGCGAACATGCGCGGTTCGGCGTCGCGCGTCACCCACACGAACGACGGCGTGAAGCCGATGCCGGTCAACGCCAGCAGGTCGACCGTGCGCGACTGCGCACCACTGCGGATGTCCATCGATGCGAGCTTGCGTTGCGTCAGCGTGCCGCTCGGCACCAGCGGCAACCTGCCGTCCGGGCGCTTGGCCAGCGCCGCCAGCGCGACGGATGTCGTGGCCGGCGTACCGCCGAGAGGCGTGTACAGCGCCGTACCGGTGAAGGCATGCGTGCCGCTGTCGGACGTGCTCTTCCACTGGCCGCGATCGCCGTCACGGCTGAACGTCTCGTCCACCGGCGCGCCGAAGGTCGAGACTCCCTTCACCTGGTAGCGCTGGAAGGTGCCGTCCGCGCCGAGCCGGTACTCCTCCTTCAACTCCGGCCCGCGGCCGTTGTCCTTGAAGATGAAGTCCACCCGGGTGACGCCGTCATCGCCGGTGGTGACCGTCTGTTCGCCCGCCTTTTTTCCGCCATCCACCAGCGCGACGTACTTGAGGGTCTCGGCGGCCATCGCCGAAGGCGCCAGCAGCAGCGCGCAGCAGAAAGCAAGGACAGGCTTCACGGGACTCTCCGACAAGGGGCGCTCGAGGCATTCTGCCGCAGATTGACGGGCTTTCCGGGGGCATGCCCATGCCTTTCGTCATGGGTCCGGCCCCACCCCCTGGGTTACCCTTGGATGTCTACCCGTCAGGATGTCGTGCTACATGACCACCCGCCTCGCCATCGCGCTCGCCGCGACCCTCGGACTCGCCATGCCCGCCTACAGCCAGGCCGCCACGCCGGCCACCCAGGCCGCCCAGGCCGCCAATCCCTTCTTCGCCGAAAGCCCGCTGCCGCTGCACTACCCGCAGTTCGACAAGATCAAGGACAGCGATTTCGCACCCGCCTTCGATGCCGGCATGGCCGAGCAGCTGAAGGAAATGGACGCCATCGCCAACAACCCGGCCGCGCCCACCTTCGAGAACACCATCATCGCGATGGAGAAGAGCGGCCAGGTGCTGGACCGCGCCACCACCGTGTTCTTCAACCTGGTGGGGACCGACACCAACGACGCGCGCAACAAGCTGCGCGCCGACTACTCGGCCAGGTTCGCCGCCCACGGCGATGCCATCAGCCTGAATCCGAAGCTGTTCGCCCGCATCAAGGCGCTGTTCGAAAAGCGCAACGACCTGGGCCTGGACGCCGAGGGCGTGCGCCTGATCGAGCGTTACCACACCAGCTTCGTGCGCTCGGGCGCCAACCTCAACGACGCCGACAAGGCGACGCTGAAGACGATGAACGGCGAACTGGCCTCGCTGGCCACTACCTTCAGCGACAACGTGCTGAAGGACGTGAACGCCTCGGCCGTGGTCGTGGACGACGTGAAGCAGCTCGACGGCCTGAGCGAAGCGCAGATCGCCACCGCTGCCGACGTCGCCAAGAAGCGCGGCCTGGAAGGCAAGTACGTGCTGACCCTGCTGAACACCACCGGCCAGCCGCCGGAATCGCAGTTGACCGACCGCGCGTTGCGCCAGCGCCTGCACGAGGCCTCGGTCGCGCGCGGCAGCCATGGCGGCGAATTCGACACCACCGCGCTGGTCTCCCGCATCATGAAGCTGCGCGCCGACCGCGCGAAGCTGCTTGGCTATCCCAACCACGCCGCCTACGGCCTGGAAGATCAGACCGCGCGCACGCCGGAAGCGGTGAACGCGATGCTGGGCAAGCTGGCGCCGGCCGCCGTGGCCAACGCCAAGCGCGAGGCTGCAGACCTGCAGGCCATGATCGACCAGGAACAGAAGGCCAAGGGCCAGCCGACCTTCGCGCTGGAACCGTGGGACTGGGCGTTCTACTCCGAGAAGGTCCGCGCCGCGAAGTACAACTTCGACGAGTCGCAGCTCAAGCCGTACTTCGAGATGAAGAACGTGCTGGAGAACGGTGTGTTCTTCGCCGCCAACCAGCTGTACGGCCTGACCTTCAAGGAACGCACGGACCTGCCGAAGTACCACGCCGACACCTGGACCTACGACGTGTTCAACGCCGACGGTTCGCCGCTGGCGATCTTCATCTTCGACCCCTATGCCCGCGACTCCAAACGCGGTGGCGCGTGGATGAACTCCTACGTGTCGCAGTCGGCCCTGAGCGGCGACAAGCCGGTGGTCGCCAACCACCTGAACGTGCCGAAGCCGCCGGCGGGCGAGCCCACGCTGATGACGTGGGACGAAGTGACCACCACGTTCCACGAGTTCGGCCACGCGCTGCACGGCATGTTCTCCGACGTGAAGTACCCCTACTTCAGCGGCACC
>Ga0247823_10003852_pt1 | contig 12094 bp, 11 predicted proteins | sample 13C_PalmiticAcid_2_FD_192426 | JGI IMG/M metagenome (GOLD analysis project Ga0247823, IMG submission 192426) | Soil microbial communities from agricultural site in Penn Yan, New York, United States - 13C_PalmiticAcid_Day30 | ecosystem: Environmental > Terrestrial > Soil > Agricultural land...
CGGCAATCCCACGGTAGAGGTCGATGTGCTGCTGGAGGATGGCAGCTTCGGCCGCGCGGCGGTGCCCTCGGGCGCTTCGACCGGCGCGCATGAAGCGGTCGAAAAGCGCGACGGCGACAAGGGCGTATACCTCGGCAAGGGTGTGCTCGAGGCGATCGAGGGCGTGAACAGCGCGATCGCTGAGGAGATCGTTGGCCTCGATGCCGAGGATCAGGCCGATATCGACCGCGCTATGATCGAACTGGACGGTACCGAGAACAAGGGCCGGCTGGGCGCCAACGCGATTCTGGGCGTCTCGCTTGCAGTCGCCAAGGCGGCCGCGGATGCGCGCGGGCTGCCGCTCTACCGCTATGTCGGCGGCGTTTCGGCGCATGTACTTCCCGTTCCGATGATGAACATCATCAACGGGGGCGAGCATGCCGACAACCCGATCGATTTTCAGGAGTTCATGATCGTTCCGGTCGGTGCGGAGAGCATCGCCGAAGCGGTGCGTTGCGGCGCGGAGATCTTCCACACGCTCAAGAAGAAGCTGCACGACAAGGGCCTGGCGACCGGCGTGGGCGACGAGGGCGGCTTTGCGCCGAACATCGCGTCGACCACCGAAGCGCTCGACTTCATCATGTCGAGCGTCGAGGCGGCGGGCTACAAGCCGGGCGAGAACGTCATGCTGGCGCTCGATTGCGCCGCGACCGAATATTATCGCGACGGCGCGTATAAGATGGTGGGTGAGGGGAAGACCTTCTCGTCGGCCGAGAACGCCGATTTCCTCGCGGGCCTTTGCGCGAAATATCCGATCTTCTCGATCGAGGACGGCATGGCCGAGGACGACTGGGATGGCTGGAAACTGCTGACCGAGAAGCTGGGCGGCAAGGTTCAGCTGGTCGGTGACGACCTGTTCGTGACCAACCCCAAGCGTCTGAAGCGCGGCATCGACGGCGGCTATGCCAACTCGCTGCTGGTCAAGGTCAACCAGATCGGGACGCTGACCGAAACGCTGGAGGCGGTGAGTCTCGCGCAGCGCTCGTCCTACACCGCGGTCATGTCGCACCGTTCGGGCGAGACCGAGGACGCGACGATCGCCGATCTGGCGGTCGCCACCAACTGCGGCCAGATCAAGACGGGCTCGCTCGCGCGTTCGGACCGGCTTGCCAAGTACAATCAGCTCATCCGTATCGAGGAAGAGTTGGGCGATGCGGCGGTTTATGCCGGACGTTCGATTTTGCGGGCTTGATCGCGGATTCGAGTTGGGCGACAATTAACTATGGCGCGTGCAACCCCGTTCAAGGCGATCCTGACGCGAGCCGGTCTCCCGGCCGTCGCGATCATCTTCATGGGCTTCTTCGCCTATTCGGCGGTGCTGGGTCCGAACGGGGTGCTCACCTATGGCGACTACAAGCGTCAGCTTGCGGTCAAACAGGGTGAGCTCGCCAAGCTCGAGAAGGATCGGGCGGAGTTGCGCAATCGTGTCGCCCTGCTCAACCAGAAGGGCGCCGACCCCGACATGGTCGACGAGTTGACGCGTAAGAAATTGAACGTCGTCCACCCCGACGAAGTCATCGTCCCGCTCAATTGAACACCGGTTACCGCAGGGCTGTGGACTGTCGCAGCCTTACGCGCGCGTCATCATTGCGTACCGGTCGATAACCGGCCTATAGGGCCGCTTCCATCTCTCCCCAGGATGAGGGTCATCGTGGCAAAAGCACCGGCAAAGAGCCGTAAAGTAGAACCAGTTGTAACTAACCGCGAACGTCCAAACGAACCGGATCGGTACAAAGCTTCGAAAGAGGAGCTGCTGGAATTCTATCGCCAGATGCTGCTCATCCGCCGCTTCGAGGAGAAGGCGGGCCAGTTGTACGGCCTCGGCTTCATCGGCGGCTTCTGCCACCTTTACATCGGTCAGGAAGCGGTCGCGGTCGGTCTGCAGTCGGCGCTCGACGGCGACAAGGACTCGGTGATTACCGGCTATCGCGATCATGGCCACATGCTCGCTTACGGCATTGATCCCAAGGAGATCATGGCTGAGCTGACTGGCCGTGCCGCGGGCATTTCGCGCGGTAAGGGCGGGTCGATGCACATGTTCTCGACCGAGAAGAAGTTCTACGGCGGCCACGGTATCGTCGGCGCGCAGGTCTCGCTCGGCACCGGCCTCGCCTTCGCGCACAAGTATAACGAGGACGGCGGCGTCGCGATGGCCTATTTCGGCGACGGCGCGTCGAACCAGGGCCAGGTCTACGAATCGTTCAACATGGCCGAGCTGTGGAAGCTCCCGATCATCTACGTGATCGAGAACAACCAGTACGCCATGGGCACCAGTGTCAACCGCTCCTCGTCCGAGGATCAGCTCTACCGCCGCGGCGAGAGCTTCCGCATCCCGGGTATCCAGGTAGACGGCATGGACGTGCTGGCGTGCCGCGGCGCGGCCGAAGAGGCGCTGGCTTGGGTCCGCGCGGGCAAGGGTCCGATCATCCTCGAGATGAAGACCTATCGCTATCGCGGTCACTCGATGTCGGATCCCGCCAAATACCGTTCGCGCGACGAGGTTCAGGCGGTGCGTGACAACAGCGATCCGATCGAGGGCGTGAAGAAGGAGCTCGAAGCCGCGGGCGTCAAGGAAGACGAGCTGAAGGCGATCGAGGCCGAGATCCGCAAGGCGGTGAACGAATCCGCCGATTTTGCCGAGCAGACGCCGGAGCCCGATCCGGCCGAACTTTATACCGATGTTCTGGTGGGGACGTACTGAGATGGCGATTGAGCTCAAGATGCCGGCGCTCTCGCCCACGATGGAAGAGGGCACCCTCGCCAAGTGGCTGGTGAAGGAAGGCGATACCGTGAAGTCCGGCGACATCCTCGCCGAGATCGAGACCGACAAGGCAACGATGGAATTCGAAGCCGTTGACGAAGGCACGATTGCGTCGATCCTGGTCGCCGAAGGCACCGATAACGTGAAGGTCGGCACCGTGATCGCAACGATCGCGGGTGAGGGCGAGGACGCTTCGGCACCTGCCGCTGCGCCCGCTCCGGCGGCGGAAGCTCCTAAGCCTGCCGAGCCCGCACCGGGTGAGGATGGCGGTCCGAAGAAGGCCGACAGCGGCACCAAGCAGCTCGCCAGCGACAAGGCGGCGAGTGTGGCCGATCCTGAAGTGCCCGCGGGCACCGAAATGGTGAAGACCACCGTCCGCGAGGCACTGCGCGACGCGATGGCCGAGGAAATGCGTGCCGACGGCCGCGTGTTCGTGATGGGCGAGGAAGTCGCCGAGTATCAGGGCGCGTACAAGGTGACGCAGGGCCTGCTCGACGAGTTCGGCGCCAAGCGCGTGATCGACACGCCGATCACCGAATATGGCTTTGCCGGCGTCGGCACCGGCGCGGCGATGGGAGGACTGCGTCCCGTCATCGAGTTCATGACGTTCAACTTCGCCATGCAGGCGATCGACCACATCATCAACTCGGCCGCCAAGACCAACTATATGTCCGGTGGCCAGATGCGCTGCCCGATCGTGTTCCGCGGCCCGAACGGCGCGGCGAGCCGCGTCGGCGCGCAGCACAGCCAGAACTATGGCCCGTGGTACGCCAGCGTGCCCGGCCTGATCGTGATCGCGCCCTATGACGCGGCCGACGCCAAGGGTCTGCTCAAGGCGGCGATCCGCAGCGAAGACCCGGTGGTCTTCCTCGAGAACGAGTTGATGTACGGCCGCAGCTTCGACGTGCCCAAGCTCGACGACTGGGTGCTGCCGATCGGCAAGGCGCGCATCGTCCGTGAAGGCAAGGACGTGACGATCGTGTCCTACTCGATCGGTGTCGGCGTTGCGCTCGAAGCCGCCGAGACACTGGCGGGCGAGGGGGTCGAGGCGGAGGTCATCGACCTGCGCACGCTGCGCCCGCTCGATAAGGCGACGGTGCTGGCGAGCCTCAAGAAGACCAACCGCATGGTCGTGGTCGAGGAAGGCTGGCCGGTCTGTTCGATCGCGTCGGAAATCGTGACGATCGCGATGGAAGAGGGCTTCGACGATCTCGACGCCCCCGTCGTGCGCGTCGCGAACGAGGACGTTCCTCTGCCCTACGCCGCGAACCTCGAGAAGCTCGCGCTGATCACCGCCGACAAGGTCGTCGCCGCGGTGAAGAAGGTGACGTACCGCTGATAAGCTTTCGGCCCCTCCTCTCTCGGGGAGGGGCTTTAGCTGTCAGCAGCTCGACGCGCTGACTCCGCTCTGCTGAAAAACGCCATTGGTTCCGCCAGTGGTATTGCGGGCGTCACGCACCATCATCGATGCGATCTCGTTGATCTCGCTCGTCGGGGACAGCGAGGTCTTGACCAGCGGCTGATAGGTGTAGCGCACCTCCACGAACATTGCGACGCCGCTGGGCGGCGCGATCACCTGACGGCCCGCCGGGCCGATGCCGGTGACGCTGGTCGCCGTGGTTGGGTTGCCATAGCTTGACGACCAGGCGGTCTTGCTGCCCTTGCAGCGTTGCCAGCGAATCCGGTAGCGGTTCGCCGTCGTTTCATGCGGCTCGACGCTGGAAATAATGACGCGTCCGTTAGCGAACAGATTGAGCTCGCCCGCCTGAAAATTGGCGCCGGTGAGGAGGTCGTTGATGTCGCTTTCGTAGATCTTCTTGGATTCAAGCTGGCTGCCCGAACCGATGCGCGCGGAGTTATCGGCGAGCTGAAGCGCGATCTGACTGATGCGCATCTTTGTGATGATGTAGTTGGTCAGCTCCGCGCCGGTGAGGCTCATCGTCAGCAGGACCGGCAGCCCGAAAGCGAATTCGAGCAACGCCAGCCCGCTGGTGTCGCTGCCGAGCCTGCGGCCGGTGCTGGCGATCAGTGTGAAGGGCTTCACGTACAGTTCCTCACTGTGGGGACGGCCTGATCGCCGTAGGGCTGATTGCGCAGGATCGTCGATGCGGTGACGGTGGTGGTGCGCGAGCCGCCGGTCAGGTTGTAGATGGGGAAGAAACGGGGATAGCTGATCGACGCGGTGTAGAGCACCGCATCCTTCGCGCCGCCTTGATTCAGGTTGCCGCCCGTTCCGTCCCAGCGGCCGTTGCCGTTGGTATCCTCGTAAGGCTCGCCCGGGGTGCTGCCCTGAGTTGGATCGCAGGTGCCGTTGTTGTTGGTGTCGGTCCAGGGCTCGAACTTCGACGCCGCGGCATGCTCGTAAGAGCGATACCATTGCCGCGTGATCGTAACCGTGCCGTTGTTGGCGAGCGCTCTCACCTGCGTCTTCACCTTGCTGTCGAGCGCGCTCTGGGTGGTGGCGTTCAGGCCGGTTTCCAGCGTCAGGTCTCGCGCTGCCTTCTGCACGACGCCTTGCAGCGCGGCGCGCATATAGAGGGTGTGCGCGATGTCGAACGCTCCGAGCAGCAGCAGACCCAGCACCGGCGCCACGACCGCGAACTCGACGATCGTCGCGCCGCGATCGTCGCGGAGGAGCGCGCGCGGTCGGCGGACGAGCCGGATCATCTGGTGAGCCTCAACTGCGAGATCTGATCGGCGATCGACTTGAAGGTCGTCTGAAGCGCGGCGGAGTCGGCGGCCGAGAAATAGCGTCCGGTTGAGGCGCATTGCTGGAGCCGGTCCTGTGTCGCCTGACTCTGTCCCTCGCCGAAATTGATCACCCACAGCGTGATGTTCTTGTTCCGCACCCAGTTGCAGACCGCGAGGAACCGCAGGTTCACCTGTTCGTCGAGCTGGGTCTTGGTCGGGTTCTCGGGCGTCTGGCGGTGATCAAAATAGGGCAGGCCATATGCGGCATAGTCGCCGGCGTTCGCATTGGTGTCGCCGTCGGTCATGAAGATCATGTGCCGTTCGATCTCACCGCCGGTCGGCGTCGCCTGATTCTCGCTCTTGAAAATCCCGGTCGGCGACATGAGGCGAGCGCCCCAGATGATGCCGATGTCGTGATAAGTATTGCCGTTCGGGTCGAGCGAGTTGACGTAGCTCTGGAACGTCGACGGATCGGACCAGCTCTGAAGCTTGCGTGCCTCGGTGGGGCAATAGAAAGTCGAGCGGTTGTTGTAGTCGGTGCTGGTGGTGAGGGCCGCGGTACTCCAGCCGCTGGTATTGCCGCTGGTCCAGCTGGTGCCGTCATAGTTGGTGCCGCTGGTGTTACCGCGCGTGAACATCAGGCGCGGCAAGGCCGGCTTCCAGCGCGATTCCGGACTGTTGGGCACCATATCGATATCGAGATCGAGCGCGTCCGACGGGATCGGGTCGTAGTCGGTCGTCGCTTCGGTCTGGCGCTCCTCGATACATCCGGCCCAGGTGATCGTCGCATTGGTGACGTCATTGCCGATGCTCGTGTCGCCGACCGGCCAGCTGAACGAAGCATTCCAGCTGCTTCCGCCGGCCTTCAGACCGCTGACCGTCACCGGAAGCTGGTTGTAGGTCCAGCTGGCGAACTTCTCGACATAGAAGGTGGTCGTGTCGGTGCGGCGGCGGCGGCAGCTCTTCTCGTTACCGTTGCGGTCGGATGCGCCGGACCATCCCCATTCGCCGTTATTGCTGTCGCTCGCGGCACCGTCATGCGGGAAGGTCGAAACGATGGTCGGTTCCGGCGAGGGGCCGCCGGAATCGGCTGGTGTCGCCGTGAACGTGCCGAATGCCTCGTTCTTCATGAATTTGAGGCAATTGGCCTGCGTGACCGAGCCGCCGCCATAGGTTTCCCAATAGGTGTTGGTGCTCTGGGGCGGCACGGCCAGATTGGCCGCGCGCGTCTGATACTCCCATTCGTCGACCAGATAGTCGTTGGGCAGCAGCTTGCCGACGTTCACATTGGTGGAATAGGGCACGAAGCCGAAGCGGATCTGGACCTGATTGCCGGTGCCCCCGCTCGGTTCGTCACCGTCGCAATCGGTATCGGCGACGTCGAGCCGCGCCACGATCTGGTAGAAGCACTTCACGGCGATGCGCAGCGCGGCGATGCGCGAGTTCGCATTGCCGTTGCAGCTCGAATCCCCGTTCGGGCAGTAATCCATCGATCCGGTCGTATCGAGTACGAACATCACATCGGTGTTCGGCAGCCGCATTTCCGCATCGCAGGTGACGGTGAGCGTTTCGGTCGGCTTGCCGAAGACGCGCATCAGCGTCATCGGCACCACGGCCCGCCCGCTGCCGGTCACCTTGCCCGCGCTTTCGGTGAAGCTGCGGCGCGTGGCCGCGGCCTCTGCGGTGGTGCCGTACGCATTGGGGTTGAAATTCGCGTCGAAGAAGCGCTCGGCCTCGGTCCGCGCGGCGTAGTTGTTCACCGACCAGCCGCCGCCGCCCATCATCTTGCGTCCGGCGAGCGCGCCGGCGTCACAGGCATGTTGCAGGCGCGTCTTGACGATGTACATGCGGCTGATGTCCACGCCGCCGCCCACCATGCCCGCCAGCGGGATGATCGCCGCCGCGACGATCGCGATCGTGTTGCCGCGCGTGTCGCGGGCAAGCGACGTCAGCCATGTGCGTGCGCCGTTCGCGGCTTCAGCCTGCATGCTCATCGTTGCACCGTCCCCCGTTCGATCGCGCGCTATGGGGCAAGTGCGGCTAACGCCCGTTGAAAGCGTATGGTTAACAAAGCGTCTACCCTTCCTCCGGAACGGAGCGGGCCGTTGATTGCGGAGCCGGAACGTCGGGTGGTCCTGTCCTATGCGCCAAGCGTGGCGGCGGGGCGGGGCCTCTCCGCCTTGCTGACGCTGGACGACAAGCTTGCGGAGACGGCGCGCACGACGACCGAACCGATGCTGGGTCAGATCCGGCTGCAATGGTGGTCCGACGCGCTGGCGAAGCTCGACACCGCGCCACCACCCGCCGAACCCGTTCTGGAAGCAGTGGCGCGGGACGTGGTGCGCGACGGCGTGACCGGGGTATCCGTGGCGGAGATCGCACAGGCGTGGCAGGCGGTGATGCAGACGGAGCTGGATGCGGCGGGGCTGAAGGCCTTCGCGCAGCGGGGCGCGCGGCTGTTCGAACTGGCGGGCAGGCTCGCTGGAGCGTCGCCCGCTGATCCGCTGACGCTGGCGGGAGAGGGGTGGGCGCTGGCCGACCTTGCCGGGGGGCTGAGCGATCCCGGTGAGGCGAGGATGGCACGGATGATCGCCGAACAGGCGCTGAGCGAGGCGGCTGCGGCGAAGTGGAGCCGTAACGGGCGGGCGTTGGGCGCGATGACGCATCTGGCCCGGCTGGATCTGGCGGGAGTACCCTTTGGAGCACCAAAGCGGACGGGGCGGGCCCTATGGCACCGGCTAACGGGAAAGTGACGTCTTGCTGCCGTTGACGGAGAGAGTAGGCTGACCCTCTGGCTGGGGGAGAGTCGGCATGTGGCGCTATTTCGTGGGTGGCATCGCGGCGTTGCTGATGGCGGGGGCGGGGGTTTTTCTGTTCCAGAGCCGCGCGACGCCGGAACCCGTGCCGCCGGCACCAAGGGCTGCGCAGAGCGAGGCCGCGGGTGAGCCGGCGCCGCTGGCGGAGGTGCCGCGGGCGACGGACCGGAGCCGCGAGGAAAAGCGTTTCGATCGCAGCGACAAGGACAGGAACGGTGCGGTCACGCTGGCCGAGCTTCAGCAGCCGCGGCGCAAGGCGTTTGCGAAGCTCGACGGCAATGGTGACGGCAAGCTGTCGTTCGAGGAGTGGACGGTCCGCACCTCGACCCGGTTCGCCGAGGCGGACAAGGACAAGTCGGGCGGGCTGACCCGCGCCGAATTCGCGACCACCGCTCCCAAACGCCGTACCACGGCACGGCCGCAATGCGACTGCCGCGCCGAGGTGGCCAAGGCGCTGGCCGAGGCGGCCGAGGAGTAGCTCAGGCCGCCTTGAGCCATTCCGCGAACGCCGCGCGGGCGCGGGCGGTGTACATCAGCTTGCGGTCCGCCTTCTTGGTGCGGCCCTCGATCGGCGGCATCAGGCCGAAATTGACGTTCATCGGCTGATAGGTCTCGATCTCGGCCCCGCCGGTTATGTGACCCAGCAGCGCGCCCAGCGCGGTCTCGACCGGCGGCGGAGCGAGCGTGCGGCCGAGGAGTTCGGCGGCGGCGAAGCGCCCGGCGAGCAGGCCGATGGCGGAGCTTTCGACATAGCCCTCGCACCCCGTGACCTGCCCGGCGAAGCGGATATGCGGGCGCGACTTGAGCCGCAGCGTCGGATCGAGCAGCTCAGGTGAGCGGATGAAGGTGTTGCGATGGAGACCGCCGAGGCGCGCGAACTCGGCATTCTCCAGGCCGGGAATAGTCCTGAACAGAGCGACTTGTTCTCCATGCTTCAGCTTCGTCTGGAAGCCGACCATGTTCCACAAGCTGCCGTTGGCGTTATCCTGTCGCAGTTGGACGCAGGCATAGGGCCAGCGTCCGTTTGGGAACTCCGCTGAGGCGGTGCGCGGGTCGTCCAGCCCCACGCCCTTCATCGGGCCGTAGCGCAGCGTATCGACGCCGCGTTCGGCCATGACTTCGATCGGCATGCAGCCCTCGAAATAGGGGACGTTCTCCCATTCCTTGAACTCGGCCTTCTCGCCGTCGATCAGGCCCTGATGGAAGGCGAGATACTGGTCCTTGGTCATCGGACAGTTGATGTAATCCTTGCCCGTGCCGCCGGGGCCGACCTTGTTCCAGCGCGACTGCATCCACGCCACGTCCATATCGATGCTGTCGCGATGGACGATCGGGGCGATCGCGTCGAAAAAGGCGAGGCTGTCCTTGCCCGTCGCGCTGCCGATGCTGTCGGCAAGGCCCGGCGCGGTGAGCGGACCCGTGGCGACGATGGTCAGTCCTTCGGCCGGGAGCTGATCGACGCGCTCGCGCACGATGGTGATATTGGGATGCGCCTCGAGCGCGGCGGTAACACCCGCCGAGAAATGGTCGCGGTCGACCGCGAGCGCGGAGCCGGCGGGCACCTTGTGAAGGTCGCCCTGCGCCATGATGATCGAGCCGAGGTCGCGCATCTCCTGATGCAGCAGCCCGACGGCGTTGCGTTCGGCATCGTCGGAGCGGAAGCTGTTGGAGCAGACCAGTTCGGCAAGACCGTCGGTCTGGTGTGCGGGCGTCATGTCGCCGGCGCCGCGCATCTCCGAAAGCTTCACACGGATACCGGCGTTGGCGAGTTGCCATGCGGCTTCGGATCCGGCGAGGCCGCCGCCGATGATATGGACCTGATGTTCGTTCATATTCCCGATGCAAGTTGACAAAGTTGACACTTTTACCGGGTGTCATGCGTGAGCTTGACACCCGTCCGGCGACGCCGGACGCTTGGCCGACCCCTTACGCCAAGGGTGGGGTTGTAGGAAAAGGGAAAGTGATGCGGGGGCTGTTCTGGATCGCGGTGGTGGCGGGAGCGAGCTATTCGCTGACGGCATGGGGGCTGGCTGAGGTCGGGGCATGGCAAGCGGCGTGGAAGACCAGCGGCGTCGCGCTGCTCGCGCTCTGGGCGGCGACGCAGGCGCGGAACATCGATGGCTGGCTGATCGCAGCCGCGCTGGCGCTGGGCGCGCTGGGCGATCTGCTGCTTGAGACGCATGGTTTCACCACCGGTGGCGCGGCGTTCGCGGCGGGGCATGCCGTGGCGATTGTGCTGTATCTGCGCAACCGGCGGGCGGACCCGTCGTCGAGTCAAAAGCTGCTGGGCTATCTTCTTGCGCCGGCAACGATTCTGATCAGCGCGTTGCTTGCGGCGCCGGCGGGGCAAGCGTTGCCGACAGGCACCTATGCCGCGTTCCTCGGCGTCATGGCGGCGACCGCGTGGATGAGCCGTTTTCCGCGCTATCGCGTGGGCATCGGTGCGGTGCTGTTCGTGGTATCCGACCTGCTGATCTTTGCGCGTTTCGGCGTGCTCAAGGAGTCGGTGGTTCCGGGCTTGCTGATCTGGCCGACCTATTTCGCGGCGCAGGCGCTGATCGCATGGGGCGTGGTTCAGACGCTGTCGTCGGACCAGCGCGTTCCGTAGCGGACGATCAACGCGCAGATCGCGCCGTTGAGCAGGAAGGGCAGCACCAGTCCGGATTGCGCGGTATCGTCGAACAGGAAAGCCATCAGCATTCCGAGGGTTGCACCGGCACCTGCCCAGAAGATCGGATGACGCGCGCTGATAGAGCGCGTGCCAAAATAGGCCATCGCAAGCCCGCCGAGCAGGATCGGAAGCAAGGCGATTACCATTCCAAAGAGCGTGGCGAACAACAGGACTGGCAGGATCACCCCCAGCTCGAGCGCACCGGACGGATTGTAAGGCATCTGTCCAATAAGAAGCAGCAGCATGAAGGACGGGCCGGCGCTCACCAATGCAAGCGCAGCACCATGACCATAGTGGAAACGGCTCACAGGTCTTCTCCGATGATTGGTGGTTGAAGGCGGGGGACCGGCACCACCATCCGCATCCGCGCGGCGAGCTTCGGCGCGGCGGCGTCGATGCGGGCGGCGAGGCGGGGGAGGCGGCTGACGGGCACTGCCGGGAACAGGTGGTGCTCGAGGTGGAAGAACATATTGTAGCTGACGAGGTTGAACAGCCGCCCGCGCTGAGTGCGTGCGACCAGTCCTTCCTCACAGCCGTGATGGGTGATCCACACCGCGAAGAGGGCGGTGAAGCATTGCGCCACCAGCATCGCGGCAATGTGGTAGAGGAGCGGCGTCCACTGGCTTACCAGCGCGGCGCCCATCAACGCGGCGTTGAGGGTGAGGTCAACGCCCATGCGTCGGCGCAGCTGCGGACCGCCATGTTTCCAGCCATAGAGGTGCGTCTCGACCGGGAAGCGCGGGCCGAAGCGCAGCACCTCAAGCAGCCGCATATTGCCGCATTTCCCCTCGATGTCGTCCTCTGTCCCGACCTTCTGGTGGTGGAGGAGGTGGTTGAACGCGACCGAACTGTTGGAGCCGAGCATCAGCGCGCTTAAGCCATGAAGCACCCGGCGATGCCCGCGCGGGTCGAAGCCAAGATTGTGGTGGATCGCCTCATGATTGAGGCGCAGCGCGGTGAGGAAGAACATGAAGCTGGCCGGGGCGGCCGCCATCCAGACGCTGAACTGCGCGCAAGCGAACGACAGCGCGAGCCAGGGCAGGGGATGGAGACATTCGATCAATCCGTCCCGCGGGCGCATCGTCACCAGATCACGCCATGCAACATGGGCAAGCG
>Ga0247823_10003853_pt1 | contig 12092 bp, 10 predicted proteins | sample 13C_PalmiticAcid_2_FD_192426 | JGI IMG/M metagenome (GOLD analysis project Ga0247823, IMG submission 192426) | Soil microbial communities from agricultural site in Penn Yan, New York, United States - 13C_PalmiticAcid_Day30 | ecosystem: Environmental > Terrestrial > Soil > Agricultural land...
TTCGGGAGCATGATTTCCGTTGAACAAAAAATTGGTATGGGATAAACGTTGATGCAGCCTTTTGCAGAAATATCTCCGCGTTGGAGGTATCGAAACGCCCAACGGCTTTGATTTTCAACGAAAATTGTGACGCACGGCGCGGGTTCGATTCCCATCAAGAGCTTAAAACAGACTAGTGTGCTCTATTGAGGATTGCCAGAAGCCTGATTGCCGATCCTTCCCATTGCCGGGCGGTTTCGCCAGGCTCCGTCGAAAAATCACGGATTCGTCGGCCGTCTGCATAACGCCAACGTCAGAACCGAAAGGGCCAGCAAGGAAAATCCCGCACCCGCGATGAAGGTTGCGGTGGCGCCATAGCTATCCCAAAGCAGGCCGGCGGCCACGTTGCCAATGAGGGCGGCAAGGCCCGTCATCAGGTTGAAGACGCCGAAGGCCGTTCCCTTGAGGCCGGGTGGCGCCGTGTCGGCGACGAGGGTGGCAAGCAATCCCTGTGATAGGCCCATATGCAAACCCCACAGGACAATGCCGATCAGGAACATCGGGATCGAGCCGGCGAGAGCCAACACCAGATAGGCGGCGGTGAGCAGGCCGACACTGACAGTGAGGATGTCGGATCGCCCGAGCCTGTCTGAAAGCTTGCCAGCCGGATAGGCCGTCAAACCATAGACCGCATGCATAATGACCATGGTGATGGGGATCCAGGCCGGCGTGAAGCCGGCTTCTTCGGATTTCAGGAGCAGGAAGGCTTCGCTGAAGCGGGCGAGGGTCAGCGTAGAGGCGGCGACGATGACGGACCACACCGCGGAGTTGAGACGGATGATGTCGCCTGTCCTGAGCGGTGGTGCAGCGGCTTTCGCGGCGGCTGGGGTTTCCGGCTCCCTAATGCCGATGATCAGGACGAGAACGGACAGGAAGGCGGGAACAACGGCAATCCAGTAGACCGTGAGCACATCGCCGCTAAGTGCGATCATCAGTCCGATCGCTGCAAGCGGGCCGATGAAGCCACCAACCGTATCGAGGCATTTTCGAAGGCCGAAGGCGGCGCCCCGGATGTCCGGCGGCGTAACGTCGGCGATCAGTGCATCGCGTGGCGTGCCGCGAATACCTTTTCCGACGCGGTCCACCGCCTTGGCGGCGACAATCCAGTCGATCGAGGTAGCGAAGGGGAAGGCGAGTTTCGCGAGGGCGCCGAGGCCGTAGCCGATGACCGCCAGCGTCTTCCGTCGCCGCGTCCAGTCGGCGATTATGCCGGAAAAGAGCTTCGTGATGGTGGCTACGACAACCGAGAAGCCTTCGATGAAGCCGACGACCACGGCCGAAACGCCGAGCCCAGAGACGAGATAGAAAGGCAGAAGCGTCTGAACCATCTCCGAGGAAACGTCCATCAGCAGGCTCACGAAACCGAGGACCCAGACGGTTGCAGGAATTCCTGGGCGCATAGCTGCGGACTTAGGGGAGGGAATAGCGATCTGCCTGTCTGCGTCTCCATTCATGTCGCTACAGATCCCGTCAGCAGCGTCCAGACGATGCCACCCGCCGCGCAGACTGCGAGCGTGGCGACGACGGAGACCTTCAGCCTGAACAGGCCGATGACGGCGAGTGCGGTCAGGGCCAGCGACGCTAGGTCGATGGAGGCGAGGCGGGGCACTTCGACGGCAAGCGGGCCGAACGCCCGTTCGTCCACTTCCCGGAAGAGGACGTGCAGGGCCAGCCAGATGGCAAGGTTGAGGATGACGCCGACGACCGCGGCCGTGATCGCCGACATGGCGCCCGTCAGCGCGGGATTGCCGCGGAGCTTTTCGATGAAGGGCGCGCCGAGGAAAATCCACAGGAAGCTCGGCAGGAAGGTCACCCAGCTCGTCAGCATCGCCGCCAGCGTCGCGGCAACCAGCGGGTCGAGCGCGCCGGGCGCGCGATAGGCGCCCATGAAGCCGACGAACTGGACGACCATGATGAGGGGCCCAGGCGTGGTCTCGGCCATGCCGAGGCCATCGAGCATCTCGCCGGGCCTGAGCCAGCCGAAGTTCTGCACCGCCTCCTGCGCCACATAGGCAAGCACCGCATAGGCGCCGCCGAAGGTGACGACCGCCATCTGGCTGAAGAACACGGCGATTTTCGTGAAGACATTGTCGGGGCCTAGACTGATCCAGAGGGCCGCGACCGGCAACAGCCAGAGGGCGGCGAGCAAGGCGGATGACTTCAGCGACGCGGTCAGGTTCGCCTGCGTGTGCGGCGTCTCCTCGCCCAGAAGGGAATCCTTGTCCTCGAGTATCCTGCCGGTCCCTGCCTTGTGGCCGCCGCCGAGCCTGAACATTGGCGAGCCGGACCGCCCGGCGATGAAGCCGACGAGGGCGGCGACCGCGATGATCAAGGGAAACGGCACGCGGAAAAAGAAGATCGCAACGAAGGCCGCGCCGGCAATCACAAGCATGGCGGTGTTCTTCAGGGCCCGGTTTCCAATCCGGAACACGGCCTGCAGGACGACGGCGAGGACGGCGGCCTTCAGCCCGAAGAACAGGCCCTCGATGAAGGGCACATTGCCGAAGAGCGCATAGACATAGCTCAGGGCGAGGATGGAGAGGAAGCCCGGCAGCACGAACAGCGCACCGGCAATCAGGCCGCCGGCGGTGCGGTGCATCAGCCAGCCGATATAGATGGCGAGCTGGTGGGCTTCCGGGCCGGGCAGCAGCATGCAGTAATTGAGGGCATGCAGAAACCGGTGCTCGCCGATCCAGCGCTTCTCGTCGACGAGGATCCTGTGCATGACGGCGATCTGCCCCGCGGGGCCGCCGAAGCTGAGGGCGGCGATCCTTGCCCATACCCGGACCGCTTCCGACAGGGGAACGCCGTGCGCGCCCGCTTCCGCCGGGGCGAAGCCTTTCTCGAGGGTCTCGCTCATCTCACTGGCCCTTCTTCTGGTTCGGCCAGTTGTGGGTCTCGCCGGTCGCATCGCGGCACCAGCGATAGAAGGCGTCGTAGAGAAGCATGCCGGCATCGAGTTGTTCGAGATCGTCGTTGAACATGCGCGACAGGCCGAGCGAGGCCGCGACCAGCCCCGCCACTTCCGGCGCAAGGTCGGGCCGGGCGGTGTCGGCGCCGCGCACGATCGCGGCGAGCCGGGAAAGCGGCTCCGAGGCAAGGCCGAACTCCTCGATCATCACGTCGAAGGTGCACAGTTCACCCCGATGGCTCCAGAACACCTCCTCGATGTCGAACGGCGTCGCGCCGAACCGCTCGCCGACCAGGGAGACGTCCGCTGCCGGCACGAACAGGAACAAGGCGGAGGGATCGACGAAGCGCCGGATCAGCCAGGGGCAGGCGATCCGGTCGATCTTCGGCCGGGACCGTGTGACCCAGACGGTACGGTCCTGCGCATCGCGCGCCGGCAGTTTTTCCTCCGGCACGGCCGCGCCGCTAAAGCGGATCCAGGCCTCGAAGCCGCCTTCCAGCACTTCGGCGTCGATGCCCGCGTGCCGTAGATAGGCGGCGACGCCATGGCTGAGCTTGCGGCCGGCCTGGCAGACGACGACGGCGGGCCCGGCGATCTGGCAGCACCAGTCCGCGACGTCCTTGTGGCGCCGGCGGATGGAGCCGGGCAGAAGCCTGCGGTCGCGTGCAAAGTCCTCTTCGGTGCGCACGTCGACGATGACGGGCGTATTGGGCGTGCCGATAAGGCGGTTGAGCTTGTCCGGGGAAATTTCGAGAAATGACGGCATGACGCGTCCTCCGTTTTGCGGGTGTGATGGACGCGATTCTTCAGCCTGTCGCCTCGTGGGGTGATCGCGACCCCATGCGCTTCCTATGCGCGTGCGCGCTTTTGCTGTCAAGCGTATAGGTCGCGCTTGAGGCCGTGACCCGCTAGAGGCGGGCGCGCAGGCGACGCTTCAAGAAGCGGCTCTGGAAGGGGCCCGCTGAGAACTTCTGTCTGTGGGATATCGGCGGACCACACAACGTCATGAAAACAGTCCTTTAGGGGAAACTTTCTTGACATATGCACTCATATTAAAATAAGCGCGGCTGGTGCGGCCACGAGGCCGTGTGAGGCTTGAGGCGGACCGGCGATGTCGCTGTCTTTCATCCAGAAATTCGCGGCGCGGGGCGACCGGCCGGCACTGGTCTTTCCCGGTCACCGAACCGTTACATACGCGGAGCTTGCCCGGCGTATCACCAGTCGCGCCGCACTGTTCGGCTACGGTCGCCGCCTGGTGGCGATCGAGGCGGGTACCTGCGAGCATGCCATCATCACCTACCTCGCGGCCCTTGCCGCGGGGCATGCAGTCGCGCTGCTTCCGCCCGGCCAGCCGGCGCTGCTCGACCGCTTCTGCGACGATTTCCGGCCGGAAACCACCTGCCGCTCTATCGACGGGCGCTGGCGGACGGACGCGGACACCCATCTCGATCCTGCGCCGTTGCATGCGGACCTCGCCTTGCTGCTCTCCACCTCCGGCTCGACCGGGGTCAGCAAGAGCGTGCGCCTATCCGCCAGCGCGCTGGAGGCGAATACCCGGTCGATCGCCAGCTACCTAGCGCTTTCGGAAGCCGATCGCGGCCTGCTGATGCTGCCATTGCACTATTCCTATGGCCTCTCGGTGCTGAATTCCCATCTTGCCGTTGGCGCCAGCCTTTTCGTGCCGCGCCATTCTGTGCTCGATGCAGGTTTTGCCGAAGACCTTGCAGACCACGGTGTTACCAATATCGCTGGCGTGCCGTTCAGCTACGAGCTCTTCGAGCGCATCGGTCTGCGCGAGCGGCACCTACCTTTGCTTCGCTTCATGACCGTGGCCGGCGGCAGGCTTTCGCCGGACCTCATCACCCGCTATCGCCGGCATATGGAGGATCGCCTCTTCGTCATGTACGGCCAGACTGAGGCGACCGCCCGCATCGCCTATATGCCGCCGGAACGACTGACCGGCCACGAGGACTGCATCGGCATGGCGATTCCGGGTGGCCGGCTCTCGCTCGTCGGGGAAGACGGGGAAGAGATCACCGGGCAGGGGATTTCCGGCGAACTCGTCTATTCCGGCCCGAATGTCATGATGGGTTATGCCGCTGGCCGCGACGACCTCGCGCAAGACCACACGATAAAAGATCTGAAGACCGGCGACCTTGCCGAGCGCACCGATGACGGTTTCTTCCGCATCGTCGGACGCCTGAAACGGTTTTCGAAGATCGCCGGACTGCGCATCGCGCATGATGCGATCGAGCAGGCTTTTGCCCGCGACGGTCTCGATGTCGTCGTGACGGGCACGGACAGCCAACTCACCGCTTTTTTCACCGGAGCGGCCCGGGAAGAAGACGTGCGGGCAAAACTTGCCGGCGCAAGCGGGCTCGCCCTGCTGCACGTCGCTGCCCGCCGCATTCCGGCTCTGCCGCGCACGGCGAACGGCAAGATCGACTATGCCGTGCTAACGGCCCTCTCATCCCGCGAGGAACCCGCATCCGGCGGCGTGCGGGAGGCCTTTCGCCGGGCTTTCTTCCCGAAGGCGATTGCCGAAACGGATAGTTTTGCCACGCTCGGCGGCGATTCGCTGCGCTTCGTCGAACTCTCGGTGGGACTGGAGCGCACGCTCGGTGCCCTGCCGGAGGGCTGGGAGCGCATGACGGTCGGCGCGCTGAGCGCGCGCGAACCGCAGGCGGCGGCAAAACCCCGTATCGGCATCGATATTCCGCTGCGCGTCATCGCCATCCTGCTCGTCGTCCTGCATCACGAAATGCTCTGGCCCATTCCGGGCGGCTCGGCGCTGATGCTGGTGCTGGTCGGCTTCTCGTTGGCGCGCTTCCAGCCCGGCAATTTTTCGCGGGGTGATCGCAAGGCGCTGCTGCGGCCGCTCATGACGGTACTCGTGCCCTATGCCGGGCTTCTGGTCGGTTATGCCGCCGCCTGGGGGGAGGTGCCCTGGGCCTCGGTGTTCCTCGTCGGCAATTTCGGCTTTGCCGATCCCGACCGGCACACCATGCTGCCCTATCTCTATTGGTTCGTGGAACTCTTCACGCAGGTCCTGCTGATCTTCACCGGGCTCTCCTTCCTGCCGTAGGCGCGTGCTGCGGTGGCGCAAAATCCCTTTGGTGCAGGGCTTTTTGTGCTCGGGCTGGCGGTGGCGGTGCGGTTCGTTGCGCCGTTCTTCATCGATATTGGCAACCGGCAGATTTTTAACCTCTACTGGAATGTCTACCTCGTCGCGCTCGGCTGGTGCGCCTTCCATGCGCCGGGGCCGCGCAGCCGGACGCTGCTGAGCGGTTTTGCGGCGGTGCTGTTTTTCGTCCTCGGCTTCGTCGATGGCGTGTGGATCGGCACGACGATCAAATATCTCGTCGTCTTCGCCGGCTTCCTCGCCCTCGTCCATCTGCCGTCGCTCGCCCTGCCGCGCTGGCTGTTCATCGGGCTGATGCCCACTGCAGCGGCAAGCTACCACATCTATCTGTTTCACCGGCTGGTGCCGGACGTGATGATGGTGCCGCTGCACGGCACCGCCATCGCGCCGGCTCTGTTCCACGCAACCGCGATCGTCGGCGGGCTGGCGCTCGGGATTGCGGTGTGGTTCGTCCAGCGCACGATCATTCGCCGTCTCTCGGCGTTGCGGGCTAGGGCGCCGGACTCAGTGGTGAATGTTGCGCGCGACTACACAACCTTGGCAACCAGAAGGTAGCGCTAGCCATCCGTTTTTGCATCTCTGGTAGGGGCGTTGTCACGTTGTTGGTGGCTTAACGGTTGATTGGCTATCTGGGCCTGATGAGCAGTCTCATCGTCAGCTATAAGAACCACCGTTTTCCGCCGCAGATCATTGCCCGCGCGGTCTGGCTTTATTTCGGGTTTCCATTGAGCCTGCGGCTGGTTGAGGAAATGCTTCTGGAGCGCGGCATCATTGTCTCTTACGAAACGATCCGGCGATGGGGTCGCAAGTTCGGGGCGGCCTACGCAAAGCAGTTGCGCAGAAAGAAGCCATCGCGAAAGGATATCTGGCATCTGGACGAGGTGGTGATTTCCATTGGTGGTCGGAAGCACTGGCTTTGGCGCGCCGTCGACCAGGACGGGTATGTACTCGACGAAATCGTACAGGCTCGTCGCGACACGAAGGCTGCCAGGCGATTGCTGCTCAGATTGCTGAAGAAGCAAGGCCTTGCTCCAAAGCGGATCGTCACCGACAAACTGCGCTCGTATGGGGCAGCAAAGCGGGATCTGATGCCTGCCGTCGAGCATCGATCGCACAAAGGCCTGAACAATCGCGCGGAAAATTCTCACCTGCCGCTACGAAAGCGAGAAAGGGTGATGCAGGGCTTTCGATCTGTCGGCGGCTTACAACGTTTCATCTCGGTCTTCTCGGCAGTCAGAAATCACTTCATCCAGCACCACCAGAAACACTCTGCACTCGCCACTCATATTCATCGGATCCGCGCTATGGCGCAGTGGAAAGCCGTGACCGTTTCAGTTGCCTGAGTTCAATGGCAAGCGCTTCATCTCGCCTCAGCAAAACAACGTGACATCACCTTCCGCCGTCATCGTATCGGCAAGATGAAGTTCAAGGTGACCAACTGGGCGGAGTATGAGGCAGGCCTTGGTCGGCGTGGCAGCCTGACACTTTGACGCCGGAGGCACTGTCGTCATGACAGGCGCCGAAGCGCACGACACGCGGTGGCCACCGCGCTATTCCGATCTGGCGATCGAGACCGCCCTGACCCTGGGAATGGTGTTCGGTCTGCGCCTGCGTCAGACGGAAGGCTTCGTGACCTCGGTGCTGGAGTTGATTGGACTAGACTTCGCTGTTCCCGATCATGCGATCCCGTACCCATCGTCATTCCTGCCAGACCACACAGGCCTCCCGCGCCGAAGATAGCCGCCTAACGTAAGAAAAGGCTTAAGCGCCGGGCAATCTTTCGACGGCGGACCGTCCTGCAAATTCGTGTCGCAAAGCGATAATTTCGTTTGCAGGTTCGTTTTTCTTCGTTTTGAATGCAGCTTGCTTCGCTGCGAAGCGGGCCGGGGCGGGATCGAGGAGGATCTCCCTTCGGAACAGGTCGTTTCCAGCGGCCGGAACATCAGGGAGGAAACATGTCTAATCGTCTCATCGCCACCTCGACAGCCGCCATCACCCTTTCGCTCCTGCTTGGATCGAGCGCACTTGCCGCAACCGAACTGCAATGGTGGCATGCCATGACCGGCGCCAACAACGAGGTTGTCGACCAGTTGGCGAAGGAATTCAACGGAAGCCAGAGCGAGTACAAGGTCGTTCCGGTGTTCAAGGGAACCTATCCCGAGACGCTGAACGCCGGCATCGCCGCCTACCGCTCCAAGCAGCCGCCCGCGATCATCCAGGTGTTCGACGCGGGCAGCGGCGTGATGATGGGGGCCGAGGGCGCCATCGTGCCGGCCGCCGACGTCTTGCAGAAGGGCGGCTACACCTTCGACAAGTCGCAGTATCTCGCGGGCATCGTCGCCTATTATTCCAAGCCGGACGGCACCATGCTGTCCTTCCCCTACAATTCGTCCTCGCCGATCCTCTACTACAACAAGGACGCCTTCACTAAGGCGGGGCTCGACGCGGAGAACCCGCCGAAGACCTGGCCGGAAGTCTTTGAGGCAGCAAAGAAGATCAAGGCGAGCGACGCGGCGAAATGCGGTATCACCTCCACCTGGCTAACCTGGATTCAGACCGAGAATTTCGCCGCCTGGAACAATGTCGCCTATGGCACGAACGAGAACGGCCTCGGTAGCACCGATGTGAAGCTCGAGTTCAACGCGCCGCTGTTCGTGGAGCATTTCCAGGCCATCGCCGACCTTGCCAAGGACGGCACGTTCCGTTACGGCGGGCGCACCTCCGAAGCCAAGCAGCTATTCATGTCGGGCGAATGCGCGATCCTGACCGAATCCTCCGGCGGCCTCGGCGATATCGTCAAGTCCGGCGTCAACTACGGTATCGGCCAGTTGCCCTATTATGAAGGCCACGGCCCGCAGAACACCATTCCCGGCGGCGCCAGCCTCTGGGTCTTCGGCGGCAAGAGCGACGAGGAATACAAGGGCGTCGCGCAGTTCTTCAACTTCCTGTCGCAGACGCAGATCCAGGCTCGCCTCCACCAGGTCTCCGGCTACCTGCCGGTCACCAACGCGGCCTATGAGGAAACCAAGAAGTCTGGCTTCTACGAGAAGAACCCGGCCCGCGAGACGCCGATCCTGCAGATGATGGGCAAGGCGCCGACCGAGAACTCGAAGGGCGTGCGCCTCGTCAACCTGCCGCAGGTGCGCGACATCATGAACGAGGAGTTCGAGGCGATGCTGGCCGGCTCGCAGGACGCCAAGACAGCGCTCGACAAGTCCGTCGAGCGCGGCAATGCGGCGATCGCGGAGGCGATCGGCAACTGAGCGTAGTAGGATGCCGGATGCCGCCCGCCGCCTTCAGGGCGCGGGCGGCGGACGGCGCGTCTTGAATTGTCGCTTCGGGAGACCGCCTTGCACACCGTCGCCTTCCCCAACAAGATCCTGCCCTATCTCCTGGTGGCGCCGCAGATCATCCTCACCGTGGTCTTCTTCTTCTGGCCGGCGAGCCAGGCGATCTACCAGTCGACCCTGCGCGAGGATCCGTTCGGCCTGAAGAGCGGCTTCGTCGGCCTTGCCAATTTTTCCGCCGTGCTCGCCGATCCGAACTACCTCTCCTCGCTGCAGGTCACCGTGGTCTTCAGCGTCCTGACGGCGCTGGTGTCGATGGGCGTCGCGCTGCTGCTGGCGACCACCGCCGACAAGGTGGTGCGCGGCCAGACGCTCTATCGCACGCTGCTGATCTGGCCCTATGCGGTGGCGCCGGCCGTTGCCGGCATGCTCTGGCTCTTCATGTTCAACCCGGCCATGGGCACGCTTGCCTACCTGCTCCGGCGCAACGGCTTCGGCTGGGACCCGCTTCTCAACGGCGACCAGGCCATGGCGCTCATCGTGGTCGCGGCCGCCTGGAAGCAGATCAGCTACAATTTCCTGTTCTTCGTCGCCGGCCTGCAGGCGATCCCGAAATCGCTGATCGAGGCGGCCTCCATCGACGGCGCGCGCGGCACGCGGCGCTTCTGGACCATCGTCTTCCCGCTTCTTGCCCCCACCACCTTCTTCCTCCTCGTGGTCAACACCGTCTATGCCTTCTTCGACACGTTCGGCATCATCCACGCGGTCACTGGCGGCGGCCCGGCCAAGGCGACCGAGACGCTGGTCTACAAGGTCTACAATGACGGTTTCGTCAACCTCAACCTCGGCTCCTCCGCCGCGCAATCGGTGATCCTGATGATCATCGTCATCGCGCTGACCGCCTTCCAGTTCCGCTTCGTCGAGAAGCGCGTGCATTACGGGTGAGGAGAGGCCATGATCGAAAAACGCCCCATCGCCAATCTCATCGGCCACCTCGTCCTGATCGTCGGGATCATCGTCGTCGCCTTCCCGATCTACTATACCTTCATTGCTTCGACGATGACCTCGGAGGCGATCATCCGGCCGCCCATGTCGCTGCTGCCGGGCGGGCATCTGGTCGAGAACTATTCCGACGCGATGGCCGGCGGCGTCGAGCGGGTCGTCGGCGTCAGCCTGGAGCGGCTGCTGTTCAATTCCTTCGTCGTGGCCGTCGCCATCGCGGTCGGCAAGATCGTCATCTCGTTCCTCTCCGCCTTCGCCATCGTCTTCTTCCGTTTTCGGCTGCGCATGGTGTTCTTCTGGATGATCTTCGTCACCCTGATGCTGCCGGTGGAGGTGCGCATCCTGCCGACCTACAAGGTGATCGTCGATCTCGGCCTGATCGATACCTATGCCGGGCTGACGCTGCCGCTGATGGCATCGGCCACCGCGACATTCCTGTTCCGGCAGTTCTTCCTCACCATTCCCGGCGAACTGGTCGAGGCGGCGCGCATCGACAATGCCGGGCCGTTCCGCTTCATGCGCGATATCCTGCTGCCGCTGTCGAGCACCAATATCGCGGCGCTCTTCGTGATCCTCTTCATTTACGGCTGGACGCAGTATCTCTGGCCGCTTCTCGTTACCAACGATGCGAAGATGAACACGATCATCATCGGGCTGCGCCGCATGGTGGACTTCACGGACGCCTCCACGCCGTGGAACTACGTCATGGTGACGGCGATCCTCGCCATCATCCCGCCCATCCTCGTCGTCGTGCTGATGCAGCGATGGTTCGTCAAAGGTCTCGTGGAGACGGAGAAATAATGGCCAGGATAGCACTCAACGATGTCCGCAAGACATACGGGACGGTCGAAGCCATCAAGGGCGTCTCGCTCGACATCGCCGATGGCGAACTGATCGTGCTGGTCGGCCCGTCGGGCTGCGGGAAATCGACGCTCTTGCGCATGATCGCCGGGCTCGAAGGTATTACCGGCGGCACGATCTCGATTGGCGACCGGGTCGTCAACGATCTGGAGCCATCGGGCCGCGATATCGCCATGGTGTTCCAGAACTATGCGCTCTATCCGCACATGACGGTGCGCCAGAACCTCGCTTACGGCCTGAAGAACCGCAACACGCCCAGGCCGGAAATCGACCGGCGGATTGCCGAGGCGGCCAAGGCGCTGGAGATCGAGCCGTTCCTCGAGCGCAAGCCGCGGCAATTGTCCGGCGGCCAGCGTCAGCGTGTCGCCATGGGCCGGGCCATTGTGCGCGAGCCCGCCGCCTATCTGTTCGACGAACCGCTTTCCAATCTCGATGCCAAGCTGCGCGTGCAGATGCGGGTGGAGATCAAGCGGCTGCAACGCTCCCTCGCGACGACCAGCGTCTATGTCACCCACGACCAGATGGAGGCGATGACGCTCGCCGACCGGCTCGTCGTGCTGAACGGCGGGCATATCGAGCAGGTCGGCACGCCGATCGAGCTTTACGAGAAGCCGGCGACGACCTTCGTCGCCACCTTCATCGGCTCGCCGTCGATGAGCCTCCTCGTCGCGCCGGCGACCGGCGGCGGATGGACGCTTTCCGGCGCGTCGGCCATGCCGGACGTGACGGCCACCCTCGGCATCCGGCCGGAGGACCTGCACCTGGCGGAGGAGGGCCGCGACGATACCTTCCGGGCCGACGTCAAGGTCGCCGCCGTCGAGCTTGTCGGGGCGGAGAGCTACGTGCACGC
>Ga0247823_10003855_pt1 | contig 12089 bp, 11 predicted proteins | sample 13C_PalmiticAcid_2_FD_192426 | JGI IMG/M metagenome (GOLD analysis project Ga0247823, IMG submission 192426) | Soil microbial communities from agricultural site in Penn Yan, New York, United States - 13C_PalmiticAcid_Day30 | ecosystem: Environmental > Terrestrial > Soil > Agricultural land...
CCGCCAGCGCGACGAAACCGACAAGCGGAACATCTTCGTCGCACGTACACCGGAAGGGGCGGAGTTTCTTGCAGAATTCGGGCAATTCGTCACCGGCGACAGCCACGCCGGACAACCAGCCAGGCATAGCGCGTAGCCGATTCGCGCTGACCGGCCGTTCGGTGCGGATCGATCCGCGGACGGATGCCGCACGCAGTGATCTTGCCGACGTCCGCCTCGCCGACCGTGTGTTCGCGCCCCATTATGCCGCGCCCGTCGCGCATGTCGTGATCGCGGCCGCGCCGTTGCGTGCCGCCAAGCAGGCTGATGCCGAGGTGCTCGCGCAGCTTGGCGAAGGCGATCTGTTCGAAGTGCTCGAGCTGTCCGCCGGCAACGCCTGGGGCCGTGCGCCCGGCATCGGGCTGGTCGGCTATGTCGACGCCGCCCAGTTGAGGGCACCGGCATGAGCGTCAGCGTCTTCATCGACGGTGCCGCCGGCACCACCGGGCTGGAAATCCGCGAGCGGCTGGCGACGCGCAGCGAGATCGCGCTGATCGCGCTCGACGACAAGGATCGCAAGAACGCGAAGAAGCGTGCCGAAGCGCTCAACAGCGCCGACTTCGTCATCCTGTGCCTGCCCGACGATGCCGCACGCGAGGCGGTCGAGCTGGTCACCAACGACAAGACCCGGATCATCGACGCGTCGACCGCGCATCGCGTCGCCGACGGCTGGACCTATGGTTTCGCCGAGCTGGAGCCGGCCCAGGCCGCGGCGATCGCCGAGGCGCGCTATGTCAGCAATCCCGGTTGCTGGCCCACCGGCTTCCTCGCACTGGTCCGTCCGCTGGTGCGCGCGGGTCTGATCCCGCCCGACTGGGTGCTGACCGCCGGGGGCGCGTCGGGCTATTCGGGCGGCGGCAAGTCGATGATCGCCGAATTCGAGGATGGCAGCGAGCCGACCGGCTACCGCGCCTACGGCCTCAACCTCGAGCACAAGCATCTGCCCGAAATGCAGAAGCATGCCCGCATCGATCACGCACCGATCTTCCAGCCCGCGGTCGCGCGCGCCTATCGCGGCATGCTGATCGAAGTGCCGCTGCCGCTCCAGATGCTGCCGCGCAAGCCCGCCCCGGCGCAGATCGAACAGGTGCTGGCCGACGCCTATCGCGACTCGCCGATCGTGCGCGTGCTGCCCAGCGACGACATCTCGCTGGTGCGGATCGAAGACGATGCCGGGACCGACCGGCTGACCATCCGCGTGTTCGGCAATGCCGAGCGCGGCCAGGCGCGCCTGATCGCCACGCTCGACAATCTCGGCAAGGGTGCCGGCGGGGCAGCAGTGCAGAACCTCAACATCATGGCCGGGTTCGATCAGACTGCCGGATTGGTACTTTAGGCCGATCCGGCCTCTTACTTTAGCCCGATAAAGCGCAAGGCGCTTCGCAACCCGGAAATCCGCTGCTAGGGCGGGCGCGCCAAGCGATAGGGAGGATCGATGCGACAGCCATTCGGCAAACTGCTGCTGTTCGGAGCGACGGGAGATCTGTCGCAGCGGATGCTGATACCGTCGCTCTACGGCCTCCACGCCGATGGTTTGCTCCCCCATGATCTGACGATCACGGGCACCGCGCGGTCAACGCTGTCAGACACCGAGTTTCGCGCATTCGCGGTCAAGGCGCTCGACACCTATCTGCCCGAGGACCGCAAGGACCAGGAAGCGATCGCCGCATTCCTCGAGCGGCTGCAATACCAGACGCTCGATGTGTCGGACCTTGGCGGCTATGCCGCGCTCGCGGAGAAGCTGGGCGACATCTCCAAGGGTCTTGCCATCTTCCTGTCGACCGCGCCCAAATTCTTCGAGCCGACGATCAAGGGGCTGGCCTCGGCCGGGCTGGCGGGCAGCAATGTCCGCATCGGGCTGGAGAAACCGCTGGGCACCGACCTGCCGTCGAGCCGCGAGATCAACGACGCGGTGGCGTCGGTCTTCCCCGAGGACCGCACCTTCCGCATCGATCATTATCTGGGCAAGGAAACCGTCCAGAACATCCTTGCGCTGCGCTTCGGCAATTCGCTGTTCGAGCCGATCTGGAACGCGGCCGGGATCGACCATGTCCAGATCACCGTCTCCGAGACGGTCGGGCTGGAAGGGCGCGCGGGCTATTATGACGAAGTCGGCGCGCTGCGCGACATGGTCCAGAATCACATCCTGCAGCTGCTCGCGCTGATCGCGATGGAGCCCCCTGCCCGCTTCGACGGCACTTCGATCCGCGACGAGAAGGTCAAGGTTCTCCGCTCGCTCCGCGCGATCGAAGGGCGCGATGCCGGCGAACTGACCGTCACCGGGCAATATACCGGCGGCGCGTCGACCGGAAAGATCGTCGCGGGCTATGCCGAGGAGCTGGAGAAGCAGTCGCGCACCGAGACCTTCGTCGCGATCAAGGCGCATGTCGACAATTGGCGCTGGCAGGGCGTGCCCTTCTACCTGCGCACCGGCAAGCGCATGACCGAGCGCCGGTCCGAAATCGTCGTCCAGTTCAAGCCGGTCCCGCACTCGATCTTCGCCGAGCGCGGTGGCGTGCTTCAGTCCAACACGCTCATCATCCGCATCCAGCCGGAGGAATATGTCCGCCTGCTGGTGATGGCGAAGGAGCCGGGGCTCGACCGCGAGGGCGTGCGCCTGCGCGAAGTGCCGCTCAACCTCAGCCTCGAGCATGAGTTCGCCGGCACTCGCCGCCGCATCGCCTATGAGCGGCTGCTGCTGGACTTGCTGGAGGGCGACCCTACCTTGTTCGTGCGCCGCGACGAGGTGGAAGCGCAATGGACCTGGATCGACGCGATCCGCGCCGGCTGGGACACCGCCGACGTCAAGCCCAAGCCCTATGCCGCCGGCACCTGGGGGCCGAGCGCCGCGATCGCGCTGACCGAACGCGACGGGGTCACCTGGAACGAATGACACCTCGTCTCAAGATTTAAGTTTCGCACTGGAGTTGTTGAAATGGCCGAAGAAATCGAATGGTGGGAGTACGAGGAAGCCGAGGAGTGGGTTGACGCCCTCGCCGGCGACATCGGCTTCATCATCGAAAGCGCGATCGACGCGCGCGGCGGTGCGGTGATCGCACTGGCGGGTGGGCGTACCCCCGCCCCGGTCTATGAGAAGCTCGCCGCCGCCAAGATCGACTGGAAGCGCGTGACGATCATCCCGACCGACGACCGCATCGTTCCGCTGGGCGACGCGCTGTCGAACGTCACCGGCCTGGGCAAGACCTTCATCCCCAAGGGCGCACGCGTCATCCCGCTCGTGAGCGAGAAGGCCGAGGACTATAAGGCCGTAGGCCGCGCCGCCGACGCCCGCCTCGCCGATTTCCACTGGCCGCTCGACCTCGTGCTGCTCGGCATGGGGGCCGACGGGCACACCGCTTCGATCTTTCCCGGCCCCGACTTCGACGAAGCGCTGAACGGCCCCAAGGAGCGCCGCGCGCTGGGCGTGATGCCCGATCCGCTGCCGCCCGAAGCACCGGTCGCCCGCGTCACGCTGTCGGGCGCCGCGATCGCCAATGCCAAGTCGCTGATGGTCGCGATCACCGGCGCCGAGAAGCGCAAGGTGCTCGAAGCCGCGATCGCGCAGGGCGCGTCGAGCGCCTATCCGATCGGCCGCGTGCTCGCCGAGACCGAGCTTCCGGTCGACGTCCACTGGCTGGAAGGATGATCTCCTCCCGGTCACCCCTAATTTCCTCGTCATCCCCGCGCAGGCGGGGATGACGTGCAACAAGGCGTGCAGGTAAGCACATGACCAACCTCCTCCCCGAGATCGCCGCGGTCACCGATCGCATCATCGAACGCTCCAGGAAGCGCCGCGACGCCTATCGCGCGCTGATGGTCGCGCAGCGCGAGGCGGGCAGCAGCAGCCGCGGGCGGCTGGGCTGCGCCAACCTCGCCCATGCCTATGCCGGCACCGACGAGCAGCGCGACCTGATGAAGGACGGGCGCCGGATGAACATCGGCATCGTCACCGCGTATAACGACATGCTGTCGGCGCACGCGCCCTATTACCGCTATCCCGAGCAGATGAAGATCTGGGCGCTCGAGGCCGGCGCCACCGCGCAGGTCGCCGGCGGCGTGCCCGCGATGTGCGACGGCGTGACCCAGGGCTATGCCGGGATGGAGCTGTCGCTGTTCAGCCGCGACACCATCGCCATGTCGACCGCGGTGGCGCTGAGCCACAACACGTTCGAGGGCGCGGCGCTGCTCGGCATCTGCGACAAGATCGTGCCGGGCCTGCTGATGGGGGCGCTGCGCTTCGGGCATCTGCCGATGGTGCTGATCCCCGGCGGCGCGATGCCTACCGGCATCGCCAACAAGGAAAAGGCCCGGGTCCGCGAGCTTTATGCCGAGGGCAAGGCGAGCCGCGACGAGCTGCTCGACTCCGAAATCGCCGCCTATCACGGCAAGGGCACCTGCACCTTCTACGGCACCGCCAACTCGAACCAGATGATGGTCGAGGCGATGGGCCTGCACATGCCCGGCGCCGCCTTCATCCATCCCGGTACCAAGCTGCGCCAGGAGCTGACCAAAGCCGCGGTTCAGCGGCTTCCGCAGATCGGCTGGGACAGCGACGACTATCGCCCGATCGGCGAGATCGTCGACGAACGCGCCATCGTCAACGCTGCCGTCGTGTTGCTCGCCACCGGCGGGTCGACCAACCATCTGATCCACTTGCCCGCCATCGCGCGCTGCGCCGGGGTGCTGATCGACTGGGAAGATTTCGACCGCCTGTCGCGCGTCGTGCCCCTGCTCGCCCGTGTCTATCCCAACGGATCGGCCGACGTGAACGGGTTCGAGGATGCCGGCGGCCCGACCTTCGTGATCCGTGAGCTGATCAAGGGCGGCATCCTGCACGGCGACACGCTGACGGTCGCTGGCGACAGCCTTGCCGATTATGTGAAGCATCCGGTGCTGGAGGACGACACGCTGGTCTGGAAGGACCATGGTGAGAAGAGCGGCGACGACAGTATCGTCCGCACGATCGACGCGCCCTTCTCCGACGAGGGCGGCTTCCGCATCCTCTCGGGCAATCTCGGCCGCGCCTGCATCAAGGTCAGCGCTGTCGAGCGCGACCGCTGGACGATCGAGGCGCCCTGCCGCGTGTTCAGTACCCAGCAGGGCGTGCAGGACGCGTTCAAGGCAGGCGAGCTCGACCGCGACGTGGTCGTCGTCGTCCGTTTCCAGGGACCGCGCGCGAACGGGATGCCCGAGCTGCACAAGCTGACCCCGCCGCTGGGCGTGCTCCAGAACAAGGGCTTCCGCGTCGCGCTCGTCACCGACGGCCGCATGTCGGGCGCGTCGGGCAAGGTGCCCGCGGCGATCCATCTGTCGCCCGAGGCGATCGGCGGCGGCCCGATCGGCAAGCTGCGCGACGGCGATGTCGTCCGCCTCTGCGCCGAAGAGGGCATCCTCCAGGCGCTGGTCGACCCGGCCGAATGGGAAGCGCGCGCGCTTGCAGCCGCCCCGCCGCCTGACCTCGGCACCGGACGCGAGCTGTTCGCAATGATGCGTTCGGGCGCGAGCGAGGCCGAAGCCGGCGGCTCGGCAATGCTCGCCGCGGCTGAGCTTTAAGAAAAGGGATCTGGAGAGAATGGAAGTCGTCGCGGTCGATATCGGCGGAACGCATGCCCGCTTCGCCATCGCCGAGGTCGAGGGCGGCCGGGTCGTCTCGATCGGTGAGCCGGTCACCCAGAAGACTGCCGAACATGGCAGCTTCCAGCTCGCCTGGCAGGCCTCGGCCCGCGCGCTGGGGCGCGAGATGCCACGCGCCGCGGCGATCGCCATCGCCTCGCCGATCAACGACGAGCTGATCAAGCTCACCAACAACCCGTGGATCATCCGCCCGCCGCTGATCAAGGAGCGGCTGGACGTCGACAGCTATTCGCTGATCAACGATTTCGGTGCGGTCGGCCATGCCGTGGCGCAGCTGCCGTCGGAGCATTTCCTGCATATCTGCGGCCCCGACGCGCCGTTTGCGGAGAAAGGGTCGATCACCGTCTGTGGTCCCGGCACCGGGCTTGGCGTCGCGCAGGTCTTCCGCACGGGCCCCTTGAGCTACCATGTCATCTCGACCGAGGGCGGGCATATGGACTTCGCCCCGCTCGACGGGATCGAGGATGCCATCGTCAAGCGGCTGCGCACGACCTATACCCGCGTCTCGGCGGAGCGGATCGTCGCCGGGCCGGGCATCGTCCCGATCTACGAGACGCTGGCTCAGCTCGAGGGCAAGAAGGTCCATAGCCGCAACGACAAGGAAATCTGGACGCTGGCGTTCGAGGGGCAGGACAGCCTGGCCGCTGCCGCGCTCGACCGCTTCTGCCTCAGCCTCGGCGCCGTCGCGGGCGATCTCGCGCTTGCCCATGGCCCGACCGGCGTGGTCATCGCGGGCGGGCTCGGGCTCAAGCTCAAGGACCATCTCGTCAATTCGGGCTTCGGCCAGCGCTTCATCGCCAAGGGGCGGTTCCAGGCGTTGATGTCGTCGATCCCGGTCAAGCTCATCACCCATCCCCAGCCCGGCCTCTATGGCGCCGCGGCGGCCTACGCGCAGGAGCATACCCAGTGACCATCGAAACCATCATGCGCACCAGCGCGGTCATCCCCGTTCTGGTGATCGAGGATGCCGCCACCGCCAAGCCGCTGGCCGAGGCGCTGGTCGCGGGCGGCCTCAAGGTACTCGAGGTGACGATGCGGACCGCCGCCGCGCTCGACGCGATCCGCGAGATGAAGAAGGTCGAGGGCGCGATCGTCGGCGCCGGCACGGTCGTCAACACCGACCAATTCGCGCAGGTGATGGACGCGGGCGCCGAATTCATCGTCTCCCCCGGCCTGACCGAACGGCTCGGCCAGGTGATCGTCGAGAGCGGCGTGCCGTTCCTGCCCGGCGTCGCCAATGCCGGCGACATCATGCGCGGCTACGACCTTGGCCTGCGCCACTTCAAGTTCTTCCCGGCGGAAACCTCGGGCGGGCTCAAGGCGCTGAAGGCGCTTGCCGCGCCCTTCTACGAAGCGAAATTCTGCCCCACCGGCGGCATCAGCCCGGCGACCGCACCCGACTGGCTCGGCTTCGATCCGGTGCTGTGCGTCGGTGGCAGCTGGGTGACGCCCAAGGGCGCGAGCTATGCCGAGGTCGAGGCGCTTGCCCGCGATGCGGCGGGCCTTGCTCGCTAAGACCCGATCGGGTCGGCGCCCACCCGATTTCCCCCGGCCTGTGCCGGGGGTTCACCGATAGGCGGAGGCTGGAGAAGAGGCTCCGGCTCAGCGTGGAAGGCTTGGCCGACCCCGGCACAAGGCCGGGGTGACGCGTTCCACATGCCCATCGACTGCGCGAATGCCCCGCCCTAGTTCCCCGTCAGTCCCTGCGCGGCCAACCAGCTCGACAGAACGGCGAAATATTCGGGTGAATCCGCACGCTCGGTTCCGTCATTTCGAGGGTCGAGCGTGGCGCGGAGGTCGGCGGACATGTGCATCGAGTGATCGGCGCCCGCGACGACGTGCACCTTCATCTTCGGCATTCGGGGAGCGATCGCTCTAAGGCGCTCGGTGGAATCGGCGACCGGCACGACCGCATCGTCGGCGCCGAACAGCACCAGCATCGGCACCTTCACCGCCGAAAGGTTGCGCAGCGGATCGTTCTCGATCTCCTTGCGCCAGCCCGACACCGCCCGGTCGCGCACCGTCTCCCCCATATAGGTATATTTGAACCACGGCCGGGTTTTGGCGACGTCGATCCGCGCCTGCGCAGCCTCGCGGGTGCCGGTGCCCCGCATATAGGCGTCGACCGCCTTGCGCGTCGCCACCATCTCATCGACCTCGGCCGGCGAATGGCCGTTGGCACGCAGATGGTTGGTCGAGGAGAAGAGCATCTGGACATCGGCGGTGACCACCGGCGCCGACACCGCGATCACAAAGGCGATCTCGGGGCTGCGCGAGGCGGCGAGCGGCGAGATCCAGCCGCCCTGACTCAACCCCCAGGTGCCGATGCGTCGCGGATCGATGCGCGGGTCGCCCTTGAGGCTCCGGACCGCGGCGATCGCGTCATCGGCCAGCACCGTATAGTCGCCCCCGGCAGTCTTCGTTCCCGACCCGCCCGAACCGCGCCGGTCATAGGTGAACACCGCGATACCGAGCGCCGGAAGCACCGTCTTGAGGTGCGCATAGAGCGAGGCGTCACCGAGCGGCGAGGACGCACTGTGCGTCACGACGATCGCCGCCACCGGCTTGCGGCTGCGGGGCAGATGCAGCGTCCCTGACAGCTCTACGTCGCCGCTGGTAAAGCGGCGTGCCTCGGTCATGGTCTCGACGGTTGCCGGGGCGCTCCAGGGCGGGCTGGCGGGTTTCTCCTGTGCCATTGCCGGCTGGATCGAACTCAAGGCCAGGGAAAGCGCGCAAAGCATGGTGGAGCGCATCGGTTATCCTTCGGCCGGGTTGGACGTTTCCAGCGTTAGGGCATGCCGTCCGGCGATGCGCAACCGTCGTGTTCAGGTCAGTTCAGGGCGTCGTCATAGTCGCGCTGCGCCGCCGCCACGTCCGGGATATGCGTCTCCGCCCAGTCGATCATCGACTGAAGCGAGCCGATCAGCCCGCTGCCCAGCGGCGTGATCGCATAGGTGACCGTCACCGGCACCGTCGCCACCACCGTTCGGCTGACCAGTCCGTCGCGCTCAAGCGAACGCAGCGTCTGGCTCAGCATCTTCTGCGACACGCCCTCGATCCGCCGCTTGAGCGCGTTGAAGCGCAACGGCTCCCGCCCCAGCAGCAACAGGATCAGTACGCTCCATTTATCGGCGATCCGGTCGAGCAGCTTGCGCGTCGGACAATCGGCCGCATAGGCGTCGCCGCGCGGGAACACGGTTCCCTCGGAGTGACTATCGCTCTTCAAAGTGCCTTCTTGCATGATTGGTATCCATACCCGACTTGGTATCCATTGGAAACCAATAGAAGGATATCGGACATGAAGGTAGCGGTTCTTGGCGCGAGCGGGCGCGCGGGTTCGGAGATCGCCAAGGAACTGTCCGCGCGCGGGCATCAGGTGCTGGCGATCGCGCGCAAGCCCGAAGCCATCGCTCCCCTGCCCGGCGTCATCGCCAAGGCCGGAGACGCTTCCGATCCTTCCGCGCTGGCCGATCTGATCCGCCCCGCCGATGCGGTGATCAGCGCGTTGCATTTCGACGTGACCGCGCAAACCCTGCTGTCCGCGCTGAAGGCGGCCGAAGTGCCGCGCCTGCTCGTCACCGGTGGTGCGGCGAGCCTCGAGGCTGCGCCCGGCATCCGCGTGATCGACACGCCCGACTTCCCGGCGGAATGGAAGGACATCGCCCTTGGCGGCATCGCCTTCCTCGACGCCCTGCGCGGCGAGCGCGAGATCGACTGGACCTATTTCTCCCCTGCCGCCTTGCTGTTCGAAGGCCCGCGCCTCGGCACCTACCGCACCGGCGCCGACCAGCTCCTCGTCGATGCGAATGGCGAGAGCAGGATCAGCTTCGCCGACTATGCCATCGCGATGGTCGACGAACTGGAGCAGCATCGCCACAGCCGGGCACGCTTCACCGCCGCCTATTGATCGGATGAGGGCGCACGGCAGTGCGCCCTACATCTCCCCGCGGGCGCGGCGCAGCGCATACCATTTCTGGACGTTGGCGTTGTGCTGCTCGAGCGTGTCGGCGAAGATATGCCCGCCGGTGCCGTCCGCGACGAAGTAGAGCGCGTTGGTCTCGGCGGGATCGAGCACCGCGTCGATGCTGGCACGGCCCGGATTGGCGATCGGCCCGATCGGAAGGCCGGCGCTGGCATAGGTGTTGTAGCCGTTCTTGTCCTGCAGCTCGGAGCGCAGGATGCGGCGGCCCAGCGGCTTGCCCTTGGTGACCGGGTAGATCACCGTCGGATCGGCCTGAAGCGGCATGCCGCGCTTGAGGCGGTTGGAATAGACCCCCGCGACCATCCGCCGCTCCTCGGCCTTGCCCGTTTCCTTCTCGACGATCGAGGCAAGGATCAGCGCCTCGCGCGGGGTCGCCACGGCGATCCCCGGCTTGCGCTTCGCCCAGGCGGCGTCGAGATACTTGGTCATCGCCGCCTGCATCCGGTCGAGCACCGCCTGCCGGCTGTCGCCGCGATTGTAGGAATAGCTGTCGGGAAGGATGCTGCCCTCTTCGGGCACCGCGGTCTTGCCGCCCATCTGCGGCGCCGCCGCAAGGCGTTCGTGGACGAGGATCGAGGGCATCCCCTCGGGGATCATCACGAAGCGCTGGAGCGTGCGCCCCCCCTGCAGCATCTTGAGGATATCGGCCTGACTGATCCCGGCCGGAACGCGGTACTCGCCCGCCTGGACCGGCGCATCGTCGCCGAAGATGCGCGCCATCCACAGGAAGGTGCCGGCGCTGTCGATCGCGCCGGCCTTTTCCATCGCCTCGGCCGCCGAACGCATCGTCGCGCCCGCCGGCACCTCGACCGTCACATTGGCCTTGCCCGGCCCCGCGCCACCCCATTGGTTCGCCGCCCAAAAGGCCGCGGCCCCCGCGAGGAGGACGGCGATGACGCCCAAACACCCAAGCTTGCGCAACATCGCCGTACTTCTCCCGTGGAGATCAGACCGCCTTCATCACCAGCGAAGCGTTGGTGCCGCCGAAGCCGAACGAGTTGTTCAGCACCGCCTTCACCTTGCGCTCCTTGGCGGTGTGCGGAACCAGGTCCACGCCCGCGCAATTCTCGCTCGGATTGTCGAGGTTGAGCGTCGGCGGGACGATCTGGTCGCGCATCGCGAGGATGCAGAAGATGCTCTCCACCGCGCCCGCGCCGCCCAGAAGATGGCCGATCGCCGACTTGGTCGAGCTCATCGACAGGTCGCCGATCGCATTGCCGAACAGTCTGCGCACTGCGCCCAGCTCGAGCTCGTCGCCCAGCGGGGTCGAGGTGCCATGGGCGTTGATGTAATCGATGTCGGACAAGTCGAGGCCCGACTTCTTCATCGCCATCTGCATCGAACGGAACGCGCCCGAACCCTCGGGATGCGGCGCGGTGACGTGATAGGCGTCGCCCGACAGGCCATAGCCGACGACTTCGGCATAGATCTTGGCGCCGCGCGCCTTGGCGCGTTCATATTCCTCGAGCACAACCACGCCCGCGCCTTCACCCATGACGAAGCCGTCGCGGCCCTGATCCCAAGGGCGGCTGGCGCGCCACGGTTCGTCGCGGAACCCGGTCGACAGTGCACGCGCCTGACCGAAGCCGGCGATACCGATCGGACACACGGTGCTTTCCGCGCCGCCAGCGAGCATCACGTCGGCATCGTCCATCGCGATCATCCGCGCGGCATCGCCAATCGAATGCGCACCGGTCGAGCAGGCCGTCACCACAGCGTGGTTCGGACCCATCAGCCCGTATTTGATCGAGACCTGGCCCGAGATCAGGTTGATGAGACGCCCGTGCACGAAGTGCGGCGAGACGCGTTTCGGTCCCTTTTCGGCCAGCACCAGCGATTCGCTTTCGATACCCGGAAGGCCGCCGATGCCCGAACCGATCGAGCAGCCGGCGCGATAGCGCTCCTCCTCGGTCATGTCGGTGAGGCCGGCGTCCTCGATCGCCTGTCCGGCCGCGTCGATGCCATAGATGATGAACGGATCGACCTGGCGCTGGATCTTGTGATCGACGCGCTTGGCAGGATCGAAGCCATATTCATGGTCGGCGGGCTTCACCTCGCAGGCATAGTTGCTCTGGAAGTCGGTGGCATCGAACCGGGTGATCGTCCCCGCGCCGGATTTCGACGCGATGATGTTCTTCCACGCGGTTTCGACATCCGCACCCAGCGGGGTCACGAGGCCAAGGCCAGTCACGACGACGCGGCGCATAGTATCTCTCCGTTCAGAGCATCGTACCGGAAAGCCGGAGCCGGTCTTCGGCGGTCAACGATGCGGCAGCAAATGGTCTCAAAAAACGAAACGGCTCCCCACCCCTTTCCGGGACCGGGAGCCGTTCGTCAATTCCTGCCCGTGCGGGCGGCCATGCGGTAGGTCCGCTTAGCCCTGATTCTCGTCGATATAGGTGATCGCGTCCTTGACGGTCGTGATCTTCTCGGC
>Ga0247823_10003856_pt1 | contig 12089 bp, 13 predicted proteins | sample 13C_PalmiticAcid_2_FD_192426 | JGI IMG/M metagenome (GOLD analysis project Ga0247823, IMG submission 192426) | Soil microbial communities from agricultural site in Penn Yan, New York, United States - 13C_PalmiticAcid_Day30 | ecosystem: Environmental > Terrestrial > Soil > Agricultural land...
CCACTAGGCGTGTCGTCCGCGAACGCGCAGATCCCGTGGTCGGCAAGCCGCGCCACCGCGTCGACCGCTTTCACGTCAGCGACCGTGAAAGCAAGAGTCGGGATCCGCCGCATGGCATCCCCGATCACCATCACATGCCGATGCGTCCGCAAGTCACCGATCAGCCTGGACAGCAAACCCGCCTGATACGACTTCGCCGAGCTCAACGAAGTCTGCAACCGCTCCCGACGCGCCCCGGTCGCGGCGTCGTCCAAGCCCGCCAGGTAGTCCACGGAGGCGACGAGACCGGCGAGCATCGGATACGCGTGCTGACCCAGCTCAAGCCGCTCCGGCCCGACCGCCCGCGGGTCCAGCGACGCGGCGGGCAGGCGGTCGAGGACAGCTGGATCGGCGAACGCAAGGGCCGCCACCGCGGGCCCGCCCCAGGCGTGGGCCGACACCGCGACCACGTCCGCCCCGACCGTCGAGATGTCGAACGGGACGAACGGGGCCGACGACGACGCGTCGACCACGACGAACGCGCCCGCGGCCTTGGCCAGGTCGGTGATCTTGTTCAGGTCCGGGCGAGTCCCGACCGCCCCTGACGCCGCTGTGACGGCCACGACCTTGGTCCGGTGGGAGATGAGGTTCTCGTACTGCCACGCGGGCAGTTCGCAGGTCTCGATGTCGATCTCGGCCCACCGCACCGTCGCGCCCGCGCGCTGGGCCACGCGCAGCCAGGGGGCGGTGTTGGCCTGGTGGTCGAGCCGGGAAAGCGTCACCTCGTCGCCGATGAGCCAGCTGTCGCCGAGGGACTCCGCGAGCCGGGCGAGTAGGACCGCGGTGTTCGGGCCGAGGACGACTCCGGCCGGGTCGCAGCCCACCAGGTCGGCCACCGCTCGACGGGCCGCGTCGACGATGGCGTCGGCTCGCTGGGAGGCCGGGAACGGGCCGCCGGGGCCGGACACGGGAGCGCGCAGCGCGGTCGACACAGCGGTCGCGACCTGCTCGGGGACCTGCATCCCGGCGGGCGAGTCCAGGTGCACCCAGCCGTCACCGAGCGCGGGGAACAGCCCGCGGATTCGCGCGACGTCGAAGGCCATGGGCCACACCGTACGCACGGCGGACGGTCGGCGTTTAGTGGGGCGGGGCAGCGGATACCCTCGCAAGCGTGACTTCGGTGGACTCCCCGTGGGAGATGCCCTTCGCACCGATTCCGATCTGGCCCAGGACGGAGCCCATGACCCAGCCACACGACAGCATCGGCAGCGACACCAACGGCGAGGACCAGGCCCACACGGTCATGGTCGTCGGCCCGGACGGCTCTCCGCTTGGCGCCGCGCGGATCCCGGAGGCGGGGGCCGGGCCGAGCGAGTCGGTCGGCGACATGGTCGAGCAGCCCGCCAAGGTGATGCGGATCGGCACGATGATCAAGCAGCTTCTCGAGGAGGTGCGCGCGGCACCGCTGGACGAGGCGAGCCGCAATCGGCTGCGGGAGATCCACCAGCGCTCGATCGCGGAGCTGGAGGACGGCCTCGCGCCCGAGCTGCGGGAGGAGCTGGAGCGGCTGTCACTGCCCTTCACCGAGGGCAACACCCCCTCCGACGCCGAGCTGCGCATCGCCCAGGCCCAGCTGGTCGGGTGGCTGGAGGGCCTGTTCCACGGCATCCAGACCGCGCTCTTCGCCCAGCAGATGGCCGCAAGGGTCCAGCTGGAGCAGATGCGGCGGGGTCTCCCGCCGGGCGTCGGCCCCGCTGAGGGCACTGACGGCGGTGGCGTCCGGGGCACCGGACAGTATCTGTGACGTGACGCGGGGCGTGGGTTCACCGGGACGGACCGCCCGGCTGGGTGAACCCGCGCCGCCCGCCGGTAGTCTCGTATCCCGTGCAAACAACGCTGACCGAGGAGATGCCCGTGCCGGTGGTGGCGCACGCCGGGCGCACGTTCAAGCGTGCGATCGACGATCTCCGGCGGGGCTTCCACCACCGTGAGCTGTGGGGCCACCTCGGCTGGCAGGACATCAAACAGCGCTACCGCCGCTCGGTCATCGGACCACTCTGGATCACCCTGAGCATGGCCGTGACCGCGGCGGGCCTCGGCCTGCTGTACTCCCAGCTGTTCGCGACGCCGATCGGCACGTTCCTGCCGTATCTGACCGTCGGGTTCATCGTCTGGAACTTCATGCTCGGCTGCATGACCGAGGGCGCGGAGACGTTCATCGCGAACGAGGGGCTGATCAAGCACCTGCCCGCGCCACTGACGGTCTACGCGCTGCGCACGGTGTGGCGGCTGACCCTGATGTTCGCGCACAACCTGCTGGTCTACGCGGTAGTGCTGGCCATCTTCTTCCAGGATCTGGCGAAGGACGGGTACCTCCTCAGCACCACCAACGGCCTCCCACAGCCGGGGCTGGACTGGACGATCGTGCTGGCCATCCCGGCCTTCGCGCTGATCGCGCTGAACGGCACCTGGGTGGCGCTGCTGTTCGGCATCATCAGCACCCGCTACCGCGACATCCCGCAGGTGATCAGCGCGCTGACCCAGCTGTTGTTCTTCATGACGCCGATCGTGTGGCCGGTCGACGCGCTCACCAAGCGACTCAGCCAGGACGGCGGCGACTGGGTCAAGCTGCTGATCGAACTGAACCCGCTGTACCACTTCATCGAGATCCTGCGCGCACCGCTCATCGGCAGCACGCAGAGCTGGCACCACTGGGCAGTGGTCGGCGGCTTCACGATCATCGGCTGGGCACTGGCCCTCGTCGCGATGCGCAACTACCGTTCGCGAATCTCCTACTGGGTCTAGTGAGGCACCCCCACATGGTCAGCATCGAGGTCCAGAACGCCTCCGTAGACTTCCCGATCTTCGACGCCAAGACGCGCTCGCTGAAGAAGGCCGTGCTCGGCAAGGTCGGCGGCAAGATCGGTACCGAGGCCAGAGTCCCGATCATCGAGGCGCTGCACGACATCACCCTGTCGCTCAAGGAAGGCGACCGGGTCGCACTCGTCGGACACAACGGCGCGGGCAAGTCGACGCTGCTGCGGCTGCTGTCGGGCATCTACGAGCCCACCCGGGGAATCACCGAGATCAGCGGCAAGATCGCTCCGGTGTTCGACCTCGCGGTCGGCATGGACCCGGAGATCTCCGGGCTCGAGAACATCATGATCCGCGGCCTTTTCCTCGGGATGTCCCGCAAGGAGATGGAAGCCAGGGTCGAGGACATCTCCCAGTTCACCGAGCTGGGCGACTACCTGCACCTGCCGCTGCGCACGTACTCCACCGGCATGCGGGTGCGCCTGGCGCTGGGTGTGGTCACCTCGATCGACCCGGAGATCCTGCTGCTCGACGAGGGCATCGGCGCGGTCGACGCCGCGTTCATGGCCAAGGCGCGCGACCGGCTCGTCGACCTGGTCCGCCGATCCGGCATGCTGGTCTTCGCGTCGCACTCCGACGACCTGCTCTTCGAGCTGTGCAACACGGCCATCTGGATGGACGAGGGCCGCGTGAAGATGCACGGCTCGCTGCGTGAAGTCCTGACCGCGTACAAGGGCCGTGACCCGTTCGAGCACATGAGCCCGGAAACCCTCGAAAGGCTCGGCGAGACCCTATGAGCACCGCGCAGCAGCTGCCGCCGGGATCGGTCGTGGCCGTCGTGGTCACCAGGCACCGCCGGGCGCTGCTCGCGGAGTCACTGAAGATGATCGCGGCGCAGTCGCGGCCGCCGGAGCACGTCGTCGTCGTCGACAACGGCCCGGACGACCCCGCGCAGGACATCGTCGAGTCCTGCGGCGTGCCCGCCACCTACCTGGTCTCGCACCGCAACCTCGGCGGCGCGGGCGGGTTCGCCTTGGGCATGCTGCACGCGCTGGCGATGGGCGCCGACTGGCTGTGGCTGGCCGACGACGACGGCCGCCCGGCCGACGAATCGGTGCTGGCGACCCTGCTGGACGTGGCCGAGAAGCGTGGGCTCGCCGAGGTGTCGCCGGTGGTGACCAATATCGACAAGCCTGCCAAGCTGGCGTTCCCGCTGCGCCGGGGCCTGACCTGGAAGCGCGACGCGCGCGAGCTGGGCACCGACTTCCTGCCGGGCATCGCCTCGCTGTTCAACGGCGCGCTGTTCCGCGCCGACACGCTCGACGTGGTCGGTGTGCCGGACTACCGGCTGTTCTTCCGCGGCGACGAGGTGGAGATCCACCGCCGCCTGGTCCGCTCCGGCCTGCCGTTCGGCACGTGTCTGACGGTGTCGTACCTGCACCCGGACGGCTCGGACGAGTTCAAGCCGATGCTGGGTGGGCGGTTCCACGCGCAGGACCCGGACAACGCGGTCAAGCGGTACTACACCTACCGCAACCGCGGGTACCTGATGTCGCAGCCGGGCATGCGCAAGATCGGGATGCTGGAGGTCGTCCGGTTCGGGCTGTACTTCCTCGGCACCAAGCGCGACCCGAAGGCGTTCCTGGAATGGCTGAAGCTTGTCCGCAAGGGACGCAAGGAGCAGTTCTTCAGGGTTTAGCTCTGAGCGGATCCGCTGTCGGTGAACTTCGGTTGCTAGGCAACGGTTTCGGTGATCTTCTGGGTCCATGAGTGACACCCAGCAGGCGCTGATCCTGCATCTCGCGTCCGGCGGCGAGCCCGTCGTGTTCGCCTTGTCCGTCAAGGCGGCCAAGAGCCTGCGCAACCGGCTGCCCGTGCTGATGGCCTCCGCGGGCGTGGACACCCTCGAACTGGAGGACTCCAACACCGTGGCGGTGAACTTCGGCCACGTCGTCTCCGCGCACCTCGACGAGCTGCCCGCCCACGCGCGGGTCTACGGCAGCCCTGGCCGACGGACCAGCGGCTTCGGCGTCTAGGAAAGGCTCTGCTTCCTGAACACCACGGTCCGCAGCAGCACGAAGTTGATCGTGGTGGCGACGGCCTGGGCGATGACCCACGCCGCGGCGAGCTTCCAGCGGAACTCGGGGAGCAGTGTCAGCATCATGGCGTTGGTACCGACGTTGACGAAGAACGTCACGGTGTAGAGCAGGGCGAACCCACCCGCCTGGCGCGCGCCGCGGTCGTCGGCGCCCGCGAAGGTGAAGCGCTTGTTCAGGAAGTACGCCGTCGTGGTGCCCGCGATGAAGCTCAGCGCCTTGGCCAGGTGCACCCAGGTGCCCGCCTGCAGCAACAGCCAGTAGGCGCCCGAGTCGACCAGCGCGCAGAAGCCGCCGACCAGTACGAAGCGAACAAGCTGGTGTACCAGCCCAGAACGCTGAGTTTCGCCCACCGTGCCGTTTCCGATCGTGGCCATGTGCCTGTCCCATCTCCCCGACGGGGGCAGTCTAGAGAGCGCACTACTCTGGCCGGGTGGAGGATGCGAAGTTCGAGACCCGCGCGCTCACCGGCTGGGGGCGCACCGCGCCGTCGGTCGCCACCGTCGCCCACCCGGTGGCCGCCGAGCAGGTCATCGCCGCGGTGGCCAAGGCGGGCCCGCGCGGGGTGATCGCCAGGGGACTCGGCCGCTCCTACGGCGACCCCGCGCAGAACGCGGGTGGGCTGGTCATCGACATGACCGGCGTCGACAAGATCCACTCGATCGACCGGGACACCGGGCTGGCCGTGCTCGACGCCGGGGTGAACCTCGACCAGCTGATGCGCGCCGCGCTGCCGCACGGGCTGTGGGTGCCGGTGCTGCCGGGCACCCGCCAGGTCACCATCGGCGGGGCGATCGGCTCGGACATCCACGGAAAGAACCACCACTCGGCTGGCAGCTTCGGCAACCACGTCCGTGAGATCGACCTGCTCACCGCCGACGGCGAGGTCCGCACGCTCACCCCCGAGTCCGACCTGTTCTGGGCGACCGTCGGCGGCATGGGCCTGACCGGGATCATCCTGCGCGCGACCGTTGCGCTCAAGCGGGTGGAGAGCGCGTACTTCGTCGTCGACACCGACCGTACGTCCACTTTGGACGAGACGCTGGAGCTGTTCGCCAACGGCTCCGACGCGAACTACGACTACTCCATGGCCTGGTTCGATTCGATCTCCACCGGCGCCAAGCTCGGCCGGGCGGTGTTCTCCCGCGGCTCACTGGCCACAGTGGACCAACTGCCCGCGAAGCTGAAGGCGAACCCGCTGAAGTTCGACGCGCCGCAGCTGCTGACGCTGCCCGACGTGTTCCCCAACGGCCTGGCCAACAAGCTGACGTTCCGCGCGCTCGGCGAGGCCTGGTACCGCAAGGCGCCCAAGCAGGGGCGTGAACAGATTCAGAATCTGACCGCCTTCTACCACCCGCTCGACCTGTTCGGCGAGTGGAACCGCGCCTACGGGTCGCGGGGTTTCCTGCAGTACCAGTTCATCGTGCCGTTCGAGGCCGACGCCGAGCTGCGCTCGATCGTGCGGCGGATCGCCGAGTCCGGACACGTCTCGTTCCTCAATGTCCTCAAGCGGATGGGCGACGGCAACGCGGCGCCGCTCTCGTTCCCGCGTCCGGGATGGACGATCACCGTCGACTTCCCGATCGTGGCCGGGCTGCCCGCGTTCTGCGCCGAACTCGACCAGCGGGTGCTCGACGCGGACGGGCGGCTGTACCTGGCGAAGGAGTCGCGGACCGCGCCGGAGACCTTCCACCGCATGTATCCCCGGCTCGACGAGTGGCGCAAGACGCGGCTGGCGGCCGACCCGGACGGCCTGTTCGTCTCCGACCAGTCGCGACGGCTCGGACTGTGACACCTAACGGCTCTGACACCTAAGGGCTTTGACACCTAAGGACGCTGTCTTGATCAACGCAGTCGGCACCCCGCAGACCCTCCTGCTGCTGGGCGGCACCTCCGAGATCGCCCTGGCCATCGCGGAGAACTACCTGCGCCAGGCCCCCTTGACCGTGATCCTGGCGGCGCGCCCGTCGGAGCGGCTCGACGCGGCTGCCCAGCGGCTGCGCGACCTGGGCGCGACCGTGCGCACGGTCGCGTTCGACGCCGTGGACACCGGATCACACCCCGAGGTGATCAAGCAGGCCTTCGCCGACGGCGACGTCGACGTGTCCGTCGTCGCGTTCGGACTGCTCGGCGACCCCGAACTGGCCTGGCAGGACCACGCGACCGGGGTCGAACTGGCCCAGGTCAACTACACCGCGCCGGTGTCGGTCGGCATCGCGCTGGCCGAGCGGCTGCGCGAGCAGGGCCACGGCGCGGTGATCGCGCTGTCCTCTGTGGCCGGTGAGCGGGTGCGGCGGTCCAACTTCGTCTACGGGTCGACCAAAGCGGGCTTCGATGGTTTCTTCCTCGGCCTCGGCGAAGCCCTGCGCCCCGCCGGGATCACCGTTACCGTCGTACGGCCAGGATTCGTGCACACGAAGATGACCGAGGGACTGAAGCCCGCCCCCATGGCCACCACGCCGGACAAGGTCGCCGAGATCGCCGTCGACGCCGTTCGCCGACGTCGGGACCTGGTCTGGGCGCCCGGCCAGTGGCGCGTGGTGATGTCGGTGCTGCGTCACATCCCTCGGCCCATCTTCCGCAAACTGCCGATCTAGCGGTCAAGCGGCCACTACGATCGGCCACGATTGGGGGATTTTCGCCATGGATGAGGCCAAGTACCAGGAGACCCTGCGCCGCTTCGAGGAGCAGGCCGCCCGCGCCGCGTCGCTCAAGGAGAGCATCGCGCAGCTCAAGGGCAGCGCCCGCAACGGCGACGGCTCGGTCACCGTCACGGTGGCGCCGTCCGGCGCGGTGCTGGGGCTGCAGCTGTCCCCGGCGGCGATGAACCGGTCGCACACCCAGCTCACCCAGGAGATCCTGGGCACCATCCGCCAGGCCCAGCAGCAGGCCGCGGCGAAGATGGAGGAGACGGTGCGCCCCTTCGTGGGCGACGCTCAGTACGAGCGGTTCCAGGCCGCGTTCAAGGCGCACTCCGCCGACGTCGAGCCGCTCGGCCCGTCGACTCCCCCGCCCGCGGCGAGCCTGCCGTCGCCCCAGGCCGCGGCGAAGCCCGACTTCGGCGGCCCGGTCCGGCAGCCCAAGGCCACCCGCCCGGCCGACGAGCCGGACGACGGCGACTTCTCCGACGAGAGCATCTTCCGGGGGCGGCGATGACCAGCATGGACATCAGCGGCGGCACGCTGCTGGGCCACGCGGAGGGTTCGACCAAGCAGGCAGACAACTTCACCGGGCTGGCGAGCCTGTTGGAACAGGCGCGGGTGCACGACGAGTGCTTCGGACCGCTCGGCCGGGCCATGGCTTTCTCCTATTTCGACTCCCTGCAGGAATGCCAGGACATGGCCGCCAAGGCCTCGTCCTACCTGGTGCAGATCGCCGACGCGCTCAAGGACACCGCCAAGTCCTATGGCGACACCGACACCGAGAACGCCACCGGGCTGACGTCGGCGGGCCAGGGCGTCGGATCCCTCGGCGACCTGAACGGCGCGGGCAACTCCACACGCGACGGGTACTTCGAGCAGGCGGCGAACTACGGCAGCTCCTGGGCCGACGCCGCCGACAAGCTGCAGGACGCGGGCAGCCCGGTCGAGGGCGGGTTCGCGCTGTTCAACGCGCGGATGGAACAGCTCAACACGGTGATGAGCCCCGGCCAGGCGTTCGTCGACAACGGCCTTGGCTTCCTGATCTCGCTGGCGATCAGCCCCATCGTCAACTTCGTCCTGGAACCCGCCATCGGCGACCCGGAACAGATGAAGAGCACGGCCAAGGGCTGGGACAACGTGTCCAAGTGGCTGGAGGGCGTCGCCGAGCACGAGCAGGGCCGCGCCGAGGCCACCAGCCAGGGCTGGCAGGGCGAGGCGGGCGACGCGTTCCGCCGGGAGATGGGTGAGTTCTCCGAAGGTGCCGTCGCGCTGTCCGGCGATGTCAGCAGCCTCAAGGACATCCTCGAGACCGCCGCGACGATCTTCGAGACGTTCGTCCAGATCGTCGTCGACATCATCCAGGAATTCGTGATCGGCCTGATCATCGAATGGCTGGCCGCGCTGGCCGCGTCCTGGATCACCGCGGGCGCTTCCGTCGCCGCCGCGACCGGGCTGACGAGCGCGCAGATCGCGATCACCAGCACCCGGCTGGGCACCAAGGTCGCGAACCTGATGCACAAACTCAAGCCGCTGATCACCAAGCTTGAGGACGTGCTGCAGCTGATCAGGCAGAACAAGATCGCCAAGGCGGTCATCGAGAAGATCGACAAGGTCACGAAGGTCCCGGTCATCGGCAAGACCATCGGCAGGCAGCTGGACGGGGCCAGCCCTGCCGTCGGCGCGATCCGCAACCACGGCGACGACCTGCTGACCACCTCGCCGAACAACATCATCGGCAAGGCCGTGACCGGTGAGCAGGCGCTGGCCCAGCGGGTGGTCCGCACCGGGCTCGGGTACCTGGGGCTGAGCGGCACCACTGCCACCGGCACCGTCGTCATGCGCGGGACGCTGGAGAACCTGCCCGGCGCGGCGGCCGAGTGGGGTGCCAAGCAGGTCGAGAACCATGTGGAGGACCCGTCGTCCTCCGATGAGCGCAAGGCCGCCCAAGAACGCGGCTTCACCGTCGACTGACCTGGGGGAATTCGGTGTCCAGCCTCATGACCAGGTTGACGCCTGGCCAAGGCGTCTCAGCCGTGCTCGGATCGCTGCTCATGGTGGGTGCCATCGCGGTACCCGTGGCGGCACACCTACATGGAACGCCGGTTCTGGCCACGTCCGTAGGCGTCGGGGTGCTCGGCGCGATCATGCAGCGGCTCGCGTGGCGGATGCGGCGGGACCGCGAGGACCGGATCTTCTACGTGTCCACCACCGAACGCGTCATGTACTACCTGTCGAACGCCATCTTCTGCACGTTCGTGGCGTACGCGTTCTTCGGCGTGTTCTCGCTGATCACGGGGATGTCGGGATGAAACCCCAGTTCGTCCTCGGCTCGGGGATCCGGGCCCGAGCCCTGATGGCCCATGGCGAAGGGCTGCTCTGGGCGGCGGGCACCAAGCTGCTCGGGTACCACGTGCGCGGGCTCCAACTCGACGGGCAGCCGCAGAAAGGGCTGGCATCCCGGGTCGGCATGGGGTTGGCCGACATGGCGGGCGACGTGCTCGCGGCCGCCGTCCCGCCTGGCGATGGCGGCGACTCCCCCGACAACACTCCGCGACCCGATGTCGCGGTTTTCGGCCAGTCGCCGGACCAGGTCGCGGTCCAGTACGCCCGGATGGTCACCGAGCCCGCCATCTGGTGTCTGACCACCCATCGCCTGCTGATCGCGGTGGACGTCCCCAAGCCCGCCGCCGAACCCGAGCCGTCCCGGGGGTTCTTCGGCGAACTGGCCAAGCTCGGCCGCGATGTCGCGACATCGGTCGCCACGCCTACCGACGATGGCCATGGCAGGCCCACGCTGGACCCGGGCCTGCGCCCGCTCACCGAGGTCCCGCGCGCCCAGATCGCGGGCCTGTCGATCACCGGCAACCCGCCCGTGCTGCGCCTGACCCTGGCCGACGGCTCTGGGTTCGACTTCCTGAACCGTGGCGACCGCGCCGCTCTCGAACGGGCGGTCGCGCTCGCCAACGGAGCGTCGGAATGACCGAGCCGTTCGATCGCGACGAGAAAGAGATCCTCAAGGCCGAGTACGACGGCCACTGCTTCGGCTCCCGGGTGGCGGGCCGGGTGACAGCGCCGCACGTCCCTGGGCCCGCCGACCCGCCGTTGTACTTCGACGAACACCGCTGGGCGGTGCCGAACGAGGTCGTCTCGACGGGCCGGTTCGTCGGCAACGACTGGGCCGACGACCCCGCGATCGCGTGGTGGGCCGAGGCGGGTCACCCGGACCAGGACGCGGTGCGCATGGTCCGGGCCGCCGCGGTCGGCCGGGGCATCGTCGCCCTGTGGGCCACCCGCAAACGCCTGGCCGTCGTGTTCCCGCAGAAGCTGCTGGCCGAACACAGCGAGCGCAAGGAGCGGTCGGGCGTCCTCGGCCGGGCGGCGAGCTGGCTGGACACCGAACCGGCGCCGTGGCAGGCCCGCGACGTCATGCACATCTCGACGAGCGTCGACGCGGCGCGGATCGCCGGGTTCGGGCCCGCCTTGCTTGGCCGGTCGCTGCCGTCCGCCGCGTTCCTGGGCATCTGGTTCCAGGACCGTTCGGTTCTGTATGTGCGCGGCGGTCCCGAGATCGCCAGGCTGAACAAGCTCCAAGGCCGGTGAGAATCGCGCGCTGACTGTGCGAAAATCGGCGCAAGGGGGAAGCCGTGCGCATTCTGGTGTTGGGTCCGGTCGAGGTCAGGGCCGGTGACGCCGCAGTCAACCTGGGTGGGCCGAAACCCAAGGCGTTGCTGGCCGCGCTGGTCAACCAGCCTCGGCAGGTGGTCTCCATCGACCGGCTGGTCGACCTGATCTGGGACGAGCGGCCCCCGCAGTCGGCGACGGCGCTGGTGCACACCTACATCTCCCTGCTCCGTCGCGGTCTGGCCGACGCGGGCGGCAAAGGCGTCCTGGCGACGCGGGCGCCGGGGTACCTGCTCGACATCGGTGACGACGACAGCGACCTCGGGTCCTTCGAGCGGGCGCTGGGCGCCGCGCGGCTGGCCGAGCGGGGCGCCGAGTTCGGCGTCGCGGCCGGGCACTACGTCGCGGCGCTGGCGCTGTGGCGGGGGCAGCCGTTCGACGGGGTCGACGCCGGGTTCGCGCGGCGGCGGGCCGACGGGCTGGAGCAGCAGCGGCTGGGGGCAGAGGACGGCCTGGCCCGGTGTCAGCTCGCCGAGGGCCGGGCCGAGGACGCCGCCGACCGGCTGCGCGGGCTGGTGGCCGCGCACCCGCTCCGTGAGGAAACCCGGACGCTGCTGATGCGGGCGCTGCACGAGACCGGCAGGCAAGCCGACGCGCTGGCCGTGTACCGCGAGGGGCGCACCCACCTGCTCGACGAGCTCGGTCTGGAACCGGGTGCGAAACTCCGCGAACTGCACGCCGCGATACTCGACGGGACACTTCGCCCCATGACCGTGCCTTCCCAGCGCGCGCACTCCCCCGCCCCGGTGCGGGTCCCGGCGGGCGCCGCCGCGCTGCCCGCCGCGCCGGTCGTGGTGCCGCGCAACCTGCCGCCCGACATCGGTGACTTCACCGGGCGCGACGAGCACCTCGAAGGCCCCCAGGTCGCGGTCGGAGC
>Ga0247823_10003857_pt1 | contig 12088 bp, 12 predicted proteins | sample 13C_PalmiticAcid_2_FD_192426 | JGI IMG/M metagenome (GOLD analysis project Ga0247823, IMG submission 192426) | Soil microbial communities from agricultural site in Penn Yan, New York, United States - 13C_PalmiticAcid_Day30 | ecosystem: Environmental > Terrestrial > Soil > Agricultural land...
CTCCTGGCGGCTCAGCAAGCAGCGAATGCGCCACTTCCACCTCCGCCTCCGCCTCCGCCTCTATCAGACGCCAATATCGCTCAAGTTGGCGAAGTGGGAGAAACCGAGCAGCACACGCTTGGTGGTTCAGATACCACGACCAATCCTCAGCCCGTCTCGAATGAGGCTAAGCCTTAATCAACAACATCGAGGTGCGAAATGAATAAGTCATCAGTAAGGGGCGTCTCGTGCAGCCGTAAGGCGCACCCACGAGCCGCCATCCTCTAAAGGCCCCTCCAGCTTCAACTTGCAGGCTGGACTGGAGGGGCCGTGGTGCTGCAGCACGCGTCCTGGGCGTCTTTCGAGGTGCCCAGGGCGCCCTGTATACACGCTGGCAGCGGGTGGAATCAAACTTTGGGTCTTTACGCCTGTCGAGAGGCCCAGTTGCTCCCAGGTAACGGGGTGTCGAGTTTTAAGGCGTGTTGGCCCGCTGCCCTAGAGCTAGCTTTCAGCAGCCCCTGATCTCAGACGGCAAGTCGCAACAAGTTGTTCTTTTCTGCGATTGCAGCTTCGGGGAAAATACAAGGGCGGACTACTCCGCTTTCTATTCATGTTCGGCGAAGTGCCGTCAGTCGGGTTCTTGTAATGGATGGCATTTCCGGCGTCACGGCCGATTCGATAAACGACCACGCGGACAGTTCGCTTTATACAGAAGAACGAGACCGCCGCTTCGACTGCTCGAGGCTTCCAGCCTCAGAAGCTGCTCACCAGTTTGTCATTGAGGTTGTATCCAACCTCAATGGTCTTGAAAGCCGCCAACGTGCGAGACGGGTGGCTGACCAAGAGCGATACGTTGCCTCTGTAACGGCACTGGCGCTCGACCTCATACACCGGGAAATGACCAAACCAGGTGGCTGGATCGCTGTGTCGATGGACAAGACCGAGTACAAACCAGAGACCCGGAAAGCGCCCTTTCTCACTGAGGCCTTCTTGCAGCTAGTCACCCAGATGCATCTGGGCGGACTCGTGGACCTCCGCAAAGGTGAGCAAGGGGCTTTCGGAACGGGAAGGCGGACCACGGTCCGGGCCGCCCCATGGTTGATCTCCCGAATGAAGGCCTTCGATGTCTCCTTGGGTGACATCAAGAGCAACCCGAAGCTGCGTGGCGACTCGCTTGTCCTCCGCAGCCCGAAGGTCCGCGGCCGCAGTCGCGACCTCAAGGTTCCCGAGTCGGATGCCACAGCAAAGATGCGGTCTGAAATGACACTCATCAATGACTGGATCGCGGATGCGGACCTGGGCTGGGCTTGGTACGAGGATGAATCTCCTATCGATTTAGGCCAGCGGTTTCTGCGCCGCATCTTCAATGGCTCTCTTGAGCTTGGCGGCAGACTCTATGGAGGTTTCTGGCAAGGGATCAAAAGTGAGATTCGCCTTGAAGGTCTCTGCTTCGGAGAAGACTTTGCGGTTGCGTTGGATTTTGGCCAGATGGCGATCCGGTCCGCCTACACCCGCGTAGGCACGCAACCCCCAGAGGGCGACCTGTACGAGGTGCCGGGATTTGAACGATACCGGTACGGCATCAAGCTCGTCCTTAATGCTTTGCTCTCGGCCCGGCAGATGCCTTCAAGGTTCCCTGTGGGCACTCGAGGCGATATACCTGCCAAATATTCATTCGACGAAGTATTGCAAGCCATCGAGCTACGCCACAGTGCCATCGCTCCCTTGTTCGGTGCCGGCATCTCATTGGAACTCATGCGCTGCGAGAGCGACCTCCTCGTAGCCATCTTGCTAAGACTGAGGGAGCAAGGGGTTGTTGCTCTTCCCATACATGACTGTCTCCTCGTCGGCGATGGGAACAAGGACATAACTAGAAGAACCATGGCAGTAACGTTCAAGGAGATGCTGGGTAGCGAATCATCTATTGCTGTGTACTCAGCAGATATCTTCAGTACACCTTCTGTTGCACCTGATGCTCCCCATAAGAAAGGGGCGTAACGAATGGCTGGCCCTATGCAGCAACTGAAACGTAGCACCGAAATCAAACGACGAATCGCTACAGGCGAGACTGGCTACCCCCGATGCGTCGTTCTCGATTGCCAGCAAGCGACAGCTGCCCGCGATGGGGTGGGCTTGAACCGCAACTACTGCAAGGCGCACGGGGAGCACTACAAGCGTCACGGAAGCTATTCCAAGGCCAGCTACAAGGCTGCACAGCTCAACCCGATGAAGGCAATCGCGCTGGCTTGGCTGAAGGCCAATGAGGCCGCACTAGAGGTCCAGGAGGCGTTAGATAAGGTTCGTACGCTGCTCTGGCGGGGAACGCCCGAGGAGGCCTTCAGATTGGCCGGAAAGAGCCCAGAGGAGCGCTCCAGGATCGTCTGGGCGCGCCTGAGGATGCACAAAGTGCAAGCGGCGGACATCCTTGCTATCTGGGTGGCCGTGGAGCTTTGTCACGCCGCTGACCCCCAACCAGAGCGCAAGCGGCACTTTCGGCGCGTCCAAGCTGGGAAGGCGCTGCACAGGCTCTCGGGAGGCTCTCACAAACGCTGGGAGAGCGAGCGGGACGACGGCAGTATTGCCGTGACAGAACTACACCGATATCCCGTGAGTCGCGGCAGAGTGTTGGTACATTTAGGCGAGGCATTGGAGAAGGCTGCTCAACCCGTCAACAAACGACTTTTGGATATTGCCCATGTTGACCGGGATTTAGCATTAGCCCATTGCTTGAGAAGCTCTGGAGTGTATTCGGCGGTCACGTGAACCGCTTGGTTTCGGCGGAGGCATGTAGCCCCAGATTCTAAAAATGCCAGATCATGTTTGTTACACCAATGGATGCTAGCTAATGGCTAAATCACCCCCAGTCACACCTTCCTCAGATTACGTCTTGGGCAAAGATATTGACCTTAGCTCATGGAATGATTCCATCGCTATCGATCAGACGGGCCGTCCATTCTGCATCGTTGGCTACATGCATGAAGTGCAGCCCGAAAGTTTGCCTTACTTTTCGGCGTCGGCGGCCAGTCGGACACCAAAGGCCCGTGAGTCCTATCGGTTCGTACGCCTGATTGGTGGGGCTCTTGTTCAGACTGGCTTTTTGAGTGACGACGCCTACTATCGTGTACTGAAAGATCGCCGCCTCATTCTTCCAACCGGGACTCGTTCCTATTTTGGGGTGACTAAACCCAGTGAAAAGTGGGGCGAAGACACCGACCTGACTCAGGCTATCTTCGGGGGAACAGTTGAGGAGGTTGAGGCGGTTGCTATGTCTTTAGCCAAGACGTTTGGTCGCGCTGGTTACCAGCAGCCGCGAGTCACGTTCTCTGGAAAACGAGCGAATAAATGCGACCTTTCAGGCGCTCTGATCCCAAGTGAGTTTCCGTATCTGGCATTTGAAGACTCTCAAAGAACATGGGGTCATGTGTCACTGTACGGTTTCTTCAGGCTGCTTTCTTTGACCTGCGCTCAACAAAGTCCCATCCGGCGATTTCTTATGGAAGATGGGGTCGATGAGTCATTGCTCGATCGTTTCATTCAAACAGCTCACAACACATCGACGCCGCTGATGTCCCGGGCATAGAATCGGAAGCACTAGAGTGATTCTCTGAGAACAGCTGCGAAGGCCTTTCTATACAAGACTAGTCTTCCCGTTGTTCCCAAAGCTGGACAAGTTCGTGGAGATACTTCCTTGGGATTAGATGATTCTCTGCAAATGCCTTAGCGATCTTTGGCTTTGCGTCAGCATGAATACTTCCCTTCCGTAAGGAGGGGTTGCGTTCGGACAAACGCAGAAGGCGCTCATAGTTATATTCGTGACTCAAATGATCGCAGGCGAGATAGCTGTCGTGTGTCAGAAAAGCTGAGTGATCGATTTGCATGAGAGGTATATGCAAAGCGAGTCGTTTAGGCTTGCCTAGGAGAAAAGTATTGAGCTCAGAGTTAATCAGGAGCATTCGGAGGGGCTGCACCTGTACTACCACGAAAAACTTGTCCTTTGGTGGGACACACAAAGTACAGTTTAGGAAGAAAACATCACCAAGTTCGATCACGCCCCCTCCTTGGATCAAACCGTCGGCGATTTAGCGCGATTCCGCGACACCTGGATGCTGGTTCTGCAGGTAGGCCAACAACTCCCCAGTATCATCAACTTCGGCGGCGATAGCCTCTAGCGGCATGCTGACGGACTTTCGAAACAACTGGAAAGCTCGATTGGGCCGCCATGCCTTTTCCCACGCATCGTCATGAGCCATATCTCTGACCGCCCATTTTCCGACTCTGCGATAGATGCCTGCTATTTCAGTTAGGCATTCGATGTCTGACTGGGACAGCTCATCGAGATCTGGCATCTCTTTAATCGTGATTTCATGAGTTTGGACATTGCAGGCCAAATAGCGCATTGCAGTTTCATCGCCATCGCGCCGTACTGGCTCCCCGCGAACGTGCTTGATCATGTTGTACGCACTGCTGGGAACCGGACCTTGCTTCATCGCGACATATCGGTCGCCAGTTATGAATCGTCCGTGCTGCTCCAGATGGGCTTTATCAGCCAAATAGAGCATCTTCATTACCGAGTACATCGAAGCGCCAGTCTCTTGGACCAGCAGCGCAATAGCTGCAACGGCCTTGTTAACTTCGAACGTGCTCTGCGCGTTCGCTGATTCGTGGCTCATGCCACTCTCCATAAGCATCCACCAAATGTGGTCGAATGCAGCCCGAAGCGATATTTATGAACAAGCCGTGTCGGGCGACCCAAGCCTGCTTGACAGGTTTCCACGGGCATTCTTTGTTCCCGGTACCGTCGTTGCGGCGAACTATACCGATTAGTACAAAAACATCCAGTGACTCATGTAACGAGATTCCTACCTCCGGTCGGACGCAGAGTGCCGGCGAGCCCAGGGACGCACCTTCTCAGCCTCCCTTCCAGGTCCCAGTGATAACCCGCGCCCCGAGCTTCGCCAGGCGCTACAGCAACTGCTACAGTTTGCGTCCAGCGGTCCTCTGAGACGCCCGGAAACGCAGCTTGCAAGGTCTCATAGTGACTATGGTTCGAGTCCACCCATAGCCACCACCATCGAAGAACTCGTTGGATCCGGCATTGAGTCATCTAACCCCGCGTATTTGCGGGGTTTTTTGTGCCCGGAGCGTTGCGATTCCCGGTCCGGGGCTGAGCGCGGCAGCGGCCCAAGCTGCCGTCCATCCGGGCAAGGGCCGGTTCCGCGCCCCTTTCCACGGCGGCCTCGGCGCTTTCGCACCACCGTGCGCGCTGACGGCCGACCCGCCACTTCCTGCCGGCCCAGTACCTCCACCAAACCGACACTTTGGCCGACCAACACAAAGAGGCCGCCCGAACCCAAATCGGACTTCCCATCCTGGACTGAACGAAGGGGCGCTCTTAACCCTAAACGAATGCCGATACGACCGGGTTCCGACGAATCGGCGGACACCATTGCCGCCGACTCCTTCGAACAGCGCAGCGATGAAGAATCCAAGCATGAAAGTTCCAGGCGCAGCCGTTGCCCAGGGCGGCGCCGAAGGCGGCATGCCGGCCACCGCTTATCCGCGTCTTCTCCGCGTTTTCATCGGATCGACCGTTGCCGCAGCCTTATGCGGCCTTGCGGCCCTGGTAGTGGATGGCGGCAAGGGTCTGCACCCTGCCCCGTTTCTCGCGCTGGCCACCTTGTCGGCCATTGCGGCCGCTTCTGCCTTCCTCTCTATGCTGATGTGCCTGCTGGCAGAGACGGCCGTTCTCTGGTGGAAACGCTAGGGCGCCAACCGCTGCGGACGGACCGCGCCGCGCTTGCTTATTGGCGGTTGCGGCATTTCGCGAACAGGTCGTAAGCCGGCTGATATTCGCGCGTACTCACCTGCATCAGCCCCAGGACAGAAGGAAACAGGTTGTCGTGGCTGGCCGGCCCCATCGTTTCGCGCTTCAGGCATGCGGTGTCCAGCCTTGCGTCCTGCACCAACCCCGGCGAGAGCCACATCACCATCGGCACCTTGATCTGCTCCGCCGGGGCGATGGAGTAAGGCACGCCGTGCAGGAACAGGCCCTTTTCGCCCAACGATTCGCCGTGGTCGGATACGTAGATCAGGGCGGTGTCGTAATCGCTCCGCGACTTCAACAGGGCGATGGTTTCGGCCAGGAAGTGATCGGTGTACAGCAATGCGTTGTCGTAGGCGTTGACGATCTCCTGCCGCGCGCACTGGCCCAGTTCGGGATTCTCGCAAGTGGGAGTGAAGCGCTTGTACTCCAGCGGATAGCGTTCGAAGTAACTCGGCCCGTGATTGCCGAGCTGGTGCAACACCACCACCCGGTCGCCTTTGGAAGGGGAGAGCTGCGCTTCCAGCCCTTTGAGGAGAATGCCATCCAGACAACGCTTGCCGTTGCACAGGCCGGGCTCGTTCGAATCCTGCAGGCGCTGGAGAGTCAGCCCATCGCAAACGCCTTTGCAGCCCGACTGGTTGTCGCGCCACAAGGTACCGATGCCCGCGTGATCCAGCACATGCAGCAACGATTGATGGCTACGGATCTTCCGCTCATCGTAATCGCGCCGCCCGTAGGGGGAGAACATGCAAGGCAGGGACACTTCGGTGCTGCTGCCGCAGGAAGTCACATCACTGAAATTGAGCAGACCCTCGATCCGCGAGAGTTCGGGCGTGGTCTGGCGCGCGTAACCGTTCAATCCCCAGTTCTGCGCACGGGCGGTTTCGCCTACGACCAGCACCAGCAAGCGCGGCTTGCTGCCGGCAGGGCGAGGATCCTGCCTTGCGTCCAATCCCACGGGCAGCAGCGCGCGTTTCGGGCCAGGGGGAGAAGCCTGCATGACGTTGACCAGCGACACGAGGTAGTTGGCCGGCGTCACCAGATAGCGGACTTCCCGATGATTGCGGATCAGCGACGACACTCCCTGCGACGACATCAGCGCACCTGCGGCGCCGGCCAGCAACGCGCCCAGCAGGAAGGCGCTGCGGATCGCCAGCGCACGCGGCCACTTGCGCCTGCGCAGTTGCACTCGCCACAGCAGCGCTACCGGAAACGCAGTCAGGGCCAACGGAACCAGCAGCCACCAGGTCAGCAGCTCGCCGGATTCCTTGCTGTCGGTATGCAGCACGTTGCGCAGCATGTCCGCATCCAGGTACACGCCATAGGCATTCATGTAATGGCTGGCGACCGCAGTCACCAGCAACAATGCCGTGAGCAATGGCTTCGCGGTCCAGCGGTTGACCACCCACCCCAGCAGGAAGGCATGCACGGCGGTCACTATCAGGAACAGGGATAGCGCCAGCCGCCATTGCTGCATCGGGTTGGAGATCGCGCCGTGCCAGAACGCGCTGTTATTGAATAGCGCGAAGAACGCGCTGCACAACAGAATCAATGCCTCGCTGGGCAGCTCGATGCGCTGCTTCCACCATGCCGTTTTCGAACCGGTTTTTTGGCCCAGTCCGTCCGGGGTCAGAGTAACCGCGCTCACGACAAGGCCTGCAATGGCGCGTATACGGGCGGACGCGTCAGCATGAGCCGATGAAGTCCCAGCGCCACGAGCCAGCAGATCATCAGCGCCCAAAGGTCATGGGAAAGGAAATGCGCGCCGCGCAGTTGCTGCGCAATTCCGAACACCAACCCCAAGGCCAGCGCAAACCCCAAACCCCACCAGCGCCAACGCGGCCGCGTACCCAGAAAAAAGAAATACAGCGCCGTCCACGCATAGCCGGCGCTGGCATGGCCAGCGGGAAAGCATTTGGCATGACCCAGTATCGAAGGCCGATGCATGAAAAGGCCGTAGTAGGTTTTATCTCCGCCATAACGCAGCAGGTCCCAGGGACAATCCATGTTGGTCCAGCGTTTGAGCAGGCCGACCGCGGCAGTGGACAGCAAAGTCGCCGCCAGCAGATAAGCCAACGGCCGTCGCCATTGCCTCATCGGCCGCGCAAAAAGGGAGACGGCCAGCACCAAAGCCAGTGCGAACCACATGTCCTTGCTGGCCTGGCGGCCCGTCGCATGCAGCAGGTCCTGGGTGATGTAGCCGGTCTGCAGCGCCCACGCATGGCCTTCCATCGCGTACACGCGATCGGCGAGCCACAAGTCCCCGTGCAAACCCATCAACAACAAAGACAGGGCAGCGAAAATGGCCAGCGGCATCCACAGGTGCCGCAAGTAGAACCGCGATAACGGGTGCGACCAACGGCGCGTGCGATTGCCGCCCAGCGCGGCGGAACCAATCATCGACAAGAACCGTGGGACAGGCAGAGGAGTAAGAGGTTGCATCCACGCACATGCAGACAAGGTGGCGCGAATGATTGGATCGGCTCTGTCGGAGAGCGGTCGGAGCTAAGTTCGCTGCCCGTTAAGCAGGGGCGACCGGTCAGCTGCGATTCAAGGAATTTCGTCGTCCTCTACGTCGAAAGCGGGCGTCTTGCAACCTTTTTTCCAGGCGCTTCCCGGCACCAGCAGCCATCGGTTGCGGTTGGATTGGCCGATGTCGATCGTGCGCGCCGCATCCACACAGGGGCTGACCGCCTTGTCCAGCACGAACACCCAGCGCCGTGCCGGATCCTCCAGCAGCCATGGGCCGGCTTGGGCCCATTGCTCCTGCCACGAATTCTTGAAGCCGAAATCGACGGTGGGTCGATCGCTCTGCAGCAGGTTCTGTTCGCGCCAGGCCACCATGCCCAACTCCGCCTGCGGTCCGATACGCTGGCCGACTCGCTGCATCAGCTTGCGCGCGGAACTGTCGGCGTCCAACGTCGGCGCCAGGCCGAAGCCGTACGCCATCCACAACAGCGCCGTCACCAAAACGACCGCCACGCCCACATGCCGCAATCGCGCCCATAGGATCACGGCCATCGAAACCACGCCGAAGGCCAGCAACCAGGCCAGGAACGTCCGCAATGTTGCTTCGTCGATGTCGCGCTGGGCGGCCAAACGATGCGCCCATTCGCTCATGCCCAGCAACCCGGACAAAGCCATGGCGCACATGGCCAGGGAAAGAGTGAGCAGATATCCCAACAGGGTCCACTGCACGCCGGGCCGCCGCAGCAACCCTCGCAGCAACGGCGCAGCCGCCACGCACAAAGCCGGCAGCATGGGGAAAATGTAGACCTCGCGCTTGCCGGGACTGGCACTGAAGAACAACAGCACCAGCGCGCTCCATCCCAGCAGCAGCCAAAAGCGCCGGTCGCCACGACGCAGGCGACGCCACCACGCAGGCAGCAGCCAAGGCAAGAGCAATGCGCCCGGCAGCCACAAAGTCACGATGACCTGCGCGTAGTACCAGAACGGTTGCACATGATGCCAAGCCCCCGCGTAGCGCTTGCCGGTCTGCTTGAGCAGGATCTCGCTTGCGTAGGCCTGGAATGAGGGATCGGAACTGTTGAACACCGCCCACAGCATGGGCACGACCCACACGCCCGCACCCGCCATGAAACACAGCGCGCCCAGCGCCCAACGCCATCCGCCACGTGCGGACGGCGCAGAAGGAGAAGCTTTGCGGTTCCGCCACGACAGCGCGGCCCAGGGCAACAACACCAGCACCGGAAGAAAACCCACCCCTTTGGTCACCGTCCCCAGTCCGGCGGCAAAGAAGCCCAGCCAGGCTAGCGGCCAATTCGGTCCAAGCAGCAGGTGGCGCAACAACCCGTACAGCGACAAGGTGGTCATCGCCACCAGCACCATGTCGATCTGGCCGCGTTTGGCCTGTAGACCGAACTGCAGGCATACGAACAGCGCCAGCGCTGCGTACTGTCCCGTCCTGCGACTCCACAGGCGTGCGGCCAGGTCGTAGATCAGCCACAGCGTCAGCAATGCGGCCAGCAAGGAAGGCAGCAGGAAAGCGATCCGCCAGTTGCCGATGGCTTCGTACGCGGCCGCCTGCATCCACATGAACACCGGGGGCTTTTCCGCATAGAACTCGCTGCCGCGGTGCGGGAACAGCCACTGTCCGGACTCGACCATATCGCGCGCGGCAAGCACGAAACGCGGTTCGTCGGGCGGAGAAGGGTCGCGCAGGCCCAGGCCGGCCAGCAGACTCAGCGCAATCAGCAGAGACAGCCAGACGAAGGCCGTGCCGAAAATGCGTTGGCGGGAAAACGATGGCACCGTCGGCCTCAGCGGCCGCCGCGGTCGCGTCTCCAGCCCCGGTGCCTGATATCCAGGTAAAGGCTGTAGAAGGCGGTGAAGGCGGGGAACAGATTCTGGATGACGCCCACCGAATCCTGCTTGGCCGAGAACAGGAAGTAGCTCAGCGTCATCAGGCTGCCGACAATGCTCATATACCAAAACAAGCGCGGGATCACCGGCTTGCGCGCCCGCCGCGAAGCGATGAACTGCACCAACCAGCGCGCACCGAACATCAGCGCGCCGACCATGCCGATGACCTTCCATGGGGTCATGTGCAGACCGGTCCAACCCAGCCAGAGGATTTCCTGATTCATCGGATGCATGCCTGCCTCAATACTCCCGCGTGCCGGTATTCTTGCTGCGCCGGATCAGCCAGGCTACGCCGCGCAGGTCTCCGATGCCGACCCAGGCGCGCCCCAGATTGTTGTACTTGGAAACTCCGGTCGAACGCCCGCGGTGACTGACCGGTATGCTGACCGTGCTCCAGCCCGCGCGCTGCATCAACGCCGGCAGATAACGGTGCATGTGATCGAAATAGGGAAGGTCGAGGTATGCCTGGCGCTCGAACAGTTTGATGCCGCAGCCAGTATCGGGAGTATCGTCGCGCAGCATTCTCGCACGGACTGCATTGGCCCACCGCGAAGCCCAGCGCTTGCTCGCGCTGTCCTGGCGATCAACCCGCCAGCCCGCGAACAGCTTGACCGATGGCCCGGCCTGTCCGCGCGCATCCAGCAGCTTGGGGATATCGGCCGGGTCGTTCTGGCCGTCGCCGTCGAGGGTCGCGATCCACGCCGCCCGCGCGGCGCGCACGCCGGTACGGATGGCGGTGCTCTGTCCACTTCGCAGGTCGTGGGCCAACACGCGCAATTCGGGCACGCGATCCTTCAGCTCCAGCAGCCGGCGCAGGCTGTCGTCGCTGGAATGGTCATCGACGTAGACGATTTCGAAGGCCAGCCGAGGACGCAACGCAGCCACGATTTCGTGGACAAGCGGGGCTATGTTGTCGCATTCGTCGAATACGGGCACGACAACGGAAAGTTCGGGGATCGGGGTCGAATTCATGCGGTCATCGGATAGGGCCGGCCATGGCGATTTTCGGCGTATTGACCCATACGCCGATGCAGCTCGGGCACGAACTTCGGAACCCCTGGGGAGATGCCGGCAAGGGTGGAAAAGCCGATGTCGGAAATGCGTCAGAACTTCGTTAGCGGCGCGTTAACCGTTCAGCCCGGAAAGGCCGGCTTTTGACACGGCGCGCACGATGCTGGGAGCATCGCCGTTCGCGCTGGCTTGCGCCCCCTCCTTGGAACCCCGATGCGCCTGCTGGTGATCGAAGACAACCGAAGCCTGGTTGCCAACCTGTTCGAATATTTCGAAGCGCGCGGCCACACCTTGGACGCCGCACCCGACGGAGTCACCGGTCTGCATCTGGCCACCACCCAGACCTATGACGTGGTGGTGCTGGACTGGATGCTGCCGCGCATGGATGGCCGCGAGGTATTGCAACACCTTCGCGCCAGCGCGAATGCCGCCACCCCGGTCATCATGCTGACCGCCCGCGACGAGCTTCCCGACAAGATCGCCGGTTTCCGCGCCGGGGCCGACGACTACCTGACCAAGCCATTCGCTCTGCCCGAGCTCGAAGTCCGCATCGAGGCGTTGATCGCACGCGTGGCCGGCCGCGGCCGCAAGCGGATACTGGAGGTCGAGGATCTGCGCCTGGACATGGCGACACTGGAAGCCACCCGTGCCGGGAAGCCGCTGCACCTGTATCCGGCCTGCCGCAAACTGCTGGAGACGCTGATGCAGGCCAGTCCCGCCGCGGTGAGCCGCGAACGGCTGGAGCACGCGTTGTGGGGCGACGATCCGCCCGACGGCGACATGCTCCGTTCGCACATCTACGAACTGAGGCGCAGCGTCGATGGGCCGTTCCCGCTCAAACTGATCCATACCTTGCCGCGGGTCGGCTACAGGTTGGCGGCCGTCGCCCAG
>Ga0247823_10003858_pt1 | contig 12087 bp, 7 predicted proteins | sample 13C_PalmiticAcid_2_FD_192426 | JGI IMG/M metagenome (GOLD analysis project Ga0247823, IMG submission 192426) | Soil microbial communities from agricultural site in Penn Yan, New York, United States - 13C_PalmiticAcid_Day30 | ecosystem: Environmental > Terrestrial > Soil > Agricultural land...
CTCCATCTTCTCCCTCACACCTCTCATCCCCTTCAAAACCGGCATCCTCCCCCCTTCCTCCCCCTGCACACACTGGCCCGGATTGAGCAACAAGTCAAAACACTCTCCCCAAATCTCCGTCTGCCAGTACCGCTTGAGGCTCTCGCGGATCTTGTACCGCCGCCCGCCCGCGCCCGACGTGCCCAGCCCGCCCGCGTCGCACCGCACCGTCTCAATGTACTTGCCAAACAGCAGCACGTGCAGCGTGCCCGCGAGCCCGTGGTAGTCGATCTGCCACGTCCACGGCCGGCCCTCGCGCATCTCGGCGCAGTCCTGCGCCGTCGTCTTCCAGTCCGCGACGAACCGCACGTCGGGCGCGAACGCGCGCATGTCGATGCCGCGGCCAAAGTCGATGAGCGTGACGCCACGCGCGGCCCACCCCCCGCTGCCGTCGGCGCGCCACTGGCTGGCGAGTTGCTGCTGCTGGTTCTCAGAGACCCCCGGGCCGAGGCGGAGCAGGCAGTTGTCGGCCTTGATGTCGCCGTGCATCAGCTGCTTGGCGTGCAGCGCCTCAACGGTGCGGAGCAGCTCGATGGAGAAGAACATGGCGAGCTGCTCGTCCATGACGCCCGAGGCTTCGCCACGAAAGAGGTTGACCACGTCGAGGAGGGTGCCGTGCGGGTGGAAGGGGAGGAAGAGGAAGCCTTCGTCTTGGTAGAGGTGCATTTCGAGAGCCGGGGAGAGGGACGAGGTTGCGCGGTGTTGAGGGCCGAGGCGAGAGTGGGCCAGGCGCATCATGTAGAATTCCCAGGGGGTGGGCGGGTCTTCCATCTTGAGGGCTTCGCGTTCGTAGCGGTGGTTGTGACTGCTAGCAAAGGTGCCGCGGCCCATCACGGCGACGGGGCCGTTCTCATCGTTGTGATTTTCATCATCGGACGGAGTGCTGTTTGGGCACGAGTTCTCGACCAGATAGACCGGGGCAAACGCGCCTGCGCCAAGCTCCTTTCTGATCGTGTACTGGGACTCAACCCCCGGGAACTGAAGAACGACTGAGTTGCCCAGATTACCTGTCTTATCGGTGCTGTTTCTGCTACCCTTGCCGGCGGCCTTGGTAAACTTGCGAATCTCGGCTCCCTTCTCACACCGCTGGTCGCGATGGTCGTAAAATCCGTCGTATGAGTTGAGTGGGGGGTGGATGTTTGCGAGAATCTCGGTTCGTACGCTCTCGTCCACTGGGTTGCACTGAATTTCCTTGATGATGGGGCCTTTGGGGGCCAGCGCCTTCGGGGCAAACGGCTTGGCTGCTGACGCTGGCTTCGCTTTCGGAAGAAGGGGTAGAGTAATCTTCGCCTTGGGACTTGTCTCTTCCATCACCTCTCGCAACGGACTGCTCAGGGGCTCCAGATCAAGATTCTCCTCCTCCTCTTCATCGTCCTCATCCTCTTCCTCGAGCAGCCTGTCGGCGTGGGGTCTCCTAGATGGCGTTTTGCCATATCTGCTCTGATCTGATGTCATGTCCAGAGACATCTCGGTCCTCTCCGTGATCGGGGTCATGAAGGGAAGGCGGTTGTTAGCTGCCTCGACTGGATCCCTGAATGGCCGTCGCGACGGGACGTAGTCTTCTGGAGGAATCGGCACAAACATGGTCCTCGTCCTAGGAGGTTCCAGGTCGTCCTCATCACCCTCGTCCTGTTCGTTGTTTCTCGAGGCCCCCTCGGCGGATTCATCGTGGATGTCGATCAGGTCAGAAACTTGAGTCTCGTCCCGCTCTTGAACATCACCTTCATGGCCGGGGATGTGCCGATGCATGGAGAACTCGGACCATTCACTGGCAACGCTCTTTGCATCCGACATTTCATCATCCTCGGCTTCCCCGCCGTCCTGTTCATCGTCACCTGCTTCGCTCGTAGGTACGTTTGTCGTTGTCACGGTGCTCTCGGCACCACTTGTGTAGTCAGAGGACTCGTATCCACGTTCGTCGTCGCTGTCTCCCAGCTCATGACCAACCGGCTTGAGCGGCGCATTGAAGATATCATAGATATCGTCAGTCGCTGCCTTGGTATGCAGTGTCATAGTTGGCTCGGCGGTGGACTGCCTCTTCTTTTTCTTAATCTTGGGCCCCGAAGGCGAGTCCAGCTTCGCTTTGACTGAGGAGAGATTAGACATATCAACATGGAAGAACAAGGGCTGGCTTACTGATTTGCGTTTCATTGACTTCGACTGCCTTCTTCTTCTTTGGTTTCGATTGCTTTGGAAAAATAGGAGCGCCGTTCTCATCGAGTCTGACAACGTCATGGTGAATTGCCAGTTTCTGTGGCACGCTGTGCGCCATAAGTTTCACATTTGGCATCGAGTTCTCGTCTGCAAAGGAGGGCGCCTCTTCGTCCTCCCACTGGCAGCCGAGCCAGCCGCGGTTCGCAGCCCAAATCTCCTCAAAGCTGCGCTCGGTACCTGGTTCGTCAGGGGTCGGGTACACCGCCCTAAGGTCCACAAACACGCGCTCTCTCTTCCCGTTGGTAGGGTTCACTGTGACCTGGACCTTGGCATGGTGTATAGGGATGTGTGATTGCGACAGCTGCTTAGAGAGGGACTGAATTACATGATACCCAGACCGCCATACATTAGTCCTATATTGATCAATTTCTGGTTGTGTCGGGGAGACAAAAGTGTAACTTACCGGATCCCTGAAAACAGCCATCTTCGTCCCGCTGCTCTTCTTCCCCCCTGCCTTCAACGTTTCGCCTGCCCAAGGCTTCGGCTCCATCACGTTCTCCTTCTTGCGGTCAGCCAGAGACCCAATGCTATCCCATCCCCTCGATTCCGGGCCTCGGGATGACATGGCGGGTGCCGCCGGTGCAGCATCAGCATCGGAGAAGATCGTCAACTTAGACCGCGCAGGCTTTGACGACGGCCCTCCGAGTCCCGAGTGTTGCCTAGGAGCCTGGGGGTCACGAGCTTCAGCGGCAGCAGCGGCAAACGGGTCGACCTTTGCCGCCAGGGCCGGCCGGGCCGCCGGGAGGGCTGGCGACGAGGGCCCGTCTGTGTCTGCCTGATGTGCCCTCCGTTGCTCAAACTCGCCAAACTTGCGCAGCAGCCGTGCAGCCGGCCGAGCCTCCCGCTCAATTCCCAACTTGTACACTTCCTCCGCCTGCGCCCACCTGCCGGCGCCCTCGAGCCAAGCGGCATACTCTTCGTAGAACAAGGCAAGCGTTTCGCCGATCGCATGTCGTGACAAAAAGACAAACGCCTCGCGGGGCGCATCGGAGAAGAAGTTTATGTACTGCAGCCACAGCTTGAGGTAGCGCGGATCGTTTCTGTACTGCGCCGAGTTCACAAACGCCTTGGTTGCGCGCTCGAGCAGCGTGTGCAGCTGGGACTGCGGGGTCGCCTGTGCGGAGGGGTAAGCGTCGAACGTCCAGTGGACATAGCGATCGTAAACGTCGAGAGGATCGTCTGACTCGGAGAGGGCGGTGAGCTCGGCCTCGAATTCGGCGCGGATGCTGTCGTTGACATCCTTGGTGTCCAGAGGGGAGGGTGTCAACTGGGGCTGGAGCGGCGACGCGGAGAACAGCTCAGCAAGCTTCTTGGCTGACCGGCCGCTCGGGAGGGCCTGGATGTTTTCCTTGTGGTCCTCGATGATGTCGAAGTTGACGGCGTCGTTGGGCGCCATGGTGCAGGATTGTGGCCAACCTGAATGGCGGCAAGTGAGGGGTCGTGCGACTTTGACGAAGCAAGGAGTGTCGAGCAAGTCGTATTGAATAGAAGCGAAGAATGAACCCCGTAGTTTGCGATGCCGGATCGTCGACCTACCCTGACCTGTGTCACGTTGGAATGGTCTTACAAAGGACGACGCGCTGATTGAATGTCGGAGGGGTTGCAGGTCGCGACAAATCAGAAACCCACTTTCCTGTTTCTGTTACTTTCAGTTTCCGTTTACCAAATATTGTGCAGTTACTGTAGCAACCCCCCACAGCTGTCGGCACCTGGCAGCTCTGGAGGGGCCTTTGGCCGCGAAGCTCGGAGCTTGTGCTCCCCATGGCGAACAAAAGACACCAGCAACCGTCATCGTCGAACAGCCTCCGACAGCCTCACAAACGCATTGCCGAATCGCAACCTTAAGCCGACAAACAATGGGTCTGCCCCCTGCGGCTAGCGGGACCTGTTGGAGCATTTACCGTCCTCCTCCGCTGCACCACTGTCACGAATCGCCGAGAGACGGGAAGGGAGAGGGGTTGGTCATTCACATCTTGGCTGCATTGGCCTGGTATTCCATGTTTCTATGCCTCATTTATCTCCATTTTCATGAGCCATTCCGAAGTCATCCTCATCCGAGGCAAACATCACCACCCGACCGCCGAAACCTGCTTTCCGGCTTCCGGTTCCCTCCGAGTGGGTCTCGACCTGCGTCCACTTTAGAGGTTCACGGCCTTGCGGAAGTTCTCGCCGGCATAGATGGCGTTGTCGCCGAGCTCCTCCTCGATGCGGAGGATCTGGTTGAGCTTGGCAAGACGCTCGGATCTGCACGGGGCACCCGTCTTGATCTGGCCGGCGCGGATACCCACGACAACGTCCGAGATGGTCACATCCTCGGTCTCGCCAGAGCGGTGGGACACCATGACGCCCCAGCCGTCGGCATACGAGTCCTTGGCAGCCTGGATCGACTCGGTGAGGGTGCCGATCTGGTTCACCTTGAGCAGCAGAGCGTTGGCCGCCTTGAGCTCAATGGCCCGCTTGATGCGGAGGGGGTTGGTGACTGTCAGGTCATCACCAACGATCTGGATGTCCTGGGTCTTGTAGAAGTAGCTCCAGGCCTCCCAGTCGTCCTCGGCGAAGGGATCCTCGATGCTGACAATCGGGTACTTCTTGCAGAGCTCCGAGTACAGGTTGGCGAGCTCCTCGTACGTGAGCCACTTGCTCGGGTCGCTGTCGGGGTTCTTGAAGTCAAGATCGTACTTCTTGGCGTCCTCCTTGTAGAACTCGCTGGAGGCGACGTCCATGGCGATCTTGACCTGGCCCTTGTAGCCGGCCTGGTCAATGGCCTCCATGATGAGGTCGAGGGCCTCCTGGGGGGTCTGGATATCGGGAGCAACACCACCCTCGTCGCCGACGTTGCCAGCGGACTGGCCGTACGTCTTCTTGGCGAGCGTCTTGAGCTTCTGGTAGACCTCAGCACCCTGGCGCATGGCCTCGGAGAACGACGGCGCCGCAGAGGGGACGATCATGAACTCCTGGAAAGCCAGGCGGCCACCGGCGTGGGAGCTATAGGATCGGGTCAGCAAAACACGCCGCGAAACAAGTAGACGGGTTCGGGTTTTTCCACTCACCCTCCGTTCACAACGTTCATGAAGGGGACGGGGAGAACATAGGGCTTCTTGGTGCCAGCAAGGTCCGAGATGTGAGCGTAGAGAGGCACGCCCTTCTCGGCAGCGCCAGCCTTGGCGATGGCCAAGCTCACACCGAGGATGGCGTTGGCACCAAGCTTGGTCTTGTTGGCGGTGCCATCGAGGTCATTGAGGAACTGGTCGACCTTGGTCTGGTCCTTGACGTCGATGTTCTCCTTGATGATCGCGGGAGCGATGACCTTGTTGACGTTCTCGACAGCCTTGAGAACACCCTTGCCAGCCCAATGGGTCTTGTCGCCGTCGCGGAGCTCGCAAGCCTCGTGCTGGCCTATCCCGCCACCGCCGTCAGTTAACTTTCTTTACAAAATGCAGATTTGACATCGACGGACCGGTGGAAGCGCCCGAGGGGACGATGGCACGGTGGAGGCCAAGCTCAGTCACGACATCGACCTCGACGGTGGGGTTACCGCGAGAGTCGTAGACGTAACGGGCGTGAATCTTGGAGATGGTCATGGTGGATGATTCTAGCAATTGGTCGTCAGTAAGTCGCAACTTGTCGGTGATCAGTGCGCTGATCAATAAAGAACGTGGTGAGGAAGGATTCCCAGCCAGGCACCGATAAACAGTTCAAGCCAGCAAAAGCTAGTGCGGGCTGCCCTTCAAGGTTCGCAGGAGAAATTCGCTCAGTCGCGAGCCTTGACGAGAACAGGTGGATGGGATATCGCGCATTGCGATTCAAGACCCAATGGCCAGCCCATCACAGCCCCGCGTTGCTCCTGGGGTTGCGAGGAATACGTAATTGGGGTGAAAGCAGAGGAGAAGTGAGCTTGAGTCTGGATACATACCTGAGGTTGAGCTTGGCTAGAGGTCTCTCAGTGTTGTGGAAGGGTGGGTTGCTTGAGGAAAAAAGAAGGGAGAGGGAGAAGAAAGAAGAAGCAAGTAGGGCTGGGCTGGGAGAACTTCTGATCAACGGAAGGTGTGGTCGAGGAGGGGCAGGATTTGTTTTGGTGGGGTGATACGAATGAGACGGTACCTGGGGGGACTGTTAGTGACTGTTAGGATGTGCTCATCATTCAGCCCGTATCAACCGACAAATCGGAGGGAACGACGAGTCAATTGGTCATGTTCTACATCCCTGCTCTAACAGGTCGTCCGTAGCCCAAACGGCGCGCTGCATCCGTTGGGGAACGGGAGCAGCAATGTCCGTCTTGCGCAGCAGGTTCTGGCGGGCGCGGGGGTCCAGCTGCTGCTGGGAATCCGTTGTCGGAGCTCCCCCTGCTCGACGGACAAGCTCCGATCTGCTCAAACTGCCCTCTCTGAAACGTGCTGGGTCAGGATATTGACATTGGTCCTGCTGCAGCGCCCCGGCTTCCTCCCATCAAGACGGAACGTGCGATGCCTCAAAGTGGTGCTTCTTTCGACTTCCATGTGAACCACGCTGCCTGCCCCTCCTTCACGACCCCTCCATGATCAAGCTGCCCGACAGACCCCACTGCTGGCTCCAAAAGTGGATTCGAAGCTGAGATGGGACCCACCAGAAGAACCAGATCGTTGAATCGAAATGTCATCGAGCGACGGAACCCGGATCCTGGGCGGACCATTACGAGCTCGGGCCTCTGAGGGTCAGGTTGCCAGTCCGTACCTTAATGGTCTCGAGTGTCGATTGATGCCAGTCCGATATCCTCTCCTGACTCTCATGAGCCTGCATCACCTGTCGATGGCTGACTTGGCTCGTTTGATGAGTGCAGAAAAGGCACTAGGCTCGTTCGTACATCCTTTCCATGTCTGATGAGGTGTTGCTAGTCGCCACGGGCATGTGAGCGATAATCTTCGGCCACTGCTCTTGTGCTTGGTGAGGTTGTCGAGGAAGGCGAATGACAGATTCTCGGGCGTTGTGACATTCAGGTACGCAAAGCAACCTTATTTGGGCAGCTACCGCCTGCGCTGTCCGCAGCACCAGATCAGCTTCCAAAAGCTTTTTACATGGGATCCACCATTCTAGGCTGACAGAGATGTATGCAATAAACATGAATTTCCCTTCTCCATCGCACTTACATCGTTTTGAGAAGCTCAAGGAGATGGACTGCGCAGGTGTCCTTCAGCTTCCAGATTGGCCTCTGACCGCCTGCCGAATACAGTAAGCGGGCCCGGGACCTGCCGCAGAGGAGTGGTCCGCGCGGCATTCGTCGGCGCCAGCGGCAGGCCCAATTGCTCTCCCGGCAGGCTGGGTGGTCCGTTTGCAGTTGGCCTGGGGCATTCCTCACTGAAACCTCCCATCTGACGAGTGCTGTACGTAAAGTGTACGATTAGGGTCCACTGTACTTTTATGGCTGCTGTCTCTCATTGATAATTCTTACTTTCCTTTATGATGTTTCGCTCCTGCCTTGCTGCTCGCCCCGTCTGTCGTGGAGCACAGAGATCAGTTGCGCACGCCGGAGCATCACTGCAATTGCGCGCCCAGCAGACGCCGAAGAATTTTGCATCACGGTACGCTACGGCCGCTTCCAATCGACGGAACCCGGACCCGCTCCCGCTCCCTGGTCGGGGGATGGATCAGACGCCTCAGGGCCGATGCTAATCGTCACCCCGCAGCTACTCCGTCTTGACACGCCTGCCCTCTTCAACGGCCACTCCTTTACATCGCCATCGCCAGCTCTCGCATCCTCGCACCCTCCGTCTCAGCAGCACACCTGTCCGTCATTGCTCGTACCGCCGTCACACCATGTGCAGAACACAGGCTCTTGCCGAAATGGGAGGCGGGGTCAATGTGCAGGGCCGGGAGCTGCTCCCCGCCAACGTCGTTCCGCGACACTACCATGTCACCCTGGAGCCCGACCTCAAGAAGCACACCTTTGACGGAACTGTCGTGATTGACCTTGACGTCGCCGAGGACTCCAAGTCCATCTCGCTGCACACCCTCGAGCTGGACATCCACAGTGCCAAGATCACGTCCGGCGGGAAGACGGTCAGGTCAGTCTGTTCCCTGCTCCCTTCCCTCAGCTGCCGCTCTGCTGCTTTCTCGCTAGTTTACTACCGTGACTGACACCGGATGCAGCTCGTCTCCTACCGTGTCGTACGATGAAGCTACCCAGGTCAGCAAGTTCGACTTCGACGATGCCGTCGCCAAGGGCAGCAAGGCACAGCTCGAGATCAAGTTTAGCGGCCAGCTCAACGACAAGATGGCCGGCTTCTACCGGTCGACATACAAGAACCCCGACGGTAGCGACGGCATCCTGGCCGTTACCCAGATGGAGCCCACTGATGCCCGCCGCGCTTTCCCCTGTTTCGACGAGCCTTCCCTGAAGGCCGAGTTCACCGTCACCCTCGTCGCCGACAAGAACCTGACCTGCCTCAGCAACATGGATGTCGCCTCCGAGACCGAGGTCCAGTCTGCGCAAACGGGCAGCACCAAGAAGGCGGTGCATTTCAACAAGTCGCCCCTCATGTCGACGTATCTGGTGGCTTTCGTCGTCGGCGAGCTGAACTACATCGAGACCAACGAGTTCCGGAAACCCGTCCGCGTCTACGCCCCGCCCGGCCAGAACATTGAGCACGGCCGCTTCTCTCTGAACCTCGCTGCCAAGACGCTCGCTTTCTACGAGAAGGTCTTTGGCATCGAGTTCCCCCTTCCCAAGATGGACCAGATCGCCATTCCCGATTTCGCCCAGGGCGCCATGGAAAACTGGGGTCTGGTTACCTACCGGGTGGTTGACCTGCTGCTGGATGAGAAGGTCAGTGGCGCGGCGACCAAGGAGCGCGTCGCCGAAGTTGTGCAGCACGAGCTTGCCCACCAGTGGTTTGGCAACCTCGTCACGATGGACTGGTGGGACGGCCTGTGGCTCAACGAGGGATTTGCCACATGGGCTTCGTGGTACTCGTGCAACATTTTCTACCCAGAGTGGAAGGTGTGGGAGTCGTATGTGGTCGACAACCTCCAGCGCGCCCTTGCTCTGGATTCGCTTCGCAGCAGTCACCCAATCGAGGTTCCCGTGAAGAAGGCAGACGAAATCAACCAAATCTTCGACGCCATCTCGTACTCCAAGGGCTCTTGCGTTCTGCGCATGATCTCCACCTACCTTGGCGAGGACACTTTCTTGGAGGGTGTCAGGCGGTACCTCAAGAAGCATGCCTATGGCAACACCCAGACCGGGGATTTGTGGGCATCTCTTGCTGAAGCCAGCGGGAAGAAGGTGGAAGAAGTCATGGACGTGTGGACCAAGAACATTGGTTTCCCCGTGGTGACGGTGTCGGAGAAGGACGACAAGACCATCCACCTGAAGCAGAACCGGTTCCTCCGCACCGGCGACACCAAGCCCGAGGAGGACCAGGTTCTCTATCCTGTCTTCCTGGGACTCCGCTCCAAGGATGGCATCGACGAGTCTCTGACACTGGACAAGCGGGAGAGTAGCTTTGAGGTGCCCAGCACCGACTTTTTCAAGTTGAACGCTAACCACACCGGTCTGTATCGCACTGCGTACTCGCCAGAGCGGCTCAAGAAGCTTGGCGATGCCGCCAAGCAGGGGCTGCTGAGCGTCGAAGACAGGGCCGGCATGATTGCCGACGCTGGCGCTCTGGCTACATCGGGCTATCAGAGCACTTCGGGTGTCCTGAGCCTCCTCAAGGGGTTCAACTCCGAGAGCGAGTTTGTCGTCTGGAACGAGATCATCGCGCGCGTCTCGTCGGTGCAGAGCGCATGGATCTTCGAGGACAAGGCGGACCGCGATGCCTTGGATTCGTTCCTGCGTGACCTTGTGAGCGCCAAGGCGCATGAGCTGGGCTGGCAGTTCTCGGAGTCCGATGGCCACATTGAGCAGCAGTTCAAGGCCATGATGTTTGGCAGCGCCGGGCTCAGCGGAGATAAGGTCATCATCACCACGGCCAAGGACATGTTCAAGAAGTTCATGGCCGGCGACAAGTCAGCAGTCCACCCCAACATTAGGGGCAGCGTCTTCAGCATGGCGTTGAAGTACGGCGGCAAGGAAGAGGTATGTCTGTGCCCGCTGTTTGCCATTTCCGCGAGCTGACCAGAGGATAGTACGATGCTGTTCTCAACTTTTACCGCACCTCGTCCAACAGCGATGAGCGGAACACGGCCCTGCGCTGCCTGGGCCGGGCCAAGGAACCCGAGCTTATCAAGCGGACCTTGGACCTGCTCTTCAGCGGCGAGGTCAAGGATCAGGACATTTACATGCCCACCAGCGGCCTGCGCAGCCACCCCGAGGGCATCGAGGCCCTGTTCACCTGGATGACGGAGAACTGGGAGGAGCTCACCAAGAAGCTCCCGCCGGCGCTCTCGATGCTGGGCACCATGGTAACCATCTTCACGTCGAGCTTCACCAAGAAGGAGCAGCTCGCCCAGGTGGAGAAGTTCTTCCAGGGCAAGAGCACCAACGGGTTCGACCAGTCCCTGGCTCAGAGCCTGGATGCCATTCGGTCCAAGGTCACATGGATTGAGCGTGACCGTGCGGATGTCGCCGCTTGGCTGAAGGAGAACGGGTACCGTTCGTAAATGACATCTGGGGGTTGAAATAGAGATCTGACAAGGTGGTCAGGTACCCAAGCATCAACGGAGTTGAGTGGCCCTAGAGTTCACCATCTATAGATGAGGTCTCAAAATGAAATCAAAAATGAAACAGGAACACAAACAGCCACAGTGGGATTTAGAAAGAAGGTACGAATGTGTATCGTAGATGCGAGCCGACGGATGATGGGTGATAGACCATGAATAAATGAAAGACGTTCTCCCCTCCAAAAACTATGTCACTTGGAAAGGGGATCAAAACATAGCGAAGAATGATGACATTGTCTTCAAAAGCTCGGGGACACCCAACAGCTAGTGACTTGGTCTGCTTATTTAGAGAGATTTGCAGGTTTTCTGCCATGCAGCTCAATGCATTGTTCGGTCACTGTGAGGTGGAGCCCGTCTTTCACTCACATCTCAACTGTGCTCGAATCGCCGTCAGGTTCTCCGCACATTCTCTCCAGATTTTGCAACCTGACAACCGCCCAACTTGAATACGGGACCACAACCCCCGAGGACACGAAATCAACCCGGTCAAAATGGCGAAAGACAAAAAAGGGAAAAGCGATTCGAAGAAGGCCAAGCTGGCCGAGAAGAAGCAAAAGCAGGAGAAAAAGGCCGACAAGAAGGCCAAGGTGAAGGCGTCCAAGATGGACGGCAGCGATGTCGAGGACGTGGATCTGGATGCCGTGCTCGAGGAATACAAGAAGCAGCAGGAACAGTTCCTCAAGATTACCGAGACCGTGGCCGAAGGGCCCCCTCGCGCCCGTTCAGCGGCAACGTTCCTCGCCAACCCGTCCAACAGCAACCAGCTGCTGCTCTTCGGCGGCGAGTATTTCAACGGCTCGCTAGCCACCTTTTTCAACGACCTCATGATCTACTACATTGATCGTGATGAGTGGCGCTGCGTGACCTCCCCCAACGCGCCCCTCCCCCGGAGTGGCCATGCCTGGACCCGGGGCGGCAACCAGAGCAATGCCGTCTACCTCTTTGGCGGCGAGTTCAGCTCCCCCAAGCAAGGTACCTTTTACCACTACAACGACTTCTGGAAGCTGGACCCGACCACCCGCGAATGGACCCGCCTGGAACCCAAGGGCAAGACACCCCCCGCCCGCTCCGGCCACCGCATGACCTACTACAAAAACTACATCATCCTCTTCGGCGGCTTCCAAGACACCGCAAACCAGACCAAGTATCTCGCCGACCTCTGGATCTACGACACGACCAACTTCGTCTGGCACAACC
>Ga0247823_10003859_pt1 | contig 12086 bp, 10 predicted proteins | sample 13C_PalmiticAcid_2_FD_192426 | JGI IMG/M metagenome (GOLD analysis project Ga0247823, IMG submission 192426) | Soil microbial communities from agricultural site in Penn Yan, New York, United States - 13C_PalmiticAcid_Day30 | ecosystem: Environmental > Terrestrial > Soil > Agricultural land...
GTGCGGGGAGGTTCGAGTGAACTCCATTAATCCATTCTTCGATAGTCTGGTTCTTTTCGTTGGGTGGGTTGGGTGGGTGTGTATCTGGTCGTCTGTCTTTGTGGGAGTTGGGGATGTCGGGTTGTTTTGGGTGTGTGTCTGGCTAGCCAGTTGTTGGCTGTTGGGATAGCGTTGTTCAAGTACGCCGCGATCGGGTCAGTCAGTCGGTCGCTCGGTCAGTAGGTTGTTGTTGGTTGGGCCTCGGGTTGCTTGGTTGCTGTTTGTCTACCCTTGTTTCTTCTGCCTGGGTCGGATGGCGTTGTAGCATGGCATTTTGTTATGGCTTTGTCTGTATTTCACCAAGGATAGGTCTAGGGTGCAACGGGTAGATTAATCAAGTGTGTACGGAGTTAGCTGCTCTTGCAATACACTCATACCATTGGAACTCGTGAGCGTTGCGAGGGACGTGTGAGCATTGGAGAGGGACTCGGTGGGTGACAGGGTTCTGTGAGCGTCGAGAGGGACTCGGCTGTATGAGAACTAGGATGCCCGGGACTCATCTACAACCCGGTCCCCTTCCTCGGACGATGGGCAATTTGGAAGCTTGGAAGACACCGACACAATCACCGAGCTCGCCTTGCAAGCTGTTCTCGGTCAATGACCTGCGTCAGGGAGTACATGCAGGTCACCTTGGCAGTCTCAAACTGATTCTACGTAGAGCAAAGCACTCGGCCCATCAGGCTGATTCAACAAGATTGAATACTTGATATCGACGCCGAGGCGTCAAGCTAGCTATCGAACAACACACCCGGCACCCAGCCCCTCTTGATCGACAAAGGAAATGATTAGGTAGGTTGTAGTACGTACATGCAGGATAGGTCTTGCCTCTAAATCGTAGTCATTCCATCGTGCTGTCATGATGATCCTCCTCCAGTCCAAAAACAAAAGAAAAAGGGTAAGATGCGAGCGCCAATGCAACCCGCCAAAGAGCCAATCCATAGCCAGCCAGCAAATGCCAATGCCAACCCCCCGTAGTCTATACACGGATGCTTGGATGCTGTTCATAATACACGTCTGCCAGAAACTGGCGAGACGAGACTGTGCCGAGCGCGTCCTCCTGCCCTCGCGACTCGGCAGTCGTTGTAACTCCGAAACCAACACGAGGCCGCCAGCAAACGCCGTCGCCTCATCATTAAACCTCTCCACTCTGTGTTCCCCATCCGTCGCCGCGGATGGTTATGCGTCCCAAAAGCGCCAAGTCGTAAATCCGCCTCGTAAAAATGTACATTGCCCTGAACTCCATCAAGCCGAAGAGAAAGGTGCCGGGCGTGTAACGATGCCGGTCATCAAACAGAAACCCGAGCGCGAGTCGATGCGTTTCCATCACTGCCGTTGGCGATCCTGAGTGCCGACTCGTGAAACGAGCATTGCCGTCGTTTCGAGCCGGTGCCAAAAATGCTGAAACTGCCAACCGCGCCTTCGCCCAAAGTTGGACGTCCATACAATTCAGACATGAATGGTCCCATATGGCTTCGATATCCCATCCGCCGTGGACATTCAGCCATGATCGCCGACCAATTCAACTCCATACTAATCAGACATATGCCCTGATATGCCACGCCCCAAAGCGGCGGGGTATCCAGCATGCAAGACACAAGAGCAGAGATCGGTGCTCCAAGATTGACAGCGTGTCAAATTAGTGTTCTCAAACATCCGTCATCTCGGTGTCGACGAGCTCAGCCACGGAGGGGCCAGCTTGGGGGCCCCAGTTGCCCTCGAAGACGGTGGCACCGGCAGTGCGGCGGCTGGCAATCCATGCGACCGGCTCCGACGCCAACACCTGCTCGGCGGTGGGACGATGGGCGGGGTTCGGCTGAATCATCCATTTGACGAGATTGTCCAGAGAATGGGCGTCGTTCGGATCCAACATGAAGCTGGGCGGGTGCTGCAGCTCCGTTCGCTTCTGAGCGCCGAAGAGATTGCTTGCGTCGTGTGTCATCGCTCCGAAGGGGAAGGACTCGCGGCGGGAGCCGATGCCCAGTCCGACTTCCTGGCTGTCCGCCACCTGGGAGATGCCAGAATCGTGCGCAATAGGCAGACCGTTCGCATCGCGAGCAATGGCGCCAGCCTCGCCACATGTAAGCGGAGGAACCGTGCTCAGGTCGCCGGCGCGGAGTGCCTGCCAAGTCGGCCCATTGTCGGGAAGGAACACGTTGCATGCGATCTCGAGGATGATGAGCCCAAGAGCAAAAATGTCGGCCGGCTTGTCGTAGTCTCCGCGCAGAATCTCCCCGGCAATGTACTCGCGATCACCTTCACCCTCGATGCCCTTGGCAGCCGGCCAGGGAGTCGCCAGGCCAAAGTCGCCGAGCTTGAGATAACCATCGAATGTGATGAAAATGTTGGCGGGCTTAATATCAAGGTGAATGAAGCCAGCCTCGTGAACCGCAGATAATCCCTGTGCCGAGTTAGCGAATGGTAACCTGTCAAAACTTTGGGGTCGCAACTTACCTGAGCTGTCTCCAAGAGTATCTTCCAGATCCTAAAATCATCCAAGCGGCCAGCCTGTCCAACCGCCTTGAGAAATCCATCGAGGCTGCCTTCACTGCAGAACTCGGTCTGAATGTAGAGATGACCATTGTGCTCCCAGCTATCGATCAACTGTATCACCTTGCTAGAGTGGCGCAGAGCCCCCAGGATGGTCACCTCCTGCAGCTTCGCCTTGCGGTCCCGAATCCCGTAGAACGGGATCCGGAGCTTCTTGACGGCGTAGACCCTGTCGGAATTCGGGCTCGAAGGCGTCCGCGGGGTTGTCGAGAAAGTTGTCATGAACGAAGCAGGGGCAGACGACTTCACCACGCGATACACCTGAGAAAATTCGCCTTTGCCAATGGCATCCGACTTGTCAAAACGGGATACCAGAGACTCGTCGACGTCGCTGGGACCATGGCCATTTTGAGGAGTGATGCTCAGTCGGCGGTTGGCAAAGCTTGAGAAAAGGTGCCGGGTCTGGGAGTTGCTGGGAGTCGCCGGGGTTCGGGAGGCCTTTGCGCTGCCATCCTGAAAGTTGGAGATTGACAAACTGCTCGGGTCGGGCGGTGTCATCGAATACCCTGCCGCGTCCTGTGGCGTGCGAGGCGACACACTTTCCATGTTCATGGCGGTGGCGACAGCCGCAGAGTCAGTCGTAGCATATTGGCCGGTCACATTGTTGTTGAGTGTCGCAAAGAGAGCCGGGGAGGTTCTCGAGGGCGCAGGTGTGGTGGACGGTACGGGATGGTTGCGGCTTCCGGCCAGGGAGGCGAAAGAGAATCCGAGGCAAGGCGAGCCGCTGGTAAAAGGGGTGGAGGGACGACTAACAGGGTCGAGAGAGTGGATGCCGTCTCCCTGCTCCTCATCTCTGGCCAATGCGGCAAGCAGGAGATCCGCCTGAGAATCGACATCAGTCACTCTCCGGCTGCTGCCCAAGGAGAACAGGGGGGCGCGAGCGGCAAAAGAACGAGTGTCCTCGGGTGTCTGAGCACGGTCGGAGGGTGCAGTGAGGGACTTGAAGAACAGGTTTTTTGTCGGAGTTGGGGGGAGCTCGTCATGCACTCCAGCGAGGTCATCGCCATCGACGCTGAGCATGCTGTTTTTTCTTGTGTGCCCCGACCGCACTTGCTGGAAGAGGAGGCTTCCAGACTTGTCCTGCGTTCCGAACAGATTGCCCCGGATAGGCGCAGCAACTGCACTGAAGGGGGTAGAGGGGCTTCCGAAGGAGATCCGAGAGCGCCGCCCACCGCTACCGCCCTGGGGCGGAAAGGTGGCGGAATAGTAGGGCTGCTTCTTGCAGGGGGTGTCCGGCATCGGGGCGACCTTTGCTCCTGGGTGCTCGAGGGGAACACCATCCCGGTTGCGGTTCATTTTCGAAACGAGGCCTGTGGACATGAAAGCCGCCTGCAGCGGTTTGGCGCCTTTGTAGTGAGGGGTCGCCGTCGCTTCCGAGTCGCTGACTGGTGGTTGCGAACCGGGTGGGAGCGACTTCGAGAGGACGCGAGAGAGCAGCGGCCGCTGGGTTGGAAACTCCTCATCTGCAAGACTCGAACCAGTCGAGGACTGTGACACAAGGCGAGACAGTGGATGAGGGTTGTTGGGCGGGCGCGGGATCACTTGTGTCGTCGGGGTGGGCAGAGCCGCTTGGGCAAAGGGGTTTCCTCGCTCCTCCGGGGGCACATATTGATCCAGGGAGAGCCGCGGCCTAGTACGAGAACCTGGTGTGCCCGGCTCGGATGTCAATTGCGCGAGCTGCTTCTCGCCGGCGCGGCGGCCCAGAGAGGGTTGGTTGTTGCCATGTCGCTGCTGCAATGTGCTCCTGCGCAGTGAAGACGTGCGCTTCGGGAGCGCGGCCTGGCTCGATGAAGCAGCCAGGTCGCGAAACGGCGACGTAAAGGATCCCGTCAGTTGATATTCGTAGTTCCCGTCTTCGTGGATGTCGAAATTTTGTGGTGGTGCAGGGGCCTGGTCAAATACCGAGGGGTCGGCTCCCAGGGTTGAAATCGCGTGGAGACTGCGCCGCTTCGCGACTGGGCTTCCAAAGCTTGTCTGACCCAGACCCATGGCGGCGTCGCTCCGCTTGAGCGGGCTGACAGAAATTGGCGGGAACGACTCGTTGTTGACCTCCATGAATTTTGAAATGCCACCTTTCGAAGACCCCGATACGTCGAGGTGCATTGAGTGGCGCGAGGGCCGCTCCAGGTTGCGACGCGTCGCGGGGCTTAAAGTGATGGGGCAGTCGCCAAGGGTCGCGTTTTCTTGGCCCCGCCCGTCGAAAAGAGAGGCTGATGGTGGAATTGGGTTGCCGGAGTCGGGCAACGGGCCAAAAACGCGCTTCAGGGGGCTCTTGGGCGAGACTCTTGAGCGGGATAGCGGGCGGGTCACCAGCTTTGACCTCGAAGAGCGGACCGAGAGCTTGATGTTGGGTCTGAATGGAGTGCCCGCAACCGGGAGTTGTGGAGGCGCCGAGTAAGAGGTGGGCGAGAGCGGGCCTCCCGCAAGGGCGGGCGTTGCGGGTACTGTTGCTGGGAGAATGTGCTCGAGCTGCGCATCGGGCGACGCGCTCGGGGACTGGCGCAGGACTGTCGAATGGGCCGTGGGCGACGCAATTCCCGACAACCTGAATTTAGAAGGCGATCGTGAAAGCGATCTCCGGAGTGAGCGAACGGTTGAGCTGACATCGACGTGGTGAACATGGGTTGGTGAGGGCAGTGTAAGTGTGCCCCCGCTTCCGCTTGAGAATGACATCGCCGCTCCCTTTTCCGGTGCCGCAACCAACGACGCAAGTCGCGATTCGCACTACACCGACCAACCAAAAGACTGCGGGATTCGACCAGTCGTCTAGGAAAAGCCTAAAAGTTCCGGAAACCACGGAGATCCAGACGACAGACAAGCGCAAGCCCAAAATTCGGAAGAGCGAAAGTCGCACTGCGTAATGTGCAGTCGATGGCCAAGAAGGCAGCAAGTTTGCGTTTAAAGAGAGAGGAGGGAGAGAGACGAAGCCGGTCGACGCTCCAAGATGGAGAGAAGTGCGAGGACGGTTTTGCTGGGATATTCGGAGGCAAGCAGGTCGTTCTTGCCAGAAGCCTGGGGTTTCGATGGGCGCGTGGACACGTCAGATCAGATGCCCAACATCAGGCATCTTCGGGAACCGATAACGCCTGCCTGTTGCCCAGCCGGAAACAGTGCTGAAAAACCCCTTCCTGCCCTATTCGGTGTTGTTGTTCGCCACCCACATGCCGCAGAGAAGGTGCAGCTCGGCCGTGGTGGATATCGACGTCCTCGAGGCTTCCTGCACTTTGCGACCCGACGTGCACAGGGACAGGCGGGGAAATGTGTGGGCAGCCGGGATGTCAGTTTGCGATGCGATCAGCGGGGTTGACGCAATGATGAACCCGAACGGCCTCAAGGGAGAGAGAGGCACGGGAGTTATGACGCCGTTGCTGAAGGATCCGGGGAGGCGACAATTTCAGGGACGGGCTATTGGCGATCACATCCAGTGTGCAAAAGACGGGAACCTCAAGGAGGGCAGATCACGCGGCGCAGCGCACAAGAAAGATGGAACACCACTCTGTTGTTTACACGGCTGATTTCACGCGTTTTCGCGTTGAACAGACGCGTTGCGGCCAGGGGCCCCTGCCGTGCCTGACGTTAGCGTCGTGCTGCCCCACCACACCCAGCATGGGTGGCGTGAGAGGCTGCGCCCTCCTGCAACTTCCCCCAGATGTATTGGGGCCGGCTTTGGCCATTGTTTCCCAAGGCGAGACACGGGTTCACGGGACAAAGCTGCCGTTTGAACTCCCATCCGGGGCACAGGCACGGGTGGCGGTCGGAACTGAGGACAGGTGACGTCCAATGTGTGGAAGTGATATCATCTGTCGACTGTGTCTGGTGTCTGGCCACCGCAAACAAAGCAAGCCCGTCCGCGCTCCGTCTCCTCACAAGAGCGCGTCCCATCTTGCCGCGCAAGATCGAACTCACCGCTTCGGACGAACAGGATCGCTTCCATCGTGCGGGTTCGAGACACAAAGTCGGTGAAAATTTCCATCTCAATGGCAGTCGAGAGAGCCCACGGCCTTGGTTCAGTCTCGAAGAATGATTCTGAGCCAATCAAACGCACGCGCCGGGGGTGTTTGTTAGGGTGCGTGGAGAGAAGCACGATCCGCTCGCGCTAGACTGACACCGCTGCATCTGGGGCCCACCCATCGATCTCCCCCACCTCTCTCTCAACCCGTCCAGGCCAGAGAGCTGCCGTGGACTTACGTTCTCACGCGCTGCCCCTTCAACCCGCATGCAAGAATGCAGGTCCGCACTTGAAACGTGTGCTTGCAGCCATCACATTCCTAAAATAAGGGATGCTGTGTCACAGAGCTCGTGTTGCGCCCCCCAGAGCCCAGGAAGATGACAGTTGTTGGCCACATTTGGGACCGCCAGGCACCACCTCACTGGTCACTCGCTGCGCTCACAACTCCCCAAAGCCACCGCCGCCTTCGCCCAAAGACGAAACTGTCATCATGGTCAATGCCGATGGCCTCTGCCTACACTAGGCCGCCACCGGCGTCCTCAACCACGGGAGGCAGGCTTCCAAAATGCTCCTTTTGTTTTGTTTACTTCTGGCCAAACGCGTCGATTTTCAAACAAACAACAAATCCCCCAAACCCTCCCTCCGCGTCCGCGTCCACAACCTGCACATAGATCCCAAATCGGGTGAGTAACACGCAGAAATTGAAAAATACCACGCAATGCCCCGAATCCCCAAAAGAAAAATTACCATAGTACCATTTGTGGCCCCATGCCACCTTTCCTCTTTCCCTCGCACCAACAAGCCCCATGCTCCACATCGCGGCTTTCCCCCTCTTTTTCCTCAACACCCGCTTCCCACTTCCAAGATTTCCCTCCCTGCTCCCGGCACGGATGTCCCTCACCCCCCAGGGCCCAGATTCCAAGGTTCCGACTGGACGCCGCCCCACGGCCCTGCACCCTGATCAACAAACGGCTCAGGGAAGAAAGAGCGCCAAGGATCGACGTGCCGTCTTTTTCTTTTTTTTTCCCCTCTCGGCGTCGTCCCCTTCCTTGTGTGTAGCTAAACCACGGCGCCCACTCGTGTTTATCAAGACCTCTTTTTCTCCGACGACGAGGGGGAACAAACGCGACGCCGGCAGTCTCTTCTCTGTCTGTCCCTTCCGCGTGCGCCATGCGCCATGATATGCACATACAACAAAACACGCCGCGGTCCCCCTCTGCCCCCCCACACCCCTGCAGAACACACAACAAAACAGAGTTCTGACTTGACATTTGACAAGACACTCCTGGTCTTGCAGAGGCGGGTGGTCCGTGTTGACGCCGCGGATCACCCGAAGTCCAGATTCAGGTCCCCCCATCCCACCTTGGCCCTCGGTTTTTCTGCCCCTCCATCCCTCCATCCCGTCCCCATCCGTCTCCTCCCGTGCCGCGTCCCAGCTCCTCCTGTGGACTGTGTATGGGTGGCATGCAAAAGGCCGAGGTGACGACAGGACGGCCCGAGACAGGCCTCTGAGACTGGGGCTGACTGTGTATGCATAAACCGCCAAATCGAGGCGAGGCCCCTTCATCTTGCATCTAATCTTGCAGGTGCATAAACAATAAAACCCGGCAGGATGCAATGATGTCAAGCATATCCGTACGCGGGCAGCCTTGCCGCGCACAGGACACGGTCGGTCGGACGTCTGTGTATATATAGCGACGACAAACGACAACAAAACATACCTAAACTCTGAGGGTGTGCACATAACATGCTGTGTACATCGTGTGTATGAATGCATAACATTGTTGATTTCCGATAATCTGGCAAGTTCACGGCTTCTTTTTGCGCCGTTTGCACTTTTGTCCGTGTCCGAGTTAGGGAATCAGTAAACATCGCCAGTGGCGCAACTGTCAACATCGAGCACAGAGGCTTGCTTGCCTAAGGTATTCATCCGTGCATCCATCCATGCACTCGCTCCACGCCCACTTGGCTGCCCAAGATGTCCTCCACACGGACCTGCTCCATGATAATCTCAAAGCCATTCAAATCCCCAGTAAAGCCGGGTATCACCCCTTAGCAAGCCAAAATGACAAACACAAACCAACCCAACCCCCAGCCTATCCCATGATCAACACCAACAACTTCCACCTTCTCCCTCCCCTTCCAACCCTCCCTCTTAGCCCCATCAGCCCCATCAGCCCGTCACCATGCTACTATTACTCCCCCCCTAGAGAATACAAACCCACGCCTCCCAAGGTAGTGAGTACAAACTCAAACCCACCGCGACCTCATAAACTCAACCCACTTGCCCACATCCTCGAACGTCTCCAACAACCTCCCCACTTCCTCCACCGTCCTCTGCCGCCCGTTGGGCGCCACCATGTTGCGCTCGTCCAGCACGTCCTGGCTCTCGACGTGCACGTGGCCGTTCTCTTGTATCTCGAGCGTGACGTTGGCCGTCTGGTCCCCGCGGAAGGGAAAGACGACGCGCAAGTGGGGCGTCGGGGACATGGTGAGGGTTATGTCTATGCTCGTGGGGGGTTCTTCGTGTTGGTTTTGGTTTTGTGGAGTAGGGACGGATAGGAGGGTGTTGTAGTCGGACTGGGTTGTCGAGATTTTTGTTGTTTTGGGAGGGGGGTTGGTGGTGGTGGTGGATGGCTCCGGGTCATTTGTGGCGAGGAGGCGGGAGGGGTTGCGGGGCTGCTTGAGGCTGTGTTCGAGCAGCGTGGCGAGGAAGGCGTACTGCCGCAGGTAGGGAAGGATGGTGATGAGCTGTTGTGGGTGGGAGAAGGTCATGGTGGTCAGCGTCCGGCTCGAGACGGGCTTGTGGACGTAGACCGTGTTGGCGTGGCTCTTGAAGGACAGCTTTGTCGTGCCCGGGGCCACGAAGGGAGTCTTCTTGTTGCAAGTGATGGTCCGCATCTCTGCCTCGTCGGGCATCTTTCCGGGAGGGTATGGAATGACCAAGCTGTCAAAGGTGGCCAGCAGCTTAAGCGGCGCCTCGTCCAGCATGCAACCCAGCGCCTGGATTTGGTCCCACAGCGCGGTTGGGATGGGGACAGGAGGGTCGAAGGTGGCGTGGAACACAACGTCGGGAAGACGCGGTCCCAGAAGCGACGGGTCTGGCTGCATCGGGTCGGCCTTTGCGGGATCTGGCGTGGGAACGAATGTGCTCTCCGGTTCCAACCAGTCGATGATCGGACCAGCCGTATGCAGCTCACCCGGAAGGGGTATTTTCTCAACGTCGGGGCCGATCCACTTGTCTGAGATGCGGACGGGATTGACGCCGATCTCCCCGAGCGATGAACAGCCGATCAGGATGCTCCACGTCTGTTCGTTCTCTTCAGCCCACGCGGCTACGGCCGGACCCCGCGGTGGATATAGCCTCCTCTCTTTCCAGTAATCGAGCGTCATGCCCACACGTCCCTTGGCATTCATGGTTGGCATCCCGCTCTTGGTGCAGAGGACGAGATTCTTGAGGTACTCCTCACCCTTGGCTGCAGCTACCGGATCCTCCCGCGCTCTTTGTAACTCCCAGGCGTTGAGACGGCAGAGACTTTCGTAGATACCCGCCACGGCCTCGTACAAGTTGAGGCCAGGGTTGATGCTCAGCTTGTCTAGCACGGCGAGCCGCTCAAAGTTTGCCGCGAAAGGCCCCAACGACTTGGTCAGCGGGCTTTGGCCCGGGCGGAGCTGCAGATCTTTGAACAAGATGGCGCCAGCGGCCTCGGCATGCTTGTTGACAATCTCGGTCGAGTCTGGGAAGCTTAGAGCGACTGACTGGACGATGTTGTTGGAAAACTCAATCAGCAGTTCGAGCGCGGAGCCGGCAACAATGAGCGTCTTTTTGTCGTCGCCGGCCATGGAACTCTCCCACATGAACTCCAACTCGAGCTTTTTGGTCAGTCTCTCCAAGCCGGCCTCGCTGACCAGGCCTTTGCTTTCCTTTGACGGGGTTAGTCGCGCGGCAGGTGAGGGCTTCGTGGTGACGTACGCTGAGGATGCCAATGACGGCATCCAGCCGCCTTGCTCTCTCGTCATCGCTGGCTCTGCCCAAATTTCCGAGATTTTGGAGGTTCAGGTCACCCAAATCCAGCACGCCGAGGGCCGCAGCAGCGGATGGGCTGTCGAAGTTAACGGGGCCCACCGAGGAGCGGGCCAGGGTTGCCGACGAGGGCATGGTCGCAGGCGATTTCTTGACTTGCTGTGGTGATGACCGCGGGCCGAGGGGAGAGAAGGCGGCCTGGGTGGCGGAGAAGGGTGTCGAGGCGGAGGGAGTTGGGGCAGCGCCATGGGGCAGTTGCGAGGGCGTCTTGCCTTGCTGCGACAGTGGCAGCTTCCCGGGAGTTGGCGTCGACATGGCGGCTAGTTGCTGTGTTTGATGGGTGGCCAAAGAAATGCGGGAAAGGGCGTCCAAGCCGATGCTGAAATATCAGAATATCAAGGAATGGATTTGCCAGTTCACTTCCAGGTTGTATTGCCCACCCGCCCGCTCAAGAAGAGGTGCAATAAATGGCCGTGCTGAGATGTCACAGCTCAAACTCCGGCAAAAACAAGCCTCTCTAACCCGGCAGGCCAATGCATATGCTCATCCAGGAAAGTGCTGCTCGGAGTTGGTGCACCAAATGCAGCATGGACTGGCGAGTGTGCGGATTGGATGTCGTTGTGTTTATGACTGCGAGTTGGTTGATTGAAAGGTCGCCAATGAGATGGCAATGGAAGCTTGGCATGGGCTGTCTGTATCCCTAACCCTCGTGTTCCTCGGGCACAGCAGAACGGGTCGGCCGGGGCATGCAGCAAGCAGATCACAATCAAGTCGTATCCAATTGTCCACTTGCTCTCAGCTCACTTCAGCCATCCAATGGAGCCTCCAAAACACAGCCAAAGGTAGAACCAGACCAGCTTCGTCCTGAAAATCGCAGACTGAAGACGCCGTCAAGCTGCCTCCAACCCTCCCTTTGGCAGCCCCAACTGCATTCACCAGCAGCCACTAAAACTTAGTGCCCTGGCCCTGGTCAGCAGGGGTTTCTGTTCCGCAGTTGGCGCTTGTTCTTGCGCCCAAGCACCGACACCATGGACTTCGCAGCTCCTCCATCGTCAACCCACGACCCGCTCCAATACCCCCAGACGTCAACGCCGTCGTCTTCGGCCGCCCGCCCCCAGCAGCCCCAGTCGATCCAACAACAGCAGCTGCAATTACAGCAGCAACAGCAGCAGCAGCAACAACTACTCCTCCATCAGCAGCAGCAGCAGCAGCAGCAGGGCGTGCAGCCACACATCATCGCCATGAACGGCATCAACGGCGGCGGCAACATGCCCGGCGGCATGGTCCCCTTTCCCGCCCCGGCCGGCCACCAGGCCGAGCTCAACTACATCTACGGCATGGTCGAGGAGCTGAGCCGCCAGCTGGCCGACAACCAGCGCACCCTCGAGGAGGTCGTCGCCGGCGTCGGCCGCGTGCGGAGCCGCGCCCGGACACATTCGCTGGGCAACGAGGAACTCGTCGACGGGGCCGGCGACGACATCAAGGGTACAGTCCCCCCCGCCGCCTTTTTTTCCCCGTCCTCCTCTC
>Ga0247823_10003860_pt1 | contig 12083 bp, 12 predicted proteins | sample 13C_PalmiticAcid_2_FD_192426 | JGI IMG/M metagenome (GOLD analysis project Ga0247823, IMG submission 192426) | Soil microbial communities from agricultural site in Penn Yan, New York, United States - 13C_PalmiticAcid_Day30 | ecosystem: Environmental > Terrestrial > Soil > Agricultural land...
TGACCTTCCGCCGAATATTGGCCCGCCTGTGGCGAGATATCGTCCTGTTCGGCGAGGCGCTTGACCATGATCCCCAGTCCGAAATGGCTGAGGCGATCGATCGCCTGGTCGCGGCGCGGAGCAAAGATCGGGCCGAACTCACCGCAATCGCGTCGCGCGTCGACGCGCTGTCCGCGGAGGGTCACGGTCCTGGCAGGCAAGTGAGCCGTACCGACTGAGCATGAGGCAAGCGTTCAAGTCGCTATCGTGAGTGGCTCAATGAGTACGGATATCATCCTGATCGCGCCCTCGCCCGCGACCGACTTCGATTATCTGTGGAGAACTGGCCGGTGGCGGACTGTTCGCTTCAAGTTCCAGATGTTGGATAGCTGACATGGCGTAGCCGTCTCGTCGCGAGAAGCATGACCACAAAAATGCCCTCGCTATGATTTCACGAAGGAGCGGAGATCATCGAAGATTTGATCCCAAAGCGCATTACTCATCTCATATCTCACTATATGGCGTATGAAGAAGGCCCCTTCCGCGGCCAGAAATGCGATGCGAAGTCGGCGCTCTTCGTCGTCGAACGCCTCAAGCTCGTTACTACGGGACCCATACCACTCGGTTACAGTTTCGCTCTGTGCGTCTGATCCGGCCAGCGCCGTCATGAGTGAAGCGACGCGTCTTACGGACTCTTCGCTCTCAGTTCCCAGAGTTTCAATATGTGCCTGCGTTCTCCGCTGGGGCGTTGGCGTGTCTCCGGCTATCGTTTGATATCGCGCCGTCTCAGCCTGCAACCATCGCTCCAGCATCGCGTCGATGAGGGCTTCGCGCGTGCAGAATACCGATTGGACACTGGCTTTAGGCAGCTTTGCTGTCGCCGCAAGGGTTCCGAACGAAAGTGCGCTAGCACCAGATGACGAAACGATCTCCTCGGCGAGATCGATCAGTCGTTCACGATCAATGACTCTTGGCCTGCCCATAAACGCCTCTTGAAATAATTATCATATGATCGTATCTAAACTGGCGAACAGCGATGTAAAGGCTTTAGATTGCGAGAGTGCACATGGTCGATGACCGCAAACAGATAGTGATTGTCGGTGCGGGGTTCGGAGGCCTGGCTGCGGCGAAAGGCTTTGTCGGTGCCGACGTCGATGTGACTCTGATTGATCGGTCAAACCACCACCTCTTTCAGCCCCTCCTCTATCAGGTGGCAACGGCTGCGCTGAATCCATCGGATATTGCCTCCGCCACACGAAGCCTATTCAGACAAGCAGACAATGTGCGCGTCCTTATGGACGAGGTGAAGGACGTCGATACGACCGCCAATCAGGTCGTGACGTTGCACAGCGGCAAGATTGGCTATGACTATCTCATTCTTGCGACCGGAGCCGACTACAGCTTTTTCGGCAACGACGCTTGGGCCAAGCATGCGTTCGTGCTTAAAACGATGGACGACGCACTGGGTATCCGCGAACGCCTGTTGGCCGCGTTCGAGCAGGCAGAACTTGAGAATGATCGAGCGGCGCGGCGACGCCTCCTGACCTTTGTCGTCGTCGGCGGCGGCCCAACGGGCGTGGAAATGGCCGGCGCCATTGCGGAACTGGGGCGCGTAACGCTCGCGGCGGAATATCGCCGCGTACAGCTCGACGATATCCATATCATTCTCGTCGAGGCAGGAGATCGGCTGCTCGCCGCGTTCGATCCTGGTCAGTCACATTGTGCTTTCGCAGCCCTGTCGCAGCTCGGGGTCAACGTTCGCTTGAACGCGTCGGTCGAACAGATCGATTCTCACGGCGCCCTCATCAACGGCCGAGCCATCTCGACGGCGAATATCATCTGGTGCGCCGGGACAAGAGCGCGCGACGCCGCAGCATGGATCGGCGCCAGCGCCGCTAAGAATAACGCCATCATTGTAGAGCCCGATTGTTCCGTACCCGGTCACCCGACAATCTTCGCGATCGGAGATGGCGCGAGCTATCGTGATCCGAGCGGCCATGCCCTCCCCGGTCTCGCGCCGGTAGCCAAACAGCAAGGAAGATATGTCGCCCGACTCATTCGAGCTTCGCTGGAAGGAGGCCCGAATCCCGGTTCGTTCCGCTATCACAACTGGGGGATGATGGCCGTCATCGGCCGATCGCGAGCCGTGGCGGACTTCGGGTGGATGAAGATCAATGGCTTTGCGGCATGGCTGCTCTGGTCGATGGTGCATCTTTTCCTGCTGATCGACTTCCGAAGCCGCAGTTCGGTATATCTCTCCTGGTCCTATGCCTGGTTCACGCGCGGGCGGATCGCCCGCCTTCTGACACGAAAAAATGGGCCAAACTTTCAACCTCTCCATACGGAAGGAGCGCCGTCATGAGCTGGATTTATCTTGTACTGGCCGGACTGTTCGAAATCGGCTGGCCCGTGGGCCTGAAAATGGCCCAGACACCGAGCACACGTCTAAGCGGCATCGCTATCGCCATCGTTTTCATGGGTATTAGCGGCGTGCTGTTATGGCTCGCGCAACGCACAATTCCGATCGGGACGGCCTATGCAATCTGGACGGGGATCGGTGCAGCAGGGACGTTCCTTGTTGGTGTGCTCATTTATAATGATCCGGCTTCGTTTGCGCGGTTCGCGGGTGTCGGCCTGATTATCTCGGGCGTGATCACTTTGAAGCTTGCACATTAGAGACAACGGGCTCGAGCAAGACTGGCCGGTTGCGGTCAGGCAGCTTGGGACCCAGCAAGGCAGAAGCACCCTAACTGACCGCTCAATGCTTCTTCGCGACCGACAAAGGAAAGCCTGCCAAATTCTGGCCGACAACCCACGCCGCAATGTCAGCCGCCGCCCGATGGTCGACAGGCTCTCCCAAGATCAGCATGCGGTAGAACAGTGGGGCAGCTCCAAGCTCCAGGACTGCACGCGCGGATATCCCTTCCGCGACCTCGCCTCGCGCTATCGCACGCGTCACGATCTGGCCGCTTGCAACAAATCGCTCGTTCCAGAATTCCTCCCGCGCTTTCGCGGTTTGTTCGTCGCTATCCGCGCGCACGCCCATGATATGGAAGAGGTTCCGCGTAATGGGATCGGCGAGTACCCGTGCAATGCTCGCCAGTAGCTCTGCAAGATCTCCCTCGAATGACCCCGTATCGGGTGTCGGCACCTTCGCCTGCATCTCTTCCAGCATGATATCGAGCAGGAGCTCGGACTTCGTGGGCCATCGACGATAAATGGTTGTCCTGTTCACTCCGGCGCGCACCGCGATGTCGGGTATCTCGACGCCTTCGTATCCTCGTTCGGCCAGCAGCTCGAACGCGGCTTTCCTGACCGCCGCAACAACCGCGGCGGCACGCCCGCCCGGCCGTGCGCGGGTCAACTGCTCGCTTTCGGACACCGCTTCCTTCGGCTTCCTGCTGGTTCCTGTCATACCTCTTGCCCATTCACACTAATGCAACTATAGTTGCGTTTATAACATAGAGGCCGGAGGGGCTACAGGCAAATGACGATCGGCTTGGAAATCTTCATCGAAGGCGAACGGATTGCCCCCGACCGCGTCGCGGGCTGGGAACAGCGTAGCGCTGCCAAAGCGCTCCGACGACTGGGCGCTCCGTCCGATAGCCAAGACCTCGAGCGGCTCAGGCAGCAGTTGCTTGAGCGCAAACACGCGCTCGGCCACGGCGGCATCCGCACGCGCCTGCGGCGCGAGCTCGCGCTGTCCGACATGGTAGCGCGTCTTGTCGCGTGGATGTCGCGCGGCCACCGCGTCTACAGCGTGATCGAGATCGTCTCGCCGGTCGGAACTGCGGAGGCGTTCGCAAACTGGTTCGAAGAGGTCGCGCGGCTAAACCGCGAAGATGTGATGATCGCTGCCCTCCCCGAGCATTATCTGATCGCGACCGACACCGCGGGTCGCCAGGAGGTCATCGAGACCAATGGCGGTGCACCGATGGCAGCGCGCTTCTTCGTCGATTATGACGACCTGTCCAGCCTGAAGTCAGAGGCCGATCCGGACTACCCGGTGCAGGTGGCGGGCGTAGCTAGGGCCCCGAACGGCGCAGCGATCGGCGGGGTCCGCCATCAGTTTCGAAATGAAGGCACAGGCTTCCACGCAAAGCTGACGGTTGAGTTCCCGTCGCTTATCATGCCGTCGGTTGTGACCGGCCACCGCTGGCACCTCGCATGCGAGTTTTCGAACTGGATTCGTGCGGCCATTGCAGAGCTTCACCCGGAATAGACTCGGAGCTTCTCGCCGGTTTGAGACGGGCAGCTATTAGGCGCGTAAGGGTAGAAAGCTGACGTTCCCGACCGAGCGCTCTAATCAGATGGGACGCCGCTGATGCTACCTGACGCAATCTCGTCGAGCCGTGAAAGCACCACGCGATAGAGAGACATTGTCTGAGAAAATCGTACGTCAGGCTTGTCGCCGGCTTTCTCCGCGAGGCCGGCCAATTCCTTTTCCTTCTGAAGAGCTGACAGCGCAATTTTCCGAAATCCCACAGGATCGTCTGCGGGACTGAACAAACGAGTCACGGCAGTTAGCTCGTCAAGCGCATAGCTCATCTCGTCCAAGTTGAAGCCGCCCGATTCCGAAGCGGCGGTGCTATAGCGGGTTTCAGCCATAGCGACCTTGAGCTTCACGATTCGTGGGTCAATACCCGTCCAGCGTGTATCCCAATCCCCGTTATCCTTCCGATCCCGGCCATAGATTTCGAGAAAGCGCTCAGCAGGGCCATAATCACCATTCAGAACTGTCGCCAAAGCGTCGAGGTACATCAGGTTTTTGGCGCGTCTCTCGAAGTTGCCTGTGGCACAGGCGTCTTTGGCAATCTGAGGAGCATAATCCGGAAGATCGCAAAAATCGGTTCCCCCCTCGAACGCATTTTCCGCGACAGCCATCAGCCCTTCGGTTCGCTGTTGCTGCGCCATCAGGACCGCATGCGCCACATCTTCAGATGATCCGGTTTGCTGCGCATCGAACAAGGCTACGCGAATGCGCAGTTCGCTCCGCTTAATGTCCATACCTTCGTCAGTGATGAGTTCGTCAAAGCGGGCTTTCGCAGCGTCAGACGCCGTCTGGGGAAAGGCAATTTGGGCGCGGAGCTGGTCATATTCATCAATCCAGTTCGAAGCCAGATTCCTCAAGCGTACCGAGTTGAAACGATCCCCTGCTGCCAGAGCGACGTCAGCTATCTCTAGGGGAGACGACAGCTGCGCCAGCGGACGATACAAATTTTCAGTCAGCAGCATTTGCTGCTTGTCTTCCGACTTTTCTTGCCCCGAGTTTGAATGCCGCGCGGCGTCTACGATCTGCGCCATCACGCGGTCGATGTCCTTCGCCGCTTTCCGAACCTGCGGACGGTATGCCGCGTGGCGATCGGCAATGTAATTTACTGCTGCAAACGCACTTTCTTCCGTTCCGAACCGGAGATGCCAATCAATCAGGTCGACGGCGCGTAAAGGCCCTCCGCAAGCTTGGACACCATCCCTAAAACTGAGAGGGACTGGTGTCGCTTTGATGGCTTTGACTTCGGCTGGCGTGCCGTTCCAAACGCGCAGAACGGGGAGGCATATCTCTCCCTCCTCGATTTTTTCATCGCTGGCTTGCGCGTATGCACCGGGGGCCGTGGTGAGCAGCATCGCACACATAAGCGCAATTGGAGACACAACATGCCTCCATGTCTGTAGTCTGTGGGCCGGCCGTATCTTCATCATTGGGCCCTCGTTATCTCCATCGGACGTGATGGCATTGAGTCGTTAAGACAAAGTTCGACTGCCAATCAAGAATGCGACCACATCGGATCTATCACCTGAGTATTACGAGGACCGACTTGAGACGGGCCGCATCCGGTCGCACGTCATCACAAGCGGATGTTCTAACGGCCGCCGCGGTAGCCTCCGTCCATTGCCTGAGGTGGCGAACGGCACCACCTGTTAGCATAGTCGTAATGAGTCCGCTGAAATGTACGACAGTGGAGGAGATAGCATGCGAAAAACCGTGATCGCCATGTTTTTGCTCGGAGCGTTCGCTACTTCCACGCTGGCTAGTTCGATTGGAATGGAGCTTCGCCCAAACTGCGGCGGACCGTTCCAACTGTGCGGCTATGGCGAACGGGGTAGCGAAGCACTGAAAATTCCGAGACGTTTTGAAGTTGCCCGCCCGTTCAGCGACGGACTGGCAATTGTGCGTCTCGACGGGCGCTATGGATTCATCGACAGCACCGGGAAATTCGTTATCCCGCCGCGCTTTCAGTCCGCAGGCTCCTTTGCGGGCGATTTTGCCGAGGTTCGCCTGGAAGGCGCGTCCGGGATTGTAGACCGGTCCGGGCGTCTGGTCATACCCGCACGGTTCAGACGGATCATTCCCTTCGTCGGTGGGACCTTTATCGCCGAGCCTCTGCGGGAAAACCGACGCGAAGTATCCACAAGAGAGGGAGCGCTGGAATCATTTGCCGATCCTTCATCGTTCATCGACCTGAATGGCGCCGGGCTTTTCCACATTCGTCGTGGTTGGCTAACGGAACAAAATCTGGAATTCAGCCGGTTCGGTACCCCCGAAGACGGGCTGATCTGGGCCGGGAAGAAAAACGAACATGGTGACGACGAATGGGGCCTCCTGAAGGCGGATGGTAGCTGGCAAACGACTCCTCGATACAATCATGTGCAGTCCCTCATGGAAACGCATGCGGTCGTGACGTCCATGCCGGACTATTCTCTGCCGCCGCAAGAACGCCGCGACACCATTCGCTGGGGCGCTGTCGATCGCAACGGCAAGCTCGCCGTGCCCCTCAAGTTTGCGCATCTTAGCTACTGGCGGGGAGGATATGGCTACGCGATGGAAGGCCGCCCCTATGGCCCTGAAGGCAAACGGAGGGATGTCGGAGAGGGGATTGTACGGGCCGATGGCTCGCTGCTCGCCAACCGCTATTTCGACAAGGTCAAAATCGGTGAAAGCGGCCCGTTACCGCGCGGCTTGATCGACGACACCTGGTACAGCATCGAGCCGAGCGGTCGGCTCATCCCGGACCAGCTGGATGGCCAGACGCTGGTCGAATGCAAAACCGGCCTGAAAATCCTGCGTCGCGGCGAGGGAGTCGAGTTTCTGAGACCCGGGGATGGCAAGCCGATTGGCAGATTCGACAACGGCTATTCAAAAAGTGACGATTGCCCAACCTCCTTCGCCGTGCGCCGCGGTGAACGATGGTTTTATGTTCTGGAGAACGGGACCGTGCTGGGCGGACAAAGCGGCTTCGAGAGCGCCTACGAGTTTTCCGGAAATCATGCCGCAGTTCGCCTCGGCGGCAAATGGGGCGTCATCGATCGGTCGGGCAATTTCACTGTCGAACCCAAGTACGCCAAACTACAACCCGATCGAAACGGCAACTTCGTAGTCGGAGAGGGCGAGAACCGTTACTGGATACAGGCCTCCGGCGATCGGGTTCCGGAACCCGCCGGAAACAGGCCTTCACCGCAACAGTCCTTGACTTGCGCGGGCGGGTTGCGGTTGTTCGAGCGAGGTGGTCTGTGGGGCTTGACCGACGGTGCCGGCAAAACGGTCATCGAACCGCGCTACCGTGCACTTTCCTGTTTCCAGCAGGGCATTGCGATGGTCGCAGAGCCGAATGCCGACGCCTGGTGCCCGATCGGTCCGGACGGAAAACGGCGACACGCTCTAGAATGCAGCGAGACATATTACCCGATCATCGTGACCCACCACTATCCCCAGAAATTCAGTGAAAACCCATACGAAAACAGCGTTTTATGGAATCGAGCTTGGCTCGACTACCAAGCAGGCAAACGCGACAACGCCCCAGAATGGATTTGTGAAACTGGTCGTTGCGGAGCGTATACAGTGATGCCCGGGCGCGTGGCGGATGCGTCCGCGCCTGAAGGCACCGTGACGAGAATTGGCAACAAACAGCTCCTTATCGGCCTTGGCGGCGCTGTTCTGGCATGCATCGGAATATTCGTCTGGAAAGGACAAATTTTTTCGCCCCCCTCCCGACAAGATGCTGCTTGAAGGATTGCCAAGGATTGATCGCACCCAAGAAATTGTCTCTCCGTTTCGAAGGCCGTTTGGCCCTGCCGGCAAACGCGCTAGCTGATTAGGATGGCCGGTTTCGGACAGTCCGCTTTTAGTCGAAAATCAAGGAACGCGGACAAGCCGCGACACATCTTCTGTCGTGACGGTTCCAACGATGCGATCAACCGCTGGTCGCATCGACGGGCAGATGACAAGATTTTGTTAACCTTATCGGCGCAGTTTTCCTGCGGGGGGCACGTACAAGCGGCTTCAGCCGCGCGAATGGAGAGTTCGCGGTGCTCGATTTGAAGACGAAGCCGACATCGGTCGCCGGACCGCTGGGCCCGGTCACAATGGACGATCTGCCATCGTCCTCGACGACCTATTGGACGGCTCGCCGCAAGGCCGAGGTTCTGGCGGCCATAGACGGTGGGCTAATGGACTTCCAAGAAGCCTGCGCGCGATACAGCCTCAGCAGCGAAGAACTTGGCGCATGGCGGCGTTTGCTCGATCGCGCCGGGGTGCCCGGTCTCCGCATTACAAACAGGCAGCGCCTTCGCGATCAATATATCATCGGATAAACATTGGGTGCCGCGCTTCCCCCACAGTAGCGCGGCAACAACAGGGCGGCGCGGGCAGACTGGTCCCTCCCGCGCCGTCCTTTCAGTTCAGCGGCATTTGAGTTCACCGCGGTCGATGGCCCGCCCCAATAGCCCGCCGCCGGCCGCGCCGATGATCGTCCCGACCGTCCGATCGCGGCCACCATCGAGCTCACGGCCTACGAGCGCACCAACGGCAGCGCCGATGATCAGGCCGGTCGTCCCATTCTCGCGGCGGCAGTAATAACGTCCATCCTTCGCTCGCCAGATGCGATCATTCTGCGACAGGCGACGCGGCTCATAATAGCGGCCAGAACCGTCGTACAACCCGCGATCCTTTGCGCGTTTGCCATGCGCGGGCGCCCAGGGCGGCGGATCGGCAAGTGCAGGAGCACTCGGAATGGCAACGGCCGCGAGAACAGCGGCGGCAATATATTTCTTCATGGCCCGTCTCCTTCTTTGACCGGCGAGAAATAGTCCCGCGGAGCCGAACAATGGCTGAATGAGACGTTCATGACTGAACCTTGTAAACGAGATGCACCCTCTCGCGAACAGCAATATCCCCGGCCAGTCCTGCGACCGACCGGGGATGCCTTGCGGCTTATCGGTTCATCGCGTGAATGCGGACCACGGCCCGGGTGCGCGCATCGATCTGATAGATCTGCCGTCCGTCCGAGCGATAATAGCTCTGGTCGGTATCGCGATACCGGTCGCGATATTCATAGGGAACGCCATAAAGATCCGTCGGCGCTCGCTGCCCGATCTGCAGAGTTTCGGGATTTCGGCCCAATACGCCATCGATCACGCCGCCGAGGCCGCCGCGCTGTTCGCGCTCCGGGTATCCGTCATCGGCATCGTCATACCGGCTGTCGTCGCGGTCATATCCGCGTCCATTATCCCGGCCGACGTCCCGGTCGTCATAGCGGTCGTCGCCGCCGCCTTGGCGATCCCAGTCGTCATAACGCCCCCGCGCGCCATTGTCGGCCTGACGCACCTCCTGACGGAGCGAGCGCAGCCGCGTCTGAAGGTCCTGCCGTTCCTCATTGCTCAAGCCGTTCCGGCTGTAACGGCGCTCCAGCTGGGTCAGCGATCGCAGGGATGCGCGAAGCGACAAGGCTTCGCGGCGACTGATCGCGCCCGATTGTACGCCCGCCTCGATGCGTTCGCGCAACTGCTCGATCCGGGCCGACATGTTTCCGTGGCCGCTGTCGTCGTCGCGATAGCTTCCGGGCCGGTCCGGATAGCGATTGTCCGGACTCTGCGCGACCGCAGGGCCCGCTATCGCCGCGGCCGAAATGGCCAAGCCCAATAAAAGTCTTTTCATCTGATTTCTCCACACAGCCCCCAAGCATGCAGCCCTTGAGCGCCCCGAATCTTGTCTCGACCCTGAATGGAAAGTTCAGAATTTGTTCACCTATTATAAAACAATTAAACACATTTCATCGAATATTGTATGAATCCTATCAATATTTACTATAGCTTGCATGAAATCCATCCCAGAATAAATAAAATATCGGGAACTTCAAACTTCGTTTTGCGTACTGACTGCAACTCCATCTCCTGAGACTGCATGTCTCACAGCTCTCAGGAGATGGAGCCGACAAGCTTTCGTTTCTGAACGGAAGCGGATAATCGGCAGACGAAATAGCGCATCGATAAATCGGTGCCATGGCATGCGGTGATCGACCTATATCATCACCGAGCATTGGCGCGACCGGGGGGCCGCCTCCAGAAAAACATCAAGAGAAGCTGAGAATTGGCCGGCCGGCCAGCCATCTGCTGGTGCAAGGCGGGCGATATGGCAACCGGTGGTGACTGCGCCTTATCTCGCGGCAGCCCTCAAGCGCGCCACCACATCCTCATCGCGAATGCGGCGCCACCGTGCCTCGACAAGGCTGTGAATACCGAACAAGAAAAGCCCGGCCGCGACGAGCGTGTACAGCGCGGCATGCTCGGTGAGCGCAGATAGCGCATCGCCCAGACCCTTGACCTCGCCTGCAGTGCCGAACCACCCTGCCCGAACGAGCGAATAGCCGATCACTGCAAACACGACGGCCCGCGCCGCAAGCCCGGCCCGCCCCACGGGAACCACCCATGCCGGCGCTTCTGGGGCGACGCCCTTCATAAATTCGGTGGTCCACGCCTTCACAGCCTGATGCGCCGCTGCGGCAAGGAATCCAAGCCCGATGGCTCCCAAGAGCGTGCCGCCGAGCGGCATATCGAGCAGCATGCCTGCCGCCTCCTTCTCGCGCCCGCTGCCGCCATCCGTATTGCCGGAGGCAAGACGAACGGCCGCCCAGGCCAGCACGAAATGCGCAATCCCGCTGGCCGCATAGCCCAAGCGGATCGCAATGCCCTTCGCATCGTCACCTTTGCCGTCGCTGTCGAGCGCGGCGCCATACAGGCGATAGGCGCCGTAAAGCGCGAGGCCGATCGCAAGCAAGATAAGCAAGACGGACCCGCCAGGCATGTCACGTACCGAACGGAACACGCCCTGCGGGCTGGCGTCGGAGGCTCCCGCGCTGGTCAACGCAATATAGGCGAGCAAGCAATAGACGATGCCCCTGGCCAGCCAGCCGGCCCGGGCGAAGGTTTCGAGGCTGCGAAGTCTGTTCATCATGCCTGCTCCCACTGCGGTAACAAGCGAACGCCCCGCTAGATCGGCAGTTCCGCGATGGCCTGGACGCAGGTCGAAGCTCCGGCTGGGTGGGCTTGAGCTTATTCAGCCTGACAGACGACGGCAGACAGGCTGGAGCATGTGCGATAATGGCGGTTCATCGAAAGTGGGTTCGGAACCAATTTGGCGCCGTATCCCGATCAAATGAATTACTGCGCAAGGAAGACGATGTGAGCGGCGAAGTCGAATGGTGGGAATATGAAGACGCGGACGAGATGGCGGCTGCGGTTGCAGGCGATATCGGATTTATCATCGAAAGCGCGATCGATGCGCGCGGAGCCGCCGTGATCGCACTTGCGGGCGGAAAGACGCCGATCGCGATTTACGAGAAGCTTTCCTCCGCGAAACTGGACTGGAAGCGCGTGACGATTGTCCCAGGGGACGAACGGATCGTGCCGCTGGGCGACCCGCTCAGCAACGTGACGGTCCTCGCCAAATTCTTCCTGCCCAAGGGGGCCCGCGTCATGCCGATCGTCCCGAACGCGATCGCCGACTATAAGGCTGCCGGACGCTCCGCCGACGCGCTGATGCAGGACCTACACTGGCCGCTCGATCTGTGCCTTCTTGGCGTCGGAGATGACGGACATACAGCCTCGATCTTCCCGGGCCCCGATTTCGAAGAAGCCGTGAATGGCCCGAAAGACCGCCGAGCCCTGGGCGTGATGCCAGACCCAATGCCGCTCGAGGCTCCGGTGCCACGTGTCACTCTGAGTCTTGCCGCGATTACCACAGCGCGCGCCCTAATGATCGCCGTGAGGGGCGGTGAGAAGCGCGCTGTGATCGAGACGGCTATAAAACAGGGTCGCTCGTCGCCCCATCC
>Ga0247823_10003862_pt1 | contig 12083 bp, 4 predicted proteins | sample 13C_PalmiticAcid_2_FD_192426 | JGI IMG/M metagenome (GOLD analysis project Ga0247823, IMG submission 192426) | Soil microbial communities from agricultural site in Penn Yan, New York, United States - 13C_PalmiticAcid_Day30 | ecosystem: Environmental > Terrestrial > Soil > Agricultural land...
ATTTCATTGACCCGCCCCGTTACACCATCGAAGAGTGTATGGAGCGTGGATTGACCTACGCCGTTCCCCTCAAGGCGAAGCTGCGTTTGAGCTGTAATGATGAAGAGCACGTGGACTTCCAGACCATCGTGCAAGACGTATTCCTTGGCAACATCCCTTACATGACGCCCCGCGGTACCTTCGTGATCAACGGAGCTGAGCGTGTGGTGGTTTCCCAGCTTCACCGTTCACCCGGTGTATTCTTCGGGCAGTCCATCCACCCCAACGGCACCAAGATCTACTCTGCCCGCGTGATCCCCTTCAAGGGAGCATGGATGGAGTTCGCTACGGACATCAACAACGTGATGTATGCGTACATCGACCGTAAAAAGAAATTCCCCGTAACTACCCTGTTGCGTTCTATCGGTTATGAGACCGATAAGGACATCCTGGAGCTCTTCGGCATGGCCGATGAGGTGAAGGGCGACAGAAAGTCCCTGGGCAAGTATGTTGGAAGGCGCCTTGCTGCCCGCGTACTCAGGACCTGGGTAGAGGATTTCGTGGATGAGGATACCGGTGAGGTTGTGTCCATCGAGCGTAATGAAGTGGTCCTCGAGCGTGATACCGTTCTCGACGATGAGGCCATCGAAAACATTGCCGATATGGATGTGAAATCCGTATTCATCCAGAAAGAGGATGTAGGCGGTGATTACGCGATCATCTACAATACCCTGAACAAAGACACTTCCAACTCTGAGCTGGAAGCTGTTCAACATATCTACCGCCAGCTGCGCGGCGCTGATGCACCGGACGACGAAACCGCCCGTGGTATCATCGACAAACTCTTCTTCTCTGACAAGCGTTATGACCTCGGTGAAGTAGGCCGTTACAAGATCAACCGCAAGTTGAACCTGACACAGCCGCTCGACCAGAAGACGCTGACCAAGGAAGATATCATCGAGATCATCAAGTACCTGGTTCGTCTGACGAACGCCAAAGCGGAAATTGATGATATCGATCACCTTTCAAACCGTCGTGTACGTACCGTAGGTGAGCAACTTTATGCTCAGTTCGGTGTTGGTCTGGCCCGTATGGCCCGTACCATCCGCGAACGTATGAACGTGCGTGACAATGAGGTGTTCACTCCGGTTGACCTGATCAATGCAAGGACCCTGAGCTCCGTGATCAACTCCTTCTTCGGAACATCACAGCTCTCCCAGTTCCTGGATCAGACCAACCCGCTTTCCGAGATCACTCACAAACGCCGTATCTCCGCACTCGGACCAGGTGGTCTGAGCCGTGAGCGCGCCGGCTTTGAGGTTCGTGACGTACACTACAGCCACTACGGCCGTCTCTGTACCATCGAAACCCCGGAAGGACCGAACATCGGTCTGATCTCCACACTTTGCGTTCACGCAAAGATCAACGAGATGGGCTTCATCGAAACACCGTACCACAAAGTGGACCATGGTAAAGTAGACCTGAAGAAACTGACCTTCCTCTCTGCTGAAGAAGAAGATATCGCCAAGATCGCCCAGGCCTCAGCGCCGCTGGATGAGAAAGGCATCTTCGCAGAAGACAAGATCGCATCCCGTCAGACAGGTGACTTCCCGATCCTCGACAGGGAAGAGGTGGAGTACATGGACGTTGCCCCCAACCAGATTGTGGGTCTCTCCGCTTCACTGATTCCGTTCCTCGAGCATGATGACGCCAACCGTGCCCTGATGGGATCGAACATGCAACGTCAGGCTGTTCCGCTGATCCGCCCTGAAAACCCCATCGTGGGTACAGGCCTGGAAGGCAAAGCCGCCCGTGACGCACGTGTTCAGATCCTCGCTGAAGGTGATGGTGTGGTTGAATATGTAGACGGAAGCGAAATTCATATCCGTTACGATCGTACAGAAGCTGACCGTCTGGTAAGCTTTGAAGATGATCTCAGGATCTATAAACTCACCAAGTTCATCAAGACCAACCAGGAAACCTGTATCAACCACAAACCTTCCGTTAAGAAAGGACAGCGCATGAAAAAAGGCGACTTCCTCACAGAAGGATATGCGGTTCAGGCCGGTGAACTGGCGCTCGGACGTAACCTGCAGGTGGCCTTCATGCCATGGAAGGGTTACAACTTCGAGGATGCCATCGTAATCAATGAGCGTGTGGCCCGTGAAGACCTCTTCACTTCTATCCACATCTCTGAGTACGAACTGGAAGTTCGCGATACCAAGCTCGGTGAAGAAGAACTGACACCAGATATCCCCAACGTTTCTGAAGAGGCTACCAAAGACCTCGATGAGAATGGTATCATCCGCCTGGGTGCTGCTATCAAGGAAGGAGATATCCTGATCGGTAAGATCACTCCGAAAGGAGAGAGCGATCCTACTCCTGAAGAGAAACTGCTCCGCGCCATCTTCGGTGACAAAGCCGGTGATGCAAAGGATGCTTCTCTGAAAGCACCGAACGGTGTGGAAGGTGTGGTGATCGGTAAGAAACTGTTCCAGCGCGCCAAGAAAGACAAGAACGCGAAGATCCGCGAGAAAGCTTCCCTGGAGAAACTGGAAAAGATCCACGAAAAGAATGTGGAAGAACTGAAGGACCTGTTGATGAACAAACTGCAATCCCTGTTGAAAGACAAGGCCAGCCAGGGTGTAAACAACAACTTCGGTGAAGTGCTGATCGGCAAGGGTGCCAAATTCAACCCCAAGAACCTTTCCGGTATCGACTACCAGAATGTGAATCCGCTGGGCTGGACTGGCGACAGTGGCATCGATGACCAGATCAACATCCTTCTGCACAACTATAACATCAAGTTCAACGAAGAGCTCGGAAGATACAAGAGGGAGAAGTTCAACATCTCTATCGGTGACGAGTTACCTGCAGGCGTTCTGAAACTCGCGAAAGTATACCTCGCTGTTAAGCGTAAGCTGAAAGTGGGTGATAAGATGGCGGGCCGTCACGGTAACAAAGGTATCGTAGCCAAGATCGTGCGTGCTGAAGACATGCCGTTCCTCGCTGATGGTACTCCGGTAGACATCGTTCTGAACCCGCTTGGTGTACCTAGCCGTATGAACCTTGGACAGATCTATGAGACTGTACTGGGTTGGGCAGGTCTGAAACTGGGTGTGAAATTCGCTACTCCGATCTTCGACGGTGCTACTGTTGAAGAGATCGCACAGAACATCGACAAGGCTGGTCTGCCTACATTCGGCCACACCTACCTGCACGATGGCGAAACCGGTGAGCGCTTCCACCAGAAAGCAACCGTGGGCGTGATCTACATGATCAAACTGCACCACATGGTGGACGATAAGATGCACGCACGTAGCATCGGACCATACTCTCTCATCACGCAACAGCCGCTCGGTGGTAAAGCCCAGTTCGGTGGTCAGCGTTTCGGTGAGATGGAAGTTTGGGCACTCGAAGCATACGGTGCATCCAATATCCTCCAGGAACTGTTAACTATCAAGTCTGATGATATCATCGGCCGCGCGAAGACTTACGAAGCGATCGTGAAAGGTGATAATATCCCGAGAGCAGGTATCCCTGAATCATTCAACGTACTCGTACACGAGTTACGCGGTCTGGGTCTGGATCTGAAGTTTGAATAACAGTGCCGGTTACACGATAACCCCCGTGTGTGTTGAATTTGTAATTATTAAAAAGTAACTGAAAACTCAAATATGGCTATCAAAAAAGATAATCGTCCCAAAGCCACGTTTTCTAAGATCACCATCGGTCTGGCTTCCCCTGACTCCATCCTGGAGCGCAGTTATGGCGAAGTGCTGAAGCCTGAGACCATCAACTACCGTACGTACAAACCTGAGCGTGATGGTTTGTTCTGCGAGCGCATCTTCGGACCCGTTAAGGATTACGAATGTGCCTGCGGTAAGTATAAGCGTATCCGTTATAAAGGCATTGTCTGCGACCGTTGCGGTGTGGAAGTAACTGAGAAGAAAGTCCGCCGCGAGCGCATGGGCCACATCAAGCTGGTTGTGCCTGTTGTTCATATCTGGTACTTCAAGAGCCTTCCCAACAAGATCGGTTACCTGTTGGGTGTAAGCTCCAAGAAGCTCGAGACCATCGTTTATTATGAAAGGTTTGTAGTTATCCAGGCTGGTATCCGCGAAGACAAGGGATTAAAGACTGGTGACCTGCTCACTGAAGAAGAATACCTGGAGATCCTGGAGAACCTCCCCAAAGAGAACCAGTACCTCCCCGATGAAGATCCGCAGAAGTTCATCGCCAAGATGGGTGCGGAAGCCGTTCATGACCTGCTCGGTCGTATTGAACTGGATTCCCTGTCCTTCGATCTGCGTAACGCCGCTGCCACTGAAACTTCACAGCAACGTAAAGCAGATGCCCTCAAGCGTCTGAGCGTGGTGGAAGCTTTCCGTGAAGCAAACGGCCGTATCACCAACCGCCCTGAGTGGATGGTAATGCAGTACATCCCTGTGATCCCGCCGGAACTCCGTCCGCTGGTTCCCCTGGATGGTGGCCGCTTCGCGTCTTCTGACCTGAACGATCTCTACCGTCGTGTGATCATCCGTAACAACCGTCTGAAAAGACTGTTGGAGATCAAGGCGCCTGAGGTGATCCTGCGTAACGAAAAACGTATGCTGCAGGAAGCCGTTGACTCACTGTTCGACAACAGCCGTAAATCAAACGCGGTGAAAGCTGAAGGTGGTCGCGCGCTGAAATCACTCTCCGACGTACTGAAAGGTAAACAAGGTCGTTTCCGTCAGAACTTGCTCGGTAAACGTGTTGACTATTCCGGTCGTTCTGTGATCGTGGTAGGCCCTGAGCTGAAACTCCACGAGTGCGGTCTTCCGAAAGATATGGCTGCTGAATTGTTCAAACCATTCATCATCCGCAAACTGATTGAAAGAGGTATCGTAAAAACAGTTAAATCTGCCCGTAAACTGGTAGACCGCAAGGAAGCTGTTGTTTGGGATATCCTTGAAAATATCCTGAAAGGTCACCCGGTGATGCTCAACCGTGCCCCAACGCTGCACAGGTTGTCTATCCAGGCCTTCCAGCCTAAACTGATCGAAGGAAAGGCCATCCAGCTTCACCCGCTGGTGTGTGCGGCCTTCAACGCCGACTTTGACGGTGACCAGATGGCGGTGCACGTTCCATTGAGCAACGCTGCCGTACTGGAAGCCCAATTGCTGATGCTGTCTTCACACAACATCCTCAACCCGCAGAACGGTTCTCCGATGACCCTGCCTTCACAGGACATGGTACTCGGTCTCTACTACATCACCAAGGGTAAGAGATCAACCGAAACTGAAAAGATCCGCGGGGAAGGAAAGGCATTCTACAGCGCTGAAGAAGTGATCATCGCTCACAACGAAGGCACTGTTGAACTGCACGCCAACATCAAAGTGAAAGCGGTAGTTCGCCTGGACGATGGCACACTCGTTAAAAAACTGATCGATACCACTGTAGGCCGCGTACTGTTCAACCAGTTCGTTCCTAAAGAGGTTGGTTATATCAACGCCCTGCTCACCAAGAAGTCTCTCCGTGAGATCATCGGTGACATCATCACCATCACCAACGTTCCTAAAACTGCGAAGTTCCTGGATGATATCAAGCAGCTCGGTTTCCGTACTGCCTTCCAGGGTGGTCTGTCATTCTCTATCAATGACCTGATCATTCCTTCCATCAAGGAAGAAGTTCTGGAGAACGCGAAAGGTGAAGTGGATGAGGTATGGGACAACTATAACCTCGGTCTGATCACCAACAACGAACGTTACAACCAGATCGTAGACATCTGGTCACGTGTGGATACCCGTATCACAGAAACACTGATCCGTGAGCTGGCAACAGACAAGCAAGGATTCAACTCTGTATACATGATGCTTGATTCCGGAGCCCGTGGTTCCAAACAGCAGATCAAGCAGCTTTGCGGTATCAGGGGTCTGATGGCGAAGCCAAGAAAATCAGGTTCATCCGGAAGTGAGATCATCGAAAACCCGATCCTCTCCAACTTCAAGGGCGGTCTGAACGTATTGGACTACTTCATCTCTACCCACGGTGCGCGTAAAGGTCTGGCGGATACGGCCCTTAAAACGGCTGATGCCGGTTACCTCACCCGCCGTCTCGTAGACGTTGCGCAGGATGTGGTGATCACAGAAGAGGATTGCGGTACACTCCGTGGTATTGCAACCAGTGCACTGAAAGACAACGAAGAAATAGTAGAGCCACTGTACGATCGTATCATCGGACGTACTTCGCTCCACGATGTATACAACCCATCCACTGAGAAACTGATCGTAGCCGGCGGCTCACAGATCACGGAACTCATTGGTAAGGAAATCGAAGAAGCTGGTATCGAAACCGTAGAGATCCGCTCTGTACTCACCTGCGAAAGCAGAAGAGGCGTGTGCGTGAAATGTTACGGTAAGAACCTCGCAACCGGTAACATTGCCCAGAAAGGTGACGCCGTAGGTATCATCGCTGCGCAGTCAATCGGTGAGCCTGGTACACAGCTTACCCTCCGTACCTTCCACGTGGGTGGTGTGGCTGGTTCCGCTTCCATTGAATCTTCACTGCCTGCCAAGTTCGACGGTACCGTTCAATTCGACGGCTTACGTACAGTAACAACCGAAAACAACGAAGGCGAAAAGATCCAGATCGTAATCGGCCGTACAGGTGAGTTACGTATCATGGATGTGAAGAATGACCGTCTCCTCATCACCAACAACGTACCTTACGGTGCAACCCTGCTGGTGAAAGACGGACAGCAGATCAAGAAAGGCGAGCCTATCTGCACATGGGATCCGTTCAACAACGTAGTTGTGGCTGAAATCCCCGGTAACATCAAATTCGATAACGTTATCGATGGTATCACTTACCGCGAAGAGGCCGACGAACAAACCGGTCACCGTGAGAAGGTGGTTATCGAAACAAAAGATAAGAACAAGATCCCGACCCTGATCGTTGAAGGCAAGGAAGTGAAGCTGTACAACTTACCAGTAGGTTCACATATCATTGTGGACGAAGCTGAAGCGGTACGTGCAGGTCAGGTACTGGTGAAGATCCCGAGAACACTGCGTATGCAGCGTGACATCACGGGTGGTCTGCCACGTGTAACCGAGCTCTTCGAAGCACGTAACCCGGGTAACCCTGCGGTTGTGTGTGAGATCGATGGTGTGGTTTCATTCGGCGTGATCAAACGTGGTAACCGTGAGATCGTGATCGAAGCGAAAGATGGTGTTGTTAAAAAATACCTCGTTCCGCTGACACGTCAGATCCTGGTTCAGGACGGTGACTTCATCAAAGCCGGTGCGGCCCTGTCCGATGGTCAGATCGCTCCTGGTGATATCCTCTCAATCAAAGGACCGTTCGCAGTACAGGAGTACGTGGTGAATGAGATCCAGGAGGTTTACCGTTTACAAGGTGTGAAGATCAATGATAAACATATCGAGGTGATCGTTCGCCAGATGATGAAGAAGGTTGAGATCGTGGATCCGGGTGATACCCGCTTCCTCGAGGAGGACCTGGAAGACCGCTTCGACTTCATCGAAGAGAACGACTGGATCTACGACAAGAAAGTGATTTCCGACTCAGGCGAAAGCACCAAGCTGAAAGCCGGTCAGATCGCAAGTCTCCGTGAGATCCGTGAGGAGAACTCCATCCTCCGCAGGAACGATAAGAAAGCGGTAGAGTACAGGGATGCAAACCCCGCTACGTCTCACCCCGTTCTGCTCGGTATCACCAAGGCGTCACTCGGAACTCAAAGCTGGATCTCAGCTGCATCGTTCCAGGAAACCACCAAGGTACTGTCTTCAGCTGCCATCCAGGGTAAATCTGATGACATGCTCGGCCTGAAAGAGAACGTGATCACTGGTCACCCGATCCCTGCAGGTACTGGTCTCCGTGACTTCGACAATATGGTTGTAGGTAGCAAGGAAGAATATGAACTGCTCCAGACCACCCGCGAAGCCATGAGCTTTGATGACGAAGAATAATTACCGGTCTGCATGATTTTTGCCTGACGGTACATATAATCAAGAGTAGGAAGCAGTTAGCTTCCTACTCTTTTGTTTTTTAGCCTGCTACGGCTATGCTTTAATGTTAAAACTTTTAACAATTTTCTTACAACCCAAGAGCATATCTTGCAAAAAAAGCTTTGAATGAGAAATATCTCTACTATCTTAAGTGTTCTGGCTCTCGTACTCATCGGTGTTCTTTTCTACCTGCATTTCAGTGGTAACAAGGCTCCTAAGAAGGTAGCTGAGGGAACTGACGCTAACACGTCTAATGGCGTCCGCATCGGATATTTCGATATTGATTCATTGCAAACCGGTTACGAATATTTCAAGGATGTGCTCGAACAAATGAAGAAGAAAGAGGCCGCCATGAACTCTGAACTGGCTGAAATGGACGGTCGCAGCCGCCGCCGCCTCCAGCAACTCCAGGCTGAACTCCAGAGCCGCGGACAGGCACTTACCCAGGCAGACGAAGTAAAAGCCCAGAATGAAGTGGCAACCATGCAGAAGAACTTCAATGACCGTAAGATTGCCCTGGAGCAGGATATGCAGCGTGCACAGGTTGAAACCATCACAGAGGTCCGTAATACTGTGGCTGAATTCCTGAAGGAATACAACAAGACCAAAGGCTATACATATATCCTTTCATATGATCCCGGCATGAGTCTGATGTACTACAAAGACACGACTTACGATGTGACCGGTGATCTCATCAAAGGATTGAATGAGCAATATGCAGCAAAGAAGAAGAAGCCCTAACCAGCCCTTCTTCCTGCACCAACAACCAAACTAAAACCCTTATCATCAACCACACTGCTGTTTATGGCTGAACAAACCACTTCATTCAAGCCAACCCTCGGCTTGCTGGATGCCACTATGATCGTGGCTGGATCCATGATCGGTTCCGGTATCTTCATTGTTGGCGCTGACATAACCCGCAATGTGGGCAGCGCAGGCTGGCTGATCGCCGTCTGGCTCATCACCGGGTTCATGACGCTCACCGCAGCGCTGAGTTACGGAGAGCTGAGCGGGATGTTCCCCAAAGCCGGTGGTCAATACGTTTACCTGAAAGAAGCCTACAACCCATTGTTAGGCTTTTTATATGGATGGAGCTTTTTTGCCGTGATCCAGACGGCCACTATCGCCGCCGTTTGCGTGGCCTTCGCCAAATTCACCGCCTATCTTATTCCATCGCTCAGTGAAGATCTTGTAGCTATACAGATCGGCAATTTCAAGATCTCGCCGGCACAGCTGCTGGCCATCGGAATAGCCATCTTACTAACGTATATCAATACCCGGGGTGTGAAGGAAGGCAAGATCATCCAGACCACGCTCACCCTCATCAAACTGCTCAGCCTTTTCGGCCTGATCCTCTTCGGCTTCATCATGGCCGACGGAAAGATCTGGGAAGCCAACTGGTCGAACGCCTGGGACCTGCACCAACTGGGCAATCCGGAATCATATACCACCGCCCTGGCCTTCGGCGCCATCGCTGCCGCCATGGTGGGCTCCATATTCAGTTCCGATGCCTGGAACAATGTGACCTTCATTGCCGGTGAGATCAAGAACCCCAAAAGGAATATCGGTCTCAGCCTTTTCCTCGGCACCCTGGTGGTGACCCTGATCTATGTGAGCACGAACGTAATGTACACGGCTGTACTGCCCCTGGAGGAGATCGCTTCTGCAGATAAGGACAGGGTAGCGGTGGCAGCTTCACAGAATATCTTCGGGTCTATCGGATCCTATATCATTGCCATCATGATCATGATCTCCACCTTTGGTTGCAGCAATGGTATGATCCTGTCCGGCGCCCGTGTTTACTACACCATGGCAAAGGACGGCCTTTTCTTCAGGCAGGCGTCCACCCTCAACAAGAATGCAGTACCTGCAAAAGGTCTTTGGATCCAGTGCCTGGTGATCTGCGCCTGGTGTATCAGCGGCTCTTACGGCCAGTTACTGGATATGATCTCTTTTGTGGTGGTGCTCTTCTATATGCTCACCATTGTGGGCATCTTCATCCTGCGTAAAAAACGCCCGGATATGGAGCGCCCATACAAGGCCTTCGGTTATCCCGTAATGCCCATCCTGTACATCGTTATGGGCCTGGCATTCTGCGCCCTCCTCATTATTTTCAAACCCAATTATACCTGGCCGGGACTGATCATTACACTGATTGGTATACCGATTTATTATATTGCACTGGCTAATAAAAAGTCGGCAATAACAAAATAACTATGGCAGTGACAGATTTTGAGCAGTTATTCGCACAGTTCAGAAATATTAAGATAGGAGTGATAGGGGATGTGATGCTCGATACCTATTGGTGGGGGCATGTAGAACGCATCTCCCCGGAAGCGCCGGTGCCCGTGGTGGCGCTGGACAGAAAGGAACAGCGGATAGGAGGGGCAGGCAATGTGGCACTCAATCTCGCATCCCTGCAGGCGCAGGTAAGCATCATCTCCGTGATGGGCAATGATGATGACGGAAGTGATCTCAAAAAACTCTTCGAGCAGCAAAAGATAGATACTACTTATCTCATCCAGAGCAATTCCCGCATCACCACCAACAAGAGCAGGATCATTGCGCGCAATCAGCAAATGATGCGCCTGGATGCGGAGATCACCAAAGACCTCAATGAAACAGATGAAGCCAGTCTGCTCGCTACAGTGGAGCAATTCCTTCAGAAGGAACAGCCGCAGGTAATGATCTTTGAAGACTACAACAAAGGTGTGCTCACCACCTCCGTGATCGAAAAAGTGATAGCACTCTGCAAGCAGTACAAGGTGCTCACTACAGTGGATCCCAAACGAAAGAACTTCTTCGCTTATAACGGCGTTGACATATTCAAACCTAACCTCAAAGAGGTGAAGGAAGGGCTCAATATGCTCTTCGAGGATGTGAACATCGATACCCTCAATGAGGTACACCAGAAGCTGCAGGAACAGCTTCAGCACAATATCTCCTTCATCACCCTTTCAGAAAAAGGGGTGTTCTACCAGGACGATAACAGTTCCCGCATCATACCTTCGCACCTGCGGAATATTGCTGATGTTTCCGGGGCCGGGGATACGGTGATTGCCGTGGCTTCCCTGATCTACGCGGCTACCGGCAGGGTAGACCTGATGGCCGAAGTGGCCAATATTGCCGGGGGGCTGGTATGTGAGGAAGTAGGTACCGCCGCTATAAACCGGGACCGCCTCTTGCAGGAATGCAGGATTTTACTAAATTAGTTCGTGTTGCCGCCCGATTTCCGGGCTATGCCCGCATAATCCGGGTATTTTGTGTGTATTGTGCAGCAAAGCAACCGCTGTGAAAGTCTTTAAGTGATATATGACCATTTGAAATAATGTACTGATGCTGGCTGTTACGATACTTGGAAATAACTCTGCGTTACCCGCTTACGACCGTCACCCGACGGCACAACTGGTTACTCTTGATGACCAGCTTTTCCTCGTTGACTGTGGCGAAGGCACCCAGGTGCAGCTGAGCCGCTACCGCATCCGCTGGGGCCGTATCAATTACATCTTTATTTCACACCTGCACGGAGACCACTACTTCGGTTTACCGGGCTTTCTCAACAGCATGGGCCTGCTCCATCGTGAGAACGACCTGCACCTATTTGCGCCTCCTGAGCTGGAACCCATACTGGACCTGCAATTCAAGGCAGCAAGTACCATTCTTCCCTACAAACTTCATTTCCATCCGCTCACGGATGAGGGCGTGCTGGTGAAGACCGATAAATTCAAAGTCATCTGTTTCCCTACCAAGCACCGCATTCCCTGCTGGGGCTTTCGTTTTGAACAGGTGAAGGCGCCCCGCCGCGTGAACCCGGAGAAGGCCGTTCGCCATGGCGTTCCTGCTGCATTCTACGACAGGCTAAAATGGGGTGAGAACTATACCACTAAAGAAGGCAACCTGGTGACCAATGAACTGGTGACCGATCCTGCCGCCAAACCCAAATCATACGCATACTGCGCAGATACTATCTATGATGAGGACCTGATCCCCCGCATTGCCGGCGTGGACGTGCTCTATCATGAGACCACCTATCTTAAAGAGCTCAATGACCGTGCTGCGAGCCGCTTCCATTCCACTACCGAGCAGGCCGCGAAT
>Ga0247823_10003863_pt1 | contig 12083 bp, 11 predicted proteins | sample 13C_PalmiticAcid_2_FD_192426 | JGI IMG/M metagenome (GOLD analysis project Ga0247823, IMG submission 192426) | Soil microbial communities from agricultural site in Penn Yan, New York, United States - 13C_PalmiticAcid_Day30 | ecosystem: Environmental > Terrestrial > Soil > Agricultural land...
GGGCCACGTGACGCGGCGGGCGGGCGGGGCCGCCCGATAATCCCCGCATGCCCGACACCGCCGCCGACGCGCCCCTCACCCGCCCGACCTGGCGCTTCCTGTTCGCCCACCCGGCCCACTTCCTCGCCCTCGGTGCGGGCGCCGGCCTGAGCCGCCTGGCGCCGGGCACGGCCGGCACGCTCTGGGCCTGGGTCGCCTTCCTGCTGCTGGACCCGCTGCTCACGCCACGCTCCTGGGCCCTCGTGATCGCGGCGGCCACGCTCGCGGGCTGGTGGGCCTGCACCGTCACCGCGCGGCACATGCGCGTGGCCGACTCCGGCCACATCGTGTGGGACGAGGTGGTCGCCTTCTGGCTCGTGCTGTGGATGATCTCGCCCAGCGGCTTCTGGGCCCAGCTCGCGGCCTTTCTGATCTTCCGGTTGTTCGACATGGTCAAGATCGGCCCCATGGCCTGGGCCGACCGCACCTTCAAGGGCTTCGGCCCGCGCGGCGGCTTCGGCATCCTGCTCGACGACTTTGCCGCCGCCTTCTGCACGCTGCTCGTCATTTCCCTGTGGAGGCTCTGAACATGCCCGACACCACCGCCGACCTGGTCGAGCAACTCGCCACCGCCCTCAAGGCACGCGGCCTGATGATGGCCACCGCCGAGAGCTGCACCGGCGGCCTGATCGCCGGCGCCTGCACCGACGTCTCGGGCTCCAGCGACTGGTTCGAGCGCGGCTTCGTCACCTACTCCAACGCCGCCAAGCACGGCATGCTCGGCGTGCCCGCCCTGCTGATCGAACAGCACGGCGCGGTGAGCGAGCCGGTGGCGCGCGCCATGGCCTCGGGCGCGCTCGCGCACTCGCCCGCCCAGCTCGCCGTGGCCGTGACCGGCGTGGCCGGCCCCACCGGCGGCAGCGCCGAGAAGCCGGTGGGCACGGTGTGGTTCGGCTGGGCCACGCCCCAGGGAGTGTTCACCGAACACCAGCGCTTCGACGGCGACCGCGCCGCCGTGCGCCAGGCCACCGTGCGGCACGCGCTCGCCGGCCTCCTGCAACGCCTGACCTGAATCCATGGAACCGTTCAAGAACCTCATCAGCGCCGCCACCGTCACCAACGCCGGCCACCACCTGCACCGCGCGTGGCCGCGCTTCGACCGCCAGGCTTTCGAGACCCAGGCGGCCACCGGCCTGGCGCAGCTGGAGTTCAAGGCCCGCGCCATGCAACTCGCCGACGCGCTGGAAGCCACCCTGCCCGACGACTTCGACACCGCCTGCGGCGTGATCGAAGCCAGCCTGGCGCCGCCGCTGGACATCGATGCCCAGGGCGAACCGCTCAAGCTCGGCGAGGCGCGCGACGAACACGGCATCGGCGGTTGGGCCCTGTGGGCGGTCGGCGAATTCGTGGCGCGCCGGGGCGTGGGCAGCGAAGCCGCCGCCCGGCGCGGCCTGGCCTGCCTGCACGCGGTCACGCAGCGCTTCACCGCCGAGTTCGCGATCCGGCCGCTGATCCAGCGCCACCCGGCCCTGGCCTTCGACACCCTGGGCCGGTGGGTGGACGACCCGAGCGCGCACGTGCGCCGGCTGGTGAGCGAGGGCAGCCGCCCGCGCCTGCCCTGGGGCCTGCGGCTGCAGGCGCTGGTGGTGGACCCGGCGCCCACGCTGCCCCTGCTGCGCGCGCTGCAGGACGACCCCAGCAGCTACGTGCGCCGCAGCGTGGCCAACCACCTCAACGACATCGCCAAGGACCACCCCGACCTCGTGGCCGGCTGGGTGCGCGACCACCTGATCGACGCGCCCGACGCGCGCAGCGCGCTGCTGCGCCACGCCAGCCGCAGCCTCATCAAGGCCGGCCACGCCCCCACGCTGGCGGCCTGGGGGTTGGCCAGCGGGCTGAAGGGCGAGGCCACGCTCACGCTGAGCGCGGCGCGCGCGGCGGTGGGCGGCGAGATCGGGCTGCGGGCCGAGCTGCGCTCGCGCTCGCGCCAGCCCCAGCCGCTGGTGGTGGACTACGCGGTGCACCACGTGCGCGCCAACGGCAGCACCTCGCCCAAAGTCTTCAAGGGCTGGAAGCTCACGCTCGCCCCCGGTGAGCAGCGCACGCTGGAGAAGCGCCACAGCCTCAAACCCGTGACCACGCGCACGCTCTACCCCGGCACGCACCGCATCGAGGTGCTGGTGAACGGCGTGGCGCTGGCCGACGCCGCCTTCGAGCTCAAGTGAGCAGGTGCGCCGCGAGCCCGCGCCGCGGTGCGGGCCCGATCGCCGGCGCATGACCCAGCCGGGTCCACATCTGCACCGTGAAGCGCGGCGCGGGGGCGCCGAGCAGCCGGTGGATCTCGGCATAAGGTTCCGCCTGCTCGGGGTACTCCTGCAGCGCCTGTGACAGCGGCTGCATCGACAGGCCGGCGGCCGTGGCGGCGAGCTGGGCCCGCACGTAGGCGCGCCCCGCCTGGACCTGCGTGAACCGGTCGTTGCCCTCGGTCACCAGCCAGAAGAAAGCCGGCGTGTGTTCGAGCCGGGTGTTGAAGTCGCGGATCTGAACCTGGGTCGATGAGCTGTCGGGCGCGGGCACCTCGCGGCGGTCGAACAGGCCCACGGCCGTGAGCGCGCGCGCCAACGGGGCGTTGAGCGAGATGCCGTCGCGGTGCTGCGCGATTTCTTTCGGGCCCACGCGCAGCACCTGGAGCGACTCCATCACCGTGCGCGGCGTGACCAGCTCGATGCGCCAGGCCTCGCGGGCGATGCGGCGGTGCTGCGCCATCGCCTCGGGCTGCGAAGCGCCGACGAACCCCACCTGCACCGGGTGCGACCGCACGCTGGCGGCGATCGCCTGCAAGGCAGCGGCATCGGGCTCGCGCGCCTCGTAGTCCTCCCGGTTCGTGCGGCGCTGAAAGATCTGCGCGAACAGCGGGTCGGGCGCCACCGACGCATCGGGCACCAGGCGAATGCGCGCGGTGGGCCTGGCATCCACCGTCTCGGGGCCGAACGCGCCCTGCGGGAACAGCTCGATCTGCGCGCGCAAGCCCTTCTGCCGCGCCGCGAGGTCCAGCAGTTCGATGAAGCAGCCCTGGCTCATCAGCATCTGGCGCGAATGCGGGTCGGTCTGCGGCAACAGGCGGCTTCGGTCGATGTACAGCGTGATCTCGCCGGGCACGCCCAGGTCCACCAGCCAGGACTGCAGGTTGTGCGAGTGCGGTGCGAGCAGCGCATGCCCCACCAACCAGCGGCGCACGTCAGCCTGCTCGCCCGGCCCCTGCCAGGCGGCGACGGCCTCGGGCGGCAACGCGCTGTCGCAGGCGCTCAGGCTGACGGCGACCGCGCCGCCGCCCACGAGGCGGATGAAGGCCCGGCGGTCCATGGCGATCAGGCCCGCACGGGCAACGGGGTCGCGCCGTCGGCGCCCAGCAGCGCCAGGCCTTGCAGCGTGTGCTGCAGGGTCTGCGGCCAGGGCGTGTGCGGTTCGCTGCCGATGCGCTCGCGCAGACGGCGGTTGTCCAGCCGGTGGGGCTGGTTCCAGAGGTAGCGCAAGGCGGCCAGCGCGCCCAGGGTCGGCATGAACAGGCCCAGCCCCTGGATCAGCGGCCAGGGCATGCCGCCCACGCGCAGCGCCTCTTGCCCGCGCAGCCAGCCTTGCTCGCGGGCCAGCGGTTGCAAGGCGTTCACCCAGTCGTGGCCGGTGAGCGTGTGGCCGCTGAAATGCAGCGACTCGAACGCCGGCATCGTGTGGCGCGCGTGCGCGACGGCCACGAAGGTCTGTGCCAGGTCGGGCAGGTAGGCCCAGGGCGTGGCCGCATCCAGCGGGCCGGGAAACACCAGCTTGCCGCGCCGGATGCCGGTGAGCATCGCGCGGTCCAGCCAGGTGCCCTGGCCCTGGCCGTAGAAGTTGCCGGCGCGCACGATCACCGCGCGCAGCTCGCCGCGCTGCGCGGCGGCCTCCAGTCCGGCCTCCATGTCGGTGCGGATGCGGCCCATGGCCGTGGTCGGCCGATGAGGTGCGCCTTCGAGCAGCACCTCGGGCATGTGTTGGCCGAAGTTGTAGACATTGCCCGGCAGCATCAGCGTGGCCCCCAGCGCCTGCGCCACCGCCATGCCGCTGTGCAACAGGGGGGCGTTCTCGCGCTCCCAGGCCGGGCGCGTGTACTGCGCGGGGTTGAGCGCGTGCACCACCACGCTGGCGCCGCCGGCCTGCCCCACCTGGGCCACCAGCTCGGCGACGGCCTGCGGCGTGTCCACCGCCTGCGCCAGCCACTGCACACCGGCCACCGTGGGTGCCTGCGCGCCGGGGCGCATCTGCGCCAGCACGCGCCAGCCGCCGCGCGCAAAGGCCTGCACCGCGGCCAGGCCGAAGCGGCCGCGCCCGCCGAGCACCAGCACCGTGTCGGCAGGGGAGGAAGAAGAGGACGTTGCGTTCATGAGGAACTCCGGGGAACACCGACCACCGGTGCCATGGCATCGATTGTGGAAACAGACGACCCCATTCACAATTCGCTGAAACCGAACATCAGCCATGCATTCATGAATACCGGCGATTTCAACTGGACCCTGATCAGGTCCTTTCTCGCGGCGCTCGACCGGGGCAGCCTGATGGCCGCCGCGCGGGCCCTGGCCACGACCCAGCCCACGGTGGGCCGCCACATCGGCGAGCTCGAAACGCAGCTCGGCGTGCTGCTGTTCGAGCGCACCGGCCGCGGCCTGGTGCCCACCGCGCACGCCCACCGCCTGGCCGAGGCGGCGCGCGCGATGGCCAGCGCGGCCGACCAGCTCGCGCGCCAGGCCTCGGGCGCGCAGCAGGATGTGCAGGGCACGGTGCGCATCAGCGCCAGCCAGCCCGTGACCTGCGTGCTACTGCCTCCGGTGCTGCGGCAGATGCGCCAGGCCCATCCGGACATCCAGGTGGAGCTGGTGTCGAGCAACGCGGTGAGCAACCTGTTGCAGCGCGAGGCCGACATCGCGCTGCGCATGGTGCGGCCCGACCAGGCCACGCTGCTGTGCAGGAAACTCGGCCAGGTCGCCCTGGGCACCTACGCGCACCGCGACTACCTGCGCCGCCGGGGCACGCCGCGCGAGCCGCAGGACCTGCTCGCGCACGACCTGGTGGGCAACGACCGCAACACCGACATCCTGCGCGGCTTCGCGGCCATGGGCTACCCGATGCAACGCGAGGCCTTCGCCGTGCGCACCGACGACCTCAACGCCTACCAGGCCGCCGTGGACGCGGGGCTGGGCATCGGTTTTCTGGCGCGCTACGTGGCGCGGCGCAACCCCGAGCTCGTGCCCCTGCTGCCGATGCTGCCGATCCCGCCGCTGCCGATGTGGCTCGCGGTGCACCGCGAGATCCGCAGCAACCCGCGCATCCGCCGGGTGTGGGACTTCCTGGCGCAGGCCCTGCCCCCGGCCCTGGCCTGAGCGCAACCCCTACACTGGCACGGCACCACCATTCCTTGAAAGGCAGCCCTTCATGCTCACGGTCCACCACCTGAACCATTCGCGCTCGCAGCGCGTGCTCTGGCTGCTCGAAGAGCTGGGCGTGCCTTACCAGATCGAGCGCTACGAGCGCGACCCCAAGACCATGCTGGCGCCGGCCTCGCTGCAGAAGGTGCACCCGCTGGGCAAGTCGCCGGTGGTGACCGACGGCAAGGCCACGCTGGCCGAGTCGGGCGCGATCCTGGAGTACCTGGTCGAGACCTACGGCGAAGGCCAGTTCGCGCCCGAGCGCGGCACGCCGTCCTTCCTGCGCTACCGCTACTGGCTGCACTACGCCGAAGGCTCGCTGGCCACGCCGCTGTTGCTGCAGCTGGTGTTCGACCAGATCGAACGCAAGAGCCCGTTCCTCGTGCGCCCGGTGGCGGTGGGCATCTCGTCCCAGATCAAGAAGCTGCTCGTCACGCCCAACCTGAAGCGGCACTTCGACTACCTCGAAGCCGAGCTGACGGAGCACGGCCCCTGGTTCGTCGGGCGCTCGTTCAGTGCGGCCGACGTGCAGATGAGCTTCGGCATCGAAGCCGCCGCCGCACGCGGCCTGCTCAAGAACCGGCCCAAGCTGTCGGACTGGCTGCGCCGCATCCACGAGCGGCCGGCCTACCAGCGCGCGCTCGAACAGGGCGGGCCGTTCGACCTCGCCACGTTCTGAACGCGCCGTTCAGTCGAGCTTGATCTGCGCCTTGGCCACCAGGCGCGCGTAGCGCTCCTGTTCGCTGCGCAGGAAGCGGGCCGAGGCCTCGGGCGCCATGGGGCTGATGAAGTTGTCCTGCTTGGCCATGGCGGCCTTGACCTCGGCGTCCTCGAACGCGGCCACCACGGCCTTGTGCAGCCGCTCGACCTGCGCGGGCGGCAAGCCCTTGGGGCCGATCAGGGCGAACCAGCCCGCCACGTCCACCGACGGGAAGCCCTGCTCGGCGATGGTGGGCAGGTCGGGCAGCGAGGCCACGCGGGCCTTGCTCATGACGCCGATCGCGCGCATGCGCCCGGAGGCCAGGTGGCCCTGGGCGGCGGGCACGGCGGCCACGCCGAAGTCCACCTGGCCGGCGATGATGTCCGTCATCATCGGCCCCATGCCCTTGTAGGGCACGTGCTGCACCTTCGCGCCCACGGCGTCGACGAACATCTCGCCCGCGAGGTGGATGATGGTCCCATTGCCCGACGAGCCCATGTTGAACTGCCCGGGCTTGGACAGCAGCAGCGCCTGCAGCTCCTTCGCGTCCTTCACCGGCAGGCGGGCCGGGTTGACGACCAGCAGAAAGGGCGAGCCGCCCACCACGCTGATGGGTGTGATGTCGTTGAGGCTGTCGTACGGCACGCTCTTGTAGACGCTGGGGTTGACCGAGTGGTTGTTCGAGATGAAGGCCACGGTGTGGCCGTCGGGCGCGGCCTTGACCAGTGCGGCGGTACCGGTGATGCCACCCGCACCAGGCAGGTTTTCGATGACGACGGCCTGCCCACCCAGGGCCTTGGACAAGGCGTTCTGGGCCGAGCGGATGATGGTGTCCACGCCCGAGCCGGCACCCACCGGCAGGATCACGCGCAGCGGCGCTGCGCCTTGCGCCCACACGGCGGGCGTGCCCAGCAGGCTGGCCGCGCCCAGGGCGAGCACGGTGCGGCGGTTGAAGGTGGATGGGGTCATGGGTGTCTCCTGTGGGGTTGTGTCGAAAAGAGTCAGGCCGGGTGCGCGGCACCGAGGATTTCCTCGGTGTGCTCGCCGACCCGGGCCAGCGCGTGGCGCACGCCGGGCCGCCGCCCGCCCATGAGCAGGGGCAGCAGCACCACCTGCGTGGGGTCGCCGTCGTCGGTCTGCATCGGCACCAGGCCGCCGCTGGCGATCAGGTGCTCGTCGTGCAGCAGCTGGTCCGGGCGCACCACCTTGGCGTAAGGCAGGCCGGCGGCCTGGAGCTGGGCGCACAGGGTGTCGAGGTCCTTGTGCTGCAAGGTCTCGCCCAGGGTCTGGAGCAAGGCCGGGCGCACCGCCACGCGCTGCGCGTTGGTGGCCAGGGCCGGGTCGCTGGCGAGATCGGTGCGCCCGATCACCTGGCACAGGGCGGCGAACTGCTTGTCGCTCACCGCGCCCACGAAGAGCTGCTCGCCAGCGGCCACGGTGAAGGTGTCGTACACGCTCCAGGCCGAGACGCGCGAAGGAAACGGCGGCGGCACCTCGCCGGTCATCTGGTGCTGCTGCATGTGCTGCGCGGCCAGCAGGCAGCAGTTCTCGAACAGCGCGCTCTGGATCTCCTGGCCCTGGCCGGTGCGCTCGCGCTCGCGCAGCGCCGCCAGCACGCCGATGGCGCCGAACATGCCGCCCATGATGTCGTTCACCGACGAGCCCGCGCGCAGCGGGCGGCCCACGGGACCGGTCATGTAGGTCAGGCCGGCCATGTTCTGCACCACTTCGTCGAGCGCGAGCCGGTTCTCGTAAGGCCCGGGCAGGAAGCCTTTGTGGGAGACATAGATGAGGCGCGGGAAGCGCTCGCGCAACGCGGCCTGGCCCAGGCCCAGCGTGTCCATCAGCCCGGGGCGGAAGTTCTCCAGCAGCACGTCGCACTGGCCGATCAGCTCCACCGCACTGGCCAGGCCTTCCTCGGTGTGCAGGTCGATCACCACGCTTTTTTTGTTGCGGTTGAAGCTGCGGAAGAAGCCGATGCCCAGGCCGGGCAGGTCGCGCGTCTTGTCGCCACCGGGCGGCTCAACCTTGATGACCTCGGCGCCGAGGTCGGCCAGGATCATGCCGCAGGTGGGGCCCATGACCATGTGGGTGAATTCGACGACGCGCACGCCGTCGAGGGGAAGAGCGGTGGAAGCGGAATTCATGGTGTGCATTCGGTGTCAGTGGATGGTTGCGTTCAACCTGGGCAGGCCGGCGCGCCACAGAGCGCCGTGGGTCTGCTCGCCCGGCAGCCAGCCCACCACCTTGGCGCGCAGGGCCAGCAGCCGCTCCAGCGACAGGCCGGTGCGCACGCCCGCTGCCTGCAGCATGAAGGCCAGGTCTTCGGTGGCGGCGTTGCCGCTGGCGCCCGGCGCGTGCGGGCAGCCGCCGATGCCGGCGAGCGAGGCGTCGAAGCGCGCCACGCCCACCTGCAGGGCGGCGTACACATTGGCCAGCGCGAGGCCGCGCGTGTCGTGGAAGTGGCCACAACAGAAGCGCTCACCCGCGAGGTGCAGGGCCTGCTCGAACAGGCGGCTCACCGAGGCCGGGTCGGCGTAGCCCACGGTGTCGGCCAGGCTCACGCGGTCGGCCCCGGCGTCCAGCAGGGCCTGCATCAGGCGCAGCACCTCGGCCGGTTTCACCTCGCCCTGCAGGGTGCAGCCGAAGGCCGTGCCCACGCCGCCTTCGATCAAGGTGCGGCGGCCCGAGGCGTCGCGCGCCGCGCGGATGCGGCCCATCTCCGCCACCACCTCGTCGGGCGTCTTGCGCAGGTTGGCCAGGCTGTGGGCATGGCTGGCCGAGAGCGGCAGGATCATCAGGTCGGCGTCGCCCTCCAGCGCCCGCTCGGCGCCCTTGAGGTTGGGCACCAGCACCGAGGCCGAGAGGCCCGGCAGGGTCTTGGCGTGGGCCAGCAGCTCGGCGGTGTCCGCCAGCTGAGGCAGCAGCCGGGCCGGCACGAAGGAGCCGACCTCGATCTCGCGCTGGCCGGCCGCGAAGGCCTCGCTGATCCACTCGCACTTGCGCGCGGTGCTCAGGACGGTGGGGATGCTTTGCAATCCATCCCGGAGTCCGACTTCGCGGACGACGGCATTGGCGGGCAGCTGGGCCATGGAAACGGGTCTCCTGATCGTTGGGAAGGCAGTCTATGATTTCCTCAACGAACATCAAGTGATGTTTCAGAAGCCGATGGATTCCAGTTCGGAACTTAAAGCGAGGGTAATCACCATGCGGGACCTGGACCTCAAGACCCTGCGGCTGCTGGTGGCGGTGTGCGACCACGGCAACATGAAGGACGCGGCGGCGCAGGAGCACATCGAGCCCTCGGCCATCAGCAAGCGCATCGCCCAGCTGGAGGAAACCATCGGCACGCCGGTGCTGGTGCGCGGCCGGCGCGGCGCCGAGCCCACGCCGGCGGGTCGTGCGCTGCTGGAGCACGCGCGCACGCTGCTGTTCACCGTGGACCGCATCGAGGCCGACATGGCCGCGTTCAAGGGCGGCATCAAGGGGCAGGTGCGCCTGGTGGCCAGCGCCTCGGCGATCGCCGAGTCCCTGCTCGACGACCTGGCGCAGTTCATGCGCGCACCCGAGCACCACGACATCAAGGTCGACATCGAAGAGCGCTTCTCCAAGGACATCGTGGGCATGGTGCGCGAGGGCGTGGTCTCGCTCGGCGTGTGCTGGACGCACACCGACTTCGGCGGGCTGGCCTCGCGCCCCTACCGGCGCGACGAGCTGGCGCTGGCCGTGCCCCGCGACCACCCGCTGGCGCAGCGCGATGCGGTGCACTTCGAGGAAACGCTGGACTATGAGCACGTGGGCCTGCAGCCCTCGACGGCGGTGCACACCATGCTGCACCGCGCCGCCACCAAGGTGGGCAAGACCATGAGCTACCGGGTCGTGGTGTCGAACTTCGACGCGGCCTTCCGCGTGGTGGGCGCGAACCTCGGCATCAGCGTGGTGCCGCGCGAGGTGAGCCAGCTCTACGTGTCGGCCGGGCAGGTGCGCATCGTGCCGCTGCTCAACGACTGGGCGCACCGCCAGTTCGCGATCTGTTTTCGCGACCGCAGCGATCTCACGCCCGCGGCCGAACGCCTGCTGGACTTCCTGTGCCAGCAGGCGCTGGACGCCGAGCCGCCGGCCCTCAGGCCAGCTTGAACGGCAGCTCGCGCAGCGGCTTGCCGGTCAGGCTCGCGATGGCGTTGGCGAACGCTGGCGCCAGCGGCGGCACGCCGGGCTCGCCCACGCCGGTGGGCGCGTCGGCGCTGGGCACGAGGTGCACCGCGATGGCCGGCATGTCGGTGATGCGCGGCACGGCGAAGTCACCGAAGTTGCTCTGCTCCACCACGCCGTCCTTCAGGGTGATGGCCGCGCCCGGCAGGCACATGGACAGGCCCATCAGCGCCCCGCCCTGGATCTGCGCTTCCACGCTCCTGGGGTTCACCGCCAGGTTGCAGTGCACGCCGGCCGTGACCTGGTGCAGCTTGGGCGTGCCGTCGACCACCGAGGCCTCGACCACGTAGGCCACCACCGAGTCGAAAGACTCGTGCACCGCCACGCCCCAGGCGCGGCCGGTGGGCAAGGTCTTCTTGCCGTAGCCGCTCTTGTCCACCGCGAGCTGCAGCGCGGCGCGGTGGCGCACGGCCTTGTCGTCCATCAGCTTCATGCGGTAGGCCACCGGGTCCTGTTTCGTGGCGCGCGCGATGTCGTCGATCAGCGTCTCCATCACATAGCCTGTGTGGGTGGAGCCCACGCTGCGCCACCACAGCACCGGCACGTTGAGTTTCGGGTGGTGGGCCGAGAGGCGCATCGGCACACGGTAGGGCTTGCCCATGCCTTCCACGGCGGTCTCGTCCACGCCGCCCTTGACCATCATGGGCTCGAAGAAGGTGCCGGCCATGATGGACTGGCCCACGATCACGTGGTCCCAGGCCAGCACCTGGCCTTGCGCGTCGAAGCCGATCTCGGCGCGGTGCAGGTGCATGGGGCGGTAGTAGCCGCCGCGCACGTCGTCCTCGCGGCTCCACACCGTGCGCACCGGGGCGCCCAGACCCGCGGCCTGCGCGGCTTTCGCGATGGTGCAGGCCTCGACCACGAAGTCGCTGGTGAGCAGGCCGCGCCGGCCGAAGCCACCGCCGGCCATCTGCACGTTCATCGTCACCTGCTCGGGCTTGATGCCCAGCGTGCGCGCGGCGGCGGCCGTGTCCAGCCCCGGCATCTGGGTGCCGGTCCACACCGTGGCCTTGGCGGCAGCGCCGCTGCCGGTCAGTTGCACCGTGCAGTTCAGCGGCTCCATGGGCGCGTGCGCCAGGTAGGGGAACACGAACTCGGCGCTGATCTTGTGCGGCGCGTTGGCCAGCGGCGCCATGTCGGCGTCGTGCTTCACGTTGCCGGTCTTCGCGGCCAGGGTGCGGTAGCTCGCGAGCTGCTGCGCGCTGTCCACCTTCTCGCGGCCGGCGTCGTTCCACTGCACCTTCAGCGCATCGCGGCCCTGCTTCGCGGCCCAGTAGCCCTCGGCCACCACGGCCACGCCTTCACCGCCGTCGTGCAGCGGCACGCGCAGCACCGCCTTGACGCCTTTGACCGCGCGCGCGGCGGCGTCATCGACCGAGGCCACCTTGCTGCCGAACACCGGCGGGTGCTGGAGCACGGCGGTGAGCATGCCGGGCAGGCGCACGTCCATGCCGAAGCCCTGCCGTCCGCTGGATTTCGCCTTCGCGTCCAGCCGCGTCGTGGGCTGGCCGATGAGCTTGAAGCGCGACGGGTCCTTGAGCGTGACCTGCACCGGCACCGGCTGCTGCATGGCGGCGTCGGCCAGGGCGCCGTAAGCGAGCTTCTTGCCACCGGGGCCGATCACCACGCCGCGCTCCGTGGCCAGCGAGGCCACCGGCACGTTCCACTGCTTCGCAGCGGCCGCCAGCAGCATGGCGCGCGTGCGCGCGCCTTGCTGCTGGCGGCCGCTGCGAAGC
>Ga0247823_10003864_pt1 | contig 12077 bp, 11 predicted proteins | sample 13C_PalmiticAcid_2_FD_192426 | JGI IMG/M metagenome (GOLD analysis project Ga0247823, IMG submission 192426) | Soil microbial communities from agricultural site in Penn Yan, New York, United States - 13C_PalmiticAcid_Day30 | ecosystem: Environmental > Terrestrial > Soil > Agricultural land...
GTGCGCGCTATAGGTGTAGCGCACCTGCGGCGTGTCCTGCAGCGGCACCCAGCTGCGCGCATGGATCTGCTGCGACTGGCTGAACATGAAGGGCAGCTGCTTGCCTTCGGTCATTTCAGGCGTCAGCCACTGCAGGCCCGAGGCCTCCGGCGAGCTCGTGTAGGTGACCTTGACCTTCGCGTTGCGGGCCGGCGTCTCGATGGTCAGCTTGCTGCCCAGCACCGGATCCTTGGCGGCCAGCGCGTACTGCAGCGGCGCCCAGGCGTTGCCGGCTTCGCCCTCGACCTTCGCGATGGTCAGGTCGCGCGTGTCCAGCACCAGCTGGGTGGCGGCCTTGTCCTTCCAGTCCAGGGTGTAGGTGGCGGTGCCACCGATGGTCTTGGCATCGAAGTCGACGGCGATGTCCAGCGCCAGGTCGGCGATGGCGACCTTCTGCGGCTCGGCATAGGAGTGCTCGTCGTGGTCGGCGACCTGGGCAACGACGGGTTTCTTGGGCGTGGCCACGGGGGTGGTTTCGGGTTCCTTGGAGCACCCGGCCGCCAGCACGGCGGCGCAGGACAACAGCAAAGCCAGTGAACGCATCAGGGGACTTCCAGCGATCGGGGGAAGCCCCAAGTTTACCGCGCCGCGCGGCGGCAAGCCCCTACAGGCCCTGACCGGCGCGCGTCCTCAGACCTTGTAGCCGGTGTGGATGGCCACGATCCCCGCGGACAGATTGCGGAAACTGGTCCGGGCGAAGCCAGCGGCATCCATCATCCCCTGCAGTTCGGCCTGGGGCGGGTGTTGGCGGATGCTCTCGGCCAGGTACTGGTAACTGCCGGCGTCCTGGGCGAACAGCTGACCCAGCTTCGGCAGCACCTTGAACGAGTGGAAGTCGTAGACCGGCTTGAACCAGTCGACGGTCACTTCCGAGAACTCCAGCACGCGCGCCTGCCCGCCCACTTTCAATACGCGATGCATCTCGCGCAACGCGGCGTCCTTGTCGGTGACGTTGCGCAGGCCGAAGGCGATGGTGACCAGATCGAAGCTGGCGTCCGGGAACGGCAGCGCCTCGGCGTTGCACTGCACGTATTCCAGGCCCTGCACCAGGCCGCGGTCGGTCAGGCGGTCGCGGCCCACCGACAGCATGCCGGCGTTGATGTCGCCCAGCACGATCTGCCCGGCATCGCCCACGCGGTCCTTCAGGAGCGCGGCGATGTCGCCGGTGCCGCCAGCGAGGTCGAGCACGCGATCGCCACGCTTCACCTGGCAGGTGCCCACGAAATAGCGCTTCCAGACCCGATGGATGCCCAGGCTCATCAGGTCGTTCATCAGGTCGTACTTGCCCGCGACCGACGTGAAGACCTCGCCGACCAGCTTCTGCTTCTCTCGGGCGGCGACGTCGCGGAAGCCGAAATGGGTGGTGCCGCGCTCGTAGGGGGATTCGCTCATGCCCCGATTATCGCACTACGACGGGGAGCCGGGTCGCCCCGGCCTTCACAGCTCCAGCAAGGCGCACAGCACCGGATGCCGCAGTAAGCGGGGTACGGCGGTGCACCGCCCCGCCGTCGCAGCGGCCCGCGTCGTCGTCACCGGCGTGGCGGGCGTGCCCGTACTCGCGGATGCCGTCGGCGTCGCAGGCTTCACCAGTGCCGGCGCCGGCGAACTCATCGACCGTGGCCGCGGGCCAACGCGCACGCGGAAGCCCTCTGCCGTAGCGGCGACGACTTCGACCCAGTGGCGCTCGTCCGGCGTATTCCAGCGCTCGCCGACCTTGAGCATCGAGCCTTCGTTGTTGGATACATCGGCTGCCGGCGTGTCGGTATCGATGCTGTAGGCGACGCCGTAATCCTCCAGCGTGTGGATGATCACCGCATCGCCCGCGAGCTTCGATTCGTACGTGCCAGTACGTCGGCGCGCTTCCAGCGTGTAGACCACGGTCTTGTAGGGATCCGGCTGCGTCGGCAGCGCGAGGATCACCAGTTGCGTGTTGGGCGAATCGCGCAGGCTGCCGGCGTCCAGGACGAACTCGTGCGTCTCGCCGTTGTCGGCGTCGATCGTACGCTTGCGTGCGGCGGGCAGCCAGCCCAGACGCTCGCGCTGGTACATGTTGACGTGCTTGGGCAGCGTGCCGAACGTGGCATCGCTGGTGGCGTTGCGCCAGGCATCGCTCATCAGGTCCCACGGGTTGTCGTAGGTATCGGCGTCGCCATCGGAGTTGTTGGAGTGCGGCAACCCATAGCCATGACCCATTTCGTGGGCGAGCGGCGCCAGGTTCGCGAACGACCACGGCGGGCTCCACGTCACCCGCGTGCAGGTGTAGGCACCATCGAGCGTGGCGCAGGCGCCACCGCCCCAGGCGTTGCCGTCCAGCTCGCCGTTGAACATCAGGTTGACGCCCTGCGCACCTCGGAAGTCGACGTCCGCATCGGCGGCAGCCGCGCAGTCGGCGAACAGCTGCGATAGCTGCGCCTTCTGCTTGCCGTTGACGAGGGCCAGGTAGGCCTCGCGCGGGCGCGGCAGCGTGTACCAGCCATGCGCGGAACTGCCGGCCAGGTCGACCTGCCCGTACGAGACCTCCGCCCAGTAATGACCAAGCTGGCCCGGCGCATTGCCGTACTGGGCCTGGAAGAACTCGCGCGGCTTCTGCTCGGTGGCGATGTCGGCGAACTTGCACATCAGCGTCACCCACCGCGTGCTGCCCAACACCGGCGCGGCTGCCATGACGCGTGCATCCGCACCCATCGCGGTGGCGCGCGCGGCCACACGGCCGGTGGGCACGATCGCATCGATCGCCGGTGCCGGCGACGCGAGGCGCTGCGCTTTGTTGATCTGCGTCTGGTACGACACCGCCACATGGCGGTTGGCCAGCGCGTACAGGTCGCCGGCCGCACGGCGCGCCTGCGTGGCATCGAGCGCGACGCGCTGTCCTGGAGCGGTTTCGAGCCAAACGTCGAGATGCGGTGCGGCTTGCGCACGGCCGGGTGCCGCGCGCGGAGGATCCGCCCACTGCAGCTGCAGGATGCCTTGCACGACGTTGTCCGCGCGCGATGGCGCAACGACGAACATGCAGGCCAGTGCCAGCACGACCCCGGCAGCCCACGCGTGCGCGTGCGACCACCGCGCGTCGGCGGATCGTTGATGGACCACGCGCGACTCCACTCACGGCGGGCGGGCCGGAATGGCGCCGCCATCCTGCGGTGTCGGCCGCTACGTGGGCGGCTTGAGGGTTTCTCTTCGCGGATATCGCGAACTGCGATGCGCGTCCGCAAATACGATCGCGAGGTGTCGGGAATTCCCCTACGCGTCAGCGCGCGCGCGCCGCACATCCCTCACGCGTGCCGCCGGGCTTCGCGCAGGGCTCGGTCGTCGGCGCGCGCGTACGACCCACCTGCACCTGAGTGCCCGTGTTGGCCGGTGCGGACGATGCCGACGTGCCATTCGGCTTAAGACGCGGCGGATTGGGGCTGCTCATCACCCGTGGCGGTCCGACGGTCAACAGGAACCCCGTGGCGGTCTGCGCGGTGACGGTGACCGCATGCGTTGCTTCCGGCGTCAGCCAACGTTCGCCCACCTTGAACATCGAGCCTTCGTTGTTCGAGGTGTTCGCTGGCGGCGCGTCCGCGTCCACGCTGTAGGCCGTGCCCGAGGCCTGGATCTTGTGGATGATCACCGCATCGCCCGCCAGCGCCCCTTCGTACGCGCCTTCGCGCTTGCGGGCCTCCAGCGTGTACACCACCGTGGCATACGGGTCAGCCTGCGGCGACAGCGACAGCACGAGCATCTGCACGTTGGTGGATCCGGCGATATGCGCGTAGTCGAGCGCGATCTGGCGCGTTGCGATGTCGCCCAGCACGAGCACCTGCTGGCGCGCGGTATCCACCCAGCTCAGGCGATGGCGCTGGAAAATGTTGATGTGCTTGGGTCGCACGCCGTACGTGGCATCGCGCACCACGTTGCTCCAGCCATCGCTCATCACGTCCCACGGGTTGTCGTAGGTGTCGTCGTCGCCATCGGAGTTGTCCGAATGCGGTAGGCCGTAGCCGTGCCCCATCTCGTGCGCGAGCGGCGCCAGGTTGCTGAAGGACCACGGCGGGTTCCAGGTCACGCGCGTGCAGAAACTGGTCCGTCCTTCCAGCGGCGCGCAACTGCCGCCGCCCCAGGCATAGCCGTCGAGTTCGCCATTGAACATCATGTTCACGCCCTGCACGCTGGCGAAATCGACCGTGGGATCGGCCGCCGCGCCGCAGTCGGCGAACAGCTTGCGCAGATCCGCCTTGTCCTTGCCGTTCTCCTGGGTGACGTAGTAGCTGCGGGGCTGCGACAGATCGAACCACCCGTAGGCACTGCTGCCCGTCAGGTTGATCTTGTTGTACGACACCTCGCGCCAGTAGTGGCCGAGCTGTCCCACGGTTTCACCGTACTGGGACTGGAAGAATGGCAGCGCTTTCTGCTCGGTCGCGATGTCGCTGAATTTGCACATCAGGGTGACCCAACGGGTGACACCGTTCACCGGTGCGGCGGCGGCCACGCGGGCATTGGCCGCGGTGACCGGCGCGGATTGGGTGACGCGGTCCGCGGGCACGATGGCCTCGATCGTCGGTGCCGACGACGCGGTCTTGCCTGGAGCCCCGAACGCGATCGCCACGCGACGGTTGGCCAGCACGTACAGATCGCCCGCGGCCTTGCGCGCCTGCGCAGGATCGAGCGCGATGCGGCTGCCGTCGTCCTTCACCAGATGGGCGTTGAAACGGGACTTCGCCCGCACCTGGCCCGGTGCCGCCGGGGCCGGATCGCCCCACTCCAGCTGGAGCAGCCCTTGCTCGATGGTTTGTGCGTGCGCGGAGCGGGCACACGCGATGCCCAGCACGAGCGTGGCAACGATCGCCCACGCGCGACCCGTCGTCGTGCTTGTCTTCATGTCCATGGTCCCCTGACTCCTGACGTGGCGACGCAGTCCACGGCCCCTGGATGCCAGAGGGTCCCCGTCCGTGCTGCGAGTAGCGTCACAGTAGGCGATATGTGAAGCTGGATTCCTAGAGCCGCGTCACGCTCCCCCGCCTGAGAACCCCATGATCGACTACCGCGCCCTGCTCGAAACCGCCATCGCCGAAGCCCGCCAGGGCTTGGCCGAAGGCGGCATCCCCATCGGTGCGGCGCTCTACCACAACGACGGACGCCTGCTCGGCTGCGGCCATAACCGTCGCGTGCAGGAAGGCGATCCCTCCGTGCATGGCGAGACCGACGCCTTTCGCAAGGCAGGCCGCCAGCGACGTTACCGCGACACGATCATGGTCACCACGCTGGCACCATGCTGGTACTGCAGCGGGCTGGTGCGCCAGTTCAACATCGGCACGGTGGTGGTGGGCGAATCGGTAACGTTCCAGGGCGGCATCGACTGGCTGCGCGAGTCCGGCGTGAACGTCATCGACCTGCAGAGCGAGGCATGCATCACGATGCTCGGCGACTACATCCGCGCCAATCCCGAGGTCTGGAACGAAGACATCGGCGAGGATTGACGCCCCACGTGGCCCTCAGGCCGGCTTCATCACCATCAGCCAGAAGATCGCGATCACGCTGATGAAGGCGGGCCACCCTAGCCAGAACCACCAGCGCATCGCGCGGTAGTACGCCGGCGGCAGCGGCTGCGAAGCCGCCACGGCCTGCACGGCCAGATCACGTGCCCGGATCTGCAGCCACAGCACCGGCAGCCAGCACGCGCCGATCACGAAGAACAGCACCAGCGCTGTCTTCACCCAGAAGACATCCAGGGGCAGACCCAGCAGTCGGGTCAGCCACCAGCCCGTGGCCAGTTGCACGATGACGGCCGGGGCCGTGAAACAGGTGTCGGCGATGACCACCGTGCGTGCGGTGGATGCGATCACGCGCGCGTCGCCGCGTAGGTGCGCCAGCCACATGAAGAACGCGATGCCCAGGCCGGTGCCGAACAGCAGCGTGGAAGCCAGGATGTGGATCCATTTCACCCACAGGTAGGTCATCTCAGCGTCGCTCCGTCAGGACCCACAACACCGCCAGTGCGGGCAGCACCACCAGGTTCTTGGCCATCCCGCCCAGCGGATCCCACCACAGCGCGGGAACCATGCCACCCAGCACCAGCGTGTACACCACCAGCATAAGCAGCATCGCGCCGATGGCCGCACGCGGGCGCCAGCCGCTGGCCAGCCAGAGGCCCAACAGGAGATCGGCCACGCCGCCGGCCCGCGCCAGCACGACAGGATCCCATGCCAACAGCGGCGTGCCTGCCGACAGGCGAAGGATGTCGGCCGCGGGCGTGATGAAGCCGGCCCATGCCGACAGCAGCCACAACGCCACTACGGCCCAGCGCAGGGCGGGCGCGAGGAAGTACAACTGCGCCTGCCAGCGGTCCTGCACCTGGCTGGGCGCCTGCGCCAGCGCCTGCTCGAGCACACGCGGGCGCAGGCCGAACGTGGCCTGCAGCCGATCGGCCGCGTCCGGCGCCGTGGTGTTGCCCCGTTGCAGCATGCGCCACATCGTCCGCCCCACCGGCCCACGCCCCACGGCCTCCATCACCGATACCGCCAGCGAGACGCAGGCTTCCGGCACAGCCACCACGCGTTCGCCCGGAACGCGCAGCCAGCGTCGCCATCGCTCTTGGTAGTCGCGCAACGACATCGCCGCGGGGCCGCCCACCTCGTAGATGCCGGTGGCCGCGTGGTCGGCCGCGCGTGCGACAAGTTCGCCCACGTCTTCCGCCGCAACGGGTTGCACCCGCCACCGGCCATCGCCCGGCAACCACTGCGCGCCCGGGAATCCCGCCAGGGCGCGCAACAGCGACGTGCCCCCGTAGGAACCGCTGACGGAATAGACCACCGACGGACGCAGCACGACGGACGAGACGGCGAGCGTGGCGAGCTGTTCGTCGAAACGATGCTTGGAGGCGATGAAGGGCCCGTCTTCGGGAAGGCCGAGCGCGGAAACCTGCACGAACCGCTTCACGCCACGATCCACGCAGGCCTGCGCGAGCGCGAGCGGCGCAGCTACGTGCACGGCGTCGAAGGTCTGCCCTGCTTCCTCGCGGAGGATGCCTGCGGCATTGACCACCGCATCAACACCGTCCAGCAGCGGCACCCAATCCTCGGGACGCTGCATCGCCATCAGGTCGCAAGCCCGCTCGTCCGCCGCGAGCGGGCGCCCCTTCGGGCGCACCGCGCGTAGCACGCGCCAGCCATGGCGATGGAGCGCCGCCACCAGATAGCCCCCGATGAATCCTCCACCCCCGACCACCAGCACCGTGCGTCCGTTTCCCTCAGGAGCTCCCTGTGCGGTGCTTGGCATGCGGTCGTTCCTTGTCCGTGGGAATGAAGGGCGGCGCGGGATCAGGCCTTGCGGACGAACTCCGACTTGAGCTTCATCGCACCGATACCGTCGATCTTGCAGTCGATGTCGTGGTCGCCGTCGACCAGGCGGATGTTCTTGACCTTGGTGCCCACCTTCACCACCAGCGACGAGCCCTTGACCTTCAGGTCCTTGATGACGGTGACGGTGTCGCCGTCCTGCAGCAGATTGCCGTTGGCGTCCTTGATCACGCGCGCGTCGTCGCCGGCGCCAGCGGCTTCGGCAGACCATTCGTGGCCGCACTCGGGGCACACCAGCTGCGCGCCGTCCTCGTAGGTATAGGCGGAAGCGCACTGGGGACAGGGAGGCAACGTGCTCATGGAAACGAAGAGGGCAGGAAGAAGCGTCGATTGTAACCGACGGGTCGGTGCCCTCCGGAAACGAAGAACCCGCCTCGCGGCGGGTTCCGGTGGTTACAGGATGTAGCGGCTCAAGTCCGGGTCCTGCACCAGTTCGCCCAGGTGCGCATCGACGTAGGCGCGATCGATGATGATGCTCTGGCCGTCGCGGTCGGGCGCTTCGTAGCTCAGCGTATCCAGCAGGCGCTCGAGCACCGTGTGCAGGCGGCGCGCACCGATGTTCTCCTGGCGCTCGTTGACCAGCGCGGCGATCTCGGCAAGACGGTCGATGGCGTCGTCACTGAAGCGCAAGGCCACGCCTTCGGTCTTCATCAGCTCGACGTACTGTTTGCTGAGCGCCGCCTTCGGTTCGGTGAGGATGCGGATGAAGTCTTCCTTGCTCAGCGCCGACAGCTCGACGCGGATCGGGAAACGGCCCTGCAATTCCGGAATCAGGTCGCTCGGCTTGGCCAGGTGGAACGCGCCGGAGGCGATGAACAGGATGTGATCCGTCTTCACCGTGCCGTACTTGGTCGACACGTTGCTGCCTTCCACCAGCGGCAGCAGATCGCGCTGCACGCCCTCGCGGCTGACATCGGCGCCGCCGACGTTGCCGCTGCGCTTGGCGACCTTGTCGATCTCGTCGATGAAGACGATGCCGTGCTGTTCGCAGGCTTCGATGGCGGCGGCGCGGATGTCGTCCTCGTTGACCAGCTTGCCGGCTTCCTCTTCGACCAGCTGCGGGCGCGCGGCCTTGATGGTCACGGTGCGCTTGTGCGTCTTGCCGCCGCCCAGGTTGGAGAACATCTGGCGCAGTTGCTGACCCATCTCCTCCATGCCCGGCGGGGTCATGATGTCGACGCCGACGTTGGCGGCGAGCTCGAGCTCGATCTCGCGCTCGTCCAGGTCGCCGTTGCGCAATTGGCGGCGCAGCTTCTGCCGCGTTTCGGATTCCTTCGACGACGGCTCCGCACCGATGTCGACCGTGGTGGTGTTCGCACCGAAGCCGAACCCACCGCCCGCACCCTCGCGCCGCGGCAGCAGGGCGTCGAGGATGCGGTCCTCGGCGCGCTCTTCAGCCTGCGTGCGCATCCGCGCCTTGGCCTGCTCGCGGTACATCTTCACCGCGGTGTCGGCCAGGTCGCGGACGATCTGCTCGACGTCCTTGCCGACGTAACCGACTTCGGTGAAGCGCGTGGCTTCGACCTTCACGAATGGTGCGTTCGCCAGCGTGGCCAGGCGGCGCGCGATCTCGGTCTTGCCGACGCCGGTCGGGCCGATCAGCAGGATGTTCTTCGGCATCACCTCGTTGCGCAGGCTGGCGTCCAGCTGCATGCGGCGCCAGCGGTTGCGCAGGGCGATGGCGACGGCGCGCTTGGCGGCATGCTGGCCGACGATGTGGCGGTCCAGTTCCTGCACGATCTCGCGCGGCGTCATCGTGGATGAAGTGTTTTCGGTCATGGGATGTGGTCGATGGGGGCGGTCGGGGGATCGGAGCTCAGAGCTCTTCGACCACCACGTTGCGGTTGGTGTAGATGCAGATGTCGCCGGCGATGTTCAGCGACTCGACGGCGATGGATTTCGCATCCAGTTCCGTATGCGCGAGCAGCGCGCGCGCGGCGGACAGCGCATAGGAACCGCCCGAGCCGATGGCGATGATGCCGTCCTCCGGCTCGATGACGTCGCCGGTGCCGCTGATGATCAGCGAGGTTTCCTTGTCGGCCACGGCCAGCAGCGCCTCGAGCTTGCCGAGGCGGCGCTCGGTGCGCCAATCCTTCGCCAGTTCGACGGCGGCGCGCGTGAGCTGGCCGTGCTTCTCGAGCTTGGCTTCGAACAATTCGAACAGGGTGAATGCATCGGCCGCGGCGCCGGCGAAGCCGGCCAGCACCTGGCCGTCGCGTCCGAGCCGTCGCACCTTGCGCGCGTTGCCCTTCATGACCGTGTGGCCCAGCGTCACCTGGCCATCGCCGGCGACGGCGACGTGGCCGTTGCGGCGCACGGACAGGATGGTGGTCGCGTGGAAGACGTTCGGATTCTGGCTGGGGTCCATGGAGGCCTCCGGGGTGTTCATCCAGAGGTGGGGACGCCCGACGGCGGTTCAAGCATGACCTTCGGCCGGACGGTTCAGCCCTTCTTCCGCTTCGCTCTCGGATGCGCGGCGTCGTAGACCTTGGCCAGGTGCTGGAAGTCTAGGTGCGTGTAGATCTGCGTGGTGGCGATGTCGGCATGGCCGAGCAGTTCCTGCACACCGCGCAGGTCGCCCGAGGATTCGAGGATGTGGCTCGCGAAGCTGTGGCGGAGCATGTGCGGATGCACGTGCTTGAACAGTCCCTGCCGCTGTGCCAGCTGCTTGATGCGGATCTGCACGGCGCGCTGCGAGAGCGGTCCGTCGCCGCGTCCCGGGAAGACGAACCTGTCGTTGCCGGCAGGACGCTCCTGCCGCCACTCCTCCAGCGCGCGGCGCGCGTGCGAACCCACCGGCACGCGTCGCTCCTTGCTGCCCTTGCCGAGCACGTTGACCATGCCGCCGGCCATGTCCAGGTCCCGCCACCGCAGCGTGCAAAGTTCGCTCAGCCGCAGGCCCGAGGAATAGAACAGCTCCAGCAGCGCGCGGTCGCGTTTGCCCAGCGGCGCGTCGGTGGGCACTTCGACCAGCCGCACCGCTTCATCGGCATCCAGCACCTGCGGCAGCTTGCGCGGTGCCTTGGGCGCCCGGAGCGCGGCCGCGGGACTGGCCGCGATGCGGCCGTGCTTCAACAGCCACTGGTAGAAGCTGCGGCAGGCGGAAAGGCGCCGTTGCAGGCTCTTGGGCGACAGGCCACGGCGATGCTCGGCGGCCACGAAGCCGCGCAACTGCTCGGACTGCACCTCGGCCACATCGGCGATCTCTTGCGCCCGAGACCATTCCGTCAACGCGGCGAGGTCGCGCCGATAGGCATCCAGCGTGTGCGCGGAGACGCGACGCTCGACTTCGAGATAGGCGAGGAATCCGTCGACCGTCATGCGCGCAGGTCCGCGCGATCCGCCCGAATCAGGCGAACCGCTTCAGCGCCGTCGCCAGCGTCTCGCCCATCATGCGCAGGAACAGCGTGCCCATGCCGGGGTAGAAACGGTTGCTGTCGCGGCTGCCCACCGCCACCAGCCCGATGCCGGGCAGCGGCAGCAACGCGGAAGATGCGACCTCTTCGGCACGCGAGCCGTACAGCAGCACGTGCTTCTCCGGCTGCAGGCGCCCGCAGATCGGCTCGCCATCGCGCAGGCAGTCCCGGAACGGCGCCATGTGCGGATTGTCGGCGGGGACGACCTGCAGCCACTCGTTCTCCTCCAGGCCCGCGATGGGCTCCAGCAGAACGATGCTCACGCGGTCGCCGTTGAAATCCTCCGCCAGCGAGGCCGCCATCGCACGGACCGTGTCGGCGGCGCTGCCCTGCTTCATCAGCGTGAGCGCCAGCTGGTGCGTGCGCACCGCCAGGCGTTCGTTCTCCTGTGCGTTGCCGAACAGGTCGTTGAGGCGCTTGGACAGTTCCCGGTTCTTGTCGCGCAGGACCTCCAGCTGGTAGCTGGCCAGCGACGCGGTCGGGCCCTCGTCGCGCGGCACCACCAGGCTGAGGGCCAGGTCGGGGAACTGCTTCAGGAAGGTCGGGTGCCGCCGCAGCCAGGCCGCGACCTCGTGGGCGCCCAGCTTTTCGAGTGTCTCGCTCATGCTTTCCATTCCCCTTCGAATACGAATGCCGCCGGCCCGGACATGATGACGGGCGCGTCGTCGGACGGCCAGCGGATGCGGAGCTCCCCGCCCGGCAATACGATGGCCACGTCGCGATCCACGCGCCTGCGGCGGATCAGCACGGCGGCCGCCGCACAGGCGCCGCTGCCGCAGGCCAGCGTTTCGCCGACGCCACGCTCGTAGACGCGCAGGCGCACGCGATCGCGCGCGACGACCTCGGCGAAACCGACGTTGACCGATTCCGGGAAATGCGGCGAGCGCTGCAGCAGCGGACCGTAGTGGTGCACCGGCGCGGTATCCACCGAGGGCACCTCGATCACCGCATGCGGGTTGCCCATCGATGCCGCACCGAAGCGCAGCTTCACGCCTTCATCGACATCGGCGTCGTATTCCGCGCGCGGCTGCTCGAAGCCGCGCAGCGGGATGCGCGTCGGCACGAATTCCGGCACCCCCATGGCGATCGCGTAGCGGTCCTCGCCGAGGCGCTCGACCGCATGCGTCGCCAGCGGACTGTCGACGACGAAGGTGTCGCCGCGCGCCACACCGTCGCGCACCAGCCACGCCGCCACGCAGCGCGCCCCGTTGCCGCATTGCTGGGAGGGCGAGCCGTCGGCGTTCCAGATGCCGTAGGCGGCGACGGCTCGCCCTCCCAGCAATGC
>Ga0247823_10003865_pt1 | contig 12074 bp, 11 predicted proteins | sample 13C_PalmiticAcid_2_FD_192426 | JGI IMG/M metagenome (GOLD analysis project Ga0247823, IMG submission 192426) | Soil microbial communities from agricultural site in Penn Yan, New York, United States - 13C_PalmiticAcid_Day30 | ecosystem: Environmental > Terrestrial > Soil > Agricultural land...
GTACGTGACAGGGTGAGCGGTGAGGCGCGGACTCACTGGCATCGAATTGTTGGCCATTGGACTGGAGAGTGCCCCGGTAATGGACGTTGATGGTGTCGCCTTTTTGCGTCTTCCGTTCGCATTCGACAGGAAGGGTGACATCGATCTTCAAGTCGTCCGAGGCCAGAGCGCCAACAGCAGCCGAGGCGAGCAGAGAAAGCGAGAGGAGGATACGCTGCATCTTGATTGAAGGTCGGGCGAAGGGCGTCGCGGTGTCGGGCGGGTTCGGGAGCGTCAAAGGCGGGCGTAGGTTCGGCGGGATTCTAAGGCTGTCGAAGGTGTCGGGCAACAGCAATTCAACACAAAGGTCCGTTGGGATGTTTGGCAGAGGAGGGGCGGCAGTTTGCAATCCAGCCAGATCATCCAGAAGCCTGGTCGCTGGCCAGACAGGGGACAGATCCATGCTTCGCTGACGAAACTCGGGGCCCACAATCCATGGAGCTGCCCACACTCCCACGATCCACCGCGCTAGCCTTAGCGCACAGCAGAAAGCAGGTACGGTGCCAAGGCCAGCCAAGCGTCCTGCCCGGTGAGATGCCTGCCGAGATGATGCTGCACCCCAGACCCCGCGCCCACAAAGCAGCCCTGGGTTCTCTGCCTCATCTGCGCGACTCGTTGGAAATTCCAAGTTTGCCCAGTTTCGGGCGCCTCAATTGCCCCTCCAGGTCGGCGGGCAGCAATGGGTCTTACAAAGTCCGCCCTGGTTATACCACAGTTCCAATACGCCGACCAGGCTCGTGGTCCTTACCCCACAACAACGGATATGCAAGTACCCCGCCAAGCTTGAACCTGTTCGCAGCGATGACGAACCAGTGAGACCCTTTGAGCCGCAGGGCCTTGGGTGCACAATTGGTAAATCGAGACAACCTCATCACTTGATGCGCAGGGCAAAGAGCAACGCCGCCCTTGGCGATTACACAAAAGAGTCCTCAACAAAGGTTCTGGTCGCCCGCACGCGCGTCCTCAGGCTGCCAGCCCTGTGCGGCCTATCAGAGGGTGAGTCATGCTTCCCTCTCCCAGCCACACAAGACAACAGAAACCCTCCAGTTTCAAGCGCAGCAGTCTGCTGGACTCAGGCAGCAGCAGCGCCAAAACAGGCAGAAAGGCGTGTCGGACCGCTCCATTACGAAGACCCAAACCGCAAAGCCAGTGTTTTCGGCGGGTTCCGACGAACTGCCCTGCTCTCTGCCCCAAGTCTCACCGAAGTCCTAGGCAGTCAACATGGGGGGCTGTGCCGGACTTCCAACCGGCGCTGCCCAGTCGCCGTCCACCAAAGACCGCCCTCTCGTTCGCCACTTCGACTTCCGTACCTTGCAGTGTGCTGCCCTGTGGCCTGCTGGCGGGCTCCTCGCTGCCTGAGAATGGGGCAGAAGGGCGCACGAGGGGCGTTGGGTGTTGGTCTTGATTGGGGTTTTGGTATGTCCCAATCTGGGTCCCAACGGCCGCCTTCACCTCAACCCCCCACCCACCGCATTATTTGGCATCGTGAATTGGGACAAGTGACGACGAACCGCTCAGATAGGACATTGAGTCATCGCACTTCGCTCCACTTTTGTAGTTTCCTAACCAGATGAGCAACACAACGAGATACAAGGCATCGGCGCGGTGGCCTTGCGGTCTGCCTGGGATGCTCACCGAAGCTTCGCCTTGCCGGCGACTCGCCTCACCAATTAGTGAGGCGCGCCCAAGTTACTACGGTCAAGCAACAAAGAGACCCATCATGTCTAGGATTAGTATTTATATCCAAATTCTCCCGCTCCTCTGTCTCGAGATGCTAGCTTCACTTTTTGCAACCGTGTTTGCTGCGTCTTTCATCCAGTTGACCAAAGGCCATCTTCGCAATCCCGAGCCTTCTTTCACATATCCCAGCTTCAACATACGGTACCTCGGTGTCTCACCAACGTGAACCTGCCAACTCGCAATGTCCTCGCACTACACCTCTAGTGTCGTCGTCGTCCAATCCAGCAGACGTCCCTCGGCCTACTCGGCTCCCAGGTCATCTACCTATTCTTCGTCGTCCTACGCCCAGAGCACTCTCTCGATGGATTCCTCGACTGCTTCTCGCTCAACCTTTGATGCGCAGTACCGAAACGGGTCTGCATGTGAGTCTTCTGTTCTTCCATATATCCCTGCCATCTCTCCAGACAGCTAACGAGCTTGTGTAGCCAGCTACTACACGGATATCAAGGACGTTGCCAGCTCCCGGGGTGGAGCAACGGTCACGATCGTCCAGCACAATGGCCCGAACCCGGACAAGAATGAGCCAAGATCGTCGGACTACCAATACTATGGAGGCTCCTACAGCAAGAGGTAGGGGCCGGGGTTGAGGCGTCAGTGTACCACCACATCATGAACGGCCTGGTGGACCTTCTCTTCAATCTTCCTGTCAGCGGCGTTGGCTTGGGTATCTATTGAGCATTTACAGATGGATAAGGTCACATTTGCGGTATTTTACAAGGACGGACATGCATCCAGCAATGGAACGGGTCAACGGCTTTGGTTGGGGTCGGGTTTGGGATTCTCGACATGGAGTTATTGTTTCCGCTGGTATCCCATTGATAGCATAATACGCGCCCTCGGGCGGCTTTCATGTATGATTCGACCTCCCCGTGTGCTTGTAATTCCAGGGGCACTGCATCCATCTATGCGCCCAGAGTTGTGCCCGGCTTCCTGAGGCATGTCGTTCACCCTCAGGCACACCAGACCTGGTATGTTGATCTGTCAGGCGGTTGTCGGAGATGTTGGACATACTGAATCAGACATTTAGACACTTTTTTAAGCCCCACGGTTGCAGATGCAGTGGTCCATGCAGGGAGCATGCATTACAGCGATTGTCATTGCCTGGTTGGTTGGAGGAGTCAGAGGAAAGCTGCCGTAAACCCACCCCTGAACTGTCACACCAGCGGAGAGAAAGCGGGCAAACTCATCATTGGGCTTGTTCCTGCGAATGGGTGAGCACGCTCGGCAGGTAGCTGCCCGGCCATGTGTATATTCCCCGCATTCGCGGCCTCTATTGTCAGGATGAAGCTGACCCCAAGATAACCTTCCTCACACTACCTGTCAAGAATCTTCCGGGACTTTGCATTCAGAGGCCGGGGGTTTCTCGATTGGGCAACTACGTTGCAAATACAAAAACAAAAAAGAAAATGAAAGAACAGAAAGGAGAACAAAATCCAGATAGCCCACAAGTGCTCTGCTCGTAATCCGCAGCTTCAAACACAACACGGAACTCGGGCGGCGGCTTCAGGCGCCACCCTCCCGTTTGGCGTATTCCTCTTCGATGGCCTCAGCGTATTTATCCTCGGCTGAGCGCGGGTCCTCGTGAAGGACGCCCTCCTTCACCAAGGCCTCCGGAGAGGGCCGATGGGCGATTTTCTCATTCAATGAGTCGGCACGCATGTGTTTCTCGAGCTGTGTGTATTTGAAGCCAGGTCAGCCTGGTCTGTCTTGATGGACTGCAGTACCGGGGCCCGGTCTGGCTCTGGGTACCTTAGCCGGGTGGTTGCTTACCTCTTTCTGGTGTGCCTGGAGCCCGGGGGCAGCTGTCGACGCGGGAAGAATGTTTTCTGGGGAGAGGGACCACATTGTCAGCCACGCCCTTGGGTTAAAGGCAGGGAAGTTTGCCGGTGAAACGACCCAAAGTGACATACTGTCAACAAGCTCCTGGCGCTCTGGCCGGTGGCTCAAGTGATACTCCAAAGAGTTCTTCCTTGCCGCGTTGGGCCGGCTCGGAGAGATGGGGGTCTCGTCAATGGCTCTGGTGGAATCACCCTGTTCAGCCATGATGCAATTGGCGCTCTCGCGATGTCTTGGCTGTTCTCTGTGGTGTCAACGGCTGTGGTGTCAACGGCTGTGGTTGGAGAGCGTGTGAGATCCGAGGAAGCTTGGGAAAGCCCAACGGAACCAGGAGAGACGGAGCGGGGTGGCAATCAAAGCTTCTTTGTACACTACGTGGGCAGAGAATGCCTGAAGACCTGGCAGCTCCTCCTGTTGGACGATGATGCATCTGCAAGTTTCCCGATGAAGAGCAACCAGGTGATTGGATCACCCCACACAAGCAACGATCCTGGCCCAGTAACAGTGACGCAGGTCTGCTGAATCCCGGCAAGGATGCCCTGTTGTGCCCCGCATTCACACTTACACGCAGTCAGGAGGAACCCCTCTCACCTCCTCCCGACACCCCTTCCCTCTCAAACCAGGAGTCTGTGATATGTGCGGGAACCGGGACAATACCTTACTGGAGGTAAATAACGGCCGGAGTATCCAACGTGCCGTAGATGCTACACTCGAGCCAATCCAAGGCCGAATCGCTGCTCAACCGCCATGCTGGAGAAACCGGGTGTTCGTTTAGGCAAGAGGTGGGATGGTTTCGCGATTGCAGGCCCTCGGTCGACCAGTCCACCAATGCGCCCGCGTATCAGAGGATGGCTTCGGCAAGAAATCTGATTCTCATCTCTCGGTCTTGTTCCATGCTGTGGAAGCCGAGCACCTAAACATGGCGGCGGCTTGGATCAAGTGGTCACGGCGCCAAGCAGCGGAACCAACCGAAACGTCACCGTCACCAACCCATCCGGCCTGGATGGGATGCTGTGAACTGCTAGGAGGCTTCCTGCGGCTTCACGGTTCATCTATCCCATTCCGATTGAGAGGTCGAGTACACGCGTAAGCGCCATGTGAAAGGCTGGAGGTAGGATATTGATTTGGGGCACAAAATCCGTATTGCTCGCAAGCTGTGGTTGCGTTTGTTGTGTCAGAGAATGATCTCTTGTCTTTTCACCTCAAATTACCATTACGAGCCAATGCCGGGTTTGACGGATACCGGCTCTGGTTCCCAGCTCGCGCTTCGGGACACGACCGTGGTTGATGCTTGATGGACTTAGGTGCAGCTGCGAGAGATCCTTCATCGCATGGGAGGGGATGCTTTGTTCAGGCAACGGGATTACGCCAAGTGGGGCCACTTATGCCGGTGCCAACCTTGATGACCCAACTCTCCCCTGCTTCACCTTGCGCGTCCTGTTCATCTCTCACCGTTCCTGTCCTTCCGAACTAGGTATCAAAGCCCCCGATTGCGGGACAGCCTTTCAACACCAAAATGACCTGAGCACCTTGACTCGTACTGGGCGAATACATCTCTTGCGAGCTCAATGCCTGCGTCCTAAACCCCAAATCCACCATGGGGCAAACTCAATCAGGCGAGAGGCCCGCTCCTCCCTCCCACGAGGAGCTTACGAGAGCACTGGTGAGTGGCCGATTAGCCTGTGATCTGCGTTATTCGGGTTATCGCAATGCCGGTTGGATCTCGCTCTAATGTCATTCCTAGGCCGACAAGTTTGCCCAGAAGTGCTTCACTTCCCTCGAGTTGTACTCATTCAAGGATGTCTTCAATAGCTTGGCCGACCGCGAGGGCCAGGTCCGCTATCTGAAACAAGATACCATTGCTCGCTTTCTCGAAGTCCCAGACATACTCGATGTGTCCGCTGTTCTGTTTCAGATGGTGTCCTATATTGGCGCTTTCCCGTTCCTTGAGGATGCCCCTGCTGTCCTGGGTTTGGAGCAGATGGTCATGGTTGTTACCCTTTTGACCGAGAGATATCGGAGGGTTCTAGCCAGGGGCGCCATGGACCGCAGGAAGTTGCTTTTCAAAAGCCTGGCTGTCTATGACCGCAAGCTTTTGGGGATACACCGAAAAGGGAGCGCTGGCGAGGCCGGCCAGAACTTAACGGGTCAGGATGGGAAGGCAGTCCCGGCTTCTGGGCGGCCACAGGGCTTTGCTATTGATGAACCAGTGGAAGACGAAGATCTGGCGCTCGATGACGATGACGATGACGAGCTCATCCTAGCCGCGTTCGACTCCCTCGACTACATCAGCGCCTTCAAGCACGAAACCCCGCAAACCGTCCATGGTGCCATGATACCAGCGGACAACTGGCGGAAATTCATCATGCTTCTTCTGTTCATTGCGCCATTAGACGCACAAGAGAGTCTATCGTCATACTCAGCCCGATTATCTGGGGATGAGCTGGAAAACCTGAGGGAGACGGCAGATTGCGTGCTTGCATCCTTTCTAAACGTCGAACACGCGCCCGGCATCAAGTTTTCTCGTTTCAACACAGTCATACCCGCATCGATGCCGTTTCTGTTTGGCGGCCTCACAGCCCTTTTTGAGCACTTCTTGTTCTCGAAGAAATTGGACTTCCATCGAAATACCGGCGACCAAACGCAACCGGTCAACTCAACTCCTGAACTCATCCAACCACCACTTGAGGACACCAGGTCAATCATGAATCTCAATGTTCTGTCCCAGCTGTCTCTTTTCATTCCGGGTTCAACGCTCTTCCGCAGGCTCCGCCCGCTCTACTCTGGCGACGAGGATGGGTTTAGCATGGGGAGTTTTGAATCAAGGGTCTTCAACTGGAGAGCACCAACTATCCTGCTTGTGAGCGGAACTCGTCTTCCAGACAGCGCGAGCCACGCGCATTCGGGGCCTGCATCTACGTTCCTCGCGACTCTGCCCCCGCAACGGTTCCCGCCAGGTAATCTCCGCGGGGGCAAGGGCGAGAAGCTAACCTTTGGTGTCTACCTGAGCCAGCCTTGGAAGCACACTCACCGAGAGTGCTTCGGAGACGAAGACACCCTGTTGTTCCAGCTGCAGCCGGTCCACGACGTCTTCCGCGCCTCGGCCATGAATAAAGATTACGCAGCGTTCACAAAGACATCGGCCTCCACCCCAATAGGAGGCATCTCACTTGGCTGTCCGCCTCCGCAGCCGACCCAGGCGTACCGCCGGTCGAGCATGATATCGCTCGGGCCGGTCTCGCTTGTCCTGGAGAGCAGTTTCGAGTTTGGGTGTTTCAAACACAACTATACGTCACAGGGCGGCGCTTTTCAGACGAGCGTGGCCAGGAAACTCGACTTTGAGGACCGCTTCGAAATCTCCAGTATCGAGGTGTGGGGGTGCGGCGGAGATGAAGAGGCCAAGCACCAGGCCGAGCGCTGGGCCTGGGAGGCCAGGGAAGCCGAGGCAAGGAGGAAGATAAATCTGGGCACTGGTGACATCGAAGCTGACCGCGCCTTGTTGGAGATGGCCGGTCTGATCGGGGCAAACAGAAGCGGTGGCAGCATGGGATAGGACAACGAAGGTGGACGTACTAGCCGTGGTATCTTAGGCCCCATACACATACTGGACCAACGCATTAGTGCCGGCGTACTCCCCTCAATGCGCGTTCTGAGCAAGAGAAATCTCCGGGTATGGCTTGAAGTTGGCAGTAGCAAAGAGAAGGTGCTGGCAGATTGGGGATTTGATTCATGACCGCCCGAACTCCGGGTCTCGCTTCATATATTTACACCTTGCTGTACCCCAAGCCGTTGTTAACTTACACACACCAAAAACTTACATCACGCGACGGGTAGTGAGATCATTTCTCAGCATCCTCCGAGGTCGGTTTCTGGTCTTGGGGGTCACTGGCCGAGTCTGCTGGTGCCTTGCTTGATCCACCAAACCAACCTCCTAGTGAGCTCAGCACCCCACCGCCGGGTTTCTTTTCGCCCTCTGCTGCCTGGCTGGAGGTCTCGGTCGTCTCTCCGCCCGCTGCTGTATCTCCCTTGGTCGACTTCGCCTCCATCAGCGCAGCTCTCGCGTGGGCCGCAACCCCCTCCGCCCCGGTTTCGGCGTTCGCTGCCCGTTCAGCTGCCCTGTTCCGCCTCTTGTCAAGCATCGCCCGGACGGCTTTGTCTTCCTCGTCACGGGCCTCGAGCTCCCTGATCCATTTCTGCCGCTTCTCCTCAGCGTCCTGCTGCTGCTTCAACTTCCAGAGCTCCTTTTGCTTATTGCGATCCTCGGCGTAGTACATGCCACCGGCAACCATGGCTAGCACCGTGAAACCCTGTGCGGCAACACGGGCCCGGAACATGCGTTGGACCTTGTTGTGGTCCCCGCGGCGCATTGCGCGCCAGGCGTTTGTGAAGGCGGCGACGGTGAGGACGCAGCCGATGGGAACCAGCGGCTCCTCTTTCAGGCGCCGGAGGACCTTCTGAAACCCGGACTCGTTGTAAAAATCCCTGCACAAGCCCCGTGTGAGTTCTTGCGCGGCGAGCGAGGAGGAAGCAGGGCGGCTCTGCTGGCAGGCTTACTCATTATCGTCAAAAGATGACGGCAGCGGCCGGCCGGACAGCGGTCGGTCGGACATAGCGGCGTTCTGTCGGGGTTCTTCACGGCCGGTAGTCGATGTTCGGTGCCAGATGGCGGAAGTCGTCGGGAATTGAGGCCGTGGCGTGGTGGGACGATCTGAAGCTCGAGCTTGGGGAACGGATTTCCACGGCGTCAGGGAACCACCAAGTAAAATAGTGGAGCCACTGGTAATCCAGCAACCTTCCTGATACGGCGTCGTGTTGTAAGTTACAGGCTTCATTTTGGGGTCAGAGCTGCTCGCATGGGGTGTGGATACGCTCCATACGCTCTCCGTATTCTGTGCTGTGGGGCCGTGCAGCTCACAACGCCAAGATGCGTCATGGCCGCTAGGCCCCACTAATTTTTTTGGCCCAGACTCAGACTGCCAGCGGCCGAGAACGGAGGCTGTTCCATGACACACACACCGACAAAGTAGAGCGAGCGGCCCAGTGTGTCAACGGGAATATGGCTTCCTCAGAAACGACAAGCCCCCATCAGGCGGGCGGCGCAGAAGAGATCGTGGCTGTCAATGGCATAAACGGCACTGCGCAACCGCATACGCCACCTCGCTCCACGCCTTCCCGGAGCGACCTGCCCCTGGCCAGGACACCGTCTCTGAACAGCTTCTCCCTCACCGAGTACAGCGCAAAGCCAACGGCCCCGACCGAGGACAGGAAGACGCACATGAAGAAGATTGTCCCCGATGAGTTTCTTCTGCCCAATGGCAACCCGGATGTGAGTCGTTTGGATCTACTCTTCCGTTCACACCCGTCAATGGGGGGGGTTATCCGTGATGCCGGCACGCATTGCGGCACCTGAGGCCATTGGCCTGTGAGCTTATCATGGCTAGCTTATGGTGGCTCTCTCCATCCTATTTCCATGTCTAACTGAGGCGGCCATAGTACTTGCGCCTTATCATCACCTCGTATCCTCGGGTCAGAGAGGTCTGTAACGAGATCCCGCTTGTGCACGCAGTCAACCTGAGCAACCGCCTCGAGTGCAAAGTGCTGCTAAAACGCGAGGATGAGCAACCCGTCTTCAGTTTCAAGCTACGAGGCGCCTACAACAAAATGGCCCACCTCGATCCCGCCGAGTCCTGGAGGGGCGTCGTCGCCTGCAGTGCCGGCAACCATGCGCAGGGAGTCGCGTATTCTGCCCGGAAGCTGAAGATCCCCGCCACCATCGTCATGCCCAAGGGAACACCCAGCATCAAGCACCTCAACGTGTCCAGGCTCGGAGGCCATGTCGTGCTCCACGGGGCAGACTTCGACGAGGCCAAGGAGGAGTGCGCCCGAAGGGAACAGCAGGACGGCCTGATCAACATCCCACCCTTTGACGACCCCTATGTCATTGCCGGCCAGGGCACCATTGGCATGGAGATTCTGTCCCAGACCAACCTCCAAAAGCTCCAGGCCATCTTCTGCTGTGTAGGAGGCGGCGGCCTGATCGCTGGTGTTGGCGTCTACGTCAAGCGCATTGCGCCTCACGTGAAGATCATCGGAGTCGAGACCTATGACGCGGACGCCATGACCCAGTCCCTGGCCAAGGGTGAGCGTGTGCTCTTGAAGGATGTCGGCTTGTTTGCGGACGGCGCGGCGGTCAAGACGGTTGGCGAGGAGACCTTCCGCATCTGCCAGGAGACGGTGGATGAGATGGTCCGAGTAACGACCGACGAAGCGTGCGCCGCCATCAAGGACATGTTTGAAGACACCCGATCAGTCATCGAGCCAGCAGGCGCTCTGGCCATTGCCGGTCTGAAGAAGTGGGTTGCCGCCAACCCTTCCAGCGACCCGACGAGGTCTGTCGTGGCCATCACATCCGGCGCCAACATGAATTTTGACCGGCTGGGCTTCGTCGCTGCCCGTGCTACCTACGGCGAAGGGAGAGAAGCGCTCCTGGCAGCGAAGATTCCAGAGCAGCCCGGTGCGTTTGCTGAGCTGGTGAACGCCATCATGCCCCATGCTGTGACCGAGTTCAGCTACCGCTATTCCAGCGAGACAGAGGCGAACGTCTTGATCGGCATCTCGCTTACCGGCCAAGGAAGTCAGCGCGCCCAGGAGCTGCAAAACATCCTCAACCGCATCAACGAGACGGGGACCATGGATGTGACAGATTTGTCTGGGGACGAGCTGGCGAAGAGCCATATCCGTTACATGGTAGGCGGGCGGTCCAACGTTCCCAACGAAAGGCTCTACATGTTCCGGTACCCCGAACGGCCCGGCGCCCTGGAGCGGTTTCTCCGCACATTGCGGACGAAATACAACATCAGTCTCTTTCAGTACAGGAACTACGGCGGCGATATTGGTCAGGTCCTAACGGGCATCATGTGCCCAGATGAGGAGGTTACCGAGCTGCAGCGGTTTCTGAAGGAGATTGGATACCCGTGGGAGGATTGCACAGAGTCTGCAGTGTTCAAGACGTTCTTGCGGGCATAGTTAGACAGGTGGGGAGCGATCGATACCTAGAAGTTAATGAGGAGCCCAATCTTCTTCCTGTACAGCTGCGTTTTGATTCGTGACAATGGACATGGAAACACACAACCTCCTCCACGTGAGCGGGAACAACAATGGGCGACTCAAAAAAAAAGCCATAGAGATGGCGATGACCTAGGACAGCTCTATGTTAGCAACCGGCCGGCTGGCCCATTCATCACCGCAAGTGTGGAGGAGGTCGGGAACTAGAGTAGCGTAGATGGTAAAGCGAGGTGGTGCCGAGTTCCTCCTGCGTAAGGAATATAGTGTAAGGTGCTGGCCCTATGGCTTCTACAGATAGGTATATAATGTATTATTCATGTAACTTAAGGAGGAAAAACGAGAGAGAAAAGGAGGCTGCACGATGTAGAAGAGTTTTCTAGGTATGTATCTATACGCCCTATGTAGATCCTATGTGACAGCATAAACTAATGAAAACCTCTGTCACCCCTTCGAAGCCGTACTTTTGAATCCATCCTACTACAAAGGAAAGGAGGCCCTATTTTGGCCTCTGGGCTCTCTAGCCCTCAACTACCATTTCTAGGTCTAGCCGTCGGGCTAGCCTATACTCTAGTAGTCGGCCAGAGTCCATCAACCAACCTAGAACCTGCCGAAGAAGCTGTGTATTGCTGGGGACCCCCCGGAATAGGGTCTATAGGTCCCTATGTGACCGAATTTGCCGTTGCTCCCACGGCCTCTGCAACGGTGGGTCGGGGCACTATACCACCAAGTGCTCCGCCGTTTCCCTTCCCTAGCCACAGGCATAGTAGGGGGTAGGCACCTCTAGGACCTTCACCCAGAATAGGTAGTCCCGTAGGCCTATATTGAAGTGGTGGTAGTGACCTCGCGTCACTGATCAGAGATGCTAGGTACCACTTAGGGATCTAAGGTTTTTCCTTTCCGTTCTCAGAATAGGGGTCTTCCCCTATCCTTTTCTTTTATTTAAGGTACTGTTTATCGGCTTGAAAGCCGGAACAGCGACATACTTCATTCCTTTTAGCTACATACTCGTTTAGAGGCCTGATTAGCCTATATTTTAGTAGATTAGAGATAATTGACGATGCTTTTATTACTTATTATCCCATTGCCTAGTTATATCGAAGGGTTGTCGATATATTTAGAGTAACCCTATCCCTAAGCTATATACTATAGCTTACTATAAGCTTAATTAGGAAGAGTCTTATTAACTAGGAGGGAGGAAGCCCTTTTGTTTAGAGTTTAGAAGTTATTACTTTCCTAATTAGTATATATAATAGGCAAGCCTTCTCTACGATAGAGTAGACTATAGTATCCTATCTAGGGTTATAGTATAGGTAGTAGTTATAGAGTTGGTCTACCTTTAAGCTTACCTATTGATACTAGCTCTCCTTTATTAGCGATCTACCTAGGGGGTTAAT
>Ga0247823_10003867_pt1 | contig 12072 bp, 9 predicted proteins | sample 13C_PalmiticAcid_2_FD_192426 | JGI IMG/M metagenome (GOLD analysis project Ga0247823, IMG submission 192426) | Soil microbial communities from agricultural site in Penn Yan, New York, United States - 13C_PalmiticAcid_Day30 | ecosystem: Environmental > Terrestrial > Soil > Agricultural land...
GCGCAGCTCGGCAAGGATGCGGTCGCCGAAGCGCGCGCGGTGGCGGGCAATGAACAGGTAGCGCGAGCGTGCGAGCAGCAGCCCGAGCCCGCCGGCGCGCGCCGCGGGGTGCAGGAACAGCCCGCCAACCTCGCTCGCGCCGTTGAGGTCGTTGCTCAGCATCAGCACCTGCGCGTGGAAGGTGCGGTCCAGCTGCTCGCTATGCTTGCTGTCGGTGCCGATGCGATAGGAGTAGAAGGGCCAGCGCTGGCCGACCTGCCCGAAAATCTGGCACGTCCCGCGCACTTCGCCGCTGTCCATGTCTTCGAGCACGAGCAGGTAGAGCTCGTCCGACGGATATTCCTTGTCGCTCGCGAACGAGGCTTCGGCGCGCTCGAGCTTGGCGCGCAGCGCCTGCCGGTCGGGGGGCAGGTTGGTGAAGCCGCCGCCGGTCAGTTTCGCCATCTCATAAATGCTTTGCAAATCGCCCGGCTTGGCCGCCCGGATCACATAATTCACACAGTCCCCCGTTCCGCTATTCTTATCATGGTGAGTGCCGACAATTGCGCCCGTTCGGGCAGGCTGTCGGTAATCAGAAATTCGTCCGACGAATGGATCGCGCCCCCGCGCGGGCCCATCGTGTCGACGACGGGAATCCCGCACGCCGCGATATTGTTGCCGTCGCAAACCCCGCCGGTGGCGTTCCAGCCGATTTTGAGGCCGAGCGCGGCGCCGCAGTCGCGAACCAGCTCGAACAGGCGCGTCGCGGCCGGGTCGAGCGGCTTGGGCGGGCGATTGAAGCCGCCGTGGACGTGGCAATGCACATCATGCTCGCGCTGGATGTTGGCTAAAGTGTCACGTAGCGCGACTTCGGCGGCGGCCATCGCTTCGGGGGTCGAGGGGCGCATGTTGACGCGCAGGATCGCCTGATCGGGGACGATATTGTTCGGCCCGCCGCCGTCGATCTTTGCAGGATTAACCTTTAATTCCAATGATTTAAGTGCATTCAACCGCAGCGCAAGATCGGCGGCGGCGAGCAGCGCGTTGCGCCCCTCTTGCGGATTGCGCCCGGCGTGTGCGGCGCGGCCGTGGATGATGATGCTGAAGTTGCCGCTTCCCGGCCTTGCCCCCGCAAGCGTCCCGTCGGGAAGGGCGGGTTCATAGGTCAGCGCGGCGGTCTTGCCCCTGGCAAGTTCGGCGATGAGCGCGGCCGACGCCTGGCTGCCGGTTTCCTCGTCGCTGTTGATCATCACGTCATAACCGACGCGGCTCGCGAGCGGTGACGCCTCGAGCGCCGTGAGCGCCGCGAGGATCACCGAAATGCCCGCTTTCATATCGGCGGTGCCGGGACCGTTGAGCACGCCGTCTTCCAGCCATTTTAAGCTCTGGAACGGATGGTCGGCGGCGAACACCGTGTCCATATGCCCGGTGAGCAGCAATTGCACCGGCGCCTCGGGCCGCACGCGCAGGTGCAGGTGGTCGCCGCGCTGGATGGCGTTGATGGCGCCGGTGCTGTCGACGCTTTCGACCGGATCGGCCGCGACGAGACGCACCTCGCCCGGCAGCGCGGAAAAGGCGTCGGCGAGCAGGCCCGCGACTGTCTTGAGCCCCGCCAGATTGCCCGTGCCGCTGTTTACCGCGGCCCATTGTTCGACCTGCGCCAGCATCGGTGCATCGGCGGCGCGATCGAGGACAGCATTTTCGGTGGCCGAGAGGGTGGTCATCCCGCGGCTATAGCGAGCGGCGAACGGCTTTTGCACCCCCGCCCGGCATTTTGTCGTAGCGATACCGTAAGTCACTGCTGCCGGCCGCACGCTCGGGTAAAAGCGCGCGCGAATTATCCCGAAGCACAGCGCATTAACCGAAAGTTCGAGACCACTTCGCTAGGCTGTCCGGACCGATGAGAGAGTGAGCCGATGACTGCCGCCTTTATACTTGGCATCAATATGTTCGTTGCCGGCATTTTTGCCGTTGCGTTCGCTGTGGTCGCGGCGACCAACCGCACCGCGCGCGGTGCATGGTGGATCGCGCTTGGCTACGGCATGGGAATCGTCAATGTCGGTCTCGAGTTTCTGCTGACGCGGCAGGTCGATCCTGCACCGGTCGGAATCGCCATATTCCTCGTCTTTCTGCTTGCGCTCAGCTTCGCGCTGATTGGCGTTTCGCACCATTATCGCGCGGCGCCGCCGTGGATCGGGATGGCGGCGATCTGGGTGCTCACGATTGTTGCTGTGCCGGTGATTTTCAGCATGACATACGGGACGACGCCGCGGCTGATGCTCTATCAGCTGCCCTATTTCGCGATGCAGTCCTTGTTCGTCCTGGTGATCTGGCGCTCGGGCCGCCACCAGGCGCTCGATCTGGTGCTGATTTTTCTGCAGGGGGCCGCGGCAACCCTCTATCTCGTCAAGCCGTTGATCGCGGCGACGGTCGGGGCGGCGAGCCGGCCGCAGGGCTATATGTCGACGACCTATGCCGCGATTTCGCAGAGCGCGGGCGTCGTCATCCTCATTGCGATCGCGCTCGTGTTCTTGCTCGTGATGATGCGCGACACGACCGCAGAGATGGTCGCGCGCTCGGAAACCGATCCGCTTTCAAGCGTGCTCAACCGGCGCGGTTTCGAACATCATGCCGAATTGGCATTCATACGCGGGGAGGTCGCCGTGCTGATCGTGGCCGACCTCGACCATTTCAAGAAGATCAATGACAGTTTTGGTCACGCCGCGGGCGACGGCGTGATCGCGCATTTCGCGGCGATGCTGGTCGACGCGGCCCCCCCGAACGCGATCGTCGGCCGCATCGGCGGCGAAGAATTCGCGGCTCTGCTTCCCGACGCGTTGCTGTCCGACGGCCGGCTCTATGCGGAAACCGTGCGCGCCGCCTTCGCTTCGGCGCGGTTACCGGTGCTGGGGGTCGACCGCGGCTTCACGGCATCCTTCGGCGTTGCCCAGCGAACCTCCGATAATTCGCTGTTCGAATTGTCGCGCCGTGCCGACGCCGCGCTGTATCGCGCAAAGGCGGCCGGCCGGAACCAGGTTCGTGTCGCGCTGGGCGAAATGCCGCCGATGCCTGCCGTGGGCGTCGCCTAGGGCGTCGTCGTCAAACGGCTAGAAGCGGGGTGTCTTCGTCGCGCGGCGCTGCGGGTTCAAAGCCGGGCAGCGGATCGAAACTCTCGTCGATCAGCTCGATCGACGCGAGACCGTCGAGCTTGAAATGGCCGAGCCGCGGATCCTCGTCCGACCGCCAGCTCTTGTTCAAATTGAGCGCGCTGATGAACAGGTCGCCGCGCCGTTCGAACAGCAGGTGGGGTGCCAGCGTCAGGACCTGACCATTGTAATGCGCCGTCACCTTCCGTTTGCGGGCGATGGCTTCCATCAATTTCAGTCGTGTGTCGTCCATGGGTTCGGGGCCGTTCGGGGAAAAAGATTCTGTTGTGCGTTGCAACATAATGCACATGCGGACGCAGCGGGCAAGTGCCGAATGCCCACAGAGTGGCTGAAAACCTATGCGCAGAACACCGCCCATTGCCAATCGAAACCAATCGCGGCATAGGGCGGCGGCCCTTTCCTCCCCGGGTCCACTGGCGCAGCCGCGCCGACCAGAGGGTGCTACCATGACCGAATATCTCGATCGTTCCGGCCTGTCCGTCGATTCGCGCCTGGCCGATTTCATCGAGCAGCGCGCGCTGCCCGGCACCGGGCTCGGCGCCGCCAAATTCTGGAGCGATTTCGCCACCTTGCTCGGCAAATTCGCGCCGGAAAATGCGGCGCTGCTGGCGAGGCGCGAGGATTTGCAGGCGCAGATCGACGCTTGGCATCAGGCTCGCGCCAAAGAATCTGGAGGGGGTCAGGCGCATGACGCCGCAGCCTATCGGGCCTTCCTGCACGAAATCGGCTATCTCGTCCCCGAACCCGCGCCGTTTGCGGTCGGCACCCAAAATGTCGATCCCGAAATCGCCACGATGGCAGGCCCCCAGCTCGTCGTCCCCGCGCTCAACGCCCGCTTCGCGCTCAACGCCGCCAATGCGCGCTGGGGCAGCCTCTACGACGCGCTCTACGGCACCGACGCGCTCGACGCGCCGCCCGCGAAACCCGGCGGCTACGATGCCGCGCGCGGCGCGGCGGTGATCGCGCGGGCCAAGGCGTTCCTCGACGAAGCGGTGCCGCTGGCATCGGGAAGCTGGGCCGGCTGGCAGGGCGGACAACTGACGCTCGCCGATCCGGCGCAATGGGTTGGCAGCAAGCCCGGCGGAATCCTGCTCCGCCACAATGGCCTCCACATCGAACTGGTGATCGATTCGGCAAGCGCGATTGGCAAGACCGACCCGGCGGGCATCGCCGACGTCGTGCTCGAGGCCGCGTTGACGACGATCATCGACCTCGAAGACAGCGTCGCGGCGGTCGACGGCGAGGACAAGGCGCTCGGCTACGCCAACTGGCTCGGCCTGATGCGCGGCGACCTGATCGAAAGCTTCGCCAAGGGCGGGCAGACGGTGACGCGTGCGATGGAGGCCGACCGCGAGTGGACCTCGCCCGCCGGCGATCCCTTCATCCTCCACGGCCGCAGCGTGATGTTCGTGCGCAACGTCGGTCACCTGATGACGACCCCGATGATCAAGCTGCCGGGCGGCGCCGAAGCCCCCGAGGGATTGTGCGACGCCGTCATTACCAGCCTGTGTGCGCTCCACGACCTCAAGGGGCTCGGTGCGCTCACCAACAGCCGCGCGGGCAGCATCTATATCGTGAAGCCCAAGCAGCATGGGCCCGAGGAATGCGGCTTCACCGACCGCCTGTTCGATGCCGTCGAGGATATGCTCGGCCTCGCGCGTCACACGATGAAGGTCGGGGTGATGGACGAGGAACGCCGCACCAGCGCCAATCTTGCCGCGTGCATCCACGCGGTGAAGGACCGCATCGTGTTCATCAACACCGGCTTCCTCGACCGCACCGGCGACGAGATTCACACCTCGATGCGCGCGGGACCGATGATCCCCAAGGGCGAGATGAAGGCGAGCGACTGGATCGCGTCCTACGAGGATCGCAACGTGCGCATCGGTCTCGCGTGCGGCCTCAGCGGCAAGGCGCAGATCGGCAAGGGCATGTGGGCGATGCCCGACCTGATGCGCGGCATGCTCGACGCCAAGATCGGCCATCCCAAATCGGGCGCGAACACCGCATGGGTGCCGTCGCCGACCGCCGCGACGCTCCACGCGCTGCATTATCATATGGTCGACGTCTTCGCCCGCCAGAAGGAGATCTCCGGCGAGGCGGTGCCGTCGCTCGACCGTCTCCTGAACATTCCGGTCGCGACCGGACGCAACTGGAGCGCGGCCGAAATTACCCGCGAACTCGACAATAATTGCCAGGGCATTTTGGGCTACGTCGTGCGCTGGATCGATCAGGGCGTCGGCTGTTCGAAGGTGCCCGACATCGACGACGTCGGCCTGATGGAGGACCGCGCGACGCTGCGCATCGCCAGCCAGGCGCTCGCCAACTGGCTGCTCCACGGCGTATGCACCCCCGAACAGGTCGACGCCGCGCTGGCGCGCATGGCGGCCAAGGTCGACGCGCAGAACGCCGACGATCCGCTATACGAAAAGCTGACGCCCGAGGGCATCGCATACCGGGCGGCGCGGTCGCTGATCTTCGAAGGCGTGACGCAACCGTCGGGCTACACCGAACCGTTGCTCCACAAATATCGGCAGGCGAAAAAGGCGGCGGGATAGGGGAACGGCCGTGGCAGCCAACAACCCATTGTGAACATTGGCAGGTGGGGTAATCTGTTCGAACTCACGAATGGGAAGTTGCGGGGCTCATTCGACAGTTCAGCAATCCGTTAGGGTCAGGCCGATTAATTTGGTGAGCACATATCTTCGCTATCCGGACGCCTTGATCGTCCAAGTAGCGGGTTCTGGCCCTCGTTCGAAGGCTGCGATGGGGGCGGCACTCGCTTGCCTTGTTGCTGCTACGATGGTCCTCTCCGGCACCGGCTGTGCAGCCTCGTGCACCGCCAATGCACGGGAGCAGGCGAGCACCGTCATGGAAATTGGCGGGAGCAAGCTCGCGGTGTCGCCTCAAGAAATGAGGGCGCTGTCGAATCTCGGTAACCTGGTCCGCGGCGGGCAGAAGGGTCGCCAGGACCGTGCGTTGGCGGAAGCGCGTCGCGTCGCGAACAGCCGCGATGCTCGCCACGCCCTGGCGCTCTACGAACTGGAGATCGGCAATCGACGCGGCGACGACGCGATGCGCGCTGGGGCGCTGGACGCGCTGATCGCCAGCAAACGTACGGGGCGTGACAGGTTGGCAGGTCATTTGGCGGCCCGCGGGCAGATCGCCTATCGAGCGGGCGATTTCGAGGCGGCGGGAAGGCTCTGGGCGCGATTGGCCGAACTGACGCCGTCCGATCCCGACGTGTTCGCCAATCTCGCGCAGGTTCGATTGGCGCAGAAGGACGCGCCCGGTGCCATGGATCTGCTCACGCGCGCCATCGCCGCGCGCGCGGCGCTTGGCCAAGCGGCTTCGGAAGGATGGTATCGGCAACGGTTGAGCATTGTCCAGCAAGGCAATCTCGTAGCACCGGGCATCGACGCCGCGCGCGCGCTCGTCAGCACCTATCCGACGCCGGAAAATTGGCGCGCCGCATTGGTCGTTTACCGGCAGTTGGTCGAGCCCGAGGAGGCGCTCGAAATCGACCTTCTCCGCTTGATGCGCCACGTGGGCGTGCTTGCTCAGGCGGCCGAATATCACCGTATGGCCCAACTGCTGAGCCAGTCCGGCGAGCCGCGGGAGGCGAAGGCGGTACTCGACGAAGGGATGAAGCGCGGCCTGCTCGACGCTGAGGCCTCGCCGACGCGCGAGATCATCGCCGAAGTGGATCGGGCGGTTGCCAAGGCCCGAAATGAATCGGCGGCCAGGCCCGAGCTGCCGAACAAGGACGGCGCGCAGGTCCGGTTAGGCATGTCGCGGCTTCGCGTCGGCGAGCGAGCCGAGGCGGAGGCGGCGTTCCGCTCTGCGGCAGGCGATCCGGCGGGCGGCCGTTATGCCGACCTTGCCTTTTTCTGGCTGGCATCGCTGTTGCAAGGGCAGCCTGCGCCTGCGGTGGAGCCCTAACTCGTATCGGAGGCCAGCGACGGGAGAGTCCACCAACCCTCTTGCTTGCCGGACTATGGCCTAGTAGAACATATATAGAACAAAGAGAGGGATTCGCCATGTCCGCCGCCGTCGACGCCGCCTATCGCCACTACCCCAAGCATGCCCAATATCGTGAGCTCGTCGAAGCCGGCGGCGCGGCGATGAAGCTCTATCACCTGACCGCGCCCGATGCGCCGGTGCCCGATGATGTGGCGGCGCTTTGCGCCGACTGGTTTCGCGAGCAGGCGGGCATGACGCTGGCCGAGGGCGATTGCGGGTTCGTCATCCTCCACCGTTGCGGCGCGGACTTCTATTTTCTGCTCGTGTCGGTGTGGCGCGGGTCGAACGAATTGTGGGAAGCCGTCTGGTATCGCCATGGCGACATGCCTGCGTTCGCGGCCTTCGATCCGGCCTATCCCCCTGCCGCGGGTGTCGTGCGTCCGACCTTCTGCGTTTGGGAGCTGGGCATCGTTGCGCATGAAAGCGCGGCATGGGGGCGTTATCTCGCCTCGCCGCGCGACGCCGCCGCGCGCTCGCGCTGGCTTGAGGATGTCCTCGACGGCGCGGTATAAGGCCGGCCCTCTTTCAAGGAGTTTGATGTGCAGATCGCGGTGCTCACTTTCGACGGCTTCAACGAACTCGATTCGTTCGTCGCCGCGGCTATCCTGAACCGTTTGCGCGGGCAGGGCTGGGCGGCGCATATCACCTCGCCGACGCCGCAGGTGACCTCGATGAACGGGGTGACGATCGACCGCCAGCAGCCGCTCGACTTCGCGACGAAAGCCGATGCCGTGATCATCGGCAGCGGCATCCGCACGCGCGAGATTGCCGCGGACCCGTTGATGCTCGGCCGCATCCGGCTCGACCCCGCGCGCCAGCTGGTCGGCGCGCAATGTTCGGGGACGCTGTTGCTCGCCAAACTGGGGCTGATCGGCGACCTGCCGGCCTGCACCGACCTCACGACGAAGCCGTGGGTGATCGAGGCCGGGGTCGAGGTGCTCGACGCGCCTTTCGTGGCGCACGGCAATGTCGCGACCGCGGGCGGCTGTCTTGCGTCGCAATATCTCGCGGCGTGGATCATTGCGCGACTCGCGGGCACCGCCGAGGCCGAGGAGGCGCTGCACTATGTCGCGCCGGTGGGGGAGAAGGCGCTTTATGTCGACCGCGCGATGGCGGCGGTGCGTCCGTTCCTGATGGCAGAAGCCGCGGTGACTGAAACGGCATAGCTGGCGGTCCCGTACAATACGCCTTGCCTTCACCGGCTATAACCCGGCATTTGCATGTGCGGGCAAACAGGGGGCAGGGCGATGACGGCACCGTTTAATTTCGGGCAGCTCAAATTTCTGAAAGCGCTCACCGAGGCGCTGTTTCACGAGGCCGAGATGGCGATTTCGGCCGATCAGGTCGTCGCCAATGTCTGCGACCTGTTTGAAAAGGTCGGTGGGACCAAGCTCGACGAGATCCAGCTGTCGCTGGTCGCGACCGAGGCCGTGCTCGGCGGGCCTTTCTTCACCGAGGATGATGTTGCCGGGCGCGCCGAAAAACTGCGCGACCGGTTTCAGAACAGCCAGATCGACCTGTTCCAGGACATGGCGCGGCTGCGCGGCATCATCTACGCCTGCTATTATGGTCATTGGCAACCGGGGCTCGAACCCGGCGATCAGGACGCGAATATCGCCAACCCGGTCCACCGTCAGATCGGCTTCACGCTCCCCAAATTCCGCACCCGCGGCGCCGGCGAGATACCGCTCGAACCCGTGCATGGGCGCGAGATCGACCCCGCATATATCCTGAGCGCCGAGAGCCTCGAGGACGAATATGACGTCATCATCATCGGCTCGGGCGCGGGCGGCGGCGTCGCCGCGTTCAATATCGCGGCCCAAGGGTATAAGGTGCTGGTCGTCGAGGCCGGGCCCTTCCATCCCTCGCACGCGATCACCCATCACGAACTCGACATGATCGCGAAGCTGTACAAGCATGGTGCGCTGCAGACCTCGACCAACCGCGATTTCGTGGTGTTCCAGGGGCGCTGCGTCGGCGGGTCGTCGACGATCAACAACGGCATCTGCCTGCGCGTCAACGAGACGGGGCGCACGCATCCCGATGCACAGGATGTCCTCGCCAAATGGGCGAGCATCGGCGCGCCCGTCGACGCGAGCGCCTTCCATGCGAGTTACGATGCCGTCCGCGACAAATTGGGGATCGCGCCGATCGAGCCGCGCAGCGGGCGCCACAACGGGCCGCACCTGATCGACGGCTGGCGCCGCTATGCCGCGGTGTCGAGCGATCCCCGCGAGCAGCGCGCGGTCGCCGACTGGTTCGCGAAGAATTTCGGCCCGCCGAACACGATCAACGCCTGCGCTTATTGCGGCTATTGCAATTCGGGCTGCGCCTATGGTCGCCGCATGGGGATCGCGCAGACCTATCTGCCCGAGGCGTGCCGCGACCATGGCGCGCGCATTCTTCCCGGCACCAAGGCCGAGCAGATCGTCTGGCAGACGGCCTATGACGGGCGGCGCGAGGCCGAGGCGGTGAAGCTGATCCTGCCCGGCGGGTCGAACGCGCTGGTGCGCGCCCGTGTCGGCGTGGTGGTCGCGTGCGGGACGATCGCGTCGTCGAAGCTGCTCGACCGCAGCGACATCGCCGGCACCGGCTATCAGGTGTCGCTCAACGTCGCCTCGCCCGTCGTCGCACTGATGCCGGGCGGTGTCGGCGGCGATGCGTGGGACGAGGACCAGATGTCGAGCTATGTCGACTGCGGCGACTTCCTGCTCGAAAGCCATTTCCAGCCGCCGATGTCGATGGCGTCGCTGATGCCCGGCTGGTTCGGCGATCACGCGAGCCGCATGAAGAATTTCGGCCGCGTCCATTCGGCGGGCATCCTTTTTCCCGCCGACCGGCGCGGGCAGGTGACGGGCGACAAGCTTCACTTCCGGCTCGATGCGCAGGACGACCTCCCCATGCTGCGCCGCGCGATGGCGACGCTGACCAAGGTGCATTTCGCCGCCGGCGCGCTCGAATGCTATCCGGCGCTGGCCACGGGGCGGAAGGTGACCCCCGATATGGACGTCGATGCCTTTTTCGCGGGGGCGATCCGCGAACAGGACGATGTGACGCTGTCGAGCAGCCACCCGCACGGCGGCAATGCGATCAACGAGGATCCGGCATATGGCATTGTCGACCTCGACTGCCGCGTCCACGGCACGACCAACGTGCTCGTCACCGACGCGAGTGTTTTCCCGAGCTGTATCCGCGTCAACGCGCAATGGACCACGATGGCGATGGCGCAATATGCGACCGGGCGGAGTGATCCGTTCGGCTAAGGCTGCCATATAAAATCCGTTCGTGTCGGGCGAAGTGAGACACCGGGAGGCCACGCGCCAACGATAGGCATCTCGACTTCGCTCGATGCAAACGGCTAAGGGGCAGCCGCCATGACCTTCACCGTTGCCGCCCTCTATCGCTTTGCGCCCTTCGACGACCCCGCCGCGCTGCGCCAGCCGCTGCTCGACCTGTGCGCCGCCGAAGGCGTGAAGGGCACGCTTCTCCTCGCCCGCGAAGGCATCAACGGCACGATCGCGGGCAGCGAAGCCGGGATCGCCGCGGTGCTTGCGCATATCCGCGCGCTCCCCGATTGCGCCGACCTCGACGTCAAATATTCGGCCGCCGCGACGATGCCCTTCGGCCGCCTGAAGGTGCGGTTGAAGAAAGAAATCGTGACGCTGAAAGTGCCCGGTATCGACCCGGCGCGCGACGCTGCGCCCTATATCGATCCCGCCGACTGGAACGCGCTGGTCGACGATCCGGATACGGTGCTGATCGACACGCGTAACGATTTCGAGGTCGACTACGGCAGCTTCGACGGCGCGCTGAACCCCGAAACAAAAAGCTTCGGCGAATTTCCCGACTGGTGGCGTGCGAATGCGGAAAAATTCGCGGGCAAGCGCGTCGCGATGTTCTGCACCGGCGGTATTCGCTGCGAAAAATCGACCGCCTTCCTGCGCAGCGAGGGTGTCGACGACGTCGTGCACCTGAAGGGTGGCATCCTAGCCTATCTCGAACAGGTGCCCGAGGGCGAGAGCCGTTGGCACGGCAGCTGCTTCGTCTTCGACGAGCGGGTGAGCGTCGGCCACGGGCTGATCGAGGTGGACGAGAAGGAATGACTCTTCATCATGTCGCCATCCCGGCCTTCGCCAGGATGACGACAAGGGGTGTCACGCGACCGTCAGCGTATAGGTCACCTTATAATCGCTGGCGTCGCCGTCGAGCGTCCTGGTGAAGGTCCCTGGCGCCTCGCCGATGTCGATCGTCCCGATATTGTCGCTGCCGCCGATGTCGTCGAATTCGCGGAGCTGAAAGCTCACCGCTTGATCGAATTCGAAGGTTTCGTTCACCACCCAGCTTTCGCCCTTCTTGATCGAATAGATCTCGCTCTTGGCCTCGGGGAAACGCTGCCCGGTGTTGAAGCGCAGGAACAGCTGGTCGGGCAGGCCGAGGCCGAGGCGCCCGGTGAGCTTCACGCATTCGACGCGGACGTTCGACAGCGTGAATTTTCGCGCGGCCGGACGGGCCGCTGCCGCCGGTTCTTTCATCGCGACCATCGTCACGGGTGCCGTGATCGCGCCGGAGTCTTTCAGCAGGCGATTGATATTGTCGCCCGCCTGGCCCGCATATTTGCCCGCCGGAAACTCGGCGAGATAGGCGCTGAAGCCGCGGACGCTGTTTTCGGCCATCGCGCCTTTCCACAACAGCTCCTCCAATCCCGATCGGTTGCCCGATGCCGCGGGCGCAGGGGAGGACACCGCACGCGGGACGAGATAGACCGGGGTTCCCGTGATGCTGGCGCTGACGAACGGCCGCTGGCTGCCCCCCGTCGCCTGCAACACATCGTCGCGGATCGCGCCGCCCAAGAGCTGCACGGGCAAATCGGGCTGCGGCAGGCGTTTGGCGAGCGACGTGGCGA
>Ga0247823_10003869_pt1 | contig 12070 bp, 12 predicted proteins | sample 13C_PalmiticAcid_2_FD_192426 | JGI IMG/M metagenome (GOLD analysis project Ga0247823, IMG submission 192426) | Soil microbial communities from agricultural site in Penn Yan, New York, United States - 13C_PalmiticAcid_Day30 | ecosystem: Environmental > Terrestrial > Soil > Agricultural land...
AAACATGAGTGCGCGGGGCATTCCGCAGGTCGCGGCCGTGATGGGCTCGTGCACGGCGGGCGGCGCGTATGTGCCGGCGATGTCGGATGAGACCGTTATCGTGCGCAAGCAAGGCACGATCTTCCTTGGTGGCCCGCCGCTGGTGAAGGCGGCGACGGGCGAGATCATCTCGGCGGAAGATCTGGGCGGCGCGGATGTGCACGCGCGCCGGTCTGGCGTGGCGGACCATTATGCCGCCAACGATGCGCATGCGCTGCAGATGATCCGGGACATCGTGAAGAACTTCAACCGGCCCAAGCGGGTGACGCTCGACGTGCGCGATCCGCGTCCGCCGGCTTATGACCCGGCAGAGCTTGGCGGCGTGGTGCCGCTCGATGCACGCGAGCCCTATGACGTGCGCGAGGTGATTGCGCGGCTGGTCGATGGCTCGGAGTTCGACGAGTTCAAGAAGCTCTATGGCGAGACGCTGGTCACGGGCTTTGCGCACCTGAACGGTCTTCCTATCGGCATTCTCGCCAACAACGGCATCCTGTTCTCCGAGAGCGCGCAGAAGGCGGCGCACTTCATCCAACTCTGCGACCAGCGCGGCATCCCGCTGGTCTTCCTGCAGAACATCACGGGCTTCATGGTTGGCTCGAAATACGAAGCGGGCGGCATCGCCAAGGATGGCGCGAAGATGGTGACGGCTGTGGCGACCGCGCGCGTGCCGAAATTCACGGTGGTGATCGGCGGCTCATATGGCGCAGGCAATTACGGCATGTGCGGCCGCGCGTATTCCCCGCGCTTCATGTTCATGTGGCCGAATGCGCGCATCTCCGTCATGGGCGGGGAACAGGCGGCGAGCGTGCTGGCAACGGTCAAGCGCGATGCGATGGAAGCCAAGGGCGAGACCTGGGCTCTCGATGCCGAAGCCAAGTTCAAGCAACCGATCCGCGATCTCTACGAGCGCGAGGGTTCGCCCTACTTCTCGACAGCGCGCCTGTGGGATGATGGTGTAATCGCGCCGCAAGACACGCGCCGCGTGCTGGGCCTCGCTCTGTCTGCCGCGCTGAACGCTCCGCACGGCCGCGCCCCGGACCGCGAAAGCGCGTTCGGCGTGTTCAGGATGTAGGCAATGTACTCGGTCCACCGCCCCGCTCCTGAAAAGCGATCAGCTTTTGCGAGTGATGGTCTGGAAGAACATTTTCCGGAAGCTGCGGTGATGATTGCGTTCGCTAGCCATTTGTTGGCTACGAAGAGCAGTGCTGATTCAGTCGTGATCTGTCCTGACGGCGAACACGCAAAGAGGTTCGAGATCGTCGCCTTCCTCCAAATGCTTGGATTTCACAAGACGACATCTCTCGGGGGTACACAGTATGGAGGTCGATACGTTCGGGGGAAGCACTCGATAGTTATCGACCCCTCGTCTGGCAAAGGCGACGTGTCGGGTCGGGTTGGCAACCGGCGAGTGCTGGCCGAGTGCAAAGGAGGCATCGTCAACACAAGGCATCCGGGCCAGAAGTCGAAGCTCAGGAAAGGGCTATGCGAGCTGGTGGGGCAGTTGATGCAGCTGCCATTGAGTGGCGACAGACAGATAGCCGTTTGCCCCGATCACGACGTCACGAGACGATTGGCAGGAAAACTCGCGCCCAGATGCGCTTTGGCTGGGATAGAAATTGCGCTTGTAGATGTCCAAGGAAACGTGACCTACGTGTTAACGGACCTCAAGACATGAACACCGAAGCCCTCAATGCGCTTGATCAGGCCGTCGCTATCGCGCGGGAGCGGGCGGGGACGCGAATTCCGGTGGTCGGCATTGCGGGGCCGCAGGGCAGTGGGAAGACGACGCTCGTTGCGGCGTATGCGGCGGCGCATAAGGGCGTAGCGCATTTCTCGCTGGACGATGTGTATCTGCCGGCGGGGTATCGGCGGCTCTTGGCGCAGAGCGTTCATCCGCTGTTCGTGACGCGCGGGCCGCCGGGGTCGCACAATCTGCTGCAGTACAATGAGGCGCTCGACGAGCTGCTGGAGGCGAAGGACGGTGCGCAGACTTTTCTGCCGGCGTTCGACAAGGTGCTCGACAATCCGGTGCATGCGACGCGCAAGCCGGTGTTTCGTGGAACGCCGAGCGTGATCCTGGTGGATGGCTGGTGTCTGGGCGCGACAGCTCAGACGCCGGAGCAGCTGGCCATTCCGGTGAACGAGCTTGAGGCGAAGGAAGACGCCAAGGCCGAGTGGCGGCGCGAGGTGAACGAAAACCTTGGCGGCGCTTACCAGAATGCGTTCGCGCGACTGGATTCGATCCTGTGCCTGAATGCGCCGTCGTTCGAGATCATCCAGCAATGGCGGGGTGAGCAGGAAGAGGGCTTGCTGGGCCGCGCGCTGACCGATGCGGACCGCGAGCGGATCGCCCGGTTCGTCGCGCATTTCGAGCGGATCACGCGGCACATGATGGCGGGCGGGCGGCGCGCCGATATCGAGGTGCAGCTGGATGCACGGCGCAATGTTGCGGAGGTCCGCCATCTGACGGCGTGACGAACCCGCCTCTCAGGTCTACATCACTCCAAAACGGAGCAGTCTCATGGCTTACGAACACATTCTCCTCGATGTCTCGCCGGAAGGCACGGCGGTGCTGACGCTGAACCGGCCGGAGAAGCGGAACGCGTTCAACGCGCTGGTGATCGAGGAATTGTCGGATGCGTTCGAGACGCTGTCGAAGAACCCCGAATGCCGGCTGCTGCTGATCCGTGGCAACGGCCCGGTCTTCTCGGCGGGGGCGGACCTCGAATGGATGAAGGCGGCCTCGCACTATTCCGAGCGCGAGAATGAAGAAGACGCTTTCGCCATGGCGGAGATGCTGCGCCGCCTGTTCGAGCTGCCGCAGGTGACCATCGCACTACTGCACGGCGCGGCGATGGCCGGCGCGTGCGGCCTTGCTGCTGCGGCGGATATCGCGATCGCGCGCAAGGGCACGATCTTCTCGTTCTCCGAAGTGAAGCTCGGCATCATCCCGGCGACAATCTCGCCTTACGTGATCAACGCCATCGGCCCGCGCTGGGCGCGCATGCTGTTCGTGACGGCGGAGCGCTTCGAGTCAGACTTCGCCGCGAAGATCGGCCTGATCCATCACGAGGTCGAAGACGAGATGGCGATGGAAAAGCTGGTCGAGCACTATGCTGATCTCACCTATGCCGCGTCTCCGGCGGCGGTGGCGGACACCAAGCTCCTGGTGGCGCGTGTGACGGGCGAAGAGATCGACTCCAGCCTCGGCCATCTCACGGCCAAGCGCCTGGCGCATCGCCGCGTGAGCGATCAGGGCAAGGAAGGCCTCTCCGCCTTCCTCGAGAAGCGCAAGCCGAAATGGGCCCGCTAGGTCGGTGATGGGTCACGGGGGATGTCGCGCAGGCTGAAGCTCGAGGCTTGGCTGCATGCCCGCCGCGAGGCGTGGCGCGCGGCGTTCGTCAAAGGGCCGGTCAGCAGCTTCACGTTCGAGTTCGTCTCGTTCGGCGTGAAGCAGGGATGGGCCTGCCTGTTCGGCGGCCTGATGCTGGCCGTGCTGCTCGGCACATTCATGGTATATCCCGCCGATGCGCCGCTGGCCCGCTACGACTTCATCACGCTGGCCGCGCTCGCCATCCAGGCGGCCATGCTCGCGACGAAGCTGGAGACGTGGGAAGAGGCGAGGGTGATCTTCGCCTTCCACGTCGTCGGCACGATCATGGAAATCTTCAAGACCGGCGCGGGCTCGTGGATTTACCCGGAGGAGTCACTCCTGCGGATCGCCGGCGTGCCGCTGTTTTCCGGCTTCATGTATGCGGCGGTGGGCAGCTATCTCGCGCGGGTGTGGCGCATCTTTTCTTTCCGCTTCGAGCGCTTCCCGCCGCTCTGGGTTCAGGGAATTCTCGCCGTCCTGATCTACGCGAATTTTTTTGCGCACCATTATCTGCCCGATATCCGGGCCGCGCTGTTCGTGTTCAGCGTGATCATTTATGCCCCGTGCTTCGTCTATTTCCGGCCTGACCGGGAAGAACGTTTCATGCCGCTGGCTGTGGGCCTCGTTCTGGTGGCCCTGTTCATCTGGTTTGCGGAGAACCTGGGCACGTTTGCCCGCGCCTGGGTCTACCCGAGCCAGAACGGCGGCTGGCACATGGTTTCCTTCGACAAGCTGGGGTCCTGGTACTTGCTCATGATCATCAGTTTTGTACTGGTGGCCGCCGTTCACCGGGGTGGCGGACGCAAAGAGGGTCAGTAACCATGAGCGGGGAAATCGAAGCCGTCGGCGCCGCCGCGACGGCCGGCCTCGTCGCCGGTGCGATCGAGGGCGGCAAGACGCCGAACGAAACCGTCCATGATGCGGAAGCGCATGGCGTCTGCGCAAATTGCGGCGCGGCGATCCATGGCAATTACTGCGCGGCCTGCGGACAGCCCGCCCACGTCCATCGCACGCTCGGCCACATGGTCGAGGAATTCCTGCACGGCCTACTGCACTTCGACACGCGCGCATGGCGTACTTTGCCGATGCTGGTATTTCGCCCCGGCACGCTGACGCGCGATTACATCCACGGCAAGCGCGCCCGTTTCATCTCGCCGCTGGCGATGTTCCTGCTGTTTGTCTTCACCATGTTCGCCGTCTTCGCCTTCACCGGCGGCGCGCCGATCGAGGTGGACGGGAAGAGCGCCGAAGATATCCCGACCGAGATCGTCACGACCGATCCGGAGGGCAACGTCACGCGCACTTACAATGTGAACGTCGCGGACGGCGATGTCTTCGAGCAGATCAAGCACGCCTATGAGGAAGGCAAGATCAACGTCGACACGCCGTTCCCGTACCTGGACAAGAAGATCAAGCACAAGCTCGAGAACCCTGAGTTGGCTTTCTACAAGATCCAGAACGCGGCTTATAAGTTTGCCTTCCTGCTGGTGCCGATCTCGCTGCCGCTGGTGTGGCTGCTGTTCTTCTGGAAGCGCGGCTTCACCCTGTTCGACCACACGGTCTACATTCTGTATTCGCTCTCCTACGTGTCGCTGTTGTTCATCGTGATCGCGGTTCTGTCGCGTGTTCCGGCGGCGCTGGAGTTCCTGTTGCCGTGGCTGCTGCTGTCGATCCCCGTTCACGCCTACTTCCAGATGAAGGGCGGTTACTCGCTCGGCTGGTTCTCGGCATTGTGGCGCGTGCCGGCGATGATGATGCTGGAAATCGTCGGGCTGGCGTTCTTCCTGATCGCCATCATCCTTGTCGGCGTGACCGGTTAGAGACGCAGCTTCACGCCGGCCGAGAGGCTGGTGTTGGTGATATCGAACCCGTCGGTACGGCCGCTGGCGCCGGCTTGCCCGGCTTCGACCGACACGCTCAGCGAACGCATGCGGGCTTCGGTGTAGACGACAAGCGTCGGGGTGAGCCGCGCCTCGATGCCGGCGATGGCCTGCAGGTTCAGGCTGACATCGGTTGAATCCGTGATGACGCCATCGTCGATGTTGACGCTGGCCACGCCGAGGCCCGCGCCGATATAGACATTGGCGCGGCTGTTCACGCGGAAGTCGCGATAGCCGATGGCGTCGAGCGAATAGGCGGACAGGCCGGGGCCCGTGCGCACGCCATACTGCCAGCGCGCGTCGGCATTGTCGCGATCCTGCCAGCTGAAGCCAACTTCGCCGCGCCAGTTGTCGCCGAAATGCATGCCGTAGGCGGCGTCGATGATGTAGCCATCGCCCATGCTGGCCTGCACGGGGAAGAGGCCCTCGACGGTGTAGTTGTAGTCCTTGCCGCCGATCTGGCCGATGGCGACGGAAACATAGATGCCGGAGATGAGCGGGGAGGGTTCGGCAGTCTGCGCCTGCGCTGATCCCATCGTCACAACAGGGGCGGCCAGCAGGCCCAGTCCGATCAGCTCGCGTTTCATCACTGCGTCTCCATCGCCCCCACGGCCCCAGAGTCGCTGATTCTGTGTCTAACCGGTGGAAATACACGCGCCAGCATTTGCGAAAAGCGCTTTCTTCGTTTCGCGGCGCGTCCTAGTTTCAGCCCATGTTCTCATCGATCCTGATCGCCAACCGCGGCGAAATTTCCCGACGCATCATGCGCACCGCCCGAAAGCTCGGGATGCGGACGGTTGCTGTTTATTCCGATGCCGATGCGGAAGCCGCCTTCGTGCGCGAGGCGGACGAGGCGGTGTGGATCGGCGCTGCCCCGGCGGCCGAGAGCTATCTGAAGGGCGATCGCATCATCGAGGCGGCGCTGGATACCGGCGCGGAGACGATCCATCCCGGTTATGGCTTCCTGTCGGAGAATGCAGGCTTCGCTGAAGCGGTCGGCAAGGCGGGGCTGACATGGATCGGGCCGCCGCCTTCGGCGATCCGCGCGATGGGTCTCAAGGATGCGGCCAAGGCGCTGATGGAAAAGCACGGCGTTCCGGTGACGCCGGGCTATCATGGCGAGGATCAGAGCGCGAAGACGCTGAAGGCCGAAGCCAAGCGCATCGGCTATCCGGTGCTGATCAAGGCGGTGGCGGGCGGCGGCGGTCGCGGCATGCGGCGCGTTGATGCTGCGGATAAGTTCGAAGCCGCGCTGACGAGCGCGCAACGCGAAGCGAAAGCGAGCTTCGGCGATGATCGCGTGCTGGTCGAGAAGTTCATCGAGAACCCGCGCCATATCGAAGTGCAGGTCTTCGGCGACAATCACGACAACTACATCCACCTGTTCGAACGCGACTGCTCGCTGCAGCGGCGGCGGCAGAAGGTGATCGAGGAAGCGCCAGCTCCGGGCATGAGTCTCCAGGTGCGTAAGGCGATGACCGATGCTGCGATCATGGCCGCGAAGGCAGTCGGCTATCGCAATGCGGGTACGATCGAGTTCATCGTCGATGGTACGGGCGTGCTGCGGCCGGACGGCTTCTGGTTCATGGAAATGAACACGCGCCTGCAGGTGGAGCATCCGGTCACCGAACTGGTCACAGGCCTCGATCTGGTGGAGCTGCAGCTGAAAGTGGCTGCAGGCAAGAAGCTACCGGCGCAGTCGGAGATCAAGCTGACCGGCCACGCTGTTGAGGCGCGTCTGTGCGCGGAAGATCCCGCGCGTGGCTTCCTGCCGTCATCGGGTTTCCTCGAAGTGTTCGATCTGTCGGCCTTCCAAGATGACACGCCGGGCGGCGGCGTCACGCTACGCCTCGATAGCGCGGTGGAAGAAGGCGATGAGGTGCCCGCGACCTATGACAGCATGATCGCCAAGGCGATCGCGCATGGTCCCACGCGCGACGATGCGCTGGATGCTCTGGGGCAGGCGCTACGCGAAGCCGAAGTGTGGCCGGTGACGACCAACGCCGCGATGCTGGCGAACCTGTGCGATCATCCCGAATTCCGCGAAGGCGTAGCCACCACCAATCTCGTCGAGGACGAGATCGACGAGATCGCGCAGCCGGACGATGCCGAGCAGGTCGATGCGCTGATCCTCGGCGCGGTGGGCCTGCGTGGACTCAATCCGGTGAATGTATCCGATCCGTGGGACATGGCCGATGGCTTCCGGCTCAACACCTCGCCGCGCGCGACCTATCAGTTCGATGTCGGCGGCGAGACGCGTTCGGTGAAGCTGGAAGAGGCCGGCGGCGTCGAGCGGGCGCATGTGTTCGGCGACAGTTTCGAGATCGATATCGTGGTTGATCCCATCGCGGATGGCGTGATCGTTTCAGGCTCCGTCGACGGCTCGGAAGTGCTCGGCACAGTGCGCGCGACCAGCGACGGGCCGGTGCTGTTCAGCCGTGGTCGGGCGCTGGCGCTGCGCAGCCCGGAGTTCGGCCACGCGCTAGAAGGTCTGGCGGCGGGAGACGACATCCGCTCGCCCATGCCCGGCAAGATCCTCGACGTGAAGGCGAAGGCCGGCCAGGACGTGAAGAAGGGCGATCCGCTCGTGGTGATGGAAGCCATGAAGATGGAACACACGCTCACCGCCCCGCGCGATGGCAAGGTGTCTGAGGTATCGGCCACGGTCGGCGCGCAGACTGCCGAGGGCGTCGTGCTGGTGAAACTCGAGCCGCTTCCAGAATAAACCTCGGTCGGAACAAGGCCCGCCGACCGCCACAGACGCGCCGCGCCTGATTCGGGAATTGTTCATCTGGATCGCGTCAGACTGGCTCTCAGCAGTCACGCTATCGAATTCATCTTCCGCGGCCCAATCCAGCCACATTCCCCAACGACCTTGGGGGTTGGAAAAGGTCACGACATCCCGGGACGGATCCGCGAGCCATGCCCGCATTTCTTCTCTTCGCCATTACGTGGGCAGGTCTCGCCCCCGAGCAGGCGCTTGAGCGCGCGCTTGACGCCGCCGAGCCGCCAGCGGCGCTGCGGGCGGCTTTCCACGCCACGCTGACGGCTGGCAACGCCATGCGCCGGATCGAGTTCGACCCCTATGCCGACCCCGCCAGCCGCTTCCGCGTTACGCTGTCCCGTGGCTCGAACGACGAGCTGGATGCGGTGGTGCAGGGCTGGCGCGAGGAAGGCCAGGCCGACAGCCGCCTGTTTGCCGACGACCTGCGCGTGAGTCTGGGCGACGCTCGGATTGCCGGGGCGGCGGACTCCATGGCGGTCAGCTTCCGCCACAAGGTGTCGGTCAATGACGGCCCGATCGACGCCGAGTTCTCGGCGCGGATGATCGGCCGCCTGCAGCTCAACCAGAGCAATGGCTATCTGCAGACCATTTCCTACGACATCGAGCGCCCGGTGAAGCTGGATGACGGCACAACGGTCGACCAGTACAACCAGACCTACCAGTTTGGCTTCTCCGAGCGCTGGGGCGTCTCCTACGTCGTGGCGTACGACCTCACCGCCCGGGGCGGGAAATGGGGCATGAGCGAGACCCGGACGGTCCATGTGGAACTGACCGACATCGCCTTCGGCTTTGCCGGCGACAGCAAGCAGGATCTGGCGTCCAAGCCGTCGCCCTACGCCCCGCTCACAGCCAATCTCAACTGAAGGGTTGCGGGCGGGCCGCGCGCCATTAACTTCGGCGCATGGCGCTCCACATGATCAAGCTCTGCGTCGGCGTGGACAACGTCGAGGATCTTGCCGACTGGCAGGACAAGCGCGCGAAGGAACGCGCCAAGAAGGGCAAGCCCGCCAACCCCTTCCACGACACCCGCATGACGCCCAAGCGCGCCGAGGAAATGCTGGCCGGCGGCTCGATCTACTGGGTGATCAAAAACCACATCATCGTGCGCCAGAAGCTGATCGGCTTCGAGCAGGTGAAGGACAAGGAGGGCAAGGCGATGTGCCGCGTCCACCTCGACCCGGAACTCATCCGCACCAAGTCGCGCAAGAAGCGCCCCTTCCAGGGCTGGCGCTATCTAGAGCCGGGCGACGCGCCCCCGGATGTGGACGGCAAAGGCCCCGCGCTGTCGGCTGATCTCGAACAGGCGCTGAAGGAAGCGCTGGCTTGGTAGTCGCGCGCTAGCGCCGCACGAAACCCATATTGTCGATCAGCCGCGTCTTGCCCATGCGGGCTGCGAACAGCAGGCGGCCGCTTGCGCCGTTCGGGCAGGTCTCTGCGCCGAAAGGGGCGAGCGTGTCGGCGCGGCGGGCTTCCACATAATCGACGGACACAAAGCCTGCTGCGAGCAGCTCGGCTTTTGCAGTATCGGTCGCAGCCCGGATCGGATCGCCGGCTTCCAGCCTGGCGGCAGTCTCTTTCATCACGCGCGCCATTGCGGCGGCCTGGCTGCGCTGCGCCGGATCGAGATACGCATTGCGCGAGGACATAGCGAGCCCATCGGCTTCGCGGCGCGTCGGCCCACCCATGATCTCGATCGGGAAGCCGAGATCATTCGTCATGCGCTTGATGACGAGCAGTTGCTGATAGTCCTTCTCGCCGAACACGGCGACGTCCGGCTGGACGTGCAGGAACAGGCGGCTCACCACGCTGGCGACGCCTTCGAAGAAGTGCGGACGAACCTCGCCTTCGAGAATGTGCGAGAGATCCTTCACCACCACGCGGGTGCTATCGCCCGGCGGGTACATTTCCGAAGCCGACGGGCAGTAGCAGAAGGTGCAACCAGCCGCTTCCAGCTTTTCCAGATCGCTCGCCTCCGCGCGCGGATAGGTGCCCAGGTCCTCATGCGCCGCAAACTGCGTCGGGTTCACGAAAATGGACGAGGCGACGACATCCGCCTTCTCGAGGCCGATCCGGATCAGGCTGAGATGGCCATCGTGCAGCGCGCCCATGGTCGGCACGAAAGCGATGCGCTTGCCGGCCGCGCGCTGGGCGCGATGCCAGTCGCGGGCTTCTGCCCGCGAGCGTGCGACGACAAGTCCGGAACGCTTGGGCAAGGTGAAACCCTTCGAAAGACGCAGGGGCGCGCTTCTAGGCCCGTTCCGAATGTGGATCAATCGCCAGTTCCACGCCTGCGCGGTCGCAGGTTTAAAGGTCCTTAACCGGCTTTGCCGATCCTGTGGGGATGCGATCATGGCATGGCCGTTATCTCAGGTTTGCGGGCTTCAGCGTCGCGGCGCTGGTGACGGTTGCGTGCGTGAAGATCGCGTCGGCCGAAGCCGCCCCCGGACGCCCCGATCCTGTGGTCGGCGAGCCGCCGGAAACCGGCCAAATGGCCGGAAAAGTCCAGTCCGTGAGCGAAGCTGACCGGATTGCCGCCCTGGAAGCCCAGATTGCAGCGCTGGATTCGCAGGTCGCCAACCTTCGCAAAGCCCTCGACGTGCTGGGGCCTTTGCCCAACCACCCGGACCTGTTCATCCCGGTCGACCCATCCGAAATCAGCGCCGAACCGTCCAACACAGCCCTCGATGCCAATGCCCGGCTGGCGGCCCTTTATTCGCCGGCCCCGGCGCTCGACCGGGCTTCGTCGCTGTTCTACGCCGCCGAACTCGGCGCATTCGCCACCAGAATTGCGGCAGAGGACCGCTGGAAGCAGCTGGTCGTCGCCCGAAGCCTGACCGGGCTCGAGCCCGGATACGCGGCTGTCGGCGCCCAGACCCGCCTGACGGCCGGCCCGCTCGCCAGCGAGGCAGCAGTTGCAGCTCTCTGTGTGGAACTGTCTTCCCTGACTGGCGCTTGCCGTGTCGTCGCCCCGATAAGGGCGTACTGATTCAATGGTATCCTCCGTCATGACCGCTCCCTCCGCCACAGCCTCCCGTGACGCCACCGGCCAGACCCGGCTGGCGCACACAATCGTTGTCGGCAACGAGAAGGGCGGGGCGGGCAAATCGACCGTCGCCATGCACCTCTGCGTCGCCCTACTGCGCATGGGCATGAAGGTCGGGGTGATGGACCTTGACGTCCGCCAGCGTTCGCTGGCCCGCTACATCGAGAACCGCTCGCGCTGGATCCGCAACACGGGCGCCCAGCTGCCGATGCCGGAAGTCGCCCGCATCGACGCCAGCCAGGCCCGCGACCTCGACGCCGCCGAGGCCGAGGAATCCAAGCATTTCGAAGAAAGCCTCAAACGCCTGTCCGAGAAGTGCAACTTCGTCATCATCGATGCGCCGGGCGGCGACACCTTCCTGTCGCGCACCGCCCATTCGGCCGCCGACACCCTCATCACGCCGCTGAATGACTCATTCGTCGACTTCGATCTGCTGGGCGATGTCGACCCGCAGACGCTCGAAGTGGCGCGCCCCAGCTTCTATGCGGAACTGGTCTGGGAATGCCGCAAGCAGAAGGCGCAAGCGACGCGCAAGCCGATCGACTGGATCGTCATGCGCAACCGCATGTCGCCGCTGGACGCCCGCAACAAGCAGCGCGTGGGCGAAGCGCTCGACAACCTGTCCCGCCGCGTCGGCTTCCGCATTGCGCCGGGCCTGTCCGAGCGCGTGATCTACCGCGAACTGTTCCCGATGGGTCTCAGCCTGCTGGACCTCACGGATGCCGGCTCCGGCGTCGCCTTCACCATGAGCCACGTCGCCGCCCGCCAGGAAATCCGCGACCTGATGATCGTGCTGAAGCTGCCTGGCCTCGAAGGCAAAGAGATCAGCTTCTAGGGCTGGTCTGACACCACCCACCGATTGTCATCCCGGAAGCGCGCAGCGCTATCCGGCAACTGTGTTGATCATGCGAACTTGGTTTTGTCGCGGATCATGGCGTTGAGCTTTGTGA
>Ga0247823_10003871_pt1 | contig 12062 bp, 8 predicted proteins | sample 13C_PalmiticAcid_2_FD_192426 | JGI IMG/M metagenome (GOLD analysis project Ga0247823, IMG submission 192426) | Soil microbial communities from agricultural site in Penn Yan, New York, United States - 13C_PalmiticAcid_Day30 | ecosystem: Environmental > Terrestrial > Soil > Agricultural land...
GATCGGGGCGCCCGGAGCGTTGGGGGTGGGGCATCGCGGGGCTTCCTGTCAAAAGAGGTGGCCCGGCGCACCGGGCCACCAAGCCATGGCAATGGCACTGCAAATCAGGGGGCGGAGGCGCGCTCCGCTTCGGCCGTGCCCTGCCACCAGGGCTCGTCGTTCGAGGGGGCCGGCTCGCCACCGGGTTCTTCAAGAGGGGCGGCCGGGGCACGGGCCTCGCGCAGCGCCCGCGCCATGGCGCTGTACTGCTCGCGCACCCGCGTGCTGATGCCGCGCAGCGCCTTGCGGAAGCGCGCCTCCTCGATGCGCCGCGCCCGGGTGTCGACCAGGCCCAGCAGCCAGGCGCGCTCGAGGCTCGCGAACGCGTCGTCGGCGGCCGACAGCACGCGCAGGTAGGTGCGGGCCGCCGGATGCACGATGGGGGCCGACACCGTGACCGGGTCGGCGTAGCGAATGGGCACGTCGGCGAGGCCTTGTGCCGCGAGCAGCCCGTCGGACCGCTGCGCCGCGCTGTCGAACACCTCCTGCACCGCGGCCAGGTGCGCCATCACGACGCACTCGGCCTCGTGCACCGCGCGCGGGTCGATGTGGCGGAAGTCTCGTGCGCGGTCGAGGCCGTCGAGCCAGTGGCTGATGGGCGTGAAGTCGCGCCGGTAGAACTGCACCACGCGCGGCGTGCGCAGCTCGCAGGCGACCGTGACCACGCCGCGGCGGAAGGCCTTGGCCGGCGCCCGGGTGGGCGGAGCGGCCGGCCGCGGGCGGGGAGGCGCTTCGGTCGAGGGCGAGGGGACGAGGGCATCGGGTGACAAGGGTGACAGGGGTGGCAAGGGCGGCGGGGCCGGATCGCAGCAGGGGGAGGGAGCGGTCATGGCGGTCTCCTGGTGGAGCCGCCACGGTACGCGGCGCCCCGTTTCCACCCCCTTGGAAACGCGCTCGAAATGCACGGGGTTCGTGGCGGGACCTGCCGCAGAATGTCGGCCATGCACACCTCCTGGCGCGATCGCCTTCGCGAACATCCCCTGGGTGCCGCGCTGTGGGCCGGCGCGCTGGCCCTGGCCTTGTCGCTGACCCTGTCGCAGTTCCTCCACCACGACCTGCTCGGCGAGATCGGCGAGGTGTCGCGTCTGCTCGAGCGGCAGCAGGCCCTCGCCGCCGAACACGAGGCCGCCACCGATGCCCTGCTCGTGCTGTCCCGCTCGCTGCAGCGCACCGGCCCGCCCACGCCCGAATCGTCCGCGCAGGTCGTTCACCAGGCTGCGGTGTTCCGCCAGCACGTCGACCGGCTCGACCAGCGCCTGTCCGCCATGCCCGCCATCGCGGCCGGCGCCGCCTACCGCGACACGCTGCCCGCGCTGCGCGCCTTCCCCGGCGGCGTCGTGGTGCCGGGCCCCGCCGCATCGCTCGGCGCCGTCGATGCCGCGGAGCGCCTGGCCCGCCTGGGCCGCGCGCTGCGGGTCAACGACCACGCCGACCGCCTCGCCCAGCAGGCCGCGATGATCCGCCTGCGTTCGCGCACGGTCGTGCTCACGTACCTGATGTGCCTGCTGTTCACGGTCACCGCGGCGGTCGCCACGTACGGCGTGCTCACCGCCCTGCGCGAACGCGCCACGCGGCGCGAGGCCGATGCGTCACGCCGGGAGGCCGTGGCCGCCGGCGAACGCGCGCAGGTCGCCAGCCGCGACAAGAGCCGCTTCCTCGGCATGCTGAGCCACGAACTGCTCACGCCCCTGCAGTCCATCATCAGCAGCATGGACATCATCGAGTCGCGCGGCCGCGTCCAGGCCGGCGAGCCGCTGTTCCTGCGGCTGCGCGAGGGCACCCGCGCGCTGCGCGCCCGGCTGAGCGACCTGGTCGACTTCGCGAAGATGTCCGCCGGCAGCCTCGCCGTGAGCCCGCGCCGCTTCCGCCTCGACCGGCTCGTCGAGGAGGTCATCGCCGACCACGAGGAAGCCGTGCTCCGCAAGGACCTCGACATCCACTGGGAACCGGGCCCCGACCTGAAGCAGGCGGTCGTCACCGACCCGCGCCGCGTGCGCCAGATCCTCGACAACCTCGTCTCCAACGCCATCAAGTACACCGAACGCGGCGGTGTCACCGTGCAGGCCGCCGTCGCGGCGGACGCTGGTCGCCTGGACCTGGAGGTGCGCGACACCGGCATCGGCATCGCCCCCGACGTGCAGGCCCGCATCTTCGACCCGTTCTACCGGGCGGCCGCGTCCGCGTCCATGGCCGACGGCAGCGGCCTCGGCCTCGCGGTGGTGCGCAGCCTGGTCGGCCTGCTGAACGGCGAGATCGTCCTCGAATCCACGCCCGGGGAGGGCACGCGCATCGCGGTGACACTGCCGCTCGCACCGGCCGCCGCCGCATCACCCGATGCCGCGGTGCCGGTGGCCGCCGCATCACCGGCCGTGCTGGTGGTCGACGACGCCCACGACGCCCGCGCCGCGATGGCCGACGTGCTGCGCGGTCTGGGCTATGCGCCCACCGAAGCCGGTACCGCCGGCGAGGCCCTGCGCCTGCTGGACGAACGCGCCTTCACCGCCGTGCTGCTCGACATCGACTTGCCCGACCTCCCGGGGGGTGAACTCGCCCGCCGCATCCGCGAGGGCCAGGGGCCGAACCAGGCGACGCGCCTCGTGAAGGTCTCCGCATCGCACGAGCCGGACTCGGCCGACGACCGCTGGTTCGACGGCCGGGCCGACAAGCCTGCGTCCGCCGCGCAATTGCGCGCGGCGCTGCAGGACGCGTCGGTCATTGCCCGGTGGGTTGAGCAGCCCACGGAGGTGAGCGGAGCGAGACCGACCCATCAAGCCACACGCGAGCCCGGGTTTCCCGGGCGACCCGTGGCGCCCCTCGGGGGCAGGAGGCGCTAGCCGACTGGGGGGCCGACATCCGGCCAAATAAGAAAAGCACCCCACGGGGTGCTTTTCTTATTTGGAGCGGGTGAAGGGAATCGAACCCTCGTATGAAGCTTGGGAAGCTGCCGTTCTACCATTGAACTACACCCGCGAACCCGGCGCATTCTAGCGCACGGATTCGACGGCTCGATCAGGACGCGAGCGCCTTCATCTCCGCATACAGATCCGCCTTCCCCTCGAACCCGATGCCGGGCAGTTCGGGGAGCGTGACGTACCCGTTGTCCACCGCGACGCCGTCCGGGAACCCGCCGTACGGCTGGAACAAGTCCGGGTAGCTTTCGTTGCCACCCAGGCCCAGGCCCGCGGCGATCGCCAGCGACATCTGGTGCCCGCCGTGCGGAATGCAGCGCGAGGGCGACCAGCCGTGTTCCTTCAGCATGTCGAGCGTGCGCAGGTACTCGACGAGGCCGTAGCTCAGCGCGCAGTCGAACTGCAGCCAGTCGCGGTCGGGGCGCATGCCGCCGTAGCGGATCAGGTTGCGGGCGTCCTGCATCGAGAACAGGTTCTCGCCGGTGGCCATCGGGCCGGCGTAGTGCTGGGCGAGTTCGGCCTGCAGCGCGTAGTCGAGCGGGTCGCCGGCCTCTTCGTACCAGAAGAGGTCGTACTGGGACAGCGCCTTCGCGTAGGACACCGCGGTCTTCAGGTCGAAGCGCCCGTTGGCGTCCACCGCGAGCTTCTGCCCGGGCTGCAGCAGCTCGAGCACGGCCTCGATGCGCTTGCAGTCCTCCGCGAGCGACGCGCCACCGATCTTCTTCTTCACGACGGAGTAGCCGCGGTCGAGGTAGCTGCGCATCTCGCGCTCCAGGCCATCGAGGCCCTGGCCCGGCCAGTAGTACCCGCCGGCGGCGTAGACGAACACCTTGCGGCTGGCCTGGCCGTTGCCGTAGCGGTCGGCGAGCAGCTGGTAGAGCGGCTTGCCCTCGATCTTCGCGACGGCGTCCCACAATGCCATGTCGATGGTGCCCACGGCCACCGACCGTTCGCCGTGGCCGCCGGGCTTCTCGTTGGTCATCATCGTGGCCCAGACCTTGTGCGGGCTCAGGATGCCGCGGTCGTCGAGCAGCGTGCCGGGTTCGGCCTCCAGCACACGCGGGATGAAGCGCTCGCGCATCAGCGCGCCCTGGCCGTAGCGGCCGTTCGAGTTGAAGCCGTAGCCGATGACGGGCTTGCCGTCGCGGATCACGTCGGTGACCACGGCGACGAGGCTCAGGGTCATCTTCGAGAAGTCGATGTAGGCGTTGCGGATGTTCGACTTGATGAAGCGGGTGGATTCGCGGATCTCGACGATCTTCATGGGGCGCTTTCGGGTGTGGAGGAGAGAGGACGCGATGATCTGCGGCGGTCGCCCCGCGGTCCAATGCTGCTATCTTCTCCTTCCATGCTTTCAAAGCACCGCTCCCCCGCATGACGATGAACCTCTCATGGCTGGAGGACTTCCAGGCCCTGGCGCAGAGCGGCAACTTCTCGCGCGCGGCGGAGTTGCGGCACATGACGCAGCCCGCGTTCAGCCGGCGCATCCGCGCGCTGGAGGAATGGCTTCACGTGCCGCTCTTCGACCGCAGCACGCACCCGGTCACGCTCACCGAAACCGGCGAGTGGTTCCGGGGTGTTGCCGACGAAATCCTGAACCGCGTGGCACGGGTGCCCGACGAGGCCCGGGCGGTCGCCGACGCGAGCGCGGCCACGCTGCGCTTCGCCGCCACCCATGCGCTGTCGTTGACGTTCCTGCCCGCGTGGCTGCGGCGGCTCGAGGCGCGCACGCCCATCGGGCCCATCCAGCTGGTGTCCGACGTGGCGGCCCATGGTGAGGCCTTGATGGTGCAGGGGCGGGTGCAGTTCCTGCTGTGCCACGCCCATCCCCAGGCGCCGGGGCGGCTCGACCCCGCGGCGTTCCGGTCGCTGCGCGTGGGTGCCGACACGCTGCTGCCGGTGAGTGCCCCCCGGGCGGACGGCACACCCGCCTTCAGCCTCGACACGGCCTCCGGCGAACGGGTGCCACTGCTCGCCTACACGGCCGAGTCGGGCCTCGGGCGTGTGGTGCGCGCGGTGCGGGGCGATGCGCTGGAGCGCCTGCGCGCCGAGCCGGTGTTCACGGCCCACCTCGCCACGCTGCTCAAGAGCATGGCGATCGAAGGGCGCGGGGTGGCGTGGCTGCCCCGCTCGTTGATCGAGGACGAGCTGCGCGGCGCTCGGCTGGTGCCGGCGGGGGACGGCACGTGGTCCATCGAGATCGAGATCCGCCTGTTCCGCCGCGCCGGCGCCGAACTGCCGGCCGCCGAGGCGTTCTGGCGGGCGGCCAGCGCCGGCTGAGCGGCGAGGGCGATCAGACCGTGCGCTCGCGGGCGTGCATGCGCTGCATCATCGAGTCGGCCATGATCATCAGCACGAGGCAGATCGCCACCACGATGACGAAGAGGCCGAGGTCGTCGGGACGCAGCAGGCCCGCCATGCGGGTCGGGGTGTCCGGCGTCGAGCACACGAGCGACGCCGCGGCCATGCCGGTGTAGTGCATCGAGCAGACGGCCACGCCCATCACGGCGGCTGCGGCGGCGCGGTACAGCGTGCCGCGGGCATGGAACGCGAGCCACAGCGCGGCCGTGGCGGCCACCACCGCGATCACGAGCGACAGGCCGACGAGCATCGGCGCCCACTCGAAGTACCCGCCGAACTTCATGCCGTACATGCCCATGTAGTGCATCAGCGCGACACCCAGGCCGGCCAGCGGCCCGGCGACGAGCAGGCGCGACACCGCGAACGGCCTGGCGGCCATGTAGCCCAGGGCCAGCGAGGACACGGCGACGGCGGCGACGAGCGACACGCCCGTCAGCAGCGGGTCGTACCCGATGAGCACCGGCGCCTTGAACGCGATCATGCCGAGGAAGTGCATCGACCAGATGCTGACCCCGCCCAGCGCCAGGCCGGCCATCAGCACGTTGAAGCGGCTCAGGCGGCCGTCGCCGGAGAGGCGGAAGGTGGTCCCGACCCAGAGCGCCGCGTAGGCGCCGAACGTGGACACGAGGAAGGAGGCGGCGACCATCCAGAGGTCGTGGCCGGTGGCGAGCACTTGCGGGGTCATGGGGGACTGCGGGAGTTTGGGGTTAACCCGCATTGGGCCACCGGCCCGTTCGTCCCGCCATGGGGGGCGGACGGGTCGGTCCGCCCGAGCGTGTCATCGTGCACGCCCGACCCCCGGGTCGCGGGGGGCGTTTCAGGTCACCAGAACAGCGCCCAGAGCAGCAGCGCGATCAGGGCCCACTTGCCCAGGTAGTACACCTTGCGGTTCGAGGCCTTCAGCGCCTTGGCCTTCAGGCGCAGCTGGTACACGTGGTGGAACAGCTTGTTGATGCCGCCCACGGCCTCGGTCTCGGTGTTCTGGCTCGACGCCGCGGCCATCACGTGTTTCGCGAAGAAGCGGTTGAACCAGCGCAGCGGCGCCGTCCACAGCGGGCGCTCGACGTCGCAGAACAGGATCACGCGCTGGTGGTCCGTCGTGTTCTCGGCGTGGTGGATGAAGGTCTCGTCGAACATCACCGCCTCGCCGTCGCGCCAGTGGTAGCGCTCGCCGTCCACCTCGATGTAGCAGCCGGGGTCGTTCGGCGTGGTGAGGCCCAGGTGGTAGCGCAGCGAACCGGCGTACGGGTCGCGGTGGCGCACGAGCTTCGAGCCGGGCGGCAGCGAGGCGAACATCGCCGCCTTGATGGTCGGGATGGACTTCAGCAGCGCCACCGTCTGCGGGCACAGCCGCTGGGCGGACTCCAGGTCCTTGCCGTACCAGCTCAGGTAGAAACGCTTCCAGCCGGTGCGGAAGAACGAATTGAAGCCGATGTCGTTGTAGCCGGCGGCCGCGCGGATGAACCCTTCGTCGTTCAGGCGCAGCGCCTCGTCGCGGATCACCTGCCAGTTGGCCTTCAGCACGTCCAGCTCGGGAAAGTCTTCCGTGCGGATGTAGGCGGTGGACGGGGTGCGCGAGAACAGGTACATCAGCGCGTTGACGGGCGCGAGCAGGATGGTGAAGTCGAGCGAGCGCTTCAGCTCGAAACGCACGCGGCCCCGCAGGTGGGCGTACAGCGCCGAGGCGATGAAGATGAGCAGGACCCAGTGGCGGAGCATCATGGCGCGGGAGGGGGCATTCGGGACAACCCTGAACTTTACCGCCCCTGGAGACATTTCGGTGGGCGTGGGGTTTCGCGGCCGCTGAGACCGGTACCACCTCACACTCCGTGAAATCGCTCACGGCGCGGCCGGCTCCCGGCGCACCGAAGGCCTCAGGACTAACCCGCAGATGCCGATAGCCTGCAGACGAGTGCCGTCGCCCGACGGCTCCTGCTTCCGACGCCTGCATGATGTACCTGATTCCTCGCTACGACTCCTGGGTCGTGGTGGCTTCGATCCTGATCGCGTTCCTGGCTTCCTACGTGGCGCTGGACCTGGTGCAGCGCATCCGGGCGAACCGCGCGCGCGCGGCGGCGATGTGGTGGCTCGGCGGGTCGGTGGCGATGGGAACGGGCATCTGGTCGATGCACTTCGTGGGCATGCTCGCATTCACGCTGCCCATCGCACTGGGCTACACCGGGGCCATGACGCTGATGTCGTGGGTGGCCGCGGTGGCGGTTTCCGCGCTGGGCCTCGGCATCACGGCGAAGGGTGAGGTGACGACGGCCCGCGTGGCCGGCGGCGCCGTGGCGATGGGTGCCGGCATCTGCGCGATGCACTACACCGGCATGGCCGCGATCGACATCGCGCCCGGCATCCACTGGGACCTGGGCCTCGTCGCCGCGTCGGCGGGCATCGCCGTGGGCGCGTCGGCCGCGGCCCTGCTGATCTTCTTCTGGCTGCGTGGCAACACGACGCGCCGCGGCACCAGCTACAAGCTGCTCGCCGCCGCAGTGATGGGCGCGGCCATCAGCGGCATGCACTACACCGGCATGGCCGCCGCGAACTTCGCGTACGGCTCCATCTGCACCAGCGCCGACCAGCTGGGCGGCGACCAGCTCGGCACGATGGTGATGTTCGCCTCGGCCCTGCTGCTGCTGACCACCTTGCTCACCGCCACGCTCGATGCGCGCATGCAGGACCGCACCGCGCGCCTGGCCGAATCGCTGCAGTCCGCCAACAGCCAGCTGCAGACGGCCAACCACGAGCTGCAGCGCCGCGCCTTCCTGGACCCGCTCACGGGCCTGCCCAACCGGCTGCTGTTCGAGGACCGGCTCGCCCACGCGCTGTCGCGCGGGGAAGGGCGTGTCGTGCGCCGCCTGGCCGTGCTGTTCGTCGACCTCGACGGCTTCAAGCCGGTCAACGATTCGCTGGGCCATGCCGCGGGCGACGAGGTGCTGAAGTCGGTCGCCGCGCGGCTGGCCGCCGCGGCGCGCGAGTGCGACACCGTCGCACGCATCGGCGGCGACGAGTTCGTGCTGCTCGCGGAAGACCTCGTCGACGCGGCCGACGCCGTGGCCCTCGCCACGCGCGTGGTCGAGGCGCTGGGCCTGCCGTTCAGCTTCCAGGGGCGCCAGCTGCAGGTGTCGGCCTCGGTCGGCATCGCGGTGCACCCCGACCACGGCGCGGCCAAGCAGCTGATGGCGCATGCGGACGCGGCGATGTACGCCGCCAAGCGTGCGGGCGGCAACACCTACGCGCTGTTCGAGTCGCACATGAACGCGGGCGCGGCCCGCCAGCTCGCGCTGCAGTCGGACCTGCGCCACGCCCGCGCGCGCGGCCAGCTGAGCCTGCACTACCAGCCCAAGTTCGACGGCCAGCGCTCGCAGATCCGCGGCGTCGAGGCGCTGATGCGCTGGTCCCATCCGGACCACGGCAACGTGCCTCCGAACGTCTTCATCCCGATGGCCGAACGTTTCGGCCTCATCAAGGAGCTGGGCGACTGGGTCATCGACGAGGCCTGCCGCCAGATGCGCGCGTGGGACGAGGAGGGCATGCGCATGCGGGTCGCGATCAACCTCTCGGTGCACCAGCTGCGCCAGGAGGACCTCGTCGACCGCGTGCGGTCCGCGCTCGTGCGCCACGAGATCGAGGCCTCGCGCCTGCTGTGCGAGATCACCGAGAGCATCGCGATGGAGGACATCGAGGTCACCCAGCGGGCCTTCGACGGCCTGCGCCGCCTCGGCGTGTTCCTGTCGATCGACGACTTCGGCACCGGCTACTCGAGCCTCAGCTACCTGCGCAAGCTGCCGGCCGCGCAGCTGAAGATCGACCGCAGCTTCATCCAGGACCTGGAGACGAGCGGCGATGCGCGCGCCATCGTGGACGCCGTCATCAAGCTCGCCCACGCGCTCGACCTGAAGGTCGTGGCCGAGGGGGTCGAGACGGAAGGGCAGCGCGACATCCTGCTCGCGCTGCAGTGCGACGAACTCCAGGGCTACCTGTTCGCCCGGCCCATGCCGGCGTCGGACCTGCTCGACTGGGCCTCGGGGCACAACCCGGTGAGCGACGTCGACTTCTCGCCGTCGCTGTTCGTCGATCCGGGGTTCGACCCGCTGGACCGGGATTCCTCGCCGGCCTGACGACCCGCGCTACTGAGGCACCAGGCCCGCCGCCTTCACCAGCTCGGCGTGCAGCTTGATGTCGTGCTCGATCAGCTGGCGCAGTTCCTCTGGCGAACTGGTGGCCACCTCGATGCCGGTTTCGCTCAGCTTGGCGCGCAGTTCGGGGTCGAACGCCGTGGCCACCGCGCGGTTGAGCTGGTCGACGATGGGGCGGGGCGTCCTGGCGGGGGCCAGCAGGGCCATCCACGCGGACAGGTTGACGTCGGCGAGGCCGGCCTCGGCCATCGTGGGCACCTGCGGCAGCGTCGGCGAACGGGTCGGGCTCATCACGGCCAGGGCCTGCAGCCGGCCGGACTTCACGTAGGGCACCGCCTCGGGCATCACGGCGAACATCAGCTCCACCTGCCCGCCGATGGTGTCGTTGATGGCCAGGGCGCCGCCGCGGTACGGCACGTGCAGCAGCTTCGTCTTCGTGCGGGTCTCGAAGAGCAGGCCCGCGAGGTGCTGCGGGCTGCCGTCGCCCGACGAGGCATAGCTCAGGCTGCCCGGCGCGGCGCGGGCCGCCGCGATCACGGCCGCCACGTTGGGGTACTTCTGCGGGTTGTTCACCACCAGCACCATCGGCTGGTTCACGAGCCGCGAGATGGGGGTGAAGTCCGCCTCCGGGTCGTAGGAGAGCTTCTTGAAGACGCTCTTGTTCGTGGTCAGGAACGAGGCGGGCGAGACGGTGAGGGTGTAGCCGTCGGCCGGAGCGCGGGCCACCACCGGCATGCCGATCTGCCCGGAACCCCCTGCGCGGTTGTCCACGATCCACGGCTGGCCCCAGGCGGCGGCGAGCTTCTGGCCGAGGGTGCGCGCGATCATGTCCACGCTGCCGCCGGCGGGCAGCGCCACCACGAGCTTGACGGGCTGGTCGGGGTACTTGCCCTGCGCGAACGCGAGGGTCGGCAGGGACAGGGCGCCGGCGGCCCCCAGGGCGCCGAGGCGGCACATCGCCTCGCGGCGCGACGGATGGAAGGACGAAGACAACGGACGTTCCTTGTTCGGGTGCATGGCACGCTCGAACGCAAGCCGCGTGCCACGCGCCGGGTCGCCGGCCGCCCCGGGGCGGTGCAGGGGGGTCATGGTGCCTCGAGGGCGTAGGCGATGACGTAGTCGCCCCGGTCGTTCGATTGACGCGCGCCGCCCGCGGTCACCACCACGTACTGCTTGCCGGTGCGGGCCGACTGGTAGGTCATGGGGCCGCCCTGGCTGCCCACCGGCAGCCGCGCCTTCCAGACCTCCTGGCCGTTGCTGCTGTCGTAGGCGCGCAGGTAGTAGTCCTGCGTGCCGGCGATGAACACCAGCCCGCCCTGCGTGGACAGCGTGCCGCCGAGGGTCGGCATGCCGATGGGGATGGGCAGGTGCACCTTGATGCCGAGCGGTCCCGTGTCCTGCACCGTGCCCACCGGCACCTGCCACACGACCTGGCGCGTCTTCAGGTCGATGGCCGAGAGGGTGCCGAAGGGCGGTGCCTGGCAGGGGATGCCGGCCAGGGAGAGGAAGCGGTTCTTGGTGACCGAGTAGGGCGTGCCCTTGAGCGGCACCGCGCCCATGCCGGCGTTGACCTCCTCGGCGCCCGACGACGCCTGGCCCTGGTTGGGGGACGGCACCATCTGCACCCACAGGCCCAGGCGCATGTCGTTCACGAAGATGAACCCGTGCACCGGGTCGGTCGACACGCCGCCCCAGTTCATGCCACCCAGCGATCCGGGGAAGCTCAGCGAGACGTCGGTGCCCGGTGCCGTGTAGAGGCCCTCGTAGCGCATCTGGCGGAAGGAGATGCGGCACAGCAGCTGGTCGAAGGGGGTGGCGCCCCACATGTCCGACTCGGTGAGGTGCTGCGTGCCGATCTGCGGCATGCCCACGGACAGGGGCTGCGTCTCGGCATAGGGCTCGCGGGGGATGTCGGCCTTGCGCACCGGCACGTCCTTCACCTCGGTCAGCGGCCGCCCGGTCGCGCGGTCGAGCACGTAGATCTGGCCCGCCTTCGTGCCCACCACGAGCGCCGGTGTCGTGCCGCCGCCGGCCGCGGGGAAGTCGACGAAGCTCGGCTGCATCGGGATGTCGAAGTCCCACAGGTCGTTGCGCACCGTCTGGTACACCCATTTCTCGTTGCCCGTGCTCGCGTCCAGCGCCAGGATCGACGCGCCGTACTTGTGCTGCAGCGCCGTGCGCTCGGCACCGTACAGGTCGGTGGAGGGGCTGCCCATCGGCAGGAAGACGGTGTCGAGCGCCGGGTCGTAGGACATGGGCGCCCACGAATTCGGGGTGCTGCGCGCGTAGCTCCTGCCGTCCGCCGGTGCGCCGCGCTGCTGCGGGTTGCCCGGGTCGAAGGCCCAGCGCATCTGTCCGGTGACGGCGTCGAAGCCGCGGATCACGCCCCCGGGCATGTCGGCCTGCACGTTGTCGGCCACGCGCCCGCCCACCACCACCGTGGTGCCGGCGATCAGGGGCGGGGAGGTGAGCTGGTAGAACGGATCCGGTGCGGCGCCCAGGCCCTGCTTCAGGTCGACCTGGCCGCCCTGGCCGAAGCCCTGGCAGAACTCGCCGGTGGCGGCGTCCACCGCGATCAGCCGCGCGTCGATGGTGTTGGTGAACAGCCGGC
>Ga0247823_10003872_pt1 | contig 12060 bp, 5 predicted proteins | sample 13C_PalmiticAcid_2_FD_192426 | JGI IMG/M metagenome (GOLD analysis project Ga0247823, IMG submission 192426) | Soil microbial communities from agricultural site in Penn Yan, New York, United States - 13C_PalmiticAcid_Day30 | ecosystem: Environmental > Terrestrial > Soil > Agricultural land...
GTTGACAACAGTTGTATCATTAGCATCAGTAAACCCGAACGATGCCGCACTGAATGAATATGTCGTGTCTTCCAGCATAGACACAGTGGCACTCGTACCGGCCGGTGCATCATTCACGGATGTGACATCAAATGTAATTTGGTTGGCGCTGGCATCCAGATTGACGCCACTGTTTGCTGTGCCACCGTTATCACGTACCTGGAAGGTAAAGCTGGCGTAGGATGCCCCATTCGCATTCGCAGGCGGCGTATAAGTGATGTTTGGAATATTCGCGAGCGTAATTTCCTGACCCGCTGTAATAGCCACACCACTTAGACGCAGAGTACCCAATGCCGGCAAGGTCGTAATAATCACCGATGAAAGCGTATTTAGTACAGTCGTGTCGTTCGGATCAGTGAACCCGAAGCTTGCCGCCGAGAATGTATAAACCGCATCCTCAAGAATCGTATATGTAGCATCTGTACCCGCTGGCGCATCGTTCACCGATGTGACGTCAATCGTCATCGTGTTGGCTGTCTGGTCTGTATCTTGACCACTGTTCGCAGTGCCACCGTTATCTTTCACTTGGAACGTAAAGTTGGCATAACCCGTACCGTTTGCATTAGCGGGCGGCGCATATCGCAGCAAGTTACTTGTAATATTCGCAACAGTAATTTCCTGCCCCGCCGTCACGGCCACGCCGTTCAAGGTCAGAGACCCTAAAGCAGGCAACGTCGTGATAATCACTGACAGGAACGTATTGGCCGGGCTATCGTTCGGATCGGTAAAGCCGAAATTCGCCGCTGTAAACGTATATGTTGTATCTTCCAGTGTCGTAACGGTTGTATTTGTACCCGCCGGCGCATCGTTTACGGATGTAATATTAAACGTAATCGTATTGGGCGATGCATCAAGGTTTACACCCCCGTTGGCGGTACCACCATTATCACGCACTTGGAATGTGAAGGTGGATGTGGTCGTTGTATTAGCTGTAGGTGTAAATGTCAGGTTCGGAATATTGGCGGCCGTAATTTCTTGCCCCGCCGTAACCGCAACACCACTCAGTCTGATAGTGCCGTTTGCAGGCAATGTCGTAATGACGACAGACTGTAAGCTATTGGGCGATGAGTCGCTTGGATCAGTGAATCCAAAGCTTGCCGCCGAGAATGTATAAACCGCATCTTCAAGGATAGTATAGGTAGCATCCGTACCTGCCGGAGCTTCGTTAACCTGGGTAATATTGATATTGAATGTAAAGCCCGTACGAACAAAGAGGCCATCCGTATAATTAAATACGAACGAGTCTGTGAAGACGGCATCGGTACCATCATGAACATAGCGTAATTGACCGCCCGCAAGCTGCGCCTCGGTAAATGTTGTAATCGGGGTAGAAGGCGCGCCAGATAGCGCCAGATAGCCGCGCGCAGGAGTAGATGTCACTGTATACACGATGCTGGCATTCGCTGTATCCGAGTCAGTGATATCCAGCATGGCATTGGTAATAGTGGTCGTCGCACCTTCGAGTACAGTCATACCCGTATTGGTGGACAAAACAGGCTCACCACGGTTTACCAGGCTAATAAAAAGAGTTTTCTCAGAATAAGCAGGACCCGGCGCCGTAGAACCACTATCAGTTACACGAATGACAAGGTTATATGTAGAAACTGTTTCAAAATCGAGTTCGGCTGTTGTTGTAATCGCACCCGTTGAAGAGTTGATTGTGAACATACCGCCTGTGTTACCACCGGTAATTGAGTAAGTCAGCGTCTCGCCCATCTCAGGGTTAACACCCAAGGCCGTTGTCAATAAATAACCAGCCTGCTGACCTTCATCTGGTTTGAAAATCTGTGGGTTGGCAAGAACGTTTGCCCCCGTCCACTCAATCACATATCCACCAACAGTGGCACCTGCCGCAAGGTCATCCCATGTACTAACCCCGGATGACATCGCGAGATAGTGTTCAGTACCGCCAGTATTGCTAGGCTGACCACCAGCCCAGTTGGTATAAGAACCAAGATAGGCAAAGTTACCCAAGCTGAATGTCAGACCCGCTTCGGCACCCGCACCCCAAACCCACTTGGCTTCCTGACCGGCATCAGAACCGCCGAGCCAGATTGTACCCGTGCCCAAACTACGGACATAGGTATTTTCGGTGGCTGATGTAATCGTCGCCAGATAGCCTGCATTACCAAAGATCGCATCAGCACCGGCAGCGGCAGCCGCCGCTGAATAACTGATATTGCCACCAACGTATTTATAGAAGTTACCCGTGGTAGCGTTGTAACTAATATCGGGTCTGTAAGCCAAAATGTCGGCTACGCTCACAGATCCCGTAAAACCAAGGAACGGTGCATCGTTCTGCGGCGTTACATTGATATTGAAAGTGTAAGGGCCGAGCGTAGACAGCGTGTCCTTCACGGTAAAGTTGAAAGTATCCGATGTGGTTTCAGATCCATCATGAACATAACGCACACGGTTTGCCGTCAGATCAGCCTGCGTAAAGCTTGTAATCTTTACGCCCGGATTTGTTGAAAGCTCAAGATAGCCACGCGCTGGTGCAGATGTCGTCGTATAAATGATGCTGGCGGGTGGATCACCGTCAGTGTAATTCAGATTACTGGTTGTAATAACTGTTGTAGCACCCTCGTTTGCCGTCAACGCGCTATTCGCCGTCAATTGCGGCACCTGATTAAACTGAATTGTAATGGTCAGATCCGTATTAAGACCGCCGGGCGATGCCTCTGTACCGCGGATAGTCAACGTGTAAGATGAAACTGACGGAAGATTAAGGCCACCCACATTAGAAATGGTAACTTGGCCCGTTGCCGCATTAACAGAAAAGATTCCCGAACCCGTTCCACCGACAACAGAGTACGAAACCGCTTGGCCTTCCGGATCAACCCCCAGAACTTTACCTACGACCGTACCATTGGTCAGATCTGTACCGCCGTTATTGTTATAGCCGACAGTGTAAAGGTTGTTATTGATAACATCCTTACCTTCCCATTCGATCACATAACCGCGTGTACCAGTGTTATCGTTCCAGCCACCACCCGTCTGCATCTCGGCAAAGTCTTCACCAGTACCATAGTCATTAGGTTCAGATGCGTTCCAGTTCGCATAGGAACCATTCACGGTAGAACCACCAGAACCGTTCATACCGATATAGAAAACCTGTCCCTTTTCAGGCCCCGCCGTCCAACGCCATTCACCTTCAACGGCCACGTCAGAAGCAGCAATCCAGACTGTGGCACTGATAATGCCTCTGACCGCTGTATTTTCAGCAGCACTGGTAATTGTCACAAGGTGACCAGCCACACCATTCAAGTATGAATTTTCTGCATTGTAATACGCCGTATCATACGAAGAAGCTGTGCTTATAAATTTATAGTAGTTACCCGTTGTAGCGTTGTAAGTAACACTCGGATCAAGCGTCGTAATAACACTGTTCGCCGCCATGACAGGTGCATTGTTTGTTGTATCGCGCGTCAGGTTGTATACCTGACCCGTCAGCGATGCTGTACCATCAGAAACACTGAAGGTGAACGTTGCGTTGTTCGCTGTGTTATTGTGCGTAAAACTAATAAGACCCGCGTCAATATCAGCTTGCGTAAACGTGCTATTGATCGCAAGATTGGTACCATTAAGCTTCAAGTTACCCTGGGTTTGCGCTGTCAGAGTGTAGGTAATGCCCGCAGGGCCCGTTTCAGGGTCAATCGTATAAAGCTCTGTACTGCCAATATTGACCGTAGCGCCCTGCTGGATATACGCACGGTTAGCCGCAGAACCTACGTTAGTACCAATAAAAGGCGCATCGTTCTGCGGTGTAATATTCACCGTGATGTTTTCACTGAAATAACCAGCCAGCGCGAATGTCAACGTACGTGATGCAAGCGGCGTATTATCCTGATTACGATAGGTAATACTTTGAACAAGCGCATCAATACTGGCAATGCTGGCGCTACTATTCAGGATAATCGTAAGATCAGAACCATCAATACCGTTGGCTGCTGTAACCGTACCGATACGTGTACCACCATAGGTAACGATAGAGTTACCAAAACCGATCTGCCCCGCTGCCGTACCTGTGTTTGCAACAGACAACTGGTCATCAGCACCACCTGTTGTCGAAATAGTAAACGCGACGCCGTCAAAGTTTGTTGTCGAACCCGCAACAACAACGGCGTTATCAAGAATGGTTGGTGTTGTGTTGATTGTGTTTTCGTTGAAGGTCACAGAGGTCGCAAGACCCGTGAGCGTAGCATCCAGCATCATGCGCTTCTCAAGCGCATGCATCAGTGTGCGGAGTTTTCCTTTTTTATGCTTCTTCTTGTCCGACGACATTAGCAAGGCCCGCGAGCAGTCAGTTGTAAAATTCCATAGATAAAATAGGTGCTTACTTGATTCTATCTTGGAGGGAACTAAGATCTTCTTAAGATTTGAGGGAGTTCGGTATTCAGAAACCACTCTCTCTAATTACAACAGAAATTGCACGTTTTATCAATAGGTTAAGGAGGCTGGTCCTGCGGGCATCCAAACGTATAGTACCCCGCGCGACGAATTCTGGAATATCCTGCTCTTGTATGTTTTCCCCTACCAAAAAGTGTGCGGCATACAAGGTATAGCGTGGCAACGATCTGACATTTCCATTCCCATCGCGCTCCGAAGGTAATGGACCATTATGGATAGAAGAAAGTTCAGGCCAATAGATCTGATTGGTGCCATTTTCTTCAAGATGATCAAGTGAAACCGGGTAGCGTTTGAAGGGTGAGTATTCTACATAAAACATCCCTTCACTACCTTTGGCCACACGGGCAATATCTTTTTCCCGAACATAGCCACTGACAATCTGGGTACGATCATCCACCAGAACCCCCAGCATCAAGTCGGTGCTAACCCACTCCCCGGCATGCAATACGGTATTCAGGTCACGAACAACACCCTCGAAAGGCGCTTTAATCTGCAACATTTCTTTCTGCGCAATCAGCCCTTCCAGTTCCTTACGTCCTGTTTCAATCTCGCTATCCAGCGTCATACGTTTCTTAGAAAGATCCAGATTGGCCTGCCCACTGTTCTTAATATCAATCAGGTCCTGCAAACGCTGTTTGGCAATCTCAATGCTGAAATCAAGATCAGGAGAAGAAAGCTTAAGCAACAAATCTCCCTCGGCAACACGCTGCCCATTTTCAATCAGAATTTCATCAATACGCGCAGGCGCAGAGGCATAAAGACGCTTGTAATTTTGCGCGTGCATAACCGCAGGCACTTCAACACTGGTTTGCACCGGAATAAATGCCAAAAATGCAATAAAACCAAGGACAAAGAGCCAAACCTTGGCACGGCGAGACCCTTGTATTTCATCACGGCGTTTCCACCAGACTTTAAGCTCACGATATATAGGGAACATGATAAAAAACCCCAATTCCACCAGCATCAGGATCAAACCCAACGGCTGAAAAAACAAATGATACACCATGAACGCAATACCCAGATAAAGGCTAAAGCGATAGAACATCATGGCGAAGCCAAAGGTGCTTAAAAAATTCTGGCGGTCTATGTCGATCGTCTCAGGGGCATCATCCTGCCAGTTCCACAAGAACCTGCGCAGCTTCCACTTGGCAAAAGCAAATGAACGATCCTGAAGATTATCAACGCCAACAATATCAGAGAAAAGATAATAACCATCAAAGCGCATCAGGGGATTGAGGTTTACAACCAGCGAAGCAAATAGAGAAACCACAGCGACCATAAAACACAGGCTCTGCATAATGCCGGGGGTCAGCATATGCCACGCAATTAATGCTACCGCCGCCAGAACAAATTCCGTCATGACCCCTGACGCCGCAATATAAATACGGTTTCTCCGATTCTGTAATTTCCAGGCATTCGTCGTTTCTGAATAAAGGACCGGATACAAAACCATCACGGCCACGCCCATAACACTTACAGGAACACCGTATTTCGTGGCCGTATAGGCATGCCCCAACTCATGGAACACCTTGACGATAAAGGTTGCCACCAGAAACAGGATAACCCCTTCAATATTAAAGTAATTCATGAAGGTGGTGATGAATTCATCAAAGCGTTGCAAGCTTAAGAATACGCCGTAGGCAAACACACAAGCCGCCGCAACCATAAACTTGCGTGTGAACATAAAGCTGACATAGGGGAATGTTTTCTCAAGAAACCGCTGAGGCTTGAACAACGGTATCGTGAAGAACAGATAGCCATGCAGGAGGGTTTCCCACCACTCCTTCTCACGCTTTTCTTTCTCTTCCCGGAAATGTTTAGAGGCACCTTCCCCCGCCGTAACCACCAGATTATGGATCATCAAGAAACTGATCAAACCGGAAATAACATCCTCATCAGGATGAAGGGTTGTTTCCTTTTCCAGTAGCTTGATAAGCTGCTTGGCTGTTACGCAACGATCAAAGCGTGCGAGGCATTCAAATTCAAGCCAGCCGATTTTGTAATATTTATTAGCTGTCGGATCATAAAGCGTCCACGCGGGACCACCTTCCGGTTCTGGCGGTGCTTCATTGAGCTGTATATCGCTGCGCAATTTCGGCAGCAAAAGCTCTTGCGGTAACATATCAAACCCCCAATTTACGGCGGAGTGTCACCAACGGTCTGCGGAAAATATTATACGCCATAATCGTCCAGTTACCGTAGACTTTACCTGTCCCGGTCCAGCCAACGCGCGGCATGGGGCCTTCTTTATCAAAAGCAGCCCTGATCTTATACGTCATCAAACCATCTGGATCTTGCGTAGCCTGATAACCAATATCTTCATATGTCGCATCACGGAACCCGAGTGGCTGGGCATTCAGGAAGAATGTAGCCGGAACATCCTGATTAATCTCAATCATCGCCTCAACCGGCAAACGAATAAGCAACTCACTATCCTGCGGATCGGCCAGCAGCATAATCTGCTCACCTGTACGCGCCGGTTTTCCACGCAAAGCGTTCACGTCAGAGAAAATAACCACGCCATCGCGCTCAGCCCTAATCTCGGAACGCGCCAGCAATTCACGGGCAAACTGGCTTTCTGTGCTCTTTGTATCAACTTGCGAACGCAAAATACTGATTTCGGCCAGCTTGGAACGATCCCCCAGTGCTTCACGCTCTGTCTTGTTCAAAGCAATTTCTGCTGTGTCGCGCTCGCGCGCTGACATCTCAGATTTGTTTTTCAGATATGTGCTATCCATGCGCACCAGCAAATCGCCCTTTTTAACGACCTGCCCCGGCATCACGGCAATCTCTTCAATAACACCATCAAACGGCACGCTAATCACATACGGATTACGCGCCACAATTTCCGCAGGTGCCGTCACACTCATGCGCACAGGTATAAGCATGATCAAAAATACGACCAATGCCAAACGCTTCACGTTTGATTTCGACAAGCTGAATAATGACTTCCAGAATCCCCGCACCTTATCTGCTGCGTCTTCGGTATCGAAGTAGTTCAGCGCATGGGCATAGCCATCCATCAGATCATCAAGAAAAGCGCGGTCAGCCTCATTGAAGGGCGTATCACGGTCAACCCATACACCCCTGACAAACTTGTCCTCACTATTCTTTAAGGCAAACAGCAGAGCATGAGATGACACCCATTTCTTCCATTCCTCAGCTTCCTGAGGACCGCAATCCGCAGGCGTAACCACCACTTGTGATGTATAGCTTTCAGGAACACCGTCTTGGATTTCCGCTTTTTTCGGCAGAACTTTCTCAGCCAGAATTTTGGCAATCATGCGGCTCAACCATATGGCGTATGGCCCATGTTGATCGACCTGCACGAGGCCAGAAGCTGCCGTAATAGATACAGATTCACCATTCCAGTGCCAAAGCACACAATGCCTGTAGGGAATCAGATTAAAGGTCTGATTGACCATCAGGAATTCAAGCTCTGATTTTCTGTGCTTGTGCCGGGCATTTTTCTGCAACGTAATCAGCGTCAGCAGATTTTGCATGCGGGGGTCAATAGCGGGCGGCTCTACCGGGCCCTTACTTGACTTCGGTGGGTTCATGTTTACCCGCCTCATCTTCTTTCAGGACAAAACCAAGGAAGCCACGATTAGGCTCCACTTTGGTTGCCGAAGGATCAAAAGTCGCATAACCACTCATACCAGGGAGTAACTCTTCGTGATAAGTTTCCATTTCGGCTTTCACTTGCACGGACTGGCTGACAGGATCAACCTCACCATGGACAGAAACGATCTTGGCCACGTATTGCTTATCGCTCTCATTGATATAAATGCGCAGCGGCGTATCCACATTCAACCAACGCAGCCATTTGGAAGGCACCAGGAACTCAGCCTGCAAAGGTTCGCGTGATGAAATATCCATCAGAACGCGGCCTGTTTGAACAAATTCATACTGGCTGGCCAATTTATTGGTCACACGTCCATCGAATGGCGCAATAACCTGACAATAACGCAGATGGCCCTTGATCTGATCAATCAGAGCTACATTCTGTGCGTCATTCTCTTTAGCGACAACATATTCAACATCGGAAATGGATTTCATTTCCTTGAGCTTCTCATAAGCTTGCAGTTGAACCTGGGTCAAACGACGGCGTGATTCCATCTCTTTCAAACGGGCACGATCAACGGTGCAGTCATACTCAACCAGCACATCGCCCTTTTTAAAGATTTGTCCGTTCGTCACATTCATTTTTGTGATGCGAGCATCCATGGCACTCGCCAGAACCGCGCGGCGCTTAGCGCTCAGAACGGCCTGTACACGATATTCATCGCGGTCCATAACGTCTGAGGAAACGACTTCCGCCACTTCTTCTTTCGGTGTCGGCTGCACTTCACGGTGAATAGGCACAGATTCAGCAAACGCCATATTGCGTTCAAAGCTACGTCCGAAACCAACAATTGTCACACAGCAAACCACCAGAATGGCCACCGCTGTTGTCAGCATCAGGAACGGGCGTGAAGATGATTGTTGTGCCATATCAGCCCCCCGCCTCTGTTGTTTCGGTGGACGCTACAAAAATCTCTTCATTTGCGAGATTTTTCTTAAGCTGCTGGGCAAAATCAGGAACTGTCAGGCCCGCATTATCAGCATCCCAAATATCAACACCCATGGTATTGATGAAACGGGCATAAGAATCCTGAACATTTGCGTACGCAAATGCCTTGTTAATATGAGACACACTCGCGTCGATCTCAGCATTCAGCAGATCAGGACCAGCCATCATGCCTACTTTACTGAAATCTTCAGCACGCTTGAGTATTTGCTGATTATTGAGATCAGCCTCATGCATCTCATTATAGCTGTTCGACAAAAATTCATAACGCGCCTTGGATACATGAACCTGCGTAATAATCGCTGCCACCAACGCATGACGGCGCTTATCAGACAGCTCATCGACATCGACAGCACGCTGATGACGGGCTGGCAATGTAATTAGCTTGGTAATGCTCTGTGTCAGACTCAGCGTCCAATCCACCCACTCCGGCTCGGCCAGATATTGGTTGGTGTCTTTATTGTAGCCTGTAAAAATGCTGAAACCAGGAATGGTTTCCAAAACCGACAGCTTGATATCACGTGATGATATACGTTTATTGAGTATCTCTTCACGCAGCTCCGGACGATTCTGGAAGGCAGTTTCTTCCAGTTGCAGAATATCACCCTTGATCTGCGGGATACTCCCAACTGAAAGCCAATCACGACCCTCGAGGTCCAACTTGATCGGCTGATCCAGCGGATAATCAATCAGCGTCTTCAACTCAATCTCAGCCATCATCAGACCTTCTTTCAGGTCATTCAGTTGCTTACGCTTATCGAGCAGTTGCGCTTTTCTTTGTTGTGTCGTGGATAACGGCACGATACCTGCCGCCATCTCATCATCCATGGTCTTGATCTGGTCACGCGATTTTTGAATCAGACCATCAATCATCGGTAATGATTCTTGCGCAGCCGCTGCACGCCAGAAAGCAGAATAAGTATCCTGCACAACGCCATGGTAAATTTTACGGCGACGCTCTTGCGCAATCAGCGCGCGATCGGAAGAGGAACGCGCACGCGCGATATTGATACCCGCATCAAGCAGGTTCCATTCCATGTTCAACTGATAGGTTGTTCTGTATTGATCACTCGAGATCGAAGGCTGCAGTGATTGTTGACCTGTCAGCAAAGAGAAGCTCGAAGAACCACCCTTGTTGTTGCGGCCTACGCGTTGCATCTTGCCAGAGACCGACGGCAGCGCGGCAAGTGCATCAAGCGTCACATCATCACGACCAATGATCGCTTCAAGCTCAGCAACCTTTGTATCAAGGTTGTATCGAAGCGCACGCGCCAGAACATCTTCAAGCTTCAACGCCGAAGCCTCTTCCCCATGTTGATATACCGCAGCCAAATCTTTGGTCACGGTTTCCTGAACAGCATGCTTCGTCACGTCTGCCGGAGCACACGCTGATAGCAAGCTCACCCCCAAGAGGGCGTATGTAAGTTTTCTAAACTCAGGACTCATTCAAGAAGGCCGTTCTTTTGACAGAAAAGGGAACGGGAGGCGGGTATTCTTCAGTAATGGTACATCATAATTACAAAGACAAAAAGTGTTTAATTTCATGGGCATGGGTAGTTCTATCCACCGCGTTGCACACAGGGTGAAGCAGAAGCATGCAACAGTATGGAAATGGATTTTATGCTTTAGTATGAATCACTTGAGTCATATCAGCCCCACAAGAGTGCGGCACAGGGATACCCTAAGCAGTCAAGGCGGGCTTGGCGTTTTCTAATTCTGGCAAATACGGACTTTCAAAAGAAAGCGTGCGCAAGCCCCGCTTTACCTCCGGACAACTCATCAGTTGATTCCACACAAGTCCAGAACGGTGGTTCTCAATCATCACCACGATCGGGCCCTGATCAATCGCCAGATATCCCTGCGCCTTCCAATTTTTATTTTCATTAAACGCATCAAGGAATCCATAAGGCCCCACGATGCCCTTCATGTCATAGAAACGGCGCAGCGCCCGCATCGACTCTGCCGGTGTATACGGGAAAGACGCCAACGCCGCAGTCGGCGAAATGGTGCCATTATCATTGGTCGGTGAATGCGCATCATAAAATCTGTAATCATCACTAGCGGTCAAACCCCAGCAATCTGGGCCATAACCCTTATGACCCTGCGCATTATCAACGCAATGCTGGTAGTTGATCAGCGCGTGCTGACGGTTCTGCGTCCAGTAATCCGCATAACGATCCTTCAATCCGCGCGGGTCGATACCCATGAAGGAATAATGGGTGAAAAACAGCGGCCCGCCCTTTGGCGCACCCAGAGGCATCTTGCCACCCACACCATCATTTCCATTATAAAAATCAGGACCTTGCGCCCAACCCTTATGATAGACATCAGGCTTGATCGGGTGCGTGGGCGATGACGCCGCCAGCACATAAGTAATCAGACATTCGTTCCAGCCATGAATGGCATGATTGCGTGCCCATCCATGATCTTTACTCCAGTGCCAATACAAAACATCCTGACCGCGCGTATAAAAATCCCACTCGACGCCACGCCAAAGCTTGTTGATCTTCTCCGTCAACTTCTCGTCCTGCGGAAAATACTGGCGCGCACTGAGAAGCCCAGCCATCAGGAATGATGTTTCAACGATATCACCACCATCATCCTGATAACCAAACGGGATCGTTTCACCCGTGGTGCCATTCATAAAATGGGGGAATGCCCCGTGATAAGTTGGTGAAATAGAAAGAAAATCAACAATCTGGTGAATACGATTTTTGACTTCGTTTTTCTTAAGCCACTTGCGTTCAGCCCCAACTAGCATCGCCATGATGCCAAAGCCCGTACCGCCCGTAGTTACAGTATCCCTACAACAATAATCAATCACATGATTGCTACGCTCACGCGCCATGCCACTGACGGGATGACCAAAATCCCAGAAATATTTCAGCGTTTCGCGCTGAACCCAATCCAGAATTTTATCATCCGTAAGTGTAGATGCGGCCGATTTCTTGAACGAATTTTTCATGACTATATGGGCTGCCGCACCTGCGGACGCGTCTTCAAGTTATTTAGCAAATATTTATCTTTATCCCATTGCACAG
>Ga0247823_10003873_pt1 | contig 12058 bp, 12 predicted proteins | sample 13C_PalmiticAcid_2_FD_192426 | JGI IMG/M metagenome (GOLD analysis project Ga0247823, IMG submission 192426) | Soil microbial communities from agricultural site in Penn Yan, New York, United States - 13C_PalmiticAcid_Day30 | ecosystem: Environmental > Terrestrial > Soil > Agricultural land...
CCCCCTTCCTCGCCAAGGAGCGCGGGATCGAGGTGCGTGAGATCAAGACCGAGAAGGAAGGCGATTACCACACGCTGATCCGCGTCTCGGTCAAGACCGATGCGGGCGAGCGTTCGGTCGCCGGCACGCTGTTCAGCAACCGCACCCCGCGCCTGGTCGAGCTGTTCGGCATCAAGGTCGAGGCCGATCTCGACGGGCACATGCTCTATGTCGTCAACGAGGACGCGCCGGGCTTCATCGGTCGCATCGGCACCACGCTGGGCGACGCAGGCGTCAACATCGGCACCTTCCATCTCGGCCGTCGCGAGGCGGGCGGTGAAGCGGTGCTGCTGCTCTCGGTCGACGATGCCGTGACACCGGAACTCATCGCCCAGGTCCGCGCGCTTCCGGGCGTGAAGACCGCAATGGCGCTGAAGTTCTAAGCTGCTACTTCTAGCCCTCTCCCCTCTGGGGAGAGGGTTGGGAGAGGGGCAGCGCGGCAATGCCAAGAGTCGATGAGGTGCTCCTCGCGCGTGCCAAGGCCATGCGAGGCAACCCGACACCGACCGAGGCCGCCATGTGGCACATCCTGCGCGCCAAACAGTTCGAGCAAGTCAAATTTGCTCGCCAAGTCGTCATTGCACCGTATATCGCCGACTTCGCCGCGCGATCCCGCAAATTGATCATCGAGATCGACGGCGACACGCATGCGCTGTGCGAAGCTAAGGATGCGCAGCGCACGGCCTGGTTGGAAAAGCGGGGATATCGCGTGATCCGTTTCACGAACTTCGAAGTGGGCAGCAATCTGGAAGGCGTGGCATACGCCATCGCCGCCGCGCTTGACGCGCTGCCCCTCTCCCAACCCTCTCCCCAGAGGGGAGAGGGCTAGGATGAACGGACTTCTTCCCGAAGGCTTCCACGATCGCCTGCCCCCGCACGCCGATACGGCGGCGGCGATGGAGCGGCGCGTGCTCGATGTCGCACAGCTCTATGGCTATGAACGCGTCGATCCGCCGCTCGCCGAGTTCGAGGAATCGCTCGGCGCGCGCCTCAAGGCTGCGAGCGCCAAGGACGCGGTGCGCTTTACCGATCCCGCGTCGCGCCGGACACTGGCGATCCGCCCTGACATCACCGCGCAGATCGGCCGCATCGCCGCGACGCGCATGGCGCATCACCCGCGCCCGGTCCGGCTTTCCTATGCCGGCACCGTGCTCAAGCTGCGCGCGAGCGAGCTGCGTCCCGAGCGCGCGATGCGCCAGATCGGCTTCGAGCTGATCGGACGCGACAGCGTGGCGGCGGCGCGTGAGATCGTCAGCGTCGCGGTCGAGGCACTGGAACGCGCGGGCGTCGGCAACCTCGCGCTCGATTTCACTTTGCCCGATCTGGTCGAGCAGCTCGCGCCCGGCATGGCGCCCGAGCGGCTGGCGGAGCTGCGTGACCGGCTCGATGCCAAGGATGCCGCCGGTGTCGCGGCGATCGATCCGGACTTCCTGCCGTTGATCGAGGCCGCCGGCCCGTTCGACGCCGCGCTCGAACGGCTGCGCGCACTCGACAAGGACGGCGCGCTCACCACCCGGCTCGACGGCCTTGCGGCAGTGGCCGAGGCAGTCGCTGGCAAGGTTGCCCTCACCCTCGACCCCACCGAACGCCACGGCTTCGAATATCAGAGCTGGATCGGTTTCTCGCTGTTCGCGCGCGGCGTGCGCGGCGAGATCGGGCGTGGCGGCAGCTACTCGGTGATCGGCGCGAATGCCGACGAACCCGCAGTCGGTGTGTCGCTGTTCGTCGATCCGATCCTCGATGCGGGCCTCACCAATGGCGACCGGCGGCGGCTGTTCCTCCCCGTCGGCACCGATCCGGCGGTGGCCGCGAAGCTGCGTGGCGAAGGCTGGGTCGCGGTGGCGGCACTCGACGCCGACGACAGCGCCGCGGCGCAGCTCTGCACGCACGCACTGGTCGAGGGTGTGCCGGTCGCGGTTTAATCCAGCGGCTTCGCCAGCAGGTCCGCCCACTCGGGATGCTTGCGGATATAGGCCGCGACGAAGGGGCATTGCGCGATCAGCTTCATCTCGCGATCCCGCACGTCGGTGAGCGCAAACAGGATCAGCCGGCTCGCGATCCCGCGGCCTTCCAGCGCGGGCGGCACCACCGTGTGCGTGAAGGTGATGACGTCACCATCGATCCTGTAGGCGGCAAAGGCGGTGTGCCCGTCGACCGTCAGCTCGTAACGGCTGCGATCGCGATTGTCGGTGACGTTGTCGGTGTCCACGGAGACCTCCTCGGGAGCTTGCACACAGAAACCTACACGATGGCGCGCATTTCCGGGAAGCACCCGTTATACGGCCTGCGATGAATCCCCGCGACGTCCTTCGGTCCACCTTCGGCTTCCCTGATTTTCGCGGCGTCCAGCATGACGTCGTCGATCGCGTGCTCGCCGGGCAACGCACGCTTGCGGTGATGCCGACTGGCGCGGGCAAGTCGCTGACCTATCAGCTGCCCGCCAAGATGCTCGACGGCACCTGTCTGGTCGTCTCGCCGCTGATCGCACTGATGCACGACCAGCTCCGCGCCGCCGAAGCCGTCGGCATCCGCGCCGCAACGCTGACCAGTGCCGACGACAATCGCGACGAGACGATCGCGCGCTTCCGCGCCGGCGATCTCGACCTGCTCTATGTGGCCCCCGAGCGCGCCTCCGGCGAAGGGTTCCGCAACCTGCTGCGCAGCGCGAAGCTGTCGATGTTCGCGATCGACGAGGCGCATTGCGTCAGCGAGTGGGGCCATGACTTCAGACCCGATTATCGCCTGCTCCGTCCGCTGCTCGACGCTTTTCCCGACCTCCCCCGCCTCGCCCTCACCGCCACCGCCGACGCGCATACCCGCGCCGATATCCTCGAACAGCTCGGCATTCCTGCCGACGGGCTGATCATCGCCGGGTTCGACCGGCCCAATATCCGCTATGCGATCACCAGCACTGCCTCGAAAGGCTCGGCGATCGCATCTTTGGTCAAGCGCACGCCGGGGGCGGGCATCGTCTACGCGACCTCGCGCGACCGGACCGAGAAGCTGGCGGCAGCACTCGCCAACACCGGGCGCCCCACGCGCTTCTATCATGCCGGGATGCCGCCCGATCAGCGGCGGCGCGCGCAGGCCGAGTTCGTCCGCTCCGAGGACATGGTGATGGTCGCGACGATCGCCTTCGGCATGGGCATCGACAAGCCCGATGTCCGCTTCGTCGCGCATGCCGGGCTGCCCAAGTCGATCGAGGGCTATTATCAGGAAAGCGGCCGTGCCGGGCGCGACGGCGATCCGGCAGTGGCGCATCTCTTCTGGGCACCGGGCGATTTCACCCGGGCGCGCGAATGGCTGAAGGAACTGCCCGACAATCGGCAGGGGGCAGAGCGTGCACGGCTCGATGCGCTTGCCGGACTGGTCGAGACCGCCGGATGCCGCCGCGCGATCCTGCTCCGCTATTTCGGCGAGAGCCCGGACGAACGCTGCGGCAATTGCGACAATTGCCTCAACGCCCCCGGCGTGCGCGACGCGACCGAGACTGCGCGGAAACTGCTCAGCGCGGTCTATCGCACCGGCCAGCGCTTCGGCGTCGGGCATCTTGAGAAGGTGCTGAGCGGTGCGAGCGACGAGCGGATCGAGAAATGGGGGCATGACCGGCTCTCGGTCTTCGGCATCGCCGATGCGGAGGACATGGCGCTGGTCAAGCCGGTGGCACGCGCACTGCAGGCCCGCGGCGTGCTGGTCGCGAACGAGCATGGCGGGCTCGCGCTGGCCGGCGATGCACGCGCGATCCTGCGCGGCGAGGCGAAGGTCGAAGTCGTCCTCGCCGCCGAACCCGAACGTGGCCGCAAGCGTCGCGGCGAAGCGGCCGCCTCGCTCGCGCCCGAAGATGCGGGCCTGTTCGAAGCCCTGCGCGCCAAGCGCCGCGAGCTCGCCGAGGCCGCGAGCGTCCCGCCCTATGTCATCTTCCACGATTCGGTTCTGCGCGAAATGGCCGCACGCCGCCCGCAGGACCGCACCACCCTCGCCACCTTCTCGGGCATCGGCGAGCGCAAGCTCGATGCCTATGGCGACGCCTTCCTGCAGGTGATACGCGAGCAGGCCTGAGGAGACAGTTCATGGCCAGCATCCGCCGCATCAACGATCAGATCTCGGTCGCCCCGCAGCTCGACCCCGCCGATATTGTCGAGGCCGCCCGCGCGGGCTTCACCACCATCGTCAACAACCGCCCCGACGAGGAAGAGGCCGGCCAGCCCGAGGGCGCGGCGATCCGTGCGGTCGCGGAAACGCTCAACCTTGCCTATCACGCCATTCCGATCACCCATGCCGGTTTTTCCGGCCCCCAGGTCGAAGCGATGCGCGCCGTGCTCGCCGCCGCCGAGGGGCCGGTGCTCGCCTATTGCCGTTCGGGCACCCGCTCGACCAATCTCTGGGCGCTGGCCGAGGCGAGCCGCGGCGAAGACCCGGCCGGGCTGGTCGAAGCCGCGGCGGGCGCCGGCTACGACCTCAACGGCATCCGCCCGATGCTCGACCAGCTGTCCGGCAAAGCGTGAACTGGTGGCTTACCGCCGCATCGCTGGCGGCGGTACTGGCGCTTGCCGGGATTGCGTGGCTGCTCAGACTGGGCGGCCCGCAGCGGCTTGAGACCGGCGCGGACGCGATCCGGCTGGCCGAAGCGCTGAGCAGCGGATTCGAAGGCAAAGCGGGCATCGTCTCCACGAGTGGAGAGCTGGCCGCCGCGGCGGGCGGGCCGGGCGACCTGGTGCTGATCCAGCCGCTGGGCGCACGCCACCGCGCAGACCGGTTCACCGGCGCGCGCATTGCGATGCTGGGCGATGGCCCCGGCGGCACCGCGATCACGCTCCAGCTCTCGCCGCAGCAGATGTTCCGGATTACTGTGCCCGACCCCGAGGCAGCGCGCGCCTTCGCGCAAGTCCTGGGCGACTGATCACCATTGCACTTCACCGTCCGGCGCGCCTATTTACACATGTGTAAGGAGAGTGATGCCCGACCTGCCCGATCCCGTCGATCTGGCCGTTCCTGCCTTCGTCGCGCTGGTGCTGGCGGAGATGCTGGTCGCGCGCCTCAAGGATCGCAGCCGCTATTGCCCACGCGATACGCTCACCTCATTGATGCTCGGCTTCGGCAGCACGATCGCGAGCGTGCTGGCCGGCGGGATGGTGTTCGCGCTCGCGACCTGGGTGCACCAGTTCCGGCTCTTCGACATTTCCTATGCCTGGTACTGGTTCGCGCTCGCCTTCGTGCTCGACGATCTGGCCTATTATGTCTTCCACCGATCGGCGCATCGCGTGCGGTGGTTCTGGGCGAGCCATGTCATCCACCATTCGAGCCAGCACTATAATCTGTCGACCGCGCTGCGGCAGACCTGGACCGGCTTCTTCAGCCTCGGCTTCATCTTCCGCCTGCCGCTGTTCCTGGTCGGCTTCCCGCCGGCGATGGTGTTCTTCTGCGCGGGCCTCAACCTCGTCTACCAGTTCTGGATCCATACCGAGGTGATCGGGCGGATGCCGCGCTGGTTCGAAGCGGTGATGAACACCCCCTCGCACCACCGCGTCCACCACGCGACCAACGCGCGCTATCTCGACAAGAATTATGCGGGCGTCTTCATCGTCTGGGACCGGATGTTCGGGACGTTCGAGCCCGAGCGCGACGACGACCGGCCGCGCTACGGCATCGTCCACAATCTGCCCGACTTCAGCATTTTGCGCGCCGCATTCCACGAATGGTGGGGCATTGCGAAGGACGTCTGGGCAGCGCCGGGACTGCGGGCCAGGCTCGGCTATATGTTCGGCCCGCCGGGATGGAGCCACGACGGCAGCCGCGATACATCCGAAACCATCAAGGCGCGCTGGCAGGCGCGCCAGGGAGTGTCCGCTATCGCGGACGACGGTACCAGCCCGCTCCCCCACCCGGCCACCCAGCGACAGGATGATATGGGTGGCCGGGTGGGGGAGCGGGCTGGTACCGCTTGAGCAGGAACCCGGGGGGACCAGTGGAAGAAGCCGACATCGTCGTCATCGGCGCCGGATCCGGAGGCAGCGCCGTCGCGGGCCGCCTGAGCGAGGACGGCAAATACAGCGTCGCCGTGCTTGAGGCGGGCGGGCGCAACACCGGCTTCCGCACGCTGATGCCCGGCGCGATCGCGATGCAGACGCCGGCGACCAACTGGGCGTATGAGACGGTGCCACAGCCGGGCCTCAATGGCCGCCGCGGCTATCAGCCGCGCGGCAAGGGGCTTGGCGGGTCGAGCGCGATCAACGCGATGCTCTATATCCGCGGTAACCCGTGGGACTATGACAATTGGGAAGCGCTGGGTGCCACCGGCTGGAGCTGGGCGGACGTGCTGCCGGTGTTCAAGCGCAGCGAGACCAACCAGCGCGGCGCGAACCCATGGCATGGCGGGGATGGCCCGCTGCAGGTGAGCGACCAGAGCTTCGTCCACCCGGGGAGCCAGGCCTTTGTCGATGCCGCCGCGTCGCTCCAGATCGCGCGCAACGATGATTTCAACGGGGTGCGGCAGGAAGGCGCCGGCATCTATCAGGTGACGCAGAAGGGCGGCGAGCGCTGGACCGCGGCGCGCGGCTATCTGACCCCGCGTCCCAATCTCGAAATCCTGTGCGACACGGTCGTCGAGCGCGTGCTGTTCGAGGATGGCCGGGCCTGGGGCGTCGCCTATTCGCGCGGCGGCCAGTCGAAGATGATCCGCGCACGCCGCGCCGTGGTGCTTGCGGGCGGCGTGTTCGGGACCCCGCAGCTGCTGATGCTGTCGGGCATCGGACCGGGCGCCCACCTCCAGGAACACGGGATCACGGTGCGCGTGGACCGCGCCGAGGCCGGCGGAAACCTGCAGGACCATCTCGACTATGTCGCGGCGTTCGAGACCAAGGGCACGCTGTTCCTCGGCCGGTCGCTGATGGGGTCGCTCAAGGGGCTCGGCGCGATGGCGCGCTGGTTCCGGACGCGCAGCGGACCCATGACGTCACCCTTTGCGGAAGCCGGTGCGTTCCTGCGCACCAGCCCGGGGCTGCCCGCGCCCGATATCCAGCTCCATTTCCTGGTCGCGATCGTCGAGGATCATGGCCGTGCCAAGGTCAAGACGCACGGCTATAGCTGCCATGCCTGCGTCCTCCGTCCCGAGAGCCGCGGAACGGTGCGCCTCGCCTCACCCGATCCGCGCGCGGCGCCGCTGATCGATCCCGGCTTCCTCACCGACCGGCGCGACGTCGATCTGCTGATCAAGGGCGTGCGGGAGATGTACCGCATCCTCGACGCGCAGCCGCTGGCCGCATTCGGCGGGCGCGACCGCTACCCGATCGACCGCAATGACGACGAGGCGCTCGAACGGCTGATCCGCGCACGCGCCGACACCATCTACCACCCCGTCGGCACTGCCCGGATGGGATCGGACGACGCGGCGGTGTGCGATCCGAAGCTGCGCGTGCGCGGGGTGGAGGGGCTCTACGTCGCCGACGCCTCGGTCATGCCGCGGCTGATCGGCGGCAACACCAATGCGCCCAGCATCATGATCGGCGAGCGTTGCGCCGACTTCATCCGCGCGGATCTTCTGTAAGCGGTACCGGCCCGCTCCCCTACCCGGCCACCCATATCATCCTGTTGCTGGGTGGCCGGGTAGGGGAGCGGGCTGGTGCCGCATCGGCGAAGCCGAGAACCGCGTTCAAAAAAAAGGGCCGGTGGTCTTGCCACCGGCCCAGTCGTCCGCAGGAGGAACGAATTGGGGGGCCGCGCCGCAGCGCGGCCCCAATCTCTTTAGTAATTATAGGCGCGTTCGCCGTGTTCACCGAGGTCGAGGCCCTCGCGCTCCACTTCTTCGGTGACGCGCAGCCCGGTCAGGGCCTTGGCAACGTAGAAGGCGATCGCCGAACCGGCACCGGCCCAGACGATGGCGACGAGCACCGACTTGATCTGGATCCAGAGCTGCGCACCCAGCGCATAGTCGGCCGCACCGGGACCGCCGAGCGCTGGCAGCATCGTGAAGGCAGTACCGATGGAACCGATGATGCCGCCGAGTGCGTGGATGCCGAACGCGTCGAGCGATTCGTCGATCTTGAGCTTCGGCTTGATCGAAACCACAAAGTAAGCGCAGACGACTGCCGCAATGGCGCCGAGCAGGATCGCGCCGAACGGTCCGGAATTACCCGCGGCCGGGGTCACGGCGACGAGACCGGCGATCGCACCCGAACAGGCGCCCAGCAGCGAAGCCTTGTGACCCAGCAGACGCTCGGTCAGCATCCAGAACAGCACGCCCGCCGCGGTCGCGGTGAAGGTGTTGATCAGCGCAAGGCCGGCCGATCCATTGGCTTCGAGCGCCGAGCCGGCATTGAAGCCGAACCAGCCCACCCACAGCAGACCGGTGCCGACCAGCGTCATGGTCAGCGAGTGCGGCGCCATGATCTCCTTCTTGTAGCCCAGACGCGGGCCCAGGATGATCGCACCGACCAGCGCAGAGACACCGGCGTTGATGTGCACCACGGTGCCGCCCGCAAAGTCGAGCGCGCCCCAGCCGAAGATCAGGCCGGTCGCCTGCTCGGTGCCGCCCAGATACCAGACCATGTGCGCGATCGGGTAATAGACGATCGTCAGCCAGACGAGCGCGAAGACCATCAATGCCGAGAATTTCATGCGCTCGACCAGGCCGCCGATGACCAGCGCGACGGTGATCGCGGAGAAGGTCATCTGGAAGGCGATGAACACGAATTCGGGGATCACCACGCCGTCGGTGAACGTCGCGACGGTCGAATCCGCGGTCACACCGGCAAGGAAGAACTTGCCCGACGAGACGAACTGGTTGGCGTCACCGCCAAAGGCGAGCGCGTAGCCGTAGATGACCCACAGCAGCATCGCGAGCGCAGCGACGGCCAGCACCTGCGTGAGCACCGACGCCATGTTCTTGGTGCGGACAAGGCCGCCATAGAACAGTGCGAGGCCCGGCACGATCATCGCCATGACCAGCACGGTCGCGACCATCATCCAGGCGGTGTCGCCCTTGTTGGGAACCGGCGCCGTAGCGGCCGCCGCTGCCCAGGCGGGCATCGCCGCAAACAGCGCGAGACCCGCGCCGGCGGCAAGCTTGAAAGCATTCTTCATCGATACCCCCTTCATCGGAGCTCCTGACATCACAGGGCGGTCTGGTCGGTTTCGCCGGTGCGGATGCGCACCGCCTGACCGACGTCGAGCACGAAGATCTTGCCGTCGCCGATCGCGCCGGTGTTGGCCGCGGCCTGGATGGCCTCGACCACGCGGCCGGCGAGATCGCTCGCACAGACCACCTCGATCTTGATCTTGGGCACCATGTTGGTGCTGTATTCCGCGCCGCGGTAAATCTCGGTCTGGCCCTTCTGGCGGCCGAACCCCTTCACCTCGGTCACGGTCATGCCCGCTACGCCCAGCTCCGTGAGCGCTTCGCGGACGTCATCCAGCTTGAACGGCTTGATGATGGCGATGACGAGTTTCATTCCGCCCCCTTTCGCAATTGACCGGAACAGCCATCAGCAAAGGGCGTGCCAGAGTCGGAATCGGGAGGAATCCGGCGGAGTCAGCGCGCGCCGGGGGTTACCCAGAGGTAAAAAATTGTGCAGCCGCGAACGAGTGCCTAATTTTTAGGCTGCATCTATCGCTGCCTGCGCAATAAGCAGATCGTCCGCATCGACCATCACCCGCACTGGAATCAGCGCGGCGATGCTGCCCTCGACGATGCTGGAGCCCGTATCGAAGGCGATCGCGGGGATGCCCTCGGCCGCGAGCAGGCCGATGATGATATGCGCTTCGGGGGGCGGGAACCGGCCGAGCTCGACGAGCGCCATTCAGGCAGCCGCGGCGGAAAGCCGCGCGAGCAGCGCAGGCCGGTCGGGAATGCGGATGCCGAATTCATGCTCGACGACCGCCGCGACTTCCTCGGGGTCGGCGATCGTGCGCCGTTCGCTCGCGCCGCCCAGCGGGTGGGTCGCGAACTCGGCGCCGCGCAGGCTGATCCGCCGCCCGGGCAGCGCACGTGCCAGCGTCAGGCCGTGGCGGAAATGCGAGTCCGGATGAGTCGAGGTGTACCAGTTGGCGACGGCGTAATCGATGTCCTGCTGGGGCGTGAGGTCGAACCGGTAGGTGGTGCGCCACGCCCCGGCGATGCGGATCTGCGCGCGCCACTCCTCACCCTTGCGGATGAAGCGGAAGGGCTCATGGGGCGTGGCCTGCTCGACATCCGGCACCAGGTCGAGCACGCCGGTCGGCACCGCGCTGCCGAAGCCGCAATCGATCAGCACCGGCCCGTCGGCAAGATCGACGCGCAACATCATGTGCGTGCGCGCGGTGACCGTTTCGGGGTCCATGTTCCAGACGACCCGCCCCGACAGCGGCGTGACCGCGAAGCCGAGCGTCTCGAGCACCGACCGCAACAGTCCGTTCTGCTCGAAGCAATAGCCGCCGCGCCGGCCATGGATCAGCTTGGCGACCAGAGCTTCGGGCGCGAGATCGACCGGACGGTCGAGATAGGGGTCGAGATTCTCGAACGGGATCGCGGCGGGATGGTGTGCGGCAATGGCGTTCAGCGTCGCGCGATCCTGCGCCACTGGCCCCGTCCAGCCGATCCGCGCGAAATAGGCGTCGAGTTCGTCAGGCGATAGCGGCATACGCAAATCCTATCCGAATGGCCCTCCGAGCAACAACTTCCACACGACGACAACCGCCCAATGGACGAAGACCGCCGGCCAGATCGAACCCGTCACCAGATCGAACCCGTCACAAGATAGAGGCGCGCCAGCAGCGCCCCGAGAACCGTGGCGGCGCGGGAAGCAGCGCGGCGCGAAAAATGATCTCTTCGCCAAGTGCGGGGACGAAGAACAACAGCACCAATAGCCGGAAGATCGTCGCCGCATCAGTGACGGGGCGATATGCACCAACCCGCCTGCGGCTCCGACGAGCGCCAGCAGCGGCAACCCCCACAGACGCTCGCGGCCCGCGCGGCGCCATGCCGCGGGATCGGGCCAGGTTCGCAGCGCCAGCAAGACCCGGCGCGCGGCTGCGATCACGCCGCGGTGCCGCCCACCGTCAGCCCCTCGACCAGCAACGTCGGCTGGCCGACGCCCGCGGGCACGCTCTGCCCGCCCTTGCCGCACATGCCGACCCCTTCATCCAGCGCGAAATCGTCACCGATCCCGGTAACCTTGGTCAGGCAGGTCGGCCCGTCGCCGATCAGTGTCGCCCCCTTGATCGGCGCGCCGAGCTTGCCGTCCTCGATCCGGTACGCCTCGGTGCAGGAGAAGACGAATTTGCCGGAGACGATATCTACCTGACCGCCGCCGAAGGACTTGGCGAAGATGCCCTTCTTCACCCGGCTGAGCAGCTCGGCAGGGTCATCCTTGCCGCCCTTCATGAAGGTGTTGGTCATGCGCGGCATCGGTGCATGCTGGAAGCTTTCGCGGCGGCCATTGCCGGTCGGCTCGACCCCCATCAGCCGCGCATTCATGCGATCCTGCATATAGCCCTTGAGGATGCCGTCCTCGATCAGCACCGTCTCGCGCGTCGGCGTGCCCTCGTCGTCGATCGACAGCGAGCCGCGGCGGTCGTGGATCGATCCGTCGTCGACCACGGTCACGCCCGGCGCCGCCACGCGCTCGCCGATCCGGCCGGAGAAGGCGCTCGTCCCCTTGCGGTTGAAATCACCCTCCAGGCCATGGCCGACCGCCTCGTGCAGCAGCACGCCGGGCCAGCCCGGGCCGAGCAGCACGGTCATCTCACCCGCCGGCGCATCGACCGCTTCGAGATTGACCAGCGCCTGCGCCAGCGCCTCGTCGATCGCGCGATTCCACGTCTCCGGCTCGAACAGCCGGTCGTAGAGCGCGCGGCCGCCGGTCCCGAAGCTGCCGGTCTCACGCCGTCCGTTCGATTCGACCACGATGGCGACGTTGAGCCGCACCAGCGGGCGGACATCGGTGGCGATGAAGCCATCCGGCCGGACGATCTCGACCACGCTCCACGACCCGAGCAGGCTCGCCGAGACCTGCACCACGCGCGGATCGCGCGCGTGGTGCAGGTC
>Ga0247823_10003874_pt1 | contig 12058 bp, 8 predicted proteins | sample 13C_PalmiticAcid_2_FD_192426 | JGI IMG/M metagenome (GOLD analysis project Ga0247823, IMG submission 192426) | Soil microbial communities from agricultural site in Penn Yan, New York, United States - 13C_PalmiticAcid_Day30 | ecosystem: Environmental > Terrestrial > Soil > Agricultural land...
GCTTGCATACCAGGCAGGAAACTGAAGCCTGTTTTCGGTGAGGGTCGCCGGCTCACCTATCACTTCCGACATGGAATCGGACATATCTTTTACCCACTTCTTATTCGCGGATAAATAGTATTCTACTTTTTTCATCTGGATATGGTATTAGGAAATTCCGGACAGCGTAACCCAATGTAATATAATTAAAAAACACTATTTAATAATCACACCCATTGAGGTTGCTTTCCGGTTTCCCAGCTCATTTTCTATTGCCTATTTTTTGCGCTGTTGGGGCAAGGCCATTTTTCTATGCAAAATTAAGAACAGCATAACCGACCAAAATAACCCTGAAGATCAAATATTAGTCCCTGATGAAAAAAGTTGATGGAGTGTAAAAGCTGGCGTAAAGAATAATTTTCGCCGCTAGATCAACTAATAACGAAGGGTTTAGAGGAGTTGTTGCACGATACTTACCTTATCAAGACAAATTAAAAAAATGCAAATCACTCTTAAAGAACACTTTTTTGTCCTTTTTTACTAAAACACACTACCCTGTACTATTTGAGCTAAAAAATGATCCGGCGGGGTGAAGCAAAACCTCTACTGCTCCTACCTTTGCTCAGTATATCAGCAGTCACTGAACAAGCACAGGGCAACGATTGTATGACTAAAGTATAACACTGATATCAACGTCCTGCCTTTGCCGGCAGGGTTGCATACCTACCACGGCCGTTTCAATTACATTACGCGCCCCTAACCAAAACGCCCCGGATCGAGATCCGGGGCGTACCTTTTTACGTATTAACTGCATCAGGCTTTCCTGGCCCTGATGACTACAAAATTGCGGTCTACCATATCGCCGGTATTACTTGTTACCTGTTCCTTTTCTTCAAACACACCATCGATGTGCAATCCTCCGGCTGTCAGCAACTGCTCTACCTCCTCACGGGTGTAGAGCGTAAAACCATATTGCACAAAGGGCAGGTTCTCCATGAAATCGCGCGTAGCAAAAGTCAGCACCAGCGCAGCACCGGATTTCATCACCCGAATGATTTCGGCCAGGTAAGCTGCCGGATCTTTCCAGAAATACAGGGTATTAACCGTGAATATTTTGTCGAAGCTATTGTCAGCAGTATCGATGTGTTCGCCGTCGGCCTGCAACAGGGTTACTGAACCTTCTGCTACATATGCAGCATTAATGCGGGCGGCTTCGGCCAGCATGGTAGCGGATATATCTAGGCCGGTATAATGCAGGTTGCCGGCCTGGTTGAGCAAAGCCGTGATGTGCGAGCCATTGCCGGGACCTATTTCGAGTACGGTTTCACCATCCTGCAATTTCAGCTTGCGGATAGCAGTGGCGGTCATATTACCATTGGTCTGGTTCATCATATTGCCGGTCTTGATACCATTTTCTCCGTCCGGGCAACTCAACTGGCGGGCCATTTCCTGCCAGTCCGGCTGCTGTTCTTTATGATCCATGTTGCTGTAAGATTGGGTTATTTAAACCATTAAGTTACTGAGTTCTGAACAAACCTGCTACAGCCTGGCTATTTATTCAGTGGTGTTGTTTTCCACCCAATACCAAAAACCGGTTGCGCCTCAAAGCACAACCGGTTTATTGACTTTTTAAACCCTATTCTGATTCCTGTGTTTACAGGTGTGTCAGCTTGATGACAGCAACAGCTGCTCCCATTTGTACCCGCAGGAAGTACATACCGGGCGCCAGTTGCGAAAGATCGGCTTCTGTGCTCAATACGGAGGCGGCTTGGGCAGCATACACTACCCTGCCTGTCATATCCAGCACAGATACTGCCGTGATATTGGCTTTGGCCGTGATGGTCACTTTACCTTTTACCGGGTTGGGATATACGCCAGCCATCGACTGGTTCACCTCCTGCAAGCCGGTACCGGTGCCAATGGTGATGGTTTTGGCCATGGTATCGCGGTCGTTGCATTTGGACGCCACGAGTTTAACCTCGTAAGTTCCGCCCTGTGCATAGGTGTGCTGCGCATTGGCGCCGGTGGCCGTGCTGCCATCGCCCAGCAACCAGAGGTAATTGGTGGCATGCTGCGAAGTGCTGGTGAGCGCGATATCGTTGCCCGTAATGGTGTGGTTGAAACCCGATTCCACATACGGACTGTGCTGGTACCAGGTACCCAGCTGGTCAAATACCACTTGCTTAACCGTGGTTTTGATGATACCGGCATCTGCAGCACTGAGCGAACTGTTGAAACCGATCTGCATCGGGTCGCGCTTGAACAGCACACTGTAAAATGCGGCGGCTGCGGCATAAGTTCCTTTTACAGAAGGATGGCTTTTATCGGCATCATACAATTCCATATTGGGATTGGAAGTGCGCAGGCTGCGCCATACTTTGGCTACAGGAGTGAGTACACCTTTGTTATCGGATGCCATATTCGAATAACGCAATTGCAACAGGCTGTCCATACCCTCGTAGGTGCATACCGGCGGCCAGAAAGGACAATTATCCTGGTCACCGGTTTTGCGGCCCCAGGTCATGTAATACATGGTTTTGGCGCAGCTGTTCTGCAATTTCACGAGGCTGTCGAGTTTTTTGGCGTAGGGGTATACCTCAAAAGCTACCTGCGCATCGTCAAAACTGGGGCGCTGGCTTTGCTCCTGCAACACTACAAAATCCCAGTTGCCCTGCGCAATCAGTGAAAGTGTAGTACTATTCGTGGTGTGTTGCTGGAAAGTTTGCCCACCGGGCGCACTCATTGAATAAATGAGTTTATCGCCGGTAGAGGTCGCCATATCGCTCACCATTTTGGGCAGGTCGTTCACATAGGTGTAACTGTTGCCGATAAACAATACCCGAAGGGTATCGCCGGCGCTGGCGTTGGCGGCACAAGCTGCTAAAGCGAGTGCCAGTATAGATGTCCGTATCATATGCATGCTCTTTTAATTATTGAATCATTAGTGGGCGACCACCAGTTTTTGTTGCCACACCTGGCCCTGAAGCCCGATGCGCAGGAGGTACATTCCCGGCGTTATGCCCTGCAACGACCATTCGCTGCCTGCCCGATCCGCCACCGCTACAGTGCGACCCGTAAGATCGACCAACTCCAGCCTTGCACCCACCAACGCAGGTGAAAGGTAGAGCTTTTCCCTCGCCGGGTTGGGATATACCATTCCCAGTTCCATAGACGGCATTTCGGCCACACCCGTTGGCCCCTGGCTGATATGAATATAATCACGCTTCTCGGCCATATCGGTGCCGCCGGCATGCTGTACCTGCAAACGAACCGTATAACTGCCCGGCTGGGTAAACCGCACCACCGGGGTAATGGAACTGCTGTCGGTGCCCTGCAGGTATTGCACAGTAGCCGGACTAAACGACCAGTGGCGGGATTGTGGCACCACGGCGCTCAGGTCATATATCACAAAAGTAGAAGCTGTAGTGCCTGTAGTGCTGCCTGCTTTAAAATCGACGAGCGGCACCGGGGTGATGTTCAGGTAGTTGGTTTGGGTCACAGAATCTTTGCCCAGCGCATTGCTCACCACCAGTTGTACCGTGTACAGGCCCGGCACCGTGCATTTCACCACAGGATTGGCAGAGGTGCTGTTGGTACCGCCCTGGTAGCTCACGGTATTGGGCGTAAAGGTCCATTTCCAGGCCGTGGGCAGGTTCAGGCTTTGATCGGTGAGGAATACATTGGTGGCTACGGTGGCATTCAGCGGACTGGCCGAGAAGGCAGCCACTGGCGCAGCCGGGCCGGCATTGATCTGGATATAATTGGTTTTAACCAGTGAATCGCTGCCACCGGCATTGCTCACCACCAGTTTAACGGTGTAGTTGCCGGGCGCGGTAAACTGTACCGCCGGGTTGGCGGAAGTGCTACCGGTGCCGTTCACATAGGTCACGGAAGCTGGTGTAACGCTCCATTTCCAGCTGGTGGGCGCGCCGGTGCTGTTGTCGGTGAATTGGATGGTGCTGTTGACCGTACCCGTTACCGCACTGGCCGTGAAGGCTGCTGCAGGGGCAGGAATGCCGCCACCACCACCGGTGATGTTCACGTTGTAGTCTTCGGTTTCGCCCCAGTCGAGGGAGCCCCCGGCATTGGCGGTGCAGGGCGTGGCGTTGGCGTTGTTGGCAATCCAGGTGTAATCATCGTCTTCAAATACCATCACCCGCATGCGCGTGGTTCCGGTAGCTGCCGTGGTGGGAATCATCACATTGGCTGTGGCCGGATTGGTGATGTTGCCATTGATGGTTTGCTGCAACACCCGCTCGCCGGGATCGGCAAAACTGTTGTTCTTGTTGAAATCGATGTACACCGCCACAAAGTGAATGGTGGTACCACCGTTGTGCGTCACCGATAGCGGGTAGCTCGTTCCTTTGGTGAGGTTGGGTGCCGTTACTCCATTGTAATACGCATAATGCGGCGCGGCGTACTGGTTGTTGCCGGTGTTGTTGCTGAGGGTACCGAAGCTGACATTGGAAATGTAATGCGGTACCGCAAACCCATTGGCATCGTCGTAACCGGCTGCACAATACGGGGCAGGATTGGTGATTTGTGCGGTAGCAGATAGCGTGCTGCCCAACGCAGCAGCTAAAAACACACGTCTAAAAGCGCTCATGGCCATGAATCATTGTTTTGGTGAAAGTTTCGCATGCCCTTGCGGAGCATCCCGGAAAAAGACGGCGAAGCGCCACCGGAGGCAAGCTAACCTGCTGAAAATCAGGGGTACAGATGCGGCGACACCCGCTCAAACCAGCTTCAAAACCCGGTGGACAGATCGGTGGACAACACCTAACACAATGGTTATCAACCACGAATATTCATGTTTATTTGCAGTACTATCAAACATCCCATTCCCTTGAGCAGATCGATTGTAGCAGGTTGGATTATTCTTTTCGCGTATATCATGGTGGGTTGCCGCCCCGGGCAACAGCCGGTAAAAACGCATCCCGTACCCATAGCCGACACCTTTGATGCCAGCGCTACCTACGAAATGGCCCGGCACCTGGATACCCGCCAGGCCGATGCCTTATATAAGCCATTCATTCAATACCTGCTGGACGAAGACAGCATCACGCTTTTAAAAGCCCACCTGCCCCACTGGGAGGCGCTCAGCAGCGGCCAACCGGAACTGAAGGCGCAGATGGCCAACACACAGGGCTATATTTACCATTATGAAGCGGAATACGATAGTGCCCGCAGTTATTTTGAAACGGCGATAAGGTTGTTTCAGCAGCAGTACAACGATTCTGCACTGGCGAGTGTGTTCCTCAATATGGCCAATAATCATTCCTACCAGGGCAATTTTGACAGTGCGCTGGCCTACCGGTTTAAAGCCCTGGAGACCTATAAAAAGCTGGGATTTGAAACGAATTACAACCGCGCGCGGTCGGATATCGCTACCGATCTGTATTACCTGAAAGAGGTTCGACGGGCCATAGATACAGCCGCATCGGTGCTGCAATATTACAGCAGCCGCCAGGACACCTTCATGATGGGTTACCTGCAATCGATTTTGGCGACCTGTTATTACAACCTGAAAATATATGATACCGCCGAAGTCTATGCCCTGCAATCGCTGAGCAACCGCCGGCAAACGGGTATGGCCCGGGAGATTGGCGAAAGCCTCAACAACCTTTCGCTGGCATATATGGCCCAAAAGAAAACCGCTGCGGCCATTGATGTACTGGAAGAATCGCTGCGCCTTATGCAACAGGCCGGCGACCAGCGGCAGATGCCCATCATTACCCAAAACCTGGCTGCCGTGTACATCGAAGCCGGACAAACGGCCCGGGGCGAAGCCATGTTACACGAAGTAATAGCCACAGCTACCCGCGCCGGACAAAAAGATGCGCTGGCCAATGCCTATAAAAAATTGTATACCCTGCACCGCGACCGGCAGCAGTTTGAAGATGCATTGCAATATTACCAGCAATACAAAGCCTGGAAAGATACCCTGCTGAACGAAGAGAAAGCCCGCACGATTGGCGAGTTGCAGATTAAATACCAAACCAGTCAGCAGCAGGCCCAGATTGCACAGCTGCGTGCCGAAAAAAAGCTGGATACCACCCGCAAAGGGCTGTACCTGGCCCTGGCCTTGCTCATCACCACGATAGCAGCGCTGGTTACCGGCTACCTGATGCGGCGCAACCGACAGCACCGGCAACTGGTGCAGCAGGTGCGTGAAGAACTGGCGGTGCACCAAAATGCGCTGCAATCCTTTACCGAAAACATACGGGCCAAGAACCGGTTCATTGAGGAATTGGAAACCAAACTACTGGCAGCTGCCAATGAACCGGTTGCAGGTACAGAACCCGCCCCGATCGCACAACCTGTGTTGAGTGAGTTGTACCAGTTCCGGATATTGACGGAAGAAGACTGGATTGCTTTCAAAATCCTGTTCGATAAAGTGCACCCCGGCTTCCTGACCCGGCTGCGGCAGCAATTCCCTTCCCTGGCGGCGGGTGATGAACGGCAGGCGCTGCTCATTAAACTGAACATCGACAACAAAGAATGCGCCGCCATGCTGGGTATTTCGGCCGACAGTGTGAAGAAAAACCGGTACCGGCTCAAGAAAAAATTCAACCTGTCCGAGCAGGACAGGTTGGATGATTTTGTGAGGGATTTTGAATAAAAATGCCCTGAGAGGGTCTTTATACAACGCGAGCAACATACCGGCATTCGAATATAACCCGAATCTCAGCCTTTCCGCTCCTGACCGGAGGACACAGCCCTGCTCTGTTACTTTTTTTGCGGAAAAAAAGTAACCAAAAAAGCCGTCCGAAAACTATTACATCGGTTTTCGGAAGCTCCCTGATCTGGCCGAAGTGCTACTGTGACTTCGACTGCACCTCTTGAATGGAAGAATATCTGGCAAAGAAACAATAAAGATTACACCGGCACCACGCCGCTCACGCTGTTGCAATGGCTGCACCACCAGTATTGGTTGACACCATCCTGCAAGCGCGCTTCTGTCTTTTGACCACAGTGGTGACAAACGCGCAACTGGTTTTCATCTTCATAAGCCATATACCCGCAAACCCGGCACTGCCACTTGGTAAGCGGCGATTCCTCTTTGTTGAGGCTCCAGGTAAATGCATTGGCTTTACAATGCGGACATATTTGGGTGGCCATGATACCACAAAGGTACAACAACCGTGCCTTATGGTTGCGAAGGCATCGTGGTTGTGGTGGTTACTGGTGTGGTGGTTGTGCTGGTGGCAGTACCCGCTGGTGTGGCTGGTAACTGGGCCAGTTCGGCGGCTACCTTGGCTTGCTCTACCTGCAGGGCATCCAGCTGCTGTTGAGCGGCTACTTTTTGTTCGGTAGTGCTTTGGGGCGAATCGCGGATGAGTTCGTATTCGTTTTGTTTGAACTTCAGTCCGGTAGCGAGTGCATCAGACCGGTTGGTCAATACCTGGCGGTACTCAGCGGTTACCACCGGCGCTTTGTAATCGGGCACCAGTTTGCGGCCGATATAGGTGCCATGGCTCAGTCCCATCAATACAATGAACGACATATCTACCGTGGGCAGCTCTTTATCGTCTACACCCCAGGCCGGGAAGTATTTGCCCAGTGCAGCAATCAAGGTAGTGGGATCGGTGGTATTGGCGGTAATGGCCGACTGCATGATATCGGACAGGTAATGAAAATAACTGATCATGAAAGCCACCACCGCAATCAGTGTCCAGATGAGCATCTGGAAGCGGCTCAGGTCCAGCTGACCGTTTACACTCACCAGATCGGCCCAGTTGCGGGTGACCGTTACCGGTGTGGTCGATTGCGGCGTGGCCTGCTGCTGGTTCACGGCAATGCCTTTTACCGTTACATACGTTCCCAGGCTCAAACCCAGCAGCCACAGCACTTCCTGCGAAAACACCAGCGTGAATAATTTAGCCGCTACATCAAAATTGATATTGCACAAACACACCAGCACAGAAACCTGGTACGACATGATGATATAAGCCCACACGCAGGCTTGTACCCGGGAAAGGCTGTAATGCCCGTTATCGCCCAGGAAAAATTCGGTGAATGATTTGTTGGGCGCAAAAATGCGGCGGATGAGCCAGAACAGCAGGAATACAATAACGAGGCCTGATATCTTAACAATGAAAGGTGACATAGCATTATGGGTTTAGTGGATTCGTTCGAGGAAACGTAAAGCGTTTTTGTAAAAGAAACTATCGAGCATTTCGGCAATGTTGATGCCTTGCAGGCAGGGTTCAACCTCGGCCCTGATTTTGAATTTTTCGAGCAACACTTCTTTGAGTGTGGTAAAATCGCGGGCGTTGCAAAAAGCATCCAGCGCATTGATAAGACCATCAAAATCGGAGCCGATGGCCATCATCTGCCACACATACGATTTATCGGGCCGGTCGCTGGCATACACCGTTTGCACCACATGAATGAAATTGGCCAGGATCGGTTCGGCCCAGATCGATTTGTAGAGCATGGATGTAGGCTTGAGCGGATTGGATATGTTTTTCGATTTCTGTTCCAGGTTTTGCAGCAGCTTGTAACCCGTGAGGATGCGCTGGTCGAAGTTGAGGCCAATGAGTCCGTTAGAATCAAAAATCTCCATGATCTCGTCATCAAACAGGTTGATACCCCAGTTGTTGAACCAGCCTGAGTTGTTGTAGCTGCTGTCCATCTGGTCGTGGTCGGTGCTGATATTCGTGATGTTGATGGTAGGTAAACCATTTACACCCACATGGCTCGCAATGATGGGAATGATTTCGCCGGTGGTTTCCCGCACTTCTTTGAGGTAATTGTAATACCACCTGCGGCCGGTGATGCTCATGTGTTTCACATCGATGAGGATGCGGCGGCCGTTTTGCCGGGAGAGCAATGCCTTTACCGCTGCAATGCCCAGTTGCGTCATGCCTGCTTCCAGACCTTCGCGCTGGTCAAATACTTTGTGCATCATCGCCGCAAAACTCATGCTGTGGCCGCAAAGCTGGTTCCAGAAATGGTGCGTGAGGGTGATGAACACCGGACTGTACACGCCATTTGGTCCCCATTGTTTGATGGTGGCAATATTGTTGAGCACCCGGGTTTGTAAAGCCTGGTAGGCAGGACTGTCCACACTGTTCACCACCAGTTCGTCGTTGGTGCTCACTGTATCGGCCTGGCCCACGCCCAATGCATGTCCCCCTTCGATGGTGAACACCACGCACAATACCCGGCGTTTGGTTTGCGGTTTGTAGTTGGCATCCAGTTCGAGCACGCTGCGCAGGTGTGCAAAATCGCGGATGATCTCTACCTGCCAGGGGTTCGACTTGTTGCGGTTGATTTCATCGGCTTCTTTCAGGAAATAAGCATATTCCTGCACCAGGTCGTTGAAGTAGCTGTGGGTGCGCCCCGTGATTTCGCGAAATCGGCGGCCTTTCATGTTGAAGATCACCCGGGCCAGCACTTTGTTGGGATTGGTGACCAGTTTGATAGGTGTGATAAACTGTCCCAGCAAATCCTTCATCACTTTTTCGCCGAGGTTGAGGGTGGGATCTTTAAAAATATCGGTGGTGAAAATATTGCTCAGGAAACCTCTTTCTATCGGGTACAGCGCATGAAACACGAGCCGCACCTGGCCAATATCAAGCGACGGACAATCGCATTGCGAGAAATCGCTGGTGATCAGGGTGTTGATCATACCGGCGCGCTGGGCTATATCGGGCGGATCGGTGTAGGTAATATGATGCCCGTTGTTGTAGGGATACAACGAGGGATGACAGTGAATGTCTGCAAACATAAGGCGGATTTTAGGTGGTTAGGTGTGCCGCTCACGGGTTGAACATTGCGCGGCTCTTTTTCCATTACTCCCCTTCTACCCTTCCTGCTGCTGCCTGGCAAATTCAGCCTTTGATTGGCGTGCAATAAATATAGTAAAATATATAATACTGTAAAATAAAACACCATCCGATAAACACCCCGCCCTATTTAATTTTTTGCGCGAGAAAAGCAGCTGTTCCTGCATAGATAGTTTCAATACACCGTTGGGATAATAAAACAACTATAAAGTTGCTTTATTATAGTTTTGCCAGACACTCATCTCAACAAACCCGTTATGATACAAAGCCATTGGAAGAAAAAATTTGCACTGCTGTGGACCGGCCAGTTTTTCTCACTCGTCACCAGTTCATCTGTTAGTTTTGCGATCATCATTTGGTTGAGTATGCAAACGGGGTCGGCGCAGGTGCTGGCCTATGCTGCAATAGCCGGACTGTTGCCGCAAGCGCTGATCGGCCCGTTTGCCGGCGTGTACATTGATCGCTGGAACCGAAAAACCACTATGATGCTGGCCGATGGATTTGTGGCCCTGTGTACACTGCTGATGTCAGTAAGTTTTTACCTGGGCTATGAACACCTGTGGCTGATCTACCTGATGCTGGGCCTCCGTTCGGTAGGCTCGGCGTTTCATATGCCTGCCATGCAGGCCTCCATACCGCTGCTGGCGCCTAAAACAGAACTGCTGCGCATAGCGGGCATCAACCAGGTGATCAAATCCGTATCTAACATTGCCGGTCCGGCGATGGGTGGGCTGGCCATCAGCTGGTTGCCCATTGGACAGGTATTGCTGCTCGATATTGCAGGAGCTGTTATAGCCATTGGCACATTGTTTTTCATTACCATTCCTACCCCTCCGAAGGCAGCAACTGCCGAGGCGGGTACCACCAAAGTGTGGGAGGATATGAAGAGCGGTTTTCACGAAGTGGTGCGCAACAAAGGGCTGTCCTATCTTTTCCTGTACTGCGCCATTGTGGGCTTTTGCATCATGCCGCTGTCGGTATTGTTTCCGTTGATGACGATGGACCATTTTAAAGGAGGCAAACTCGAAATGAGTGTGATTGAAATTACCTGGGGACTGGGTATGCTGGCCGGTGGTGGCATCCTGGGCATCTGGAAACCTGCGCTGCGCAAAGTGGTGATTGTAAATATTTCGCACCTGCTGCTGGGACTGGCCTTCTTTTGGGCGGGCTGGTTGTCGCCGCAGCGTTTTGTGTTTTTCGCAGCGCTCACTTGTTTGGGCGGTATTGCGGCTTCCTTTTATAGTTCAGGGTTTACGGCCATTGTGCAGGAGCAGGTGGCGCCGGGAATGTTGGGGCGTGTGTTTGCCATGTATTTCAGCCTCGATGTATTGCCTACATTGTTTGGGCTGGTGTGTACCGGTATGCTGGTAGATAGTGTGGGCATCCGGTGGGTGTATGTTTCGCTGGGACTGGCCATTTTCCTGATTGGCGTGCTTTCTTTCATCACCCCCTCGCTGATGCGGTTGCAAAAACAGGTTGCTTAACCTCTTTACGGCACAGCCTTTTCAATTTTGTACACGCAACGCTGGTCGCCTTCCAGGATGTAGGCTACCCGTTGCACTGTATATTCTGCTCCCATCAATTGCCGGAACACCTGCAGCTCGGATCTGCAAAACCCCTGACACTCCTGGGCTGCAGCGCAGATGGGACAATGGTTTTCGATGAAGAGATAGTTTCCTTTTTCTTTCTTCCATTCGGCCATATAACCTTCTTCGGTACGTTTGCGCACCAGGATTTTTAGCTTTTGCTCCAGCGTGGCGGCTTTTTCCATGGCTTTGGTGTAAGTGGCCAGCACCTGCGCTTCGCGGTCGTTGATCAGCAGATCGACCGCATTGGCACCCAGCAGTTTTTTAACCGACTGCAGCAATTGCACCGTTACATCGGCATGGGTATCGGGAAATTTCGCCAGGCCTTTATCCGTCAGTGTATAATAAGTGGAAGGACGGCCTACGCCTTCGCTCACCACCGTGGAGGCTACCAGTCCATCGGCAGCCAGGTTCAGCAGGTGTTTCCTGGCGCCTTCTTTGGTGATGCCCATTTCGCCGGCCAGCAATTGTGCTGTAGCCTGGCCCCGCATTTTGAGCAGCATTAAAATTTTACCGGTCTGGCCCTTTTCCATTTAACAACGATCTGTTGGTTTATTCAATCCACAAATATAGCCATTCCATACCGCTCACCACTCCGGCCGGGAAAATATCGGTATATTTAACAACACCGCTTCAAACCCATACCGCCATGCCTGCCCGTTCCTCCTCCCAACCCGCCCCCTTGCCTACTGCTGCCCA